>Ga0207665_10003025_pt1 | contig 11288 bp, 8 predicted proteins | sample LARL112metaG_FD_184351 | JGI IMG/M metagenome (GOLD analysis project Ga0207665, IMG submission 184351) | Corn, switchgrass and miscanthus rhizosphere microbial communities from Kellogg Biological Station, Michigan, USA - LAR L11-2 metaG... | ecosystem: Host-associated > Plants > Roots >...
CTTCGAGAACGCGGGGGGCAGCGCCTTGTAGGCCGACATCGAGAGAGTCGTGCGCGCCGTCGGCAGGATCGTGGTCTGGGTCGACGCCGCCGCCGAGCTGAGCACCATCAGGATCAGCAGCCGGGCGAGGAAGGTCCCGAAGCCCGAGGTGCCGAACACCGCGTGGCCGAGCACCGATATAACGTCGCTGGAGTTGTCGGGGTTGCCCAGGCCGATGCCCGTCGTCCCGATGCCGGCGAACGACTGGGCGGCGAGGATCACTAGCACGTAGGTGACGAGCAGGATGACCGTGGAGATGATCGCGGCCTGTCCCGGCGTCTTCTCCTTGTCCCTGGTCTCCTCGTTGATCGCGACCGAGGTGTCCCAGCCCCAGTAGATGAACAGCATCAGGACCAGGCCGCCGACGAACGCGGAGAAGCTCGAGATGTGGAACGGGTTGAACCAGGAGATCGACGGTGTCAGCGAACCCGCCGGGTGGTTCCCGGTGCCCACCCGGGTGAGCGCCGTTATCGAGAACACCAGCAGCATGACGATCTCGACGCCGAGCAGCACCCGCTGGAACCTCGCGGAGACCTCGATGCCCCGGTAGCAGATGTAGGTCATCGAGACGATCCACATCACGCCCACGAACAGCACCCAGCCGTTCGTCGGGTTGGTGCCGATGCTGTCAGCGCCGAACAGCAGGAAGACATACTGCCCGGCGACCTGCGCCAGGCTGGCCATGACCAGGATGTCGGCGGCGACGATCGCCCAGCCGCCTGCCCAGCCGGTGCGCGGGCCGAACGCCCGGGCCGCCCAAGTGAACGTGGTACCGCAGTCCGGGTCGGCCTTGTTCAGCTCGCTGTACCCGATCGACGTCAGGAAGATCGGGACGAAGGCGAGCAGCGCGGTGACCGGGGCGCCGAGACCCACCACGGCGACAATGAACCCGAGCGTGGCCGCAAGGCTGTAAGCCGGCGCCGTCGAGGCGACGCCTATGACGACGCTGGACACGAGGCCGAGCGCGCCGGACTTAAGGCCCTTGTCCACCTGCTGTTCGACGATCGTCGGCGCTCCCTCTGCGGTCGCCATGCCGGCACCCCTCTCTCCGTGATAGCTACGGTTTTAGCACAAAATGTCCGCAAAAACGGGGTATTCCGTGGGAACAGGGTAGTCCAACTTCGGAAATAGCAGAACCACCCCAGGCCTCAGTTTGATCAACCTCTCTAGCAGCAGTAGGAACACTGTTCCTTCCAAAGGGTGGCCTGACCTGCGATAAGGGGGTCTGGTGCTGCCTCCTATAGCCGTTCTACGGTGATGTCACGCGCATCTGCCACGGCAAGGAGGCCGTATGAAGATTACCGTGAACGTCGACGGCGTGCGTTACGACGACGACGTCGAACCCCGCTTGCTCCTCGTGCACTACCTGAGAGAGCAAGCGGGACGTACCGGCACGCCCATCGGCTGCGACACCTCTAACTGCGGTGCCTGCACCGTGCTGATGAACGGGGTGTCGGTGAAGAGTTGCTCCGTGCTCGCCGTGCAAGCCGACGGGGCGGAGATCACCACGATCCAAGGGCTGGGCAACGGGACAGCGCATCCGCTGCAGGATGCGTTCCACGAGGAGCACGCGCTGCAGTGCGGGTATTGCACCCCAGGAATGATCATGGCCGCGGCCGACCTGCTGCGGGATAACCCGAATCCGACCGAGCAGGAGGTCAGGGACGGCCTCGAAGGCAACCTGTGCCGCTGCACCGGGTACCAGAACATCGTCCGGGCGGTATTGAAGGCCGCCGGCCGTGCGGAGGTGACCGCATGACCACCGCGGAAACCACCGCGCGCGAGGTCGGCAGGGCCCGCGCCAGGAAAGAGGACGCCCGGCTGATCACCGGGCAGACCAACTGGACAGACAACATCACCCTGCCCGGCCTGACCCACGTCGCGTTCGTGCGCAGCCCGTACGCGCACGCGCGGATTACCGGGGTCGACCTGTCGGCGGCCCGCGGGGCGTCGGGCGTGATCGCCGTCTTCTCCGGCGCCGACTTCGCCGCCGAGCAGGGCAGCCTGCCGTGCGCCTGGCCGGTCACCGAGGACATCGTGCTGCCAGATCACCCGGCGATGGCCGTCGACACCGTGCGGTACGCCGGCGAGATCGTCGCCGCGGTCGTGGCCAGGGACCAGTACGCCGCCGCGGATGCGCTTGAGCTGATCGACGTGAGCTACGAGCCGCTCGAGCCCGTGCTCGACATGGAGGCCGCGCTGCGGCCCGACTCGCCGAAGGTGCACGAGGCGGGCAACAAGTCCTACACCTGGACGCTGGTCAACGGCGACATGGACGCGGCGTTCCGCGACGCGCCCGTCGTCCTCGAGCGCGTGTACCGGCAACAGCGGCTGATCCCGGAGGCGATGGAGCCGCGCGCCGTGGTCTGCGCGCCGGTCGGCGGCGAGTACACGATGTGGAGCTCCACCCAGATCCCGCACATCCTCAAGATCATGCTTGCCCTTGTCACGGGCATCCCCGAGCAGCAGATCCGGGTGATCGCTCCTGACGTGGGCGGCGGGTTCGGCTCCAAGCTGCAGGTGACGGCCGAAGAGGTGCTCTCGCTGCTGCTCGCCCGCAAGCTCGGCCGACCGGTGAAGTGGACCGAGTCCCGGTCCGAGGGCAACGTCGCGGTGCACCACGGCAGGGACCAGATTCAGCGGATCAGGATCGCCGCGGAATCCGACGGGCGGCTGCGCGGGCTCGACGTCGACCTGCTCGCGGACATGGGCGCGTACCTGATGCTGGTCACGCCCGGCATACCGCTGCTTGGCGCTTTCATGTACAACGCGATCTACAAGATGGACGCGCTCCGGTTCAACTGCACCGGCGTGTTCACCACGAAGACGCCGACCGACGCTTACCGCGGCGCGGGGCGCCCGGAGGCGACGTACGCCATCGAGCACATCATGGATGACCTGGCCGCCGAGTTGGGTGTCGATCCGCTAGAGGTGCGGGAGCGGAACTGGATCAAGCACGAGGAGTTCCCGTACACAACGATCGCCGGGCTGACGTACGACTCGGGGAACTACGAGGCGGCGACCGCGGCGGCGAAGGAGCTGTTCCGCTACGAAGAGCTCCGGGCCGAACAGTCCGCACGCAACGGTGACTCCGCCCAGGTCCGCCTGGGTATCGGCGTTTCGACGTTTACCGAGATGTGCGGTCTGGCGCCCTCCCGGGTGCTTGGCTCCCTCCGGTACGCGGCGGGCGGCTGGGAGAACGCCTCCATCCGGATGCTTCCCACCGGCAAGGTGGAGGTCGTCACCGGCTCGAGCGCGCACGGCCAGGGTCACGAAACCGCATGGTCGCAGATCGTCGCCGACGAGCTCGGCGTGCCGTTCGAGGACATCCGGGTCCTGCACGGCGACACGCAGGTCTCGCCCCGCGGGATGGACACCTACGGGTCTCGATCGCTGGTGGTCGGCGGTACCGCTCTGGTCGTGGCCTGCGGCAGGGTACGGGAGAAGGCCAAGATCATCGCGGCGGGCATGCTCGAGGTAGCGCCCGAGGACCTGGAATGGGCCGACGGCCGATGGTCGGTGCGCGGCGACCCGGACCAGGGCAAGACGATCGGCGAGATCGCGTTCGCCACGTTCGCGGCGCACGACCTGCCGGACGGCGTGGAGCCGTCGCTGGACTCCGACGCGACCTACGACCCGGACAATTTCTCGTTCCCGCACGGCACGCACCTGTGCGCGGTGGAGATCGACACCGAGACAGGGTGGGTCAAGATCAGGTCCTACGTGGCGGTCGACGACGTGGGCGTCGTGGTGAACCCGCAGATCGTCGAGGGCCAGGTACACGGCGGCATCGCTCAGGGCATCGCCCAGGCGCTGTACGAGGAGGCCGCGTACGACTCCTCTGGCAACCTGATCACGACGACGCTGGCGGACTACCTGGTCCCGTCGGCCGCCGACCTGCCGTCGATCACGACGGCGCGGACGACCACGCCTTCCACGCTCAACCCGCTGGGTGTCAAGGGCGTCGGGGAGGCGGGCACGATCGCGTCCACGCCGGCCGTGGTGAACGCGATCGTCGACGCCCTGCGCCCGCTGGGCGTGACCGACGTGCCGATGCCGTGCACGCCGGAACGCGTATGGCGCGCCATCCAGGAAGCTCGCGGAGGTGCCCGATGATCCCGGCGAAGTTCGACTACGTGCGGCCGTCTTCTGTCGACGAGGCGGTGCGGGCGCTCGCCTCCGGCGGCGACGACGCCAAGGTGATCGCGGGCGGCCAGTCGCTGCTGCCGTTGCTCCGGCTGCGGCTCGCCTACCCGGAGCGGCTCGTCGACCTGGGCGGGCTCGATGAGCTGCGCGGCGTGCGAGACGCCGGGGACGCCCTGGAGATCGGCGCGATGACTACGCTCTACGAGCTGACCAGGAACCCGCTGATCAAGGAGCACTGCGGCCTGCTCACCCAGACCGCAACGCTGATCGCGGATCCGGCGGTCCGGCACCGTGGCACGCTCGGCGGCGCGCTGGCGCACGCCGACCCGGCTGGGGACCTGCCCGCGGTCATCGCGGCGCTCGACGCGACGCTAGTCGCCCGCGGGCCCTCGGGTTCGCGGACGATCAAGCCGGCGGACTTCTTCGCCGACTACCTGACCACCACGCTGGCGCCCGGGGAGATCCTCGCCGCGGTCCGGGTGCCCAAGCTCGACGGCTGGGGCTACCGCTACGAGAAGTTCCACCTCACCGCCCAGGCGTGGGCGATCGTCGGGGTCGCCGCGGTGGCGCGCCGCTCCAACGGGCACGTCGCGGAGGCGCGGGTCGGGCTCACCAACATGGGCTCGGTGCCGGTGCGCGCGGCGGCCGTCGAGGCCGCGGCGGCAGGCGCCGAGGCGTCCGCCGCCGCTCTCGCGGCGGCGGCGGCGCACGCCGACGAGGGCACCAGCCCGCCGAGCGACCTGCGGGGCGCCGCGGACTACCGCAGGCACCTGGCCCGGGTTCTCACCGGCCGGGCGCTCGCCGCCGCGGCCGGCGTGTCCTGACCTGGTGTTGCTCGCGAGTCCGGGCTGCGGCCTGCGGGCAGGCCGCAGCCCGGACTGGTCGTACCCATAGAATGCTGAACTAGGAGCGAACTAGGCAGAAAGTAGTGACGAATGGCCATAGAGCTTGACAACTCGTTCACCGTCCCCGTGCCGCCCGAGCAGGCCTGGGATGTCCTGCTGGACGTCGAGCGGATCGCGCCGTGCATGCCGGGTGCCAGCGTTACCTCGGTCGAGGGAGATGAAATCGCGGGCCAGGTCAAGGTCAAGCTGGGCCCGCTCTCGCTGAGCTATAAGGGCACCGCCAAGTTCACCGAGAAGGACCCCGCCAGCCACACGATCGCCATCGTGGCGACGGGCAAGGAGACCCGCGGGGCGGGCACCGCCTCGGCGACCGTGCACGCCAGCCTGAAGCCAGACGACGCCGAGGGCCAGACGACGGTGTCCATCCACACATCGCTGAACGTCACCGGCCGCCCCGCTCAGTTCGGCCGGAGCCTGCTGCCCGAGGTGAGCGGCAAGCTCATCGACCAGTTCGCCGCCAACCTGGCGGCGCTGATCGGCAGCGGGAGCAACTCTGCCGAGGCCGGGGCCGCGCCAGCCCAGGACGCAGCAGCGGCGACGGGCGATGGCGGCAGCGCGGAGGCGGCTGCGGGAACCGCGGCCGCGACGCAGGTCACCGCGGCGCCGGCACAGCCCGTGGCTCAGCTGCAGCAGGAGGATTCGCTCAACCTGATCAAGCTGGTCGGCGGCCCGGTACTGAAGCGGGTCCTCCCGATCGTGCTGGGGGCCGCGCTGATCGCCATCTTCCTTCGCCCCATCCGCAGCCTGTTCAGCCGCTCGAAGTCCTAACGCGGCCCGCGCCGGGCGCCGCGGCGCCCGGCGGGGAAGCATGGATGCCCAGATCCACTTTGCATACGGGCTGCCACTTCCGCGGAAGTGGTTGGTGTGACCAGTGGTGAGTCGCGTCGGCGCTCAAGGGGGGATACCTAGGACCACTGGGCGAGGTTGGTGTGACCAGTGGGGTTCGCCGGAGATTGCCATGCTGCCGTCGGGCCCGGGACGGCAGTACCGGTGCGGGTGGTCATCGCGGCAGGTCCTTGCGCATTACTATCGCGTCCACCCCGGACGGCTGGTAGTAGCCGCGGCGCACGCCGATCTCCTCGAACCCGCGCCGCAGGTACAGGCCGCGGGCCCGCGGGTTGTCCTCGCGGACCTCGAGGAAGACCTCGGCGCAGCCGCGCTCGACGGCCGCGTCGATCAGCGCTCCGAGCAGCGCGGAGCCGATGCCACGACCCCAGTACTCCTGGGCAACCGCGATGGTCAGCACGTCGGCCTGGGTGCCGCCGGGAACGAACATCAGTCCGGCGTACCCGGCCATGACGCGCCCGCCGGCCGCGGGCGGCGGGCCGTCAGCCTCGGCGATCAGGTACAGCCGGTTCTGCGGCGGCTGGCCGACCTCTTCGGCGAACATCCGCGCGGTCCACGGGTCGTCAGGGAACAGATCGTGTTCCAGGGCGAGCACGCCAACCAGGTCCGCGGGCACCATGCGGCGCAGCCGGATCCCTGACCCGCCGGAGGGGGCAGGCTGTCCGCCAGGACCGCCAAGACCGGCCGGGTCGGCCGAGCCTGGCGCCCGGACCATCCTGAGCCTGTCGCGCCACCTGCTGGTCGTCACCGCGCTACCAATCCGAGCAGCAGCACGACCTTGAGGGTAGCCGACGCGAGGCCGCCATGCGGCTCAGTGCACGAGCAGCCCGGTCACCTGTTTGGCGACCGTCTCCGCCGCCGCGCTGAGCTGGCTCGGCGACGCCGGGCCGTAGTTGCCCTTATTGGCGTGGTCCAGCCCGTTCATCACCACGGTGACGATGACGTTGCGGTACCTGACGTAGACGGTCGTCACGTCGGTGGTCGCGCCGTTGACGTTGAAGACCTGCGCGGCCTCGAACGCCACCGTGTCGTTGCCGCCCGGCATGCCGGGCAGGTCGGTGATCGTCGCCTTTGGCTGCCCGCTCTTCGGGCCGGGATCCTGCTTGGCGCTTTCGTCCTGGGCGTAGGCGTACTCGGCGGCGAACGTGGCGCTGCCATCGCCAGGAGCCAGTCCGCTCGGCGAATACGCCTGCATGTTTACTTCGAGCACCCGGTAGACCGGCGGCTTGTCGAGTGTCCAGGTGCATTCGCTCTGCGGGCCGGTGTTCAGCGGCGGCGCCGCCACCTTCAGCTGGCCAGGCAGGTACTGGGTGAGCGTGCCGCCAGGCACCGACTGGCAGGCGTTGGGAACCTTCTGGAGCTCGCCGGGCAGGAACGTGGTGACCAGCGACCCGAAGCCGAGGTTCGCTGAGCCGCTGCCGCCCGCGGTGAGGAAGTACACCACCACCGCGATCACCACGGCCAGCGCACCGCCGCCGACGGCGAACAGCAGCCTGCGGCGCTTCCGGCGGTCGGCGCGCCGCTCGCCGCGGGAGTCGCTGCCGCGCCGGCGCCAGCGCTCGGAAAACGCGCCCATGTGACCCGCCTCTGCCGAGGCGTCCATGGCGTCCGGTCCAGCCCAGTCGGGCCGGACCGCCTGCTGCTGCGCGTACTGCCCCTGCGGCGGCTGCCCTAGCGGCGCCCGCGGCGGCTGGAACGCGCCGCCCTGCCCTGGGGCGCCTGGACCGGCCGGGCCGCTCGGGGCGCCGGGGGCGCCGGGCTGGTAGCCGACGCCAGGCTGCGGGTAGCCGGGGCCGGTCGGCGGGTACCCGCCACCCCGCCAGTCACCCGGTGCGCCCGGTGCGCCCGGCGCCGGGTTACCCTGGCCCCAGCCGCCTTGACCCTGGTCACCTGGCATCCAGTCACCCTGTACCCGGCCATCGCGCTCGCGAGCGTCCCTCGGCCGGATCGGCGCCAGGTCTGGAAACTCTCGTTGATCCTGCGGCACGGCGTCATATCCCGCCCATTCGGGCACGTCGTTGTCGGGACGTGCCCGGCGACCACGCGGCCGTCCGGGGGATGACTCATGATGAGTCACGGCGCTCCTCCGGTGAGGGTTTTAGCGGTGCGGAACGAGACTTTCGGTACCTGGCGGACGTGCCAACGGGACCGGTACAACGCCGAACTATAGACGATTAGTGAGGTTCCGCGGGCGGGATCTGGCTGTCCTGCCGACTCCCACCAGCAGCAAGTCTCACGAGTACGATCTTGGCACCCGGTTGCCGATCCCGGTGACGATCTCGTAAGAGATGGTGCCCAGCGTGTCGCCCCACTCCTGAGCGGTGGCCTCCCCGTCATCCCCCGGCCCGAACAGCACCACCTCATCGCCGACGGCCACCGGCTCGTCGCCGAAGTCGACGACCAGCTGGTCCATGCACACCGTCCCGGCGATCGGCCACCGCCGGCCGCGCGCGAACAGCAGCGGCAGCCCCGTCGCCGTCCGCGGCACCCCGTCGGCGTACCCCAGCGGCACCAAGCCGAGGGTGGTCTCGCGCGGCGTGACGTACCGGTGTCCGTAGGACACGCCGGTTCCCGCGGGCACCCGCTTAACGAGCACCAGCCGCGTGCGCAGCGTCATCGCCGGGCGCAGCCACCGCGGCGGCCCGCCGGGCAGGGTGGACAGGCCGTAGATCCCGCCGCCGACCCGCACCAGGTCGTACCGCGCCTCTGGCATCTCGAGCGTGGCGGCCGTGTTCGCGATGTGCCGCACCTCCGGGGTGACCCCGCGCTTCTCCGCGACATCGAGCGCCGCCTCGAACGCGTCGAGCTGCGCCGCGACGGACGTATCGCCCGGCACGTCGGCGGAGGCGAAGTGCGACCACAGCCCCGCCACGCTGAGCAGCCCGGCGGCTCCTGCCTCGAGCGCGGCGTCCAGCACCCGCGGCCAGTCCGCCGCGGTCGCCCCGCCACGGCCCATCCCGGTGTCTGCCTTCAGGTGCACCCGGGCCGGGTGGCCCGTCTGCGCCGCGACGGTCGTGAGACGCCGCACCATGTCGGCCGAGCCCGCGCTGAGATCGACCCGCGCGGCGATCGCCGCGCGGTGGTCGTCGGAGGCGATCGCCATCAGGACGAGCAGCGGGCTGTCGATGCCGGCATCGCGTAGCTCGAGCGCCTCGGCCACGTGCACCACGCCAAGCCACTCCGCGCCGCCGCGCACCGCCGCGCGGGCCGCGGGGACCGCTCCGTGCCCGTAGCCGCCGGCCTTCACCACCGCCATGACGGGAGTCGGCGCCACGCGCTCGCGCACCGCCGCCACGTTGCCGGCGATCACGTCAAGGTCGATGCTGGCCTGCGCAGGGCTTTCCATGGCTGCCAATGTATAAGCCCACTGCCTCGGCCACGACCGCGCGGAAGGCAGTCTGAATCGCTCTGACAAGGTCGGAGGCGCCGATGGGCGCCTCGCCGCCGCCCTCGGGGCCTGCCGCGGCGAACCGGCCCGCGAGCCCGTGCAGGTAGGCAGCCGCGATCCCGGCCTGCCGCGGCAGCAGGCCCTGCGCCAACAGCGCGCCCGCCAGCCCGGACAGGACGTCGCCGCTGCCCGCGGTGGCGAGCCACGACGTTCCCGTCGTGTTGACGAACACCGGGTGCAGCCCGTCCGGCGGCGCGACCACGGTCGTGGAGCCCTTGAGCAGCACGCAGGCGCCGAACTCGGTCGCGGCCAGCCGCGCGTGCTCGAGCCGCCGCGCCTCCACGTCCGCCGGGTCCTTGCCGAGCAGCCGCCCGAGCTCGCCCGCGTGCGGCGTGAGCAGCGTCGGCGCCGCGCGCGGCAGCAGGCCCTTGTGCTGCGCCAGCAGCGTCAGCCCGTCCGCGTCCACCAGCACCGGCAGGCTGGTGGCCAGCACCGCCGCCAGCCGCTCCGCCGCGGTGTCCGTGGTGCCCATGCCCGGCCCTGCGACCCACGCCTGCACCCGCCCCACGTCGCCGGGGAACTGATTTTCTTGTTCTGAACGGTCCCGGCCGTCTCCGGGCAGCTCGGTGATCACCACCTCGGGCCAGACCTGTCGCACGGCTGCCGCCGCGGCTGGCGCGGTAACCAGCCGTACCATGCCCGCGCCCCCGTGGACGGCACCACCGGTCGAGAGCAGGGCCGCGCCCGTGAACCTGTCGCTGCCCGCGAGCAGCCCTAGGACGCCGCGCCGGTACTTGTCCGACTCGGCGCCCGGACGCGGGAGCAGTGCCCTGATGTCGGCCCGCTGCGGCGCGCTGACGTCGGGCTCGCCCTCCAAGTGGGGTCCGAGCCCGATGTCGACCAGCTCGACGACCCCAGCGTGCCCGGCCGCGGGGTCGATCAGCAGCCCCGGCTTGATCGCGCCGAATGTAACGGTCACATCCGCGCGAACCGCGGGCCCGTCAACAGCGCCGGTGTCGGCGTCGATGCCGCTTGGCAGGTCGACCGCCACGGTGGTCACGCCGCGCTCGCTCGCCGCGAGGTGGGCCAGCGTCGCGTACGGCTCGCGCAGCCCGCCGCGGCCGCCGATGCCGAGCATCCCGTCGATGATCAGGTCCGCGCGGCCGATCGCCTGCCGGGCGTCGTGTCCCGCGTCGTACCTGGCGCCTACGTCCGGGCGCGTGTCGTCGGGGCCGCGGGGCGGCGTGACCGTGACGATGCGGCCGCCGCGGGCCCTGAGTGCCGCCGCGCCGCCGGGATGGATCCTTTGGCCGGCCTGGATCGCGGTCACCGCGGCGCCGCGAGCCGCGAGCAGCGCGCCAGCGTACAGCGCGTCCCCGCCGTTGTCCCCGGTGCCCGCGAGCACCGTGACCCGCGCGCCGTAGACCCCGCCTGGGCCGCCTGGACCGCTGCTCAGCAGCTCCGCGCACACCGATGCCAGTCCCGCGGCCGCGCGCTGCATGAGCGCGCCATCGGGGACCAGCGCCATCAGCGCGGCTTCCGCCGCGCGGACCTTGGCTACCTGGTAAGCGTCACGCACGCTGCCTAGTCTGCCCCGCCTTCGGCGATGACAACAGCGGTCGCCACGCCGCCGTCGTGACCGAGCCCGGAAGGTCGCGTTCTCTCTCGGTGAACAGCCTGATGGCAAGACGTTGCGTCCGGGACTCGTCCTACCCCGGACGCAAGGCGGGCGATCTCGACGACGTCGATGCCGACACCGACGATCATGCCATTGCCAGGCGTACCGCCTCCGCGAGCTGGGCCGCGACGCGCTCGGCCAACTCGCTCTCCCGCGCCTCGACCATCACCCTGATGGCCGGCTCGGTGCCGCTCGGCCGCAGCAGAACTCGCCCCTTGGTGCCCACCGCGACCTCGGCGGCGCTGACCGCGCGCGCGAGCGTCGGGTCGGCCATCGCACGGATCTT
>Ga0207665_10003026_pt1 | contig 11286 bp, 11 predicted proteins | sample LARL112metaG_FD_184351 | JGI IMG/M metagenome (GOLD analysis project Ga0207665, IMG submission 184351) | Corn, switchgrass and miscanthus rhizosphere microbial communities from Kellogg Biological Station, Michigan, USA - LAR L11-2 metaG... | ecosystem: Host-associated > Plants > Roots >...
ACGCGAAGACGGAGCAGCTGCTGCCGCAGCTCGGGTCGGTCGCGCTCCAGTCGGGAGAGCACGTCGGCAAGGTCATCTCCGCTCGGCTCGCGGGCAAGGAACCGGACCCGTTCAAGTACAAGGACAAGGGGACGATGGCCACCATCGGCCGCGGCGCCGCCGTCGTGCAGATGCTCGGCGGGCGGACGATGACGGGCCTGAAGGCGCAGGCGGCCTGGGGAGTCGTCCACCTGGCGCTCCTGCCGACGAACGAGGACCGGGCGAAGGCGGTCGTCGACTGGGCCGGTGCGGCAACCACGCACCAGCGGGTCGGTCGGATCACGGTCGAGGCGGAGTAGCGCCTTGATCGTGGTCGCGTCCACGACGGTCGACCTCGCCCGAACGCAGTTCGCGACGACCTCGATCTACCACTTCCTGTTCGTTCCGCTGACGCTCGGGCTCGGGCCGCTCGTGGCGATCATGCAGACGCTCTGGCTGCGGACGAAGGACGAGCAGTGGCTCCGGCTGACGCGCTTCTTCGGGACGCTCTTCCTGATCAACTTCGCGATCGGGGTCGCGACCGGGCTCGTGCAGGAGTTCGAGTTCGGGATGAACTGGTCCGTCTACTCGAGATTCGTCGGCAACGTCTTCGGCGCGCCGCTGGCGATCGAGGGCCTCGCCGCGTTCATGCTCGAGTCGACCTTTCTCGGGCTCTGGATCTTCGGCTGGAACCGGCTGTCTCCGCGTGTGCATCTGGCGACGCTCTGGATTGCAGTGCTCGGCACCTGGCTGTCGGCCTACTTCATCCTCGTCGCGAACTCGTGGATGCAGCACCCGGTCGGCTATCAGATGGTCAACGGGGAGGCGCACCTGACGAGCGTGTGGGCGCTTCTGTCGAACGGGTTCGCGCTCCGCGCCTACGTGCACACGATCCTCGCGGGTGTGATCTTCGGCTCGATCATCATGCTCGGAGTCTGCTGCTGGCACTTCTTACGCGGCCGCCAGGTCGAGCTCTTCCGCAAGGCGGCGCTGCTGGCGCTGATCGTCGCCGTGCCGGTCACGTTCCTCCAGCTCATCGTCGGCAACCGCTTCGGCGAGGCGGTCACGAGCGCGCAGGGCATGAAGATCGCGGCCTCCGAGGCGCAGTGGAACACCTGCGACCCGTGCGGCTTTTCGCTGTTCCAGATCGGAGGCTTCACCAAGAGCGATGAGACGCCGAGCTTCTCGATCACAATCCCGCGGCTCCTCTCCTACATGGCCACCGGCTCGTTCAGCGGCCAGGTCCAGGGCCTGAACCAGCTGCAGGCGAAGGAGCAGCGGAAGTACGGCCGCGGCAACTACATCCCCGACGTCAGGGTGATTTACTGGGCGATGCGGGTGATGGCCTTCGCGGGCGTGCTGATGTTTCTCGTCGCGGCGCTCGGGGCGTGGCTCTACCGCAGGAAAAAGCTCGAGCGGGCACGCTGGTTCCACCGGACGGCGATCGCCGCGATCGCGCTCCCGTACATCGCCGCCACCGCCGGCTGGATCCTCACCGAAATGGGCCGCCAGCCCTGGATCGTGCAGGGCCTGCTTCTGACGAGCAAGGCGACCTCGCCCAACGTGAGCACGACCTGGCTCGGGATCAGCCTCGGCTTCTTCGTCACGCTCTACGTCATCCTCGGCGTCGTCGACTTCGTCCTGATGCGCCGCTATGCGCGTCCGGAGGAGGCGAAGCCGCGCGAGGAGCTGGCGGCCCCGGCGGTGACCTACTGATGAACCTCGTGAATTTCTGGTTCGTCCTGATCGCCTTTCTCTGGGGCGGCTATTTCGTGCTCGAGGGCTTCGACTTCGGGGTCGGCATGCTGCTCCCGTTCCTTCCTCGCGACGAGGGCGAGCGGAGTGCGATGTTCGCGTCGATCGGCCCGGTCTGGGACGGGAACGAGGTCTGGCTCGTTGTCGCCGGCGCGGCGACCTTCGCGGCCTTCCCGGCGTGGTACGGGGCGATGTTCTCCGGCTTCTATCTCGCCCTGCTGCTCCTTCTCTTCTTCCTGATCATCCGGGTCGTCTCGTTCGAATGGCGCGACAAGAGCACGAACCCCGCCTGGCGCCGCGCCTGGATGTGGGCGAATGCGGGCGGCAGCGCGGGGATCGCGCTCGTCTGGGGCATCGGGCTGTCGAACCTCCTCCAAGGCGTCCCGCTCGACTCGAGCGGTGACTACACCGGCGGCTTCTGGAACCTGTTTACCGGCTACCCGATTCTGGGCGGAATCGCATTCATGCTCGTGTTCGCTTTCCACGGCGCGATCTACCTGACGCTGCGGACCGTCGGCGATCTCTGCGAGCGCTCGTGGCATGCGGCGCGCCTCCTTGCGATTCCGGCCGTCGCCGTCGGCGCCGGCTATCTGATCTGGACGGTCGCCGTCGCCGTCGACAACAACGACAAAAGCGTCTTCCCGCCCGTGCTGCCGGCTGCGATCGCGATCGCGGCCTTCGTGCTCGCGGCGACCTTCGTCTATTTGCGGCGAAGCCGAATTGCTTTCACGTTCAGCGCCGTCGGGACGCTGAGCGTCGTCGCCACGCTGTTCACCTCGCTCTATCCGCGGGTGATGGTCTCGAGCCCCGACTTCGCGAACAGCCTCACGATCCAGAACGCCTCCTCGGCGCACTACACCTTGGCAGTCATGTCCGTCGTCGCCGCAATCTGCGTGCCGCTCGTCCTGCTCTACCAGGGCTGGACGTACCACGTGTTCCGGGCCCGGGTCGGCGGCGAGGAGCTGACGGGCGCGGCCGAGACGCCGGCCGCCTGAGCGCATGGCCGCGTTCGACCGCCGGCTTCTGCAACAAGCGCGGGAAGCGCGGATCGCGCTCGCCGCCGACGCCGCGCTCGGACTCGTCGCGGCGCTCCTCGTCCTCGCCCAGGCGGTGCTCCTCGCCGACGTCGCTGCCCGATCGTTCGACGGCGCGTCGTTGCACGACGTCCTGCTGCCGCTCGCGCTGCTGAGCGCGGTCGTCTGCGGCCGGGCAGCGGCCGCGTGGGGCTTCGAGGTGGTCGGCCGTCGCGCCGCCGGTCGCATCCTTTCGAGGCTCCGGCTGAGCCTCGTCGAGCGCAGGCTCCGCGGCCATCCCGCGTCCCTCGACGGCGCCGAGAGCTCCGAGCTCTCGACCCTCGCTGTGACGGGGGTCGACGCGCTCGAGGCGACCTTCGCCCGCTACCTCCCGCAGGTCGTGCTGGCGATCGTCGTTCCGGTCGCGGTTCTCGCGCTCGTCGCCTCGATCGATCTCACGTCGGCCGGGATCATGCTGCTCACGCTGCCGCTGGTGCCGGTGTTCATGTGGCTCATCGGGCGGTACACCGAGCACCGCACGCGCGAACGGTGGGAGGCCCTTGCCCAGCTCGCCCACCACTTCGCCGACGTCGTCCGCGGCCTCCCGACTCTCCGCGCCTTCAACCGCTCACACGCGCAGGCGGAGCAGATCGAGCTCGTGAGCGACCGGTACCGGGAGGCAACGATGGGCTCGCTGCGCGTCGCTTTCCTCTCCGGCACCGTGCTCGAGCTGGCGGCGACGATCGGCGTGGCGCTCGTCGCGGTGACGGTGGGCGTGCGGCTCGTCGAGGGGGGGATTGGATTCCGCGCAGGCCTGATCGTCCTCGTCCTCGCGCCCGAGCTCTATCTTCCGATCCGCAACGTCGCCGCGCAGTTCCATGCCAGCGCGGACGGCGCCGCGGTGGCGGGTCGGCTGCTCGATCTCGTCGAGGCTCCGCCGGCCGTCGCGGTCCCTCGGCGCCGCCGCGAGGTCCCGGACCTCGCGACTGCGTCGATCCGGCTGGAGCGGGTCTCGTTCAGCTATCGGGGCCGTGGGCGTCCGGCGCTCGACGAGGTCGACCTCGATCTGGAGCCGGGCGCCTCGCTCGCCCTCGTCGGGCCAAGCGGCGCCGGGAAGAGCACGATCGCGTCGCTTCTCCTCAGGCTCGCCGAGCCGACGGCGGGCCGCGTGCTCGGCGGCGGGCTCGACGTCGCGGACTTCGAGCCGGAGGCCTGGAGGCGGCAGCTCGCCTGGCTGCCGCAGCAGCCGTCGCTGCTGCGGGCGACGGTGACCGAGAACATCCGCCTCGCAGATCCGGCCGCCGGACTCGAGCGAGTGGAGGCGGCTGCCGCGCTCGCCGGCGCGGACGGCTTCGTCGAGGCTCTGCCGGACGGATACGAGACCCTCGTCGGGGACGGTGGCCGGCCGCTCTCGGCCGGGCAGGCGCGCAGGCTCGCACTGGCCCGGGCGTTCCTCCGCGACGCCCCGCTCATGATCCTCGACGAGCCGACGGCGCACCTCGACCCGGAGAGCGCGGAGCGCGTCGCGGCTGCGATCGACGGCTACCGGGGTCGCTGCACCCTGCTGCTGATCACGCATCAGCCCGAGCTCGCCGCCCACTGCGACCGCATCGTGCGGATCGAGGACGGCAGGACGGCGAGTCCACTTGTGGAGGCTGTTGCGTGACGACCCTTCGCCGTCTGCTTGCTCTCTCCGGGATCCGTATCTCCCGCGTCGCCCTCTCCGTAGTGCTCGGGGCATTGACGGTCCTGTTCGGCGTGGGCCTGATGGCGACTGCCGGGTACCTCATCTCCCGCGCCGCGGAACGCCCGGCCATTCTCTCGCTGACGACGGCGATCGTCGCGGTGCGGTTCTTCGGGCTCGCGCGCCCTCTCGCCCGGTACGGAGACCGGCTCTGGTCACACGATCTTGCCCTCCGCGCCCTCGGGCACGTGCGCGCACGCTTCTACGAGGGCATCGAGCCTCTCGCGCCCGCCGGGCTGCAGGCGTTTCGCCGCGGGGATCTCATGGCCCGGATGATCGGCGACGTCGACGCGTTGCAGGGCCTCTACCTCCGCGGGCTCGGCCCGCCGCTCGTCGCTCTCGCGGCAGGCGCGGCTTGCGTGGGGACGGCCGCGGCGTTCCTGCCCGCCGCAGGTGCGGTGCTCGCGGCAGGGCTCGTCCTCGGCGGAGTGGCGGCGCCCGTCCTGGCCGGCAGGCTCAACGCGACGGCCGGCAGGCGTCAGGCCGCGGCGCGAGGCGAGCTGACGTCCGAGATCGTCGATCTCCTGCGGGCGGCGCCCGAGCTGGTCGTCTACGGGGCCGAGGAACGCGTGCTCGAGCGGGTCCGGTCGGCGGATCGCGAGCTGGACCGGCTTGCGCGCCGTGACGCCGTGGCGGGAGGGCTCGGGGACAGCATCTCGATCCTCGTCGCCGGGCTGACCGTGGTCGGAGTTCTTGCCGTCTCCGTGCACGCGCACCACGCCGGCACGCTCGACCGCGTGCTCGTGGCGATGCTCGCGCTCCTCGCCGTCGCGTCGTTCGAAGCGGTGACGGCTCTGCCAGGAGCGGCGCGCGAGCTGTCGAGCACGCTCGCCTCTGGCAGGCGGGTGCTCGAGCTCGTCGGCCGGACGCCGCCGGTTCATGACCCCATGACTCCGCTCGATCCTCCGGCCGGGGCGGCGGTCGCGCTCGACGGCGTGACTGCGCGCTACGAACCGGAAGCGCCGCCGGTCCTCTCCGACTTCGACTTGCAGCTCGATCCGGGCCGGCGGGTCGCCCTCGTCGGGCCGAGCGGCGCCGGGAAGACGACGGTGACGAACCTCCTGCTCCGCTTCCTCGACCCCGCGTATGGGCGGGTGTCACTGGACGGTCGCGACCTGCGCGAGTACCGGCAGCACGACGTCCGCGGGACGTTCGCGCTCGCCGGGCAGGAGGCGCACGTCTTCGACTCGAGCATCCGGGCCAACCTGCTGCTGGCCCGGCCCGCCGCAACCGAGCGGGAGCTTCGGCTCGCGCTGCGCCGTGCGCAGCTGGAGGAGTGGGTCGACTCGCTGCCTGACGGGCTCGACACGCTCGTCGGCGAGGACGGAAACCGGCTCTCCGGAGGCCAGCGTCAGCGTCTGACGCTAGCCCGCGCTCTCCTCTCCGACGCCGAGGTGCTCGTGCTCGACGAGCCGAGCGCGCACCTCGATCCGGAGACGGCTCAGGCGGTCGTCGACGAAGCCTTCGCCGCCGCCGGCGAGCGGAGCGTGCTCCTGATCACGCATCGGCGGGAGGGCCTCGACCTGGTCGACGAGGTCGTGGCGCTCGGCTAGCTCTCGAGATTCTTCTTCAGCCGCGCGAAGTCCTTGCGGAACTGGCCCTCCGCTCGCCGCGCGAAGAGCTTCGCGGCAAAGCCCGGGACGTCGCCCTCGGCAGTGACGGTGAGTCGTGTGCCACCCTCCGCCGGCTCGAGCTCGTGGCGCACGGTGAAGGGCACGGGGCTGTCGAGTGCGCGCAGCGTGAAGAGCCGCGGATCCTCCTCGTCGACGATCTCGAGCGTCGTGTGGACCTCGCGCCCGAGGAGCGAACGCGACTCCTCGATCCGCCCGTCCCGGCGTGTCGCGCTCTTCACCCCGGACTGCCAGGACGGCAGGTTCGAGACGTCGGTGAGGTACGAGAAGACCTCCTCCGGAGGGCGGGCGATCTCGACGGTCAGCTCGGCGCGCATGAAACCCAGGATAGGCTCGAGGGCATGCTCGACGACCGCGTACGCGCCGTACTGGAGCGCCTCGAGCGCGAGGACGCCGACGAGCGCGCGCAAGACGTGCCGCGCGAGCAGCGGGCGCGGCAGGTCGAGCCGACGACCGGCCGGTTTCTCTTTTCGCTCGTCGCGCCGCAGACCGACTGCGAGGTGCTCGAGCTAGGCGGCTCCCGCGGCTACTCCACGATCTGGCTCGCCGCGGGAGTCCGCTACCTCGGCGGCCGTGTGCTCTCGCTCGAGCACGATCCGGCCAAGGCGGAGGCGTGGCGCGCGAACGTGGAAGAGGCGGGGCTGGACGAATGGGCAGAGCTGCTCGAGGGTGACGCATTCGAGCTCCTGCCGGCGATCGACGACGTGTTCGATGTCGTCTTCGTCGACGCCGAGAAGGAGGATTACGAGCGCCTCTTCGAGCTGGCGCGCGACAAGGTCGAGCCGGGCGCGCTCTTTGTCGCCGACAACGTCCTCTCCCACGCCGACCCGCTCGCGCAGTACTCGGCCGCCCGGCAGGCCGACCCGACGCTGGAGAGCGTCACCGTCCCCCTCGACCGCGGGCTCGAGCTCAGTGTCGTCTTGCGCTAGGAGGGCTTGGTAGAACGGTGCTCGTCGCAGGGGTGCGATGGGCGTCGCGAGGCAAGGACGCAGGGAACGTTCGTAGCCGGTGGCTACGGGCGCGACCGAGGACGCAGCAGCCGGCGTAGCCGGCCGACGAGCGAAGCGAGGAGTCGCGGCGTTCAGCGCGGCCCTGCGGCACAGCCACTGTTTTGCCAAGCCCTCCTGTCAGCCCGCTCCGCTATCGTGCGGGTACCGCGGAAAGGAGGTGGTCCGGCAGTGATTTCAGACAGTACGGGCAGTGGAGGTACCAGCGGGTAGGGGTGCCGTCCCCGGACCTACGGGGAACCGCCTAGCCAGCGTGGGGGACACCGCGACGCCGCGCCGCCCGGTCTGACTACCGAGACCGGGCCGGAAGGCGCCTCTGCCACTACGCGCTGGTAACCGTCTCGAGGGGCCGCCGAAAGCGGCCCCTCGCGTTTCTCTGGGTCAGACGGCTATTCGGTCGGGCGCCGCGACGGCTTCCGAGGCGAGCGTCGTCAGGTGCAGCCGGAGCTGCTCGAAGACCTCGCCGTCGAGGAGGCGGCCGGAGGAGTCGACGCGCTCGTGTGCGCGGGAGACCGGGATCTCGGTGCCGACGACACGGGCGCCGGTCATGCCGAGGATCCGCTTCAGATCCTGCTGCGCCCAGAGGGCGCCGAACTGTCCCGTGCTCGCGCCGACGACGGCGACCGGCTTGTTCCGCAGCACGGTCTCGAGCCGCGGCCGCGAGGCCCAGTCGATCGCGTTCTTCAGCCCGCCGGGGACCGAGCCGTTGTACTCAGGCGTCGAGAAGAGGATCGCGTCCGCCGCGTCCCAGTCCGCCCGAAGCCGGCGCACCGACTCGGGGGCGTCCTCCGTGTCGAGGTCCTCGTCGTATAGGGGCAGGTCGGCGAGGCCCTCCCACAGCTCGAGCTCGACGCCTTCCGGCGCGGCCTCGATCGCAGCCCGCAGGAGGCTCGTATTGAACGAGCTCTCCCGCAGGCTGCCGGATACGGCGAGGATCTTCATCTCTAACTGTCCTGCTTCCCGAAGGTCAGGTCGGCGGTCAGGGTGACGTCGTCGCCGAGGTAGTTGCCGCCGCTCTGGTTCGGTGCGTTCCAGGCGACGCCGAACTCGGTGCGGTCGATCGCGGTCTCGAGGGTGAGCCCGAGCCGCTCGCGGCCGAACGGGTCGACGCTGGGCGCGGAGGCGAGGCGGCCCTTCAGCTCGACCGGCTTGGTGACGCCCTTGATGGTCAGCTGTGCGGTGCCGGTGACGGTGCCGTCATCGGCCAGGGTGAGCTCGTCGGCGCGGAACGAGATCTCGGGATACCGCTCGGCGTCGAAGAAGTCCGGCGACTGGAGATGGCCGGCGAGCTGCTCGTCCTTCACGTCGACGCTCGCGACGCGAGCCGAGCCGGCGAGGGTCGAGCCCTCGAGGGTGGCGTCGAAGTCGCGGAAGCTGCCGCGGAAGATGCTGACGCCGGCGTACTCGACCTCGAACGAGACGTTCGAGTGAACCGGGTCTGCGACCCATGTCGTGCCGGTGGGCGCCAGCGTGTTAGTGGAATCCAGGGTGCTCATCTGAGACATTTCCTCCTGTGGAAGTTGAGCTATACTTGACAACGCAAGCAATCATAGCGAGAAAAGATTGTCTAGTCAAGTATTGAGTGCACAAGAGAATATGGCCGTTCGGCCCGGAACCGAAACCGCGTGGCTCCGCTTCCTGCGGGCGCACGCGGCGATCACGCGCGAGCTCTCGTCGCGGCTCGAGGCGCTGCACGGGCTGACGCTGAGCGACTTCGACGTGCTGATCCAGCTCTACTTCGCCGAGGGGCGGCGGATGCGCCGGATCGACCTCGCCCGCTCAGTGCTGCTCACGGCGTCCGGGATCACCCGCCTGCTCGACGGCCTCGAGTCGTGCGGCCTCGTCACGAAGGAGCGCTGCGCGAGCGACGCCCGCGTCACGTACGCCGTGCTTACCAAGGCCGGCGTGAAGAAGTGCGAGGAGGCTCGGGAGTCGCACAACGCCGACATCGAGGAGCTCTTCGGGTCGCGCTTCGCGCCGGAAGAGCGCGAGCAGCTCGCGGAGATGCTCGGCCGTCTGCCGCTCTCGCACACGGCCGAGGCCTGCAGCGCGTGAGCTACGGGTTCTCTTCCCTCGACGAGCTCGGCAGCGGGCCCGGCTTCCGCAAGATCCGCGGCGCGCTCGGGGTGACGGCCTTCGGGATCAACGGGATCGTGATGCCGCCCGGACACGACGGCTTCCTGCACTTCCACGACACGCAGGACGAGCTCTATTTCGTCCACCGCGGCCGGGTCGAGGTGGAGGTGGAGGGCGAGACGCGCGTCCTCGGCGAGGGCGGGCTGTTCCATGTCTCCTCGACTACGCCGCGCAAGGTCTCGAATCCGTTCGACGAGGACGCGGTGCTGCTCGCGATGGGCGGCAAGGACGGCTACGTCGAGCGCGACGGCCACATGGTCGACGACGCTGACATCGCGCGGCGCGCCGGCTTCGGCAAGTCCTAGAGCAGCGCCACGGTCCGGATCTCGCCGCCCTCGCCGATGCGGGGCAGGCGCTCGGGCACCTCGTCGAGCGAGATCGTGCTTGTCACGAAACGGGCGAGGTCGATCCGGCCGTCGAGCGCTGCCTGCGCGAGGAAGGGGAAGTCCTCCTGCGGGATGGTGTCGCCGCCGTGCGTGACCGCGATGGTGGGTCTGGGGCTGAAGAGGTCGACGAAGAGGTCGATGTCGAGCTTGGCACCCGGCTTCGGCATGCCCACGAGTGTCGCCGTGCCGGCGTACGTGCACATCCTGATCGCCTGGTCGAGGCCGATCGGCGCGCCGATCGCCGAGAACGAGAACTCGACGCCTCCGCCGGTCAGCTGGCGCACCGCCTCGACGGGGTCGCCGTCCGAAGCGTCGACGACGTCGGTCGCTCCGAGCGCGACGGCGTGCTCGAGCTTGTCCGCAGCGACGTCCACCACGACGATCCGCTCCGCGCCCGCGAGCCTGGCTCCCTGGACGACGGCGAGGCCGACGCCGCCGCAGCCGATCACGCCGACGGAGGAGCCCTCCCGCACCGGAGTCGTCCAGAGTGCGGCCCCGGCGCCGGTGGAAAAGCCGCACGCGAGCAACGCCGCCTGCTCGACCGGCAGCTCCTCGGGTACCTTCACCGCGCACGTCTCGTGAATCACCGCCTGTTCGGCGAATGTGCCGCAACGGAGCACCGGCGTCAGCAGAGCGCCGTCGGCCGCGCGGTGCAGTCGCCGCTTCGCCCGGAGCTGAGACGAGCAGCGGCGGGGGTCGCCGCGCCGGCACTGAGGGCAGTCGCCGCACGGCGCCCGCCACGCCACTACGACGCGGTCGCCCGGCTTGACCGAGGTCACTTCGCTTCCGACCTCCTCCACGACGCCGGCCCCCTCGTGGCCGAGCAGGATCGGGAACCGCGTGCCAAAGCCCTTCGTCTCGACGACGTGGAGGTCCGAGTGGCAGAGCCCGCACGCGAGGACGCGGACGAGGACCTCGCGCGGCCCCGGCGCGTCGACGGTCAGCTCCTCGACAGCCGGAGCCTCCTCGGGCGACGCATAGACGACGCCGCGGGTCGTCACGCTTTTGTTGCGGTACCTGGTACCGGTCGCGGAAGTGTCACGTCGCTCGCCTCAGCTGCTCGTCGAGCGGCACGAGCGGCAGCTGGAAGGTCTCGACCGCGCTCGGGTCGGTCACCACGTTGTCGCCGAGCTCCAGCATCGTGAGCTGGTCGCGGGTCACGGGCGCGCCGGGCAGGTGTTCCGTCACCGTCGCCTGGAAGCGCATCGCGCCGAAGGGGACGTGGATCGACGGCCGCCTGACGCCGAGCACCCGCTTGAGGCGCTCCCAGAACTCGTTCCACGAGACCACGTCTGGGCCGCCGAGCTCGAATGTGCGGCTCGTCGCAGCCGGCTCGGAGACGGCCTGCGCGTAGTACTGCGCGAGATCCTCGACCCAGATCGGCTGGATTCGCTGCGTCCCCGGCCCGATGATCGGCGTCAGCGGCGCATAGCGGGCAAGCCGCACGAAGGTCGGCAGCGCTCCGCCGTCGCGGCCGAAGACGAAGCTCGGCCGGAAGATCACGTGCTCGAGGCCGGATTCCCGCACCGCGCGCTCCATCTGCCACTTCGCGCCGAAGTACGGCACCGCGTTCTTCGAGCGCTCGTCGAGGCCGAG
>Ga0207665_10003034_pt1 | contig 11267 bp, 6 predicted proteins | sample LARL112metaG_FD_184351 | JGI IMG/M metagenome (GOLD analysis project Ga0207665, IMG submission 184351) | Corn, switchgrass and miscanthus rhizosphere microbial communities from Kellogg Biological Station, Michigan, USA - LAR L11-2 metaG... | ecosystem: Host-associated > Plants > Roots >...
GACCGCTCCCAGGTCGCCGCGTTCAGCAGCCCGGTCTTGGAGTCCGTCCTGGCGTCCTTCACCAGCTGGCCGTGCACGGCCGACCGCTGCAGCAGGGTGGCCAGCGGCAGGGCGGCGACGACGGTGAACGGGCTGATCGCGATGGCCAGCGTGGACAGCACGGCCATGCACGTCTCGGTCAGGTCGGTGCGCAGGGTCTGGGCGCCGAAGATGAACTCGCGCGCCCGGACCGCCGGGTTCGTCGCCCTGACCGCGGCGAAGACCAGGTACTGGTTGACGGCGACCTGGACGACAGCGCAGGCCGCCACGAGCGCGAGCCAGACCGTGACGCGGGAGCTCGGCACCGGGCCCGGCGGGACCAGGCCGGGCACCAGCCGGCCGGCGCCGTGGAAGGCCATCCAGGCGCAGGCGTAGGACAGGCCGATGGCGGCGGCGCTGAACACCCGCCGGTGTACCGCGCTGCGCCGGATCCGCCACTGCGTCAGGGCCCCGCGGATGGCGGGCATGAGCAGCGCGTACGGCAGCGGCAGGAGGATGACGACCGGCAGCTCCCAGACCGCGTACATGTCCTTGACGTGGCCCTCGGGTTCGCTGCCCCGGCGGGTGAGCTCGACGGTGGCCGCGTTGCACGCCAGCAGCAGGGCGAAGACCTCGAGGTCATGGACGCTGACCGGGACGGCGGCGGCCGCCACCGCGAACACGGCCAGGTCGGCCAGGATCACCGCGGCGACGAAGGCGGCCAGGGTCCGCGGCAGCTTCCAGAAAGGCCACGAACGGACGCTGAGCGTCCGCTGCATACGCCCGGCCTGCTGGAAGATGACGTCCACGGGGTGTGTCCTGTAGCTCCATGAGGTGAATCGAGACCGCCCGGCAACGCTCAGTACAGCCTGGGTCCCACCTTGTCACAGCATTGGCGAGCTTGCTGTCAATACGCGATTACTCCCGGCAGCAAAAGTTACCTGGCCTGCCTCCTGTGACGAAGAACGGTTACTCATTGGTATCGGATTGCCGGGTTTCCTGGTGTAAATACGAACATTCCCGACATGATTCGGGCAGCATGAACCACAGACTCGTCACCCGTCCGACCGTGAGGAGGCACGTCATGGGCACTACCAGCTGGACCTGAACCCCCGTGGCGGGCCCGCCGTAGCAGTGGGGCCGGCCGCCGCCGATTTACCGGAATGTATTCAGTAAACGATTTGCGCCTTACCTGGCTTTACTTCAGTAACACAAATGCTGTCCAGGCTCAGCCTTGGCCGCCGCACGCAAGGCGTGCCATGAATATCCCGGAATGAGATACATCCGCCCGACCTGATGGCGTACATTTGGGCGCTTCAGAGAGTTCGGTACGCGACGAGCCGTCTAGGCCTGAGGCGACTGCGGTTACCGCCACGGCGCGTTCTCCGGGGAGGGGTCAGCGACAATACGCACTATTCTCACGTGCCGCACATCGCGGACGTGGTCAGCCGTTTTCACTAGGCGCGGCAATTAGCCCACGCGCGGCTATGAGTTCTGCGCCCGGCGGAAAGCGATCGGCACGTCCGGCGAGCCGTCGTTCGCGGCCCGGCTGGTCCCGCTGATGGCGCTCAGGCCGCGGGTGGTGCTGATCATCTGCACCTGGTCCCGGCCGCCGGACTTCGCCCGGTACAGGGCCGCATCCGCCGCCGCCATCAGTTCGTTCAGCTTGCGCACGCTCCCGCTGTCCAGCGCCGCCACGCCTATGGAAACCGTGACATGAACCCGTTCCCCGCCCGTCGCCCCCGGGGCGATGATGCTCAGCCCGGCGATGTCCGCGCGCACGCGTTCGGCGATACGGAACGCGTCGACCGCCCTGGTCTGCGGGAGCAGCAGCGAGAACTCCTCGCCGCCGAACCTCCCGGCCAGGTCGTAGTCGCGCAGCATGCTGCTCAGCGTGCGGGCGATCTCCTTGATCACCTGGTCCCCGACCAGGTGGCCGTAGGTGTCGTTGATGACCTTGAACCGGTCGATGTCGAGCAGCGCCACGGCGAGCGCCGACTTGGACCTGACCGCGCGGCCCACCTCGGCCGCCGCCTCGTGCTCCCAGGTCGCCGCGTTCAGCAGCCCGGTCTTGGAGTCGGCCCGCGAGTCGATGACGAGCTGGGCGTGCCGCAGCGAGCGCTGGAGCAGCGTGATCACCGGCAGCGCGGCCGGGGCGAGGAACAGGTTGCCGGCTACCGCGTACGTCAGCAGCACGGCGATGCACATCTCGGCGATGTCGTTGTAGAGCGACTCGCGGTCGAGGAACCGGCCGCGGATGCTCACGCTGGGGTCGGAGCCCTTGATCGCCGTCAGGACGAACGCGTTGTTCATCACGAACATCACTACGGCGCCCACCGTCACCAGCACGGTCCACCGCAGGTCGCGGCCGACCTCGCCGCCCGTCGTTCCCGCCGTCAGGTGGGAAAGGCCGCGGAAGGTCAGCGACACGGCGCCGTAGGACAAGCTGATCGAGGCGCAGCTGAAGATCCGCCGGTGCAGCGGGGCGCGGCTCACCCGCCATTGCGTCAGGGCGAGCCGGAGGACCGGGGCGAGCAGCGCGAACAGCGGGGGCAGCAGGATGGCGACGGGGAACTCCCAGACGCCCTGGACGTCCATGCTCATGCCGTGCTGCTCTTTGGACCGCCGGCTCCACTCGACGGCGATCGCGGTGCACGCCAGCAGGACGGCGAACAGGACCAGGTCGTGCCCGCGGAAGGTGGTGAGCGAGGCGGCGGCACCGATGGCGACCAGGTCGGCGGCGATGACCGTCAGGACGAAGACGGTGAGCCAGCGGGGCAGTCTCCAAAGAGCCCACTCACTGATGGCACAGTGCCTGAAAGCACGGGCGCCGACGGCTGGCATCCGACGCGGGAGGCGACGGATCAGCTCCATCAGCACCTCCTTATGCAGCCTGCCGCCGCGTCACCGAGCCGAGCGTCACCTAGCACCGGGTCACCTAGGTCGCAGCGCGCGTATCTATTCTCCCGCAGCACCGGCCCCGGCGAGCGCAAAACGTGAAAACCCCGCTACTCACTGGTAGAACAGTACCTTCTTTGACCCCATGGGTCACATCACTTCCCCATGGCGACGCCGAAATTACTTTGCGTTACCGCAAAGGCCGACTTATTCCCGGCAATACGTACAAAGCACCCCGGGAGGACGGCCGCGCGCCACAATGGGTAGCCACAACGCTCGATGGCGGGGCATTCGCCATCCGAAGAGCGAGTCGCCTACGCTACGTAGCGATTGAACTGCGTAGCGTATCGGAACGTTCAAGCTAATTACGCAGGGAAGCCACCCAAGCACTCACAGAAAGGAAATGGTATGCGCGGCATCCAGTGGACCTAGGACCAGAGACGAGCAAGCCACCCGGCGGCCAGGAGAAGGAGCGTGACATGCGCGGCATCCAGTGGACCTAGAGATCAGGACACACACCCGACCGCAGCTATCGGAAGGAGCACGCGATGCGCGGCATCCAGTGGACCTAAAGCCCGTTCATGACGTCCGCTCACCCGGCGCCTGCCCTGGCGCCAGCTGAGCGCGAGTACCAGCGCGAGTACGGCGCCGACGGCGCCGCATACCGCGATGACCAGTGCCGGGGAATGGTGATCGGCGGCGGCTCCCGCCGCGATCAGCACCACTCCCTCACCCAGGCTGATGCCGCCCTGGGCCAGGCCGAAGGCCTGGCTCCGCTGCCCGTCCGGCGCCGCGCCGACGAACCCCGCGTTGGCGGCCAGCTGGTAACAGGCGCACAGGCCGGAGACGAACAGGACGAGCAGCGACAACAGCAGGCCAGGCCGCCAGGCGAACAGCACCAGGACAGCGCAGCCCGCGAACGCGAGCGAGCCCATGTACCGGAACCTGGCCGCCGGGGGGACGAGACGGCTGAACGCGAGCACCCCGGCCGTAATCCCCAGCGCCGGCGCCGCCAGTATGACCCCCACCGCGAGCGTGCCTCCGCCCAGGTCGCGGGCGAGCGGGGTGACGACGCCCTCGGGCGCGCTGTAGAACGCCGCCAGCCAGCCGAACAGCATGGTGGTGCGCAGCACCTGGTTCGCGAAGATCAGGCGGGCCCCGGCGAGGACGCCGGCCAGCCCGGCAGATCCCTCGCTCCGGTGGGCCGACGGCGCGGGGACGGGGCGCGGCCGGACCCGGGACTGGACGATGAGCCCGGATACGGCGAAGGTGGCCGCGTCGATGACGAGCGAGGTCCTGGTGCCGAAGAAGCCGGCCACCGTCCCGCCGAGGGCGAACCCGACGACCTGCGCGAACTGGACGGTGGTGAGCCCGATCGCGGTGCCGACCACATAACTCTCGCCGGTCAGCACGTCCGCGTAGAGAGCCGCGCGCGCCGAGTTGAACGGCGCTCCGGCCAGCGTCACCACGAACAGGAGCGCCACCATGACGGCCAGCGGCACGCCGGGCACCGCCATGAGCAGGACCAGCGCGCACCTGATGAGGTCGCAGATGATCATCACGGCCCGGCGCGGGTGCCGGTCGGCGAGCCAGGCCAGCGTGACGCCGCCGATGAACATCGGCACCACGCTGACCACGAAGGTGACCGCCGCGAGCAGCGCCGACCGGGTGCGGTCGAAGACCAGCACGGTGAGCGCGACGCGGGCGAACTGATCCCCGATGATCGACAGCAGCTGCGCCAGCCACAGGGCCCGGAACTCGGCCACCGCGAACACGTCGCGGAACCTGATCCTCGCGGCCTGCTCGGACGTTCCCCCCCGGGCCACCGCGTGTCTAGTTATGGTGCCCTCCGGCTCAGCACAACGCTGCGGTCATCGGTAATCACATCCTGACCGACAGTTGCTCCGTTAGCAACAGGCCGATCAGGTACCGGATGACCGCCGGTTGTTCAGGCGCGAAGGACGGCGCCGACCCGGCGGCTGGCCTCGGCCACGGCCGCGTCGCGGGCCGCGGTGGCCTCCGCCGCGGTGAGCGTCCGGTCCGGGGCACGGAACCTGAGCGTGTAGGCCAGCGACTTGCGGTCCTCGCCGACCTGGGCGCCGGTGTAGACGTCGAACAGGCGCACGCCTTCGAGCAGCTCCCTCGGCGCCCCCGCCACCAGCGCCGCCTCCACCTCGGCGGCGGGCACCGCGGCGTCGACGACCAGGGCCACGTCCTGGGTGGCCAGCGGGTAGCCGGACAGCTGGGGCGCCTGCACGGCGCCGGCCGCCTCGGCCGCGGCGAACAGCGCCGACAGGTCGAGTTCCATGGCGCAGGTCCGCGGGGGCAGGCCGAACGCCTGGACCACCCGGGGGTGCAGCTCGCCGGCGTGCCCGGCCAGTACCTCCCGCGACCCGTCGGCGCCCGGGTCGGCGCCCGTGTCGGCCTCGGGGAGCCTGGCGTAGATGGCGGCGCAGCGGCCGGGGTGCCAGGGCGCGTACGCGTCGGCCCTGACCTCGAGCGGCACCCGGCAGCTCCGGCCGACCGCGCGGGCGGCCTCGATCGCGTCCGCCCAGGACGCCGCGCGGCCCTTACCCCACCAGCCGTCGAGCTCGCGCGCCCCGGTCAGCACGGCGCCGATCCGCAGCGGCTGGTCCGGCAGGGCGGCCTCCAGGGAGGCCAGCTCGGCCTGGGTGGGCCCGCGGTCGACCGGGAGGATCGGCGCCGACGCGGGCGCGCCGGGCCGGGGCCGGAAGACCAGGCCGATCTCGAACAGCGCGGTGTCGGCGAAGCCCCGGCCGACGTTACGGGCCAGCACCCGGAACAGGCCAGGCAGCACGGTCGTGCGCAGCAGCGGCTCGTCCTCGCTGAGCGGGTTCGCCACCACCACGGCCGGGCGGCGCGGGTCCTGCGCCGGCAGCCCGAGCAGATCCGCGTCCGCGCGCGACCCGAACGGCGACGACAGCACCTCGACGAAGCCGGCCTCGGCCAGCGTCCGGCCGGCCGAGCGGCGCAGCCGCTGCCGCGGGGTGAGCCCGCGGCCGGCCTTCGCGCGCGGCATCCGGGCCGGCACGTTCTCGTAGCCTTCCAGCCGGATGACCTCCTCGGCCAGGTCGGCCGGGTCGGTCAGGTCTGGCCGCCAGGACGGCCGGGTCACCTCGAGCACGGCCACCGGCTGCTCGTCAGCGGCTTCCGCCGCGGCGGTCGCGGCGGCTTCGGTCGCGGCGGGCGCCCGCCAGGGAGCGATGGCCGGGGTGGCCTGACGGGTCTCCCGGACCGAGCAGCCCACCTCGCGCAGCCGCCTGACCACGGTGTCCCGGCCGTAGGCGAGGCCGGCCACCCGGTCCGGGTAGTCGGCCGCCATCGAGATGACCACCGGGGTCACCTCGGCCGAGGCGTGCGTGCAGCCCGGCACGACCTGGGCTCCCTGACCGCCCAGGCCGGCCAGCAGGGCCACCGCCTTGGCGCTGGCGCGCAGCGGCAGCTCGCGGTCCACGCCGCGCTCGAACCGGTAGGACGCCTCGCTGTGCAGCTTGTGGCGGCGGCTCATCTTGGCCGTGCCCTCGGCGGAGAAGTGCGCGGCCTCGATGACCAGGTCGGTGGAGGCCTCGTCGATCTCGGTGTTCAGGCCGCCCATGGTGCCGGCCATGGAGATCGGGCCGGACTGGTCGGTGATCAGGATGTCGTCCGGGTGCAGCGTCCTGACCACGTGGTCCAGCGTCTCGAGCCGCTCCCCCGGCTGGGCCCGCCTGACCACGATCTCGCCGGTCAGCTTGGACCGGTCGAAGGCGTGCAGGGGCTGGCCGAGCTCGAGCATCAGGTAGTTCGTCACGTCCACCGCGAGCGACACCGAGCGCATCCCGGACCGGGCCAGCCGCACCCGCATCCACAGCGGGGACGGCGCGGCCGGGTCGAAGCCGCGCACCTCGCGCAGCACGAACCGGTCGCAGGCGGTCGGGTCGCCGATGCGGGCCGGGTAGACGTCCGCGCCCGCGACGTCGAGCGCGCCGCCGAGCAGGGCCGGGCCGGGCAGGTCGGTGTCGGCCGGGTCGGTGAACGGGACGCCGAACGCGCTGGCCAGCTCGCGGGCGATGCCGCGCACCGACACGGCGTAGCCGCGGTCGGGCGTGACCGCGATCTCGAACACCTCGTCCCGCAGGCTCGCGTAGGCCACGAAGTCCGCCCCCAGCGGCGCGTCGGCGGGCAGCACCAGGATGCCGGCGTGGTCGTCGCCGATGCCCAGCTCGCGGACCGAGCAGATCATCCCCTCGGACATGCGCCCGTAGGTCTTGCGCGCGCCGATCTCGAACCCGCCGGGCAGGACCGCGCCGGGCAGCGCGAGCGCGACCCGGTCGCCGGCCGCGAAGTTGCTCGCGCCGCAGATGACGCCGGACGCCTCCTCGGGCGGCCCGGCCAGCTGGCTCTCGGACACGGCCACCCGGCAGTACCTGATCGGCTTCTTCAGCCCGGTCAGCTCCTCGACCGACAGCACCTGGGCGACCACCACGCCGCGGATGTCGTGCCCGGCCGACTCGAGCGACTCGACCTCGAGGCCCGCCGCGGTCAGCCGCCGGGAGACCTCGGTGGCGTCGACCGGCTCGGGCAGCGGCGCGTACTCACGCAGCCAGGAAAGCGGTACTCGCATCTCAGATCTCCATCCCGAACGCCCGGCTGAACCGCACGTCGCCCTCTACCGCGTCCCTGATCTCGGTCAGCCCGTGCGCGATCACCAGGCTGCGCTCGATGCCGAGGCCGAACGCGAACCCGCTGTAGCGGTCGGGGTCGATGCCGCAGGCCACCAGCACCCGCGGGTTGACCATGCCGCAGCCCGCGATCTCGATCCAGCCCTGCGACCGGCACACCCGGCACGGGTCGCCGCCCGGCTTGGCCGAGGCGCCGCGGCAGATGTGGCACTCCATCGACACGTCGCCCGACGGCTCGGTGAAGGGGAAGTAGTCGGGCCGGAAGCGGGTGCGCAGCCCGACGCCGAACATCGCGTCCACGAACGACTGGATCGCGCCGCGCAGGTCGGCCATGGTCAGGCCCTCGTCGACGGCGAGCCCCTCGATCTGGTGGAAGACCGGGCTGTGGGTAGCGTCGAGCGGGTCCTGCCGGTAGCACCGGCCCGGGCTGACCACGTAGAGCGGCAGCGGGCGGGACAGCATGGACCTGATCTGCACCGGCGAGGTATGGGTCCGCAGCACGACGCCTGACTTGGTGTCAGGCCCCTGGCTGCTCTCCAGGAAGATGGTGTCCTGCATCTCGCGGGCCGGGTGGTCGGGCGGGATGTTCAGCGCGTCGAAGTTGTACCATTCGGCCTCGGCCTCGGGCCCCTCGGCGACCTCGTAGCCCATCGCGACGAACACGTCGGACAGCCGGTCGGCCAAGGTGGTGACGGGGTGCCGCGCGCCCGCCGCGGTCTTGTCCCACGGCAGGGTCACGTCGACGGTCTCAGTGACCAGCACCTGCCGATCCCGTTCGGCCTCAAGGTCTTCCTGGCGCTGCCGGAGTGCCTCCCGCAGCCGGCCGCGGGCCGCGCCGACCCGCCGCCCGGCCTCGGCCCTGGCCTCCGGGGGCAGCGCGCCGATCTCGGCGCTGGCCAGCGAGAGGGGCGCCCGGTCGCCGTCGTGCGCGATCCGCGCCGCCTTCAGCTCGTCGAGCGTGCCGGCGGCGGCGACCGCGGCGAGCGCCTCCCCGAGGACGCGGGCCACCTCGTCGGCGGCGAGCGAGGCCGCCGCCTTCGGGTCGTAGTTGTTGTTCGGTGCGGACATGGGTCCTGCTTCCTGCGGGCCGTACGTTAACTGAGGTCTGACGGCAGATTTTTCATGCCGAACGGGGTGTGCGTGGCAGCGTCGGTCAACCTCGACGCGCCAGCGAGTTTGGCGTCGGCCCCTGGGAGGTTACCGCAAAGGTCAGGCGGCAGCGGTCCCAGCGGGCACGATAAATCGGAACTCGGCCCCGCCGCCTGGCGCCCGGCGGACGCCGATCGTGCCGCCGTGGGCCTCGACCAGGCCCTTGACGATGTACAGGCCCAGGCCGGTGCCGCCACCATGCTGGCCTCGGCGGCTGGCGCCGCGGGGCTTGCCCCGCCAGAACTGGCGGAACACGCGCGGGGCGACCTCGGGCGAGATGCCCTCGCCCTGATCGCGCACGGAGACGGCGGCCGCGGTCACGTCGTCCATGAGGTCCGGCTCGATCACGATGGTCACGATACCAGCGCCGTGCCTGACCGCGTTCTCCACCAGGTTGCCGAGGATCTGGTCGATCTTGTCGGCGTCCAGCCAGGTCTCCGGCAGGCCGCCGAGCACCTCGAGCCGGAAGCGGTCCTCGGCGTCGCCCGCGGCCACCCGGCCGGCGATGATCTTCCTGGCCCGGTCGGGCAGGTCGACCAGCTGCCGGTGGACCTCCATCCGGCCCGACTCGATCCTGGACACGTCCAGCAGCTCGGTGATCAGCCTGGTCACGCGGTCGGCGTCGGCGTTGACGGTCTCCAGCATGACGCGCTTCTGGTCGTCGGTGAACCGGCCCCATTTGTTCAGCAGCGTCGCGGTGAAGCCCTTGACGCTGGTCAGCGGGGAGCGCAGCTCGTGCGCGACGGTGGAGACCAGCTCGGCGCGGCTGCGCTCGAGGCGTTCCCGCTGCTGCGCGCCGCGCAGGCTGATGACGAGCCTGCGGACGGCCCGGGTCCTGTCCTTGGCGCGGTTCTCGCGGACGTAGCCGATGGAGACCAAGATCTCGGTGCCGTCGGCCAGGTAGAGCGATCGCTCAGGGTGACGGGTGCGGGTGGGCAGGCCGCCGTAGGGGTCGGCGTACACCCACCAGTCACGGCCCTCGGAGTCGCGGAGCGGTAGCACGTCGAACACGAACTTGCCGATGACCTCGGCCGGGTCGAGCCCGGTCAGCCGGGCGGCCACCCGGTTGAAGACGACGATGCGGCCTACTTCGTCGGCGACCACCACCCCGTCAGGGAGTTCGTCCGCGAAGACGGTGTTCTCGGCCGAGGGCGGGGCCGATGACGCCCGGCTCGATATGAGCTCGTCCACTGCAGCGAAGCCTCCGTCCGGCGATGCCGCACTGCGATTGTCCGGCGGCCGGAGTGGTCACGGTTCGGGTGACGGATTGTGATCAGACTCTAGCGCGAATACCGACTTTGTGACAGTCCTGGGGCGCGAATTCTCTATGTTGTAGTCCCAGTACTCTGGGCCACCATTCGCTACTTTTGCCCCATTTGTCGCTGTACTCGCTGGGCGCGGGCGGAGGCGTAGAGGCATACCGCCGCGGCGGCGGCCAGGTTGAGGCTCTCAGCCCGGCCGTAGATAGGGACGGCGACGGGTTCGTCGGCCAGCGCGACCAGCTCGGGCGGGAGTCCCCAGGCCTCGTTGCCGAACATCCACGCGGTCGGCTCGGCCAGCCGGGCCTGCACCGCGGGGTCGTCCAGGGAGCGCCCGGCGCGGCCGTCGGCCGCCACGATGCGCAGGCCGGCCTGGCGCAGGGTAGCGATGGTCTCCCCGAGCCCGGCCGTGGCGACGACGGGCAGGTGGAACAGGCTGCCGGCCGACGCGCGCACGCACTTGCCGTTGTAGGGGTCGACGGAGGCGTCGGCGAAGACGACCGCGTGGGCGCCCGCCGCGTCGGCGGTACGCAGCACGGTGCCGGCGTTGCCCGGGTCGCGCACGTTGGCCAGCAGCGCGACCAGCTGGGGCTGACTGGTGCCGGTGATGCTGGCGAGCGGGACGTCCACGAAGTCGCAGACGGCCAGCAGGCCCTGCGGGGTCACCGTCTGGGCCAGCTCGTCCATGATCTCGCCGCTGACGACGTGGACCGGTATGCCCGCGTCGGCGATCTCGGCGACCAGGTCGTGATGCCTGCCGCGAGCGGGCGCGGTGACGAACAGGTCGGTGACGCGGGCCCCGTAACGAAAAGCCTCCGCCACCGCTTGCGGGCCTTCGGCGAGGAAGGCCCGCTCGCGCTGGCGGAAGGCTCTCTTGGTCAGGCGCCGCGCGGCCTTGAGCCGCGGCGAGTGCGCTCCCGTGGCGGTGGCCGCCACTGCGGTCGCCCGCACTTAGGTCGCCCGCACTTAGGTCGCCCGCACTTAGGCGGCCGCGGACCCGGATGCGTCGGGAAGCGCCTTCTTGGCCACCTCGACCAGGGCCGAGAAGGCCGCCTCGTCGGCGACCGCGAGCTCGGCCAGCATCCGCCGGTCGACCTCGACGCCGGCCACCCGCAGGCCCTGGATGAACCGGTTGTAGGTCATGCCGTTGGCCCGGGCCGCGGCGTTGATCCGCTGGATCCACAGCCGCCGGAAGTTGCCCTTGCGGTCCTTGCGGTCGCGGTAGGCGTAGGTCATCGAGTGGAGCATCTGCTCCTTGGCC
>Ga0207665_10003035_pt1 | contig 11266 bp, 12 predicted proteins | sample LARL112metaG_FD_184351 | JGI IMG/M metagenome (GOLD analysis project Ga0207665, IMG submission 184351) | Corn, switchgrass and miscanthus rhizosphere microbial communities from Kellogg Biological Station, Michigan, USA - LAR L11-2 metaG... | ecosystem: Host-associated > Plants > Roots >...
GTGTTGTATCCTCGGGCATTCTCTGTTTCTCGTGTGCTATGCCAGCAGAGCGAGAATCTCCCCCTGTACAGCGCCGGTAACGCGCGCTTCGCGTCCGCCAATGTAAACATTTACTTCGCTGCGCATGCCAAATTCTGGCATATAAATTCCTGGTTCCACGGAGTTGCAGGTGCGCGGAATCAAGTGGCGGCTATCGTGTGTCTCAAGGCCATCCATATTTACGCCATTGCCGTGAACCGTTTGGCCGATGCTATGACCCGTGCGATGGATAAAATATTTTCCGTAGCCGGCCTTTTCCACGACGGTGCGCGCGGCTTTGTCCACTTGCCACCCTTGCAGCGGCTTGCCCGCAGCAACTGAGGATTGAATCAACGCGACTGCCTTGTCTCGCGCCTCGACCAGCACCCTGAAAACCTTCGCGTACTTTTCCGGTACTTTTGCCCCGAGATAGCCGACCCACGCCACGTCGTAATAAACGCTTCCCGGCAATTTCAGCTTTCCCCAGACATCCAGTAGGAGCAAGTCGCCTTCCTTGATCTCTGTTGGCCTTTCGGTCGAAGGCGCATAATGCGGATCGCTGGCGTGCGCGTTCACGGCCACATCCGGGCCTTCGTCCGTAGTCATATCCGCTTTTTCAAATTCCGCGAGGATCCACTGTTGAAGAGCGACTTCAGTGAGCGGCTTTCTTTCGCGCACAGCTTTCGCGGCGCGTGCGAAGGCGTCTCGAACAATTCGGTCTACGGCTTTGCCCGCCTCCAGGTGTGATTGCAATTGCGTAGTGGTCCAGCAGGCTTCGTATTTCTGCACGAGATCGGCGGAAGTCACAACTTTTGCGCCGCAACTCCTGACCAGTTCTACCGTGCCGGCATCTACCATCGCGACGTAAGGGATGGCATTCTTCGGCGAATACTGCATCGCAACGTTCTTTGCACGCTTCAGAAGTTTTTTCAGGTTTTTGTGGAGCTCGTCCTGGCCTGAGTAATACAGCGTGTCTCCCGGCAAAGTGATCAGCGATTCGGTTTCGATTTTGTGAACGAGTTTTTGTGGCGTGCCCTTGGCGGGAACGAAATAAAACCATCGCCTCGTTCGCATCGCGTGCGGCAAATCCAGTATTCGATGAGCAATCGGATCACGCCCGCGGAAGTCAAAAAATAGCCAGCCGTCTATTTTTGCCCCTCGCAAATCGGCCTGGATTTCGTTCAACTGAAAACTCATGAGCGGGAGTTCCCCAAATCCGCAAATCTCTAGACTTCGTGCAGCGTCAGCGCTTCGATCTCCGCGGTCGTGACCCCGGAAATTTCCACGCGCTTGGTGCGGCTGCGCTCGCCGGACAAAATTCTAACAGCCGACTTGGGCCTTTTCAAAAGGCTTGCCAGGAACTCGCATAAGGCCTGATTCGCGCGATTCTCAACTGCTGGCGCCTGCAATCTTACTTTCAGCGTGTTCTCCATCAACCCCACGACTTCGTTCTTGCTGGCCCTAGCATGTACGCGCACGGTAAAAGACACCGCGTTCCTTTCCGGATGAACTTTCACATCAAGCAGCGCCATGGCTTACCAGGCCCGCTGGTACTGCACAGGCGGCGTGATGGTATCGCCCAATTGTTCTGCTGCGCGGCGTGGCCAGTACGGATCGCGGAGTAATTCCCGAGCCAGAAATACCAGATCGGCTTGCCCGCTCTCGATGATGGCTTCCGCTTGTTCGGGGTCCGTGATCATTCCCACGGCCCCGGTGGCAATCCCGGCCTCCTTGCGAATCGCGGCCGCAAACGGCACTTGATATCCCGGACCGATCGGAATGTTCACGCGCGGCACCAGTCCTCCGCTCGACACATCGATCAGGTCGACACCGTCGTTCTTCAAAAGTTTTGCCAGTTCGACGGATTGAGGCAAATCCCACCCGCCTTCCTTCCAATCGGTTGCCGATATGCGGCAAAAGAGGGGAAACTTCTCCGGCCAAACTTCGCGAATTGCTGCGGCCACACGAATCATTATCCTGGTACGATTTTCGAAGCTGCCTCCGAACTCATCGCTGCGTTGGTTCGAAAGCGGAGAGAGAAATTCGTGCAGCAAGTAACCGTGGGCCGCGTGAATTTCCAGAACCTCGAAACCTGCGTGCAAAGCGCGCTCCGCCCCTTTCGCGAACGCGCGCACGACCTCGTCGATTTCTGTGATTGTCATCGCACGTGGAGTTGGATATTCCTGATCGAACGGAATCGCGCTCGGTGCAATCGTCTGCCAGGCCCCATCTTTCGGACTCAGTGGTTTCCCGCCGAGCCAGGGCGCCGTCGTGCTGGCCTTTCGTCCCGCATGCGCCAGTTGCATCCCGGGAATTGCGCCATGTTCACGCACGAACTTCGCGATCGGCCGCCACGATTCCACGTGTGAGTCCAGATAAATGCCCGCATCTCCAGGCGAAATGCGCCCTCGCTTTTCCACACCGCTTGCTTCCGTGAACACCAAACTTGCCCCTCCGACGGCTCGGCTGCCGAGATGCACCAGGTGCCAAGTCTGCGGATGGCCGTCGAGCGCCGAATATTCGCACATCGGTGAAACCACTATGCGATTCTTCAATTCGAGATCACGAAAGCGGATCGGACTAAAAAGATTTTTCACCATTTATCCTCTAACTCGTTCCCTCACAGGCCATGCTGCGTTATACGGTTGGATGCCCCAAACTCTCCCGCGTTCCAAACAGCGCTGTGCCAACGCGCACTTCCGTGGCGCCTTCGGCGATGGCAGCCTCGAAATCGTGAGACATCCCCATCGACAGGACCGGCAGCTTCTTTCCGAGTTGTTGTTCCAAATCGTCTCTCATCTTGCGCAGTTCGCTGAAGAACGGACGAACCCTGGCAGAGTCTTCGAGAAACGGCGGAATGCACATCAAACCCCGAAAATCGAGGTGCCCCAAAGTCGAAACTTGCCCGGCCAGGGCGGGCAACGCGTGTCGCTCCGCGCCGCTTTTGCTCTCTTCTGGTGCGATTCGCACTTCGATCAATACGCGCAGCTTTGTTTGCCCGGGGAGTTCCGCCCGCGCTCGGTCCAATCGCTGCGCGACTGCAAAATCATCCACAGAATCCACACTGTGAAATATTCGGGCCGCCTTCGCAGCTTTGTTACTCTGCAAATGTCCGATCAGATGCCAGTCGCCAGCTAAATCTTCTAACGCGCTACGTTTCAATTCCCATTCCTGAACCCGGTTTTCGCCAAAGCTTTTCACACCCAGTTCGAATGCTGCGCGAATGGCCTCCGCCGAGTGTGTTTTCGCAACGGCGATCAGCGTGACGTCATTGGCAGTTCGTCCGGAGTGCTTCGCCGCGGCGGCAATGCGCTCGCGAACTTCGGCAACTCTCTCGCTCAGATGCGATGGGTTCATATTCATCTGAATCGTAACACGCGCAGCTTTGCGGGTTTGTGCGCCTCCGGTTAGACTTACTTGCGCTCAGCAGAATATTGATGACACATCGCGGCAAACTCATCGCCATCGAAGGAATAGACGGCAGCGGCAAGCAAACGCAGGTGCGCCTGTTGGCGCACGAACTCGGGTCGCGAGGGCATCAGGTGTTTGCCACCGGGTTCCCGCAATATGGCTCGTGGTTCGGCAAAATGGTCGGACAGTTCCTGAACGGAGATTTCGGCCCGCTTCACTCCGTCGACCCTCACTTCACTGCCCTGCTCTATGCCGGCGACCGCTTCGAATGTAAGGAGCCCATCGTCGCGACCCTGGAAGCAGGCGGCATCGTGCTCGCTGATCGTTATATAGCGTCGAACCTTGCCCATCAGGCGGTGCGCACCGCGCCGGAAAAGCGGACGGAATTTCGCGTCTGGATCGAACATCTGGAGTACGACATTTACGGCTTACCAAAAGAAGATTTGGTGCTCTACCTGCGACTTCCACCCAGCCAGGCGCAAATTCTGATCGCGAAAAAGTCCGCGAGGCAGTACACGGACGCTGCGCACGACATTCTGGAATCGAATATTGTTCATCTGCAGGACGCGGCGGACATGTATGACGACTTGTCGGATCGCGCGAACTGGAGAACCATTGAATGCTTCGACACCGTGAAACAGGCCATTCGCCCGGCGGAAGAGATCTCCGCGGAGATCTTGTCAGCCGTGCTCACCTCGTTCCCCACTGAAAAGGAGCGCGCCTAGCTATGGCGTTTTCTGAATTTCGCGGCAACCCGCAAGTCGTCGCTGCTCTGCGCGGGGCATTGCGTGCCGGTCGAGTGCCGCATGCCCTTCTGTTTACCGGACCGCGTGGCGTAGGCAAGTACACGCTGGCGCGCCTGTTCGCGCAAGCGGCAAACTGCGAGCGGCTTACTGACGACGCCTGCGGCGAATGCTACACCTGCCAACGCATTGCACTGCTGGCAGAACTGCAGCGCCTGGTCGGACAGGGGCTGGCGGAGCGGGGCGAAAGCGCAGATGCAGCCACTGTCGAACGTACCCCGTTGATTCTTCAGACGCATCCCGACGTCTGGGCGCTCGTACCTGATCCTGTGCGGCTCAAATCCCCGGTGGCGCGTCCGATGCTCAGGATCGGGCAGCTTCGCGCCGTACAACGCGCAGCTTATTTCCAGCCCATGGGGCGGCGGCGGGTCTTCATCATCGATGGGGCAGAGACCATGCGCTGGGATGTCGCGAACATTTTCCTGAAAATCCTGGAAGAGCCACCGGGTTCAGCCACGCTGATCCTGACTGCGCCTTCCCCCTACTCGCTCCTGCCAACTATCGTGTCGCGATGTATGCAGTTCCATTTCGGTCCATTGACGGCTGGGGAAGTCGAAGCCATTCTTAAAGAGAAATCGAACCTACCACCCGCTGCAGCTCGTATTGCCGCTCAGCTTTCCGAGGGCAGCCCGGGCCAGGCGCTTGAAATGGATGCGGAAAAGGAGAGCCAGCGCCGCCGCAACGGTCTGAAGATCCTGGAACGTGCGGCGCGCGGCGAGGAATTTGCCCAGCTCTTTGCACAAACCAACGTCATCTCGAAAGATCGCGAAATCTCATTCGAAGAACAGCTTTCCGTTTTTTATAGCCTGCTCTGCGATCTTTTGGAGATATCTTCAGGCATTGCATCGCCGCAGCTTCGCAATGTATCTCTTCGGCGGGAGCTCGAGGGCGTTGCAAGAAAAATTGACACCGGGTGGGTGATGCGCGCATTGCGGGGCCTGGATCAAGTCTCCGCAGGAGCGCGCCGCAATCTGAATCGTCAACTTGGTCTGGATGCGCTAGCTGCGGAACTTTCTCCTATTCATTCTTCTCGGGATTAGCGATAAAGTTCCTGAAAACCGCGACGCATCTTTTTTCTTGAAACTGTAACCCTCTGCTTGCAAAGCGCATCTCACCCATATTGGTGCTAACTCGCTTCCCTACCTTTGGGCTAAAAGGAGTTTTTATGGTGAACCGTCGTATGTTTCGCCCAGGTTTTCCGGATGTAAAGGAATCCCTCCCGCCCCGCAACGCGCACGCGAATCACAATGCTGGGCCCGCACCGAGCAAGAAGCCCGCCCCGCCGGAAATTACCCATGCTGAAAATTTCTATTGGATCAAGCAGATGCAATCCCGCACTCCAATGGTGGTGGTGCTGGAAGACGGCGAAACTCTGCACGGAATCGTGGAATGGTATGACCACGATTGTATCAAGCTGACTCGTCAGGGCAGCCCAAACTTAATGATTTTTAAGCGTACGATCAAGTATGTTCACAAAGAGGGCGGGGAAAACGGTGACGAATAGCTGTCACGAAGGGTAATTCGTAATCGGACTCTGGACTTCCCCTGATCTTTAAGTGTTTGTGTGGTTTGCGCTCCAAACCCTCGGCTACGACGCCGTCCGGTTTCCAGCCACTCCAAACGTGATCAGCGCCTTTGCGGCCAATTCACCCTGCCCATTCCGCACGTCGCAGTCTACTACCGTGAAGTTCCTCCCGGCTCTCAGGACCCTCCCCTCGGCTTCAACTTTGCCATCGGCGATCGGCAGCAAGTAGTTGATCTTCAGTTCGATGGTGACCAGTTCGACTCCCAGGGCGGACACCGTGTATGCCGCGATCGCTCCAGCCGTGTCCGCCAGCGATGCAATCACGCCGCCATGCACCACATTGTGAATCTGCCGATGTCGGTCGTCGACCCTCATCGACAGCACCGCTCCACCTTCGTAGAGCCGCTCCACCTCAAAACCGACCAGCACGCTGAATTTGCTCAGTTTCATACGGCTTTGAGCAAATTCCAGGTGCTCCTTCGCCAGTTCGCGCTTTTCGTTTTCGGCCAAAAGTGACCCCTCTCCTGACATTTCTCCGCCGCACGCGCCCGATGTCACCCTTTCGATGGCTTTGCGTCTAATAGACAACCACGACGATGTACCGTGGCGCCTGAAACCGCCGTCATTCTAGCAGCAACAGGCAATGTTGGTGTGTTAGCCTCGCGGCGGCGAATTGAGAAAACTTTAAGACTATGCGCATCGGCATCACCTGCTACCCCACGTACGGCGGTTCCGGCGTCGTCGCCACTGAACTGGGCCAGGAACTGGCTGCCCGCGGCCACGACGTTCATTTCATCAGCTATGCGCCGCCGATTCGCATGAATCTGAACGATCCGCATATCTTTTTTCATGAGGTGGAGGTAGCGTCCTACCCGCTTTTCGACCACCCGCCCTACGCCCTCGCGCTCGCTACAAAGATGCTGGAAGTTTTCGAAGCCGAGCAGCTGGATTTGCTGCATGTGCATTACGCGATCCCGCACTCGGTCAGCGCCTTGCTGGCACGCTCGATGGCGGCACCCAAGAGGCTGCCATTCATCACCACGCTGCATGGAACAGACATCACACTCGTAGGCAGTAACCGCTCGTATCTGCCAATCACGAAATTTTCCATCGAACAAAGCGACGGTGTAACTGCGATTTCTCATTACTTGCAAGATCAGACGATGAAAGAATTCGACATCAAAAAGCCGATTAAAGTGATTCCTAACTTCGTGAATTGCGATCTATACACGCGCCAGCCAAATCCAGAGCAGCGCGGCAAGTGGGCTCCCGGAGGCGAACCAATCCTCATGCATCTGTCGAATTTCCGTCCCGTAAAGCGAATTACGGATGCTGTGGAAATCTTCGCCCTGGTACGCGCCAAAATGCCCGCGAAACTGGTGCTGATCGGAGACGGCCCGGAACGCGGCGCGGCCGAATACCTGGTCCGTAAAAAGCGACTCCAAAAGGACGTGCACTTCCTGGGCAAACAGGACCAGGTGTACCGCCTGCTGTCCGACGCCGATTTATTCCTGCTGCCATCACAACTAGAATCGTTTGGACTGGCGGCCCTGGAGGCCATGGCTTGTGAGGTCCCGGTAATTGCCACGAACGTCGGCGGCGTTCCCGAAGTTGTGGAACATGGAGTCGACGGCTATCTGGTCGAGCCGGAGGACGTCAAGACTGCCGCGAAAAATGCAATCGATCTGCTGTCACGCGCCGACCGCGGACGAGAAATGGGCCGGCTCGCGCGCATGAGCGCGAAGAAAAAATTCTGCGCCAATGATGTCATTCCCGCCTACGAAAGTTACTACCAACAGGTGCTGTCCGAAAGCCGCGCCGCGTCGGCCTGAGTCCCGAATGCCATTCTCCCTGTCGCGCAAAAGCTTGGCTGCCGCCCTACCGGCCACTTCGGGCTCAGTGCTCTCTGTGTTCCTGCCTCTATAATCTCTTGTTAGTCCTTAGTTTCTTCCACTTCAGCGCGAATATGCTCCAGCACGCGCATGTGAATCCGATGAATGATGTAATCCGACCACCAGTGCCAATAAGTCTCGGGCCACATGGAATGCGAATACCACGTCGTACCTTCTACCCGCGTGCGGCCGCCCGGAAGCTCGGTCAGTAGGAATTGTCCCTGGTGCGATTCGAAATACCCCTGCAGATGCCGCGGCTCGATGTGCCCGTAAGGCGTTAATTCATGCATCGGCGCAGGATTCGCCGTCACCGTAAATCGCAGCAGATGAGGTTCGTCCCAAACGACAATCGGTTCAACGAAGGGTCCCGTCGAAAAAATGCAATGCCGCACCGCGCCCGGGCCGTGTCCCGTGATTTCCGCTCGAATCGGATAGGCAATCCCCGCGCGGAACAGCGCCTCCTTCGGCGGCGGAATCTCCGCGAATGAAACAACCTTTAGCCAGACTTTGTCTGGCCGAGCGTTCATCTCCAACACGCTCTTCACTTCAAAAGTTCCAGGCTGCGGTCGCGTGAAATGCTCGATACTGTAGAACCCGGGCATCAGAAACACGGCAATGCCAAGCGCGCTGGCGATTTTTTCCCTGCCCCAATGCGCCACTTGAATCACATACCCTAGGCTTCCTCCCAGCAAAGCCAGCACAGCCGCCAGTGGAGCAGCCATGGCCAGGCAGATTACGCCCTCCATCGCGATCAAAAACAGAATCGAACCAAGAATGCCAACTGGCAGAATTGCCACGGCCATGCACTCACCGAACCCGCGTGGCTGGTGATAGCTGTGAGTCAATACCGCGAACAAGCCCAAGCAGAACGGCAGTCCCACAAAAAGTCCCCAGCCGTACTGCGCAATCACTTGAGTGCCCAGGAGAGCAAAACCGAGCCCAATCAGCGCGGTCACGGCGATGCTCACAAGCGCGCTGGCAGTGCGGCTGAGCGGAATCCATCGTTCCAGAACAGCAGAGTTGGGCCACGGCGCGCCTTCTTCCGACCGGGTCACTTGTGCGGAAGGCTTAAGGCTCAATGCCAAGTAAAAAACCAGGTTCGCGACCGGCACGAAAAATAAGGCTGCCAGCCATGTCGGCTCGCCTGCATCGCGCAGACGCTTCACCGTCATCGCCAGCCCCAGCCAGATAAAGGGCAGCGCTATAAACAGCATGAGGCCCGCAAATATACGGTCCTCTAAGCCAAGTGCGCGGACTCCAGATATCGCGCCGAACGGCCGCCAATAGTTCAGCAAACTCCACGGCCGGTGAAACAGCTGCGTCACAACAAACCAGTCCACCAGGAATTTGCAAAAAAATGCAATTACACCGACGGTGAAGTATGTGGCGCGGTTTATGCGGCCTTCCCATCGCCAGATGTTTTCTACGCGCACGGAGGACCTCCTATCGATTTGACATAATCGGTTCGAAGAAATCGCAGGAATAAACTCGGCTAGAACTCAGACCGCATCTAAACATTAGGCAAGGACCCTTTGTGATTTTTGAGTTTGATCGCCCAAATCACTTGCTGAGAAAACCTGGGTCGATGAAATGAAATCACATCCGTATTCGCGCTTCACATGTTTGGCTAACGCAACCGCGCTTCGAAGCTACCCATCGATAGCCCACGTCCAGCGGCCGCATCATTCCCGGTAATGCCGCAAGCCATACCAAAGGCCGCCCCCAACCGATTTCACGCGCCAGCGCAACCACCGCCCGTGCCCCGCCGAAATTGCTCCCGTCGCTCAGTAAAAATCGTAATTCGTTCAACAACTCCGCGCGATTCAGCCCAAGCAGTGCGCTGACGCGCGGATCCTGCAAAGGCGCAACGTCCAATCCCCTGCGCGCCAGTATTGGCGCCAGCCATCGCGCAATACGCGTGCAAAATCCGCATTCAGCATCAAAGAACAGCCAGCCACGTGCCTGACGTCCTTTCCTGTCGGTAAATTCATCCATCAGCGAAATCATTTCTCACCTGGCATTCAGTGCCTCGCCACTATCGAGCTCGAATCTTGTGTAGCTGCACTCTGTCTCTGCGTTGTTCTGTGCGTTCTGTGCTCTTCTCTAAGTGAGCTCTGTGTTAAGTTTTTTCCGCTTTTTCGTTGTGCTTATCCTCTACGCCGTCTTTTCTTATCCCGCCTTCTTGCTCCCACTTCCCAGGATCGTCACCACTTTCCCCCGCAGCTTGACCACGCTTTTCAAAGCCCCGGTAGGCATCCGCAATATCTCTTCGAACAAGCCCGTCATCGCGGTCAAAAATTCCAGCATCGCTTCCAATCGCTCTTTAGTTTGCGCTTTTCCCTGCCCGCCCTTCACCTCCTGAACGCACTCCGCCAGCACCCGTAATGTCGGGTCGATCTCGCGTTTCTTACGCTCCTCGGCCACGATTCGAAAGATCTCCCACACATCTTTCGACGTTTCAAAGTGATCGCGCCTGTCGCCCAACACATGCACCACGCGCACGATTCCCCAACCCTGCAATTCACGCAGACTCGTACTGACGTTCGAACGCGCCACTGAAAGCGTCGCGGAAATCTCATCAGCCGGCAGCGGCTTCGCAGCCAGGTACAGCAGCGCATGGACCTGCGCCACGGTCCGGTTGATGCCCCACTTGGTGCCCATCTCGCCCCAATGCAAAATAAATTTCTCTTCCACTGGAGCCAGCTTGCTGGTCTGTTCATCGCTCATGTCGTTCTCCCAACACCGCAATGGCTGTTGTTACAGTTGTTTCTGTTTATACAGAACATACTGCAAACAATAGCACTCGTCAAGCATTATTTGTTTTGGTGAGTTTTGCTTTGATGCGGCGCTGTTGACGCGCGCGGGATGGTCACAAAACGGGTTTCTGGAACCTTATCCCCTCCGCTTTGAGCCGCTGCTGCTACCCTCGCGCGATTGCTTCCTGCATGGCAGGGACTAGCTCCGGAACCTCGATACGAATCACGGTGCCATCGCCGGGGCGGCTCTCAATTTCTAACCGAAAATCGGTTCCATACAAAACGCGCAGCCGCTCGCGCACATTGCTCAATCCAATCCCTTCCACGTAGACGTGCGGCATGCGCTCTTCTGAAATCCCGACGCCGTTATCTTCAATCTCGACGCGCAAGCGGCCTTCGTGCTGCTCGGCATGCAACCGAATCCGGCCACCCTCGATTTTTGGCGCCAGTCCGTGCTTCAGGCAATTTTCCACCATCGGCTGCAGCAGCATGCTCGGTACAAACGCCTCAAGCGTCTCGTCGTCGATCTCTTTTATGATTTCCAGATTGTCTTTACCGAACCGCGCCACTTCGATATCCAGATAATCGTCGATGAATTGCAGCTCTTCTTTTAACGGCACAAACGTTTCATGCTTTTTCAGTAATCGCCGCAGAATATTGCTCAGCTTCAGCACCACGCCTCGTGCCGTGTCTGGATCAAACCGAATCAACGCCGAAACGGTATTCAGCGTATTGAACAAAAAATGCGGATTGATCTGGCTGGAAAGCGCATCCATGCGCGCTTTCAGCAGCAGTTGCTGATGCCGCTCCAGATTCATCTCGATACGAGTGTTGTTCCAGATCTTTAACGGCGCGGCCACC
>Ga0207665_10003036_pt1 | contig 11265 bp, 11 predicted proteins | sample LARL112metaG_FD_184351 | JGI IMG/M metagenome (GOLD analysis project Ga0207665, IMG submission 184351) | Corn, switchgrass and miscanthus rhizosphere microbial communities from Kellogg Biological Station, Michigan, USA - LAR L11-2 metaG... | ecosystem: Host-associated > Plants > Roots >...
GTGGTTTGCTCAAACGCAACCACCCTATGGCACTTCGATGCCGCAGAGTGGGCGCCGTCCACAGCATCATTCGCGACTGTGCGAGCAGGTCCCGGCTACCATTTGGAGGCCGCTTTGCGCCGAGAGCGACCTGATTGTTGCGTGGCAGCGAAATGACCCGATGTGCCAAAAGGCGACATCGCGTCCTTATTCGATCACCACGTCAGCGCGGGCCAGAAGCGCTGGCGGTATCGTGACGTCCATCGCCTTTGCCGCCTTCAGGTTGACGACGAGCTCATAATTGGTCGGCGCCTGAACCGGCAGTTCGGCAGGCTTCTCCCCCCTCAGAATGCGATCGACATAGCCGGCAGCCAGTCGTGATAATACGAGCAAATCGGGCCCGTAAGATATCAACCCACCATGATCCACCCAGGTCCGATGACCGTAGACCGCGGGCAATCCATATTGAACCACCAGTTTGATGATGAAGTCACGGTGCCCCGACACAGCTGCGCCGGAGGTTACGATCAGCCCCGCATTCGGAGAGCGCGTGATCTTGCTCATCCCATTTTCGATCTCGCGTTCGTCGCGCGAGCCGATCGGAACGACATCAACTCCCAGCGAACCGGCGACCGATTGGATGACCGCGAATTGACCAACTCCGGAGGTGATCGTGGCGTCCCGAATGATCCCTGCGCGCGTAACCTTGGGCGAGACTTGCTTGAGTATTTCCAGCCATTTGCCGCTAAGGCTATAATCGAACTGCATGAAGCCGGTGGCGTTGCCGCCGGGATGCGAGAGGCTCTCTACAAGTCCTGAACCCACAGGATCAACGCCCCCCATGAATACAACCGGCACGGTGTTGGTCGCCTGCAGCATTGGCCCCGTGGTGGTGCCACCGGTCGTAACAACTATGTCCGGTCGTCCGGCGAGTAGTTCGTCGACATGCTTGCGGATATCAGCAGCTTTCGGAGTGGCGCGGTGAATATCGAGTTTCAGGTTCTGGCCTTCAATCCAGCCAAGGGCACGCAACTTGTCCCTGATGGCCGCCAGTCGATCCTCGTAATAGGGATCACCCTCTACTGCTTCGGCGATAAGAATGCCGATACGCCGCGCCCCGGTGGACTGTTGCGCCCGAGCAGCGAACGGCCACATAGCTGCGCCGCCGATAAGTGTGATGAACTCGCGCCGTCGCATTGTCTCCCCCGGAGACTAAGGACCGACCATCGAACGGCTTAAACTTAGCACACTCGAAGGGGACTGCCGATGTCGCAGTTGGGTCATTTGCGACCCTGCTCGCAATTATTGCACGCCATTCGATGTCTGCTTTGGCCTGAAAGCGCCCCGATTATTGCGCGCACGCGAAATGACGCGAAGGGCCATTTGCATACTCATGCACTGCAACAAAAATCCGTGTTCGTCAGTAGCTCTGGGAAACCTTGGAAGCCCCAATCCTGGCACTCGCGTGCAGTAGTGGAGCATTCCACAACATCAGAACCGGACTATGCGGCTTGCTGCAACCGCAGATCAATTTCCTCGCGCAACAATCCGAAAATCGATCGGCTAGCCCGGCCGCCCCCAGTTCGCCCGCTTCCTTCTTTGCTGCTTCTTCGCCGTAGGCGGTGATCATGATCACGGGCACGTTCGGCCGCGCTGCCTTCAGCTTCGGCAGCATTTCAAGCCCACTCATGCCCGGCATATTAATGTCCGACAGAGGATAAGCATGGGATCGGCAATCGTCTTGGAGCGCCTCCGGTGGTGACGCCGCAAACTCCATTCGCAGGCGTTGTCGTTCATCGCAACTGTCCAAGGGAAGAACGGGGTATAGAGCTAATGGGTTCGGCGCCGAAACACGCTACGTTCTTGGAGATCAACGCTTCTGGATATCAACCCAAAGAGCAGACCTGATTTTACCTACCTAACGTTAGAGTGGCTGACATCCCGGCAACACTTCGGGATAAGGAGGTTGTCTTGAGTGAAATGCCTAAATTGAGCGATACGGAAGAACTCTGCAGGGCGGCGCAGGTTTAGATCTTGCCGGCTGAGGCCAATGGGAGGGAGATCCTCATGGACGAGAGCACGAAAATTGAGATTTGGGACCTGGCCGCCGGCACGTTCATTGCCGTATCGGTTGTTAGCGGCATGGCCTTCATCATCGCTAGCGCGATTCACTAAGGGATCGCTCAACCGGAAGAGCCAGCCGCCTTCATAAATGCTGAGATAGACTTTCCTCTTCGCTTGGCGCATGGGAGAAGAGCACCTTTGCCGAGCTGCGCGAGCAAGGCGTTCGCGGCGTCCTGATCTCAACCCTTCGATCGCGGTCAGCGCCGACCGATGGCCGGATGAGGCCACGCCCGAGCTTGGGTTTTCGGTACCCACAAGATGCCCTGCCGCTTCAGATGTCGATAAGCCTTTGAGCCCGGGAACGCAGCGTTTTGTTTGTCAGTATCCTACTGGGTTCGGCGCCGAAACACGCTACTTTCTTCGAGATCAACGCTTCTGGATATCAACCCAAAGAGCTGTTGATCAGACCTGATTTACCCACGTAACGTTGGAGTTGCTGATATCCCGGCAACACTTCGGGATAAGGAGGTTGTCATGAGTGAAATGCGTGAATTGACCGATACGGAAGTGGACGCAGTCTGTGGGGGGGGCCACCACCACCACCCCCACTACGGCGGGGGATTCGCGCTCCTCAAACCCGACTTCTTCAACGGCGTCCTTCAGAACAATATAACCGTGCAAATTGCTGTGGCTTTGTTCGGCGGCAGCGTCTCACAGATTAGCAACAGTACGAACCTTAACATTATCTAGTTCACGGACCGCAACGCACCTCGGCTCCTCTCCGGCATCCGCTACCCGAGCAACACTTCCCGTCAACCGACAGTGAACATCTTGTCAAAGTAGTTGCGTAACCAAATCGGCGGCGAGCGCGAAGGGGCCAGTGCGGCGGCACGGGTCCCTTTCGTTTGCGGGCAATGAAGCGAAGACTCCGAGTCGAGAGTCGCTGGAATTTTTCTGAACGTGCGGGACAGCCAACTCACGAACGGGCCGCTTCAGCAACCAAGGCGCTCTTGAACTTCAAGGCGCAGGCCGTCCCACGATCCGGAGTGAAATCGCCGATATCGACGCGACGGTTTTCTTGAGGCGGCGAAAATTGCGTTACGCCAACATTAACCAACAAAGAGCTTGTGGCTGCCCAGAGAGCAAGCTTAATGCGCGTTTAATAGATTTGCGCGACTGATAGGCAACCAGCGCAACATCATCATTACGCAGCAAGAACTGCGAGCGTAGCTCAGCCTTTAAGGAGGGGTTGTATGAGAACGCCTTTTGTTTGTGCGTTGGCCGCGACCGTTGTCGGCTGTAGTTGTTATGCACCACCCCAGGCGAGCCTCGACGCCTGCATGGCGAGCGGGCTTGCCTGCCTTGACAGGAGCTCCCTCAGTCAAACGATTGAACCAGAACCGGCAGCGCTCGACGCTCGTCTCTCGACCCCAAAAACTAGATCCAAGATCGCGGCGAGAACGGAAAAGCCGCCGTCTGCTCACGCCCGCCACAAAACCGATCTCGCCATGACAACGACGAAGTCCGCTACGCCGGCGGTCGAGCCGCCGGCAGTGAAGGTCGAGCCGCCGGCAGCGAAGGTCGAGCCTGCGGCGGCGAAGGTCGGGCCTGCGGCAGCGAAAGTCGAGCCTGCGGCGGCGAAGGTCGAGCCTGCGGCGGCGAAGGTCGGGCCTGCGGCAGCGAAAGTCGAGCCTGCGGCAGTGAAGGTCGAGCCGCCGGCAGTGAAGGTTGAGCCTGCGGCGGCGAAGGTCGAGCCTGCGGCGGCGAAGGTCGGGCCTGCGGCAGCGAAGGTCGAGCCGCCGGCAGCGAAGGTCGAGCCTGCGGCAGCTGGCCGACCGGCTGAAACCTCCGATCAGGTCATTGCCAGGGCGAAGACCACGATCGCAGCCAAGTTGGATGACCCGAGGTCAGCCGAGTTCGGCGAGATGAAGCGAGCCACGCGAACAAATACGCTGGGAAAATCCGTCGACACCATTTGCGGCTACGTCAAAGGCAAAAAAGCGTCGGGCGAAAGCACTGGAGACAGGCCGTTTCTTTATCTCGTGAAGGATGATGAAGCATACGTCGTCGACGGTCCCGCCACTTCAATAGCGGCGACCGCATATCGCAATATCTGCAACTAGCCTGGAAGCCGAACGAACGGCTCACGGAATGATTGCGGCGTGACGCGATTTTTTTGTTCAACTCAGCTCTAGGCCAGCGAGCGGCCCGGGTCTTTCTCTGAACGTGGAAAGATGATGGAAGAAATTGCTAATCCCAAAGAGACGATCAACGGGTCGCAAACCTTGCCGATGATCGTGATCATCGGCGATCAGGTCCTGGCGCGTACTTGCATCGTCAAAATATTGAAGAGAGAGCTCACCGGATTCGAAATCGCCGAAGTGACCACGACCAGCGATCTGGGGTGGCTGTCGGAAAGAAATGTCCGCCCAATCGCATTTGATATCGGGGACAAGCAAATCGCCGACCCCTCGGTTGAGGATCGTCTCACGCTTTTCGAAGAAGCCTTCCAAATGCGTTTATTGCGGTGTTGTCAAATCGCGCCGCCGAGGCCGCGGCCTCGTCGTCGCTGCAACGGGGGGTACGTGGGTTTTTTCCAACCTCGATTACCACCGAGGTCGCGCTCGCCGGATTGCGCCTCGTTCTCGCAGGTGGGGTGTACCGACCACTACCGATCGTCAGGCAAAATGAAGCGACGAGCCGCAAAGTTCTCTCGGAATGTGCCGGCGCTTCGGAGCCTTCCGTCGTCCACAAGCGTAACGGCCACGCGTTTGAAGTTGGTGAAATCTTCAACCATGCAAGCACCGCGTTTGTCGTTGCAAGCTCCAACGCGTTTGTCAGTCGGCAAGACGTGAAACCATCGGGCGACACGTCGTGATCTGGAATCAAAAATCGCGAGTCGTTCCGATTGAGAATATCAAAAGCGCCATGACACGGGCTTTGTATGCCGTTTCCCAGCAAGCGAAGATCAGAGCGCGCCGGTCGGCAGCACCCGCTGGCGTTAGGTGAGCCGATCCAAGCGGTCCCCACGTGGGTAATCTCGGACGCGTCCAGCGGACAGGTGATGCGATGCAAATAACAGTCCGCGGCTGGCGACGGAGCTTCGATACCCCGGTCGGCGACGATAGGGCGAACCTTACTCCGGGCGCTAGCAGTAATCAGGATGAGAGCGTCATGCCGTCAGGCTCAACCTCTCGGAGAACACCGTGGAAATGCACATTCAGCATATCATGCGAAAAATGTTGCGCTGGAACTGAGGAGGCTTGGCAATGCATACTCCCCCTGCACGAGTGAAGAAAACCGAAGTTCTGATTATCGATTCGAAAAGATTGCGCCAAGCCGGTATCACGCGCTTACTGGAAACTTGGGCTGACGTAATGGGACTAACAGCGAAGCCTGTTGTCCCGGGCGTTCCACTCGATTCGTGTTGCGCACCTGCCAACTGCGAAATGACAATTTTTTGCGTAGGCAACGAGTCGATCCAAAGTACTCAATACCAAGAGTTGATCACAAACGTGCGTAGGCTTGTGCCCCAAGCACTTTTGGTCATTATTTCCGACCGGGAGGACCCACAGGAGATACGCGCCGCTTTTGAAGAAGGAGCGGTCGGTTTCATGCCCACCAGCATTGAGCCTGCCGTGGCGTTCCAGGCTTTATCTTTCATTAGGAGTGGAGGGTCGTTTTTTCCCCCCGCCGCTCTCTCCACCAGCCTTCGCGAAGCAACTATCAACGGAGTGGCCCGCGTCTCGGACCTTACAGCCAAACAGGAGGAAGTGATCGGTCGTCTCCGTAAAGGCCTCTCGAACAAGGCGATTGCACGTCAGCTCGACATGTCAGAGGCGACCGTTAAGGTGCACGTCCGTCGGATCATTCGTAAGTTCGGAGTGGCAAACCGGACCCAGCTTGCCGTTGCTGCAATGAACCAAGGCGCTTTGCGAGTAGCACTAGATGGCAAAGAATCAAGTGAACACAAGGATGATAGCGCGACTCAACCAGCATTGCCTGCTTTTAGTGGGCCAAAGAAATCACGCAGCGCAGTGCGATCCGCCCGCGGAGAAGGTGCAGTCAAATTTCTGCAACTCCTGCTGCGCGACGACAGCTCTGTTGCCGTCATCGAGATCGAACGGCGCGCTCGCGCTGTCGGGTTGCTCGCGCAAGACAGCCCAATCGGCCAGGATAAGGCGTTCCGCCGAGCCCGCTTTCGGCTTGGCGTGCTGTCATACCAGCAAGCCCGACATTGGTACTGGCGGCTGCCTGCTCAGACGCCACTTGTTTCGTCAGATAGCCTCGCAAGTTCCGGGTCAGATGCCCCGCCGATATGAGATGCCCTGCCGCTTCAGAGGTCGGTTAGGCTTTGAGCCGAGAAAGCAGGGCGCCGAGACACGCTGCACTTGGAGATCAACTATTGTGGTTATCAACCCAAGGAGCTGTTGAGGGGACCTGACTTACCGACCTAACGTTAGAGTTGCTAACATCCCGGCAACATTTCGGGACAAGGAGGTAGTCATGAGTGAGATGCGTGAAATGACCGATAAGGAACTCGACACAGTGTGTGGTGGACGGTTCTCAATCTCCGACTCGTTCAATTACGTCAGCCAGACGAATAATGCCACTCAGGTTGGTGCGGCTGTCGGCGGCTCCAGTGTCTTCGGCAACGGTGGTAACGCTACCAACACACAGTGGCTCAAACAGTTTAACATCAGCATTATCTAACTCTCGGATGCCCGCACACTCCTTGGCTGCTCCCACGGGGTGTGCGGGTACAAATTCAAGCACGAACACGCTCCTCTCTTGGAGATCAACTATTGCGGTTATCAACCCAAAGAGCTGTTGTGAATCTGATTTACCCACCCAACGTTAGAGTTGCAGAGATCCCGGCAAACATTTCGGGATAAGGAGGTGTGTCATGAGTGAAATGCGTGAATTGACCGATATCGAACTCGACGCAGTGTGTGGTGGAGGGTTGTTGTTCGACTCGTTCAATATCGTCGTACAGCCGCAGATTGCTACGCAGGTTGGTGTTGCCGTCGGCGGCTTCAGTGTCTTCGGTAACGGTGGTAACGCTGTCGTCGCACAGGTGCTCGGTCAGCTGAACTTCAGCCATATCTAGATCACGGATGTCCGCACACTCCTTGGCTGCTACCGGGGTGTGCGGGTACGAGTTCAATCGAGAATTCTCATGGACGCGAGCGCCCTCGCTCAAGGAATTAGGGGAAGAGGGTCTCGAACGGTGTTTGCTGGGAGGATCCTGCAAGGTGTCGTCTTGATCCATTCTAACCAGGACATCGTCCAAACGGGAAATCAACACCAATGATGAAACGAGCATAAACTCGTCTTCCCCTCTAAATCTCGTCTCCGAGGTACAGCACGTGCCATCGCTGCAGTTGTTGTTCCGACAAGAAGCGATCGATTTTCAGCAGTACAATCGGCACTGGGGCCAAGTCGCCCTGCTCCAGCCGCTATCGACCAAGATCATAACCTGGTTCATTGTGGCAGCCGTTACAATTATCGTCACCTTCTTGTTCCTCGCGCAATATTCTCGAAAGGAGACGGTGATTGGCTACCTGATGCCGACTGCCGGCACAGCGAAGATCTTCGCGTCTCAACAAGGTACAATTAGAGAGATTTTTGTGAAAGAGGGACAAGAAGTTGAAGAACGGCAACCTCTCTTGGCTATCGACACGAGCCAGATCGCGGCAAACGGTCAGGACGTCAATGTCAGCATTTTGTCCACTCTGGAGTCGCATCGAAATCGGCTGACCCCTCAGATCGCGGCAGAACAGGAGCGTACGAAATCCGAGCAGGCGCGCCTCACTGCGTCGATTGGTGGCCTTGAGGCTGAGATATATGAGCTTCAAGCCCAGATCGACAATCAGCACGAACGAATTCGAGTTTCAGACGTACTTGTCTCAAACGTGGCTGGGCTGAGAGCTCGGGGCTTAATGACAGAGCCGGAATACAGACAGCGGGAACTGGCGGCTCTTGACCAAAAACAGAAGCTAAACTCTTTGAACCAGCAGATCGCCGCCAAGCAGAACCAGCTTACCGAAACCCGCTATTCCCTCGAACAGCTTCCAACCGTCATGGAAGGTAAGATCCAGAGCCTGCGCAGCGAACTCGCGACAACCGAGCAGCGCATAGCCGAGGTCAGCGGCCGCCGTGCCTACGTGATCCGAGCCCCAGCTGCTGGACGTATCTCCACTCTGCAAGCTACCGTCGGTCAGTTCGCGGACCCGCGGCTTCTGCAGATGGAAATCATTCCGAACGAGAGGGTCCTGCAGGCCGAGTTGTTTGTTCCGACCCGAGCCATCGGCTTCGTGCGGGCCGGACAGCATGTCAGAATCCTTTACGAGGCGTTCCCATACCAGCAGTTCGGTGCATATGGCGGCCGAGTAAGCAAGGTCTCGCAGACGATCCTGACTAAGTCCGACGCCTCTGGACCGATCGAGCTCAAAGAGCCAGCCTACAAGGTCACGGCCGAACTAGACCGGCCGGACATCGATGCCTACGGCAAAAAAATACCGCTCCAGGCCGATATGCTCTTGAGGGCAGATATCATTCTCGAGAAGCGCTTGCTTATAAGCTGGCTCCTCGATCCTCTGCTCAGTGTCAGGATGTGATCGTGGCGACCCTGCTGAATTTCGGCGGCCAGGGCCGCCTCCCAGTTATCCAGCAGACCGAGGCGGCTGAATGCGGGCTCGCCTGCCTGGCAATGATTAGCTCGTATCACGGCCGCCGCATCGATCTGAACACGCTTCGGCGCCGCCATCCGGTGTCCCTGAAAGGGGCCACGCTCAGGGCCCTAGTCCAGGTAGCCAGCCAGATGCATTTCGTCAGCCGACCGCTGCGCTTCGAACTTGGTCACCTTAAGCGCCTGCAAATGCCTACGATCGTGCACTGGGATATGAGCCATTTTGTGGTTCTGAAATCGGTCACGAGCCGAGGAATCCTGGTTCATGACCCTGCTTTAGGCAAGAGGTTCTATCCCATCGCTGAGGCGTCGAAGCATCTGACCGGTGTCGCGCTTGAGCTCTCGCCATCAGAAGGTTTTCGACCTAAGGATGAGAGAGCACGGCTTCCATTTTCGACCTTCTGGACGCAGCTGCACGGCAGCAGACACGCGCTCATACAGATCTTGATCCTCTCGGCCTTCCTCGAGATCTTTGTGATTGCTAGTCCTTTTTACCTGCAGCTCACCATCGATGAGGTGGTCGCCAGGGGCGACTCCGATCTCCTGATCGTCCTGGCTCTCGGCTTTGGCCTGCTGGGGGCGATCAAGGTTGGCACGACTGCCATCCGCTCCCTGGTTATCCTGGTTGTGCAAAATGTCTTGCACTTTCAGATCGGCGCGCGCCTATTTCACCATCTGGTCCGGCTGCCAATTGCCTATTTCGAGAAGCGGCACATCGGCGACATCCTTTCGCGTTTCACCTCCATTGAGCCAATCCGCAGCGCCCTTGCCGAAGGCATGATTGCGGCCACGATTGATGGCCTAATGGCTCTGGCGACCCTGGCGATGATCTTCGTCTACAGCACCCAGCTCGCGCTCGTAGTTCTGGCTGCACTTATCCTCTATACGGTCGTACGTCTCGGGCTCTACCGACTCCTCCGAGAACGCAGCCTGGCTGCCATCGAAGCCAAGGCCCACGAGAACTCGACTTTCATCGAAACCCTGCGGGCGGTTCAAAGCTTGAAGATTTTTAACCGCGAAAGCGACCGCGAGACCCAGTGGCTCAACCGCCACGGCGACGTGGTGAGCGCCAATGTCCGCCTCGGTCGCGCCAAGATCGCGTTCGCAACCATCAATGACGCCCTGTTCGCGCTGGAGAACGTCGTTACTATCTATCTCGCGGCCCGGCTGGCGCTGAGCAACAGCCTGACCATTGGGATGATCTTCGCCTTTATGAGTTACAAGCAGCACTTCACCGAAAAGGCCGTCCAGCTGGTCGAAAAGGCTCTTGAATTCCGCATTCTAGAACTGCACCTCGAGCGCCTGGCTGACATCGCCCTAAGTCCACTCGAGCGTGGGCATAATCAAGACTTGGCATACATGCGGCAGATCAAGGGCCGGATCGAGCTTCGAAACGTGTTCTTCCGCTATGCCGAAACGGAGCCCCTTGTCCTCGAAGATATCAGCTTTATCATCGAGCCAGGGGAATTCGTGACCATTATGGGTCCATCCGGCGCGGGCAAGACGACGCTTGTCAAGATCATGCTCGGGCTGCTGGAGCCGACCAGAGGGGAGGTGCTGATCGATGGCGTTCCCCTCTCAACGATCGGGCCCAGGGCCTATCGCGAGCACGTCGGAGCAGTAATGCAGGAGGACCAGCTCCTCTCCGGCTCCATTGCCGATAACATCTGCTTTTTCGATCCATCCTTTGATCAGGATCGGATGATCCAGTGTACGCAATTGGCGGGGATCCATGAGGAGATTATGGCAATGCCGATGTCCTATAACAGCCTTATCGGGGACATGGGCAGCTCGCTGTCGGGCGGACAGAAACAGCGGGTGCTGCTCGCCCGAGCACTTTATCGACGGCCGCAGATCCTATTTTTGGACGAAGGCACGGCACATCTGGATGTTGAAAACGAGATAAACATTAACGACGCACTCAAGCGTCTCCAAATTACGCGCATTTGCGTAGCGCACCGACCAGAGATAAGCAGCGGCGCAAACCGGATGCTACGCATTGCAAGGACCCTGAAGTGCGACGCGCGTGGGCCGGCACCGGACGCAATTGCCAATCAGCGGGAAAAGGTGGCGTCCTCGTGAAATCGAGGAAGCGGGGCCTGTCACCATGCCACTCACATCTGCCTGCGCTTAATCCGCATTTAACTAAAGGTCGCCTCAATACTGGCTTGTGCCTCTGCGAGATGGTCCGCTGGAATTCGGCGGATGACCGCGCAATGGCCGCCGTTCGCTGTGCTTGGGGGGTGCACGAGATCGAACGGCTGCCATGAGGGGATCGGGGTGGGACCAGTCTGGACGGTGGGGATGAGTACCAGTAGAGTTGCCTCTGTCAGTTTCGCGGCACCCAAGCGTAGAACACCTGCCCGAACAGCAAGCTCTCAGATCTTCATCGCAGGCACGGCGGCGGCCGCGCTTTTGCTCGGTTGCGCCTGGACCGTCTATGCTAACGTTTTCGCAGCGAGCCCCTATCCGCGACTCGACAGCGCCAGGTTCGATGCGCAGGTCGCGGCGCCGTCGGCAAGCTTTGCAGC
>Ga0207665_10003037_pt1 | contig 11264 bp, 11 predicted proteins | sample LARL112metaG_FD_184351 | JGI IMG/M metagenome (GOLD analysis project Ga0207665, IMG submission 184351) | Corn, switchgrass and miscanthus rhizosphere microbial communities from Kellogg Biological Station, Michigan, USA - LAR L11-2 metaG... | ecosystem: Host-associated > Plants > Roots >...
CCGACTCCCGCGGCACCGTCCATGCCTACGATGCCGACAGCGGTGCCGAGCTGTGGAGCCATCCCGACGGCACCGGCCACCAGGGCGGCATCATCAGCTACTCCGCCGGCGGCAAGCAATATATCGCCGTCGTCGCCGGGTTTGGCGGCATGGCCTCCGACGACTACGCGCCGACCTTTGGCGGCGTCTACAAGAGCATGCCCAGGGATGACGGCGCCCTCATCGTCTACAGCCTGAAATAGGTGGTTCGGACCATCTGCCGGGGAGCGGGGCACAACCCCGCTCCCCGTGCGTTGATGGGCATCATGAAGCTGGAGCAGGTGCGCATGAGATCGGGTCTTTGCGTCGCAGCATTGCTGCCGGGCGCGCTGGCCGGCTGGCTGGCCATTGCGACGCCGCTGCATGCGCAACCCGCACCATCGGCGGAGGATCTCGCCAACTTCAACGTCGAGGAGCTGTTCGCAGGCACCTGCGGTTTTTGCCATTCCGACGGCGGCCGCGTCGCCGGCAAGGGGCCGCAGCTGATGGGCGACCAGCACGACGACGACTTTCTTCGCAACCGGATCAAGAACGGCAAGCAGGGCGCGATGCCGGCGTTCGGCGCGAGCTTCAACGACCAGCAGATCGACGCGATCATCACCTATATTCGCGACTTGAAGCCGCGTTGAGCGGCACGCGATATCCGCATCGGGGAGCATGCAATGAAGACAGTCCTCCTCCTCGTGGCCGGCACCGTCCTTGCGCTGGACGGGCCGGCCGAGGCGCGCTCGCTCGCGACGATCCGCGAGCTTGGCACGATCGGCCTGTGCGCCCACCCCAACTCGCTGCCGTTCGCGAGCAAGGCCGGCGATCCTCCGGGCTTCCAGGTCGAGCTCGGCCAGGCGCTGGCGCACGAGCTCGGCGTCGCGCTGCGGCTCGACTGGATCATCACGCAGTATCAGCTGCGCAGCGCCGGCTGCGACATCGTGCTCGATGTCATCGCCGACCGCGAGGCGCAGGGCGAGACCAACCTCGCCATCTCGAAACCCTATTACCGCACCGGCGTTGCGCTGGCCGTGCCGCAGGCGAGCGGGCTCACCTCGTTCAAGAGCCTCGATGGCCACACCAAGGTGGGCGTCCAGGTCGGCTCGGTGGCGGCGATGGTGATCGGCCAGCGCCAGGTGCCGACATCGACCTTCGGCTTCGAGGTCGACAGCCTCGATGCGCTCGCCAATCACGAGATCGACGCCGCGGCGGTGACGCCGACCATGGCCGGCTATTACAACCAGAGCCATCCGGACAAGACGTTTCGCGTGCTCGCGCTCGACGACTCCGAGCCGACGCTGGCCTGGAATGTCGCCGTCGGCATGGTGCGTCCCGACCAGGGCTTACGCGATGCGATCGACGGCGCAATGGAGAAGCTGCGCGCCGACGGCACCGTCGCGAAAATCTACGCGCGCTACGGCGTCGCGCTGCAGGCGCCGAAGTAGCCGGGCACCAAGACCGTCACGGTAGGACAGGCCTCGTACCTGCCCTCGCCAACCACGATACACGCACGAGGGGCGACCACGAGGCCGGCGACGACAAGGGGTCGACCCTGCGCCGATGGTAGGTGCGCCCCTTGTGGGCGCCTTGTTTCGGGAGCCCTGTGCGATCCCTCTATTCCTCGAAGAAGCCCGGATGTTTCGCCGCGTAGGCGTGCAGCTCGCGCAGCACACGGTCGAGGTGATTGGCCATTTCGCTTTTCGCCTGCACCGGCTGGCGGGTGGCGATTGCGGCAAAGATCGCTTCGTGCTCCCGAAACGTGTTTTGCGGCCGGGCCGGCTCGGTGAGCAGGGTCCGGCGCACCCGCTCGAGATGGGTGCGGATCGGATCGAGCACTTCGCCGACCCGGGCAAGACCGAGCGCCTCGGTCATCTGGCGATGAAATCCGGTGTCGAGCTCGTGAAAACCCTCGAGGTCACCGCTCGAGATTGCCGCCTTCTGGTAGGCGAGATTCTTCTGAAGGCCCGCAACCGCGTCATCCGACATGTCGGCCGCACAGACCGCGACCACTTCCATCTCCAGCGCGCGGCGCATCAGCATCCATTGCCTGACATCCTCGAGACGGATCTTTGCGACGTAGGAGCCGCGCTGCGGCTCGACCACGACGAGACCCTCGAAGGCGAGCCGGTTGATCGCGGTCGTGATCGACAGGCGGGACACCTCGAAGGCGGCGCACCATTCGTTCTTGTCGATCGGTGTTTCCGGCGCCAGCGTGCCGGACACGATCGCCCGCTTGAGCGCGAGATAGGCCTGATCGACCTTCGACCCCTGTGCTTTCCGCCCGCGCGCTGCAGCGGATGCTGCGCTGAACATGCTGTGATCCTCGGGTGATTGTCACATCTCAATAGCAGGGCGAATTTGCGCGGGCGAAGGCTTGACGAGCACCTCCTGATATAACTAGCATATCAGCGAAATGACAGCCCCCAAAGCCCCGCGAAGAACGGGTCCGGTGGGGAGGAGCCTCCAATGCAGACACGCGCCCGCGCGGAGATCGTCGACATTGGCAGAACGGCCGGGACCGGCGCGCCGTCCGCGTCCGTCATCCTCGTCGCCGAGCGTGTGTCAAAATCCTTCGCAGGCGTGAACGCACTTCAGGACGTCGACTTCGATCTTCGCCGCGGCGAGGTGCACGCGCTGATGGGCGAGAACGGCGCCGGCAAGAGCACGCTGATGAAGATTCTCGCCGGCGTGCACGCCGATTATGACGGCGACATCCGCATCGACGGCCAGAGTGCCGCATTCACCGGCGTGCGCGACGCCGAGGAGGCGGGGGTTGCGATCATCCACCAGGAGCTCAATCTCGTTCCCGAACTCAGCGTGGCCGACAACATCTTTCTCGGCCGCGAGCCGCTGATCGCGGGCGTCCTGATCGATCGGCGCCGCATGATCAGGGCGGCGGAGCGGCTGCTCCGGCGTCTCGGCCTCGCCATCGCGCCCGAAAGCCGCCTTGCGGACCTGCGCGTCGGCGAGCAGCAACTGGTGGAAATCGCCAAGGCGCTGTCGCTCAATGCACGCATCCTCATCATGGACGAGCCGACCTCGGCCTTGTCGTCGTCGGAATGCGCGAGGTTGTTCAAGATCGTGCGCCAGCTTTCCGCCGACGGCGTTGCGATCATCTACACCTCGCACCGCATCGAGGAGGTGCTGGACCTCGCCGACCGCGTCACGGTGCTGCGCGATGGCCGGCGGGTCGTGACCGCTGACATCGGCGATTTGTCGCGCGGCGCGATCATCGCGGCGATGGTCGGCCGCGACATGGCGGCGAGCGAGCGCGGCACCACGGCGCGTGACAATGCGGTCGTCCTCGCGGTCAAAGACCTGACGCTCGATACGCTGGGCCCGCAGGGCTGGCGACGCATCCTGCACGGCGTCAGTTTTGAGCTGAGAAGCGGCGAGATTCTCGGCATCGCCGGCCTGCTCGGCGCCGGCCGCACCGAGATCCTGGAATCGATCTTTGGCGTCGCGCGCGGCCGGCGCGGCGGCACCATCGCCATCAACGGCGCGGCCGCTGGCATTGCTTCGCCGGCAGAAGCCTATCGCCTCGGCGTCGCGCTGGTGAGCGAGGACCGCAAGGAGCGCGGCCTGCATCTTGGCGATACGATCTGCGACAACATCGCGCTGCCCTCGATCGGCGCGATCTCGCGCTTCGGCCTGCGCGCCTTTGCGGCCGAACGCGCGCTGGCCGCCGACATGGTGAAAAGGCTGTCGGTGCGCTGCACCGGCATCGGCCAGATGACAGCGTCGCTCTCGGGCGGCAATCAGCAGAAAATCGTGATCGGCAAATGGCTCGCCACGAGCCCGCGCATTCTGCTGCTGGATGAGCCGACCCGCGGCATCGATATCGGCGCCAAGCTGGAGATCTACCGCCTGATCTTCGATCTCGCCGCGCAGGGCCTCGGCATCGTGGTGGTGACCTCGGAAATGCCAGAGCTGCTGCTGTTGTCCGATCGCATCCTTGTCATGTGCGAGGGACGGCAGACAGGAATCCTGCGCCGCGAGAACGCGACACAGGAAGCGGTGATGCGACTTGCCGCGCCTGGCGGAGCGACGCAGTCGTGGGGCGGCGCAATATGAAAGCATTTCGTCTCCTGTCGCGCACGAAACTGTACTGGGGCCTCGTGATCATCTGCCTGATCGGCGCGCTCACCTCGCCCATGACGTCGTCGGGCAAGAACATTTTTCTGTCCTACGGCAACCTGACCGACGTGCTGCGCCAGGTCTCGATCACGGGGCTGGTGGCGACCGGCATGACCATGGTCATCCTGCTCGGCGGTATCGATCTGTCGGTGGGCTCCGTGATGGGGTTTGCGACCGTGATCTGCGCGATGCTGCTGACAAAACCCGGCTGGACCGCGGCCTCCGTGATGGGGGTTCCGGCGGCCGTGGCCGTCAGTGGCGCCGCGGTCGCGCTGCTTGCGCGCTTCATCCTGCGCGGCCTCGCGCGCGGCAGGGACGTTAGCGCGGGGCGGCGCGCCGACATCGTGCTGTCGCCGCTGCGCGGCGTGTGGATGCCGGCGCTGCTTGGCCTCATCGCCGCGGTCGCGGTCGCCTGGTTCACCGTGAGCCAGGTCCAGGTAAAATTCGGCGTGCTCGGCGTTCTCCTGGTCACGCCGTGCCTGGCGCTGCTGCTCGGCGCCATCAACGGGCTCTTGGTGGTCAGCGGGCGGCTGCAGCCCTTCATCGTCACGCTCGCCATGATGGTCAGCGCGCTCGGCATCGCCCGGCTCACGGCCGGGCAGGACAATGCCGTGGTGCCGGTCTACACCGGCAGCAACGCCACCGCCGCGTTCGAATTTCTGCGCTCGATGCTGTGGGGCGTGCTGCCAGTGCCGAGCGTGTTTTTTCTGGTCGCGATCGTGCTGTTCGGCGCGATCCTGCGCTTCACGACCTTTGGCCGCTATGCCTATGCGATCGGCGGCAATGTCGAGGCCGCAAAACTCTCCGGCATCAAGGTCGGCCAGGTCCAGTTCACGGCGTACCTCTTGTCCGGGCTGCTGGCGGGGATCGCGGGCGTGCTGTTCGTGGCGCAATACCGCCAGGGTAAGCCCGACGCCGGCACCGGCCTCGAGCTCGATGCGATCGCGGCCGTGGTGATCGGCGGCACAAGCCTGATGGGAGGCCGCGGCGGACTCGCGGGCACCTTTGTCGGCGTCCTGATTTTTGGATTGCTGTCCGACATTTTGCAGCTCCAGAACATCGACTCCAATGTTCAGCTTTTAATGAAGGGATTGATCATCGTCGGCACCGTGCTGGTGCAGGAGCAGACCGTCGGGCACCTCATCGCACGATGGCGGTTCAGCCGCTCGCATGGACTGCCGGCCGATCCGAAATCAGCCGATCCCGATCGGCTGCCAAGCGCCACGAAGGCGCGATTTGCAAGGGAGGATCTCGATGAAGCGTCGTGATTTCATAAAACTGTCGACGAGCGTGGCGGGTGCCGTGGCGACCATCTATCTGCCGGGCGGATGGCGGGCCGCCAAGGCCGCCGGCAAGTGGCGCGTGGGCTTCAGCCAGTGCACCACGCTCGAGCCGTGGCGCGTGCAATTCAACAAAGACATCCAGGCGGAAGCCAAGAATCACCCGGATGTCGACCTCGTCATCACCGACGGCCAGGACAAGACCGAGAAGCAGGTCGCCGATTGCGAGAACCTGGTCGTGCAGCAGGTCAACGTGCTCTTGATCTCGCCAAAGGAGTCGGCGGGGCTGACCGGCGTGGTCGAGAAGGCGATCGATGCAAAAATTCCGGTCATCGTGCTCGACCGCAACGTCGACACCAAGCGGATCACCCAGTTCATCGGCGGCGACAATGTCGCGATCGGAAAAGCGGCCGGCGAACATGCGGTCAAACTGCTGGGCGGGCCGGGCAAGGCGGCCGGCAATGTCGTCGAGATCTGGGGCGGCATGGGCACCCAGCCGGCGCATGACCGCCACGACGGCTTTCACGCCTTCACCGACAAGGAGGGCGGCATCAAGAACCTGCTCAACAACCAGTCGGGCGACTGGAAGCAGGACAAGGCCTACAACATCATGACCACGGCGCTGCGCAACAACGAGAAGATCGACCTGGTCTATGGCCACAACGATCCGATGGCCTATGGCGCCTATCTCGCCGCCAAGGATGCCGGCCGCGACAAGGACATCAAGTTCATCATCGGCATCGACGGGCTGCCGGACGAGGGCGTCACCTGGGTCAACAACGGCCAGCTCACGGCGACCTTCCTCTATGCGACGCCGGGCGCCGAAGGCTTGCGGCAGGCGGTCAAGCTCTTGAAGGGCGAGAAGCTCGAGCCGGTGATCACGCTGCCGACCATGCTGATCACCAAGGAGAACGCGCCCGACATCTTGAAGAAGAACGGACTGCTCTGACCGTCCGCCGCCTCGCAGTTTTGGCCGGAGTCTGCTACGGTCAGTCTGGACCAGACTCCGGCGCGCAGGCCGGATCATAGCCGCGGCTGGAACCATCATGAGCAGGTGCTCGTTGGTTTGCGCCTGTGGCAAGGAGGCCGAAGCATGAGGATGATGACCGTCGCGTTCGCTCTCGGAACGAGCCTGGTGCTGTCGAGCCTGGCGACATCCGGTGTCGAAGCCAAAGTCGTTCGTCCGCGAACGGAGCGGCTTGTCGTCGGGGTGCCCGTGGTCAGGCCTTACTGGGACTCTTACGTTGTTCCGCGCTATCGCTATCGCCCGGAGGACGACCGGGTCGATCCATACGGCCCGCCCGTCGTCCCGGTGATACGCTACGGCAATCAAGAGGTGCTGCTTCCGCCGTGGCATTGGTAGGATGCCGGGAGACGGCCGCGAGGCGATGCTTTCGTTGTGGAGGGCATGATCAAGCGGTCCGTTCGCGATAGCGCGACGGCGACGGCCGACCAGGTCTGTCATGCTGTCGGCGGATCGGACAGCCGCGGAGCGGACCGGTCCGATTCACGCCCTGTCGCGGCCGTCATGCTCATTGCAATGACCCGCCAGCTAATGGTTTTGGCCTTGATCGGGGCACTCTAGACTAGCCCGTTGCAGACGTCGGACTGAAGGTGTTTTCCGGGCATACGCGGGATCATGATGCGGCATTGGGCAATTGCGGCATGGTCGCCTGCACCGATGATTGCCTGGACATCGCGGACCACCATGAGCGCAGTCGGGGATACCCGTCGAGCAGTGCGTTCGCCTCAGGAAGCAATGTAAAATATCCGAGCATTGGCGCCAGGTGAATATCGGCGAGTGACATCTCGTTTCCGCAAAGGAACTGGCTGCTGCCGGTCAATTTTTCCAATGCTGCGAGGACCCTCGGGGCTGCATCCAATCCTTGTCGTACTTCGGTCGTCTGTGCCGGCCGACCCAGGCGGGACCTGAATACGCCGTGGCTGAAGACCTGTCGTATCAGCGGCCAATAGGCATAGCTGTCGACGACAGACATGATCTGATGACAGCGCGCCCGCTCGACCGGCAACGTTCGTTGCAACAGCGGGCCGTCGAAGGCTTCGTCGACATACCGCGTGATGGCATTGGTTTCGTACACCACGAAATCATTGTGGACCAAAGTTGGGACGCGCTTGAACGGATTCAGGCGGAGATAATTCGCGGGCAAGTTCTCTTCGAATGGATTGATCTCGTTCCAGGCGTGCTCGACGCCTTTCTCTCTGAGAGCCAGCCGTGCAATCCAGGAATAAACGCTGTACTCGTAGCCGTGCAGTTCAACTTGCATCGCGCGCTCGTGCCATCGGATCCGCCCAGAATGCCAGTGTGACGATCTTTTGGATCAAAAGCCAAGCCCCTGACTTCGCGTTCGACGCTGAGGCGCTGCTACTTGAGCCGATAGCTTGCGTGGCATCCGACGCAGGCGGCCATCACCTCGCCGAGCGCCCCGAGCGCCGGCTTCAGTTCCCCGGTGACACCGACATTCTGTGCCTCGATCGCGAAACGGCTCGCGGCCGAATGCATCGCTGTTCCAGCGTCCTGCATGCCCTGTGGCATGTACTTGGCAACCTCCGCCGCGCCGTGCAGCCGCAGCGAACTCATTCCCAGCTGTTCCTCCGCGATTTTTGCCGCCTTCTCCGGCTCGCCGCGAGCCAGCGCCGCGTTGATCTGCTGCAGCGCGAGAAGGTGATCGCGCATGTTGGCGATGGTGTGAGCGACGAGTTCCGGCGGAAATTTGACGAACTGCCGCGTGTCGGCCGCGGGAGCACCGGGATCCGTGTCGTCCTGATGCATATGATGTTGGGCGGCGGCATTGCCGAGCGAAAGGACTGCCCATGTAACGAAGGCCGCGAGACGGATGCGCATGCTTGGCTGTCCTCGGGGGATGCCGAATAGCATAGACGCGTCGCGGACCGTCCGCGTATGATCCAGATCATATGACCCCGATCAAAAAAGCCGCGAGGAGAGGCTGGCAGAAGGCCGCTCCATTCCTGGATTGGAAGTCCCTGTCGATCGAATCTCCGCTCCTGGCCGCGTTGCCGGCGTCGGCTCGGCGGCTCACGCGAATCCTGGAACTGCCACGCCAAGCCGCCGTGTTCGACCAGGGCGACTGCCCCAAAGCCATGTTCTTCGTGCTCTCGGGAGAGGTTCGGCTGATGCGGCAGTCGAGCTCCGGCGGTGAGATTGTTCTTCAGCGGACCTGGCGGGGTTTTCTGGCCGAAGCCAGCTTCGATCAACAGGTCTATCACTGCGATGCGGTTGCTGCAGCGACTTCGTCGATCCTGGCAATCCCGCGCAAGGCGTTCCGCGATGCGCTGATGGCCGGCGACTTTCGTGACCGATGGATCGCTCATCTCGCCCTGGAGCTCCGCAGGGTGCGCGCACAAGCGGAAAGACTGAGCCTCAGGACCGCGCGAGAGCGGATCGTCCATTTCGTCGAGACCGAGGGAAAATCCGGTGCGATCGATCTGAAGCAATCCAAAAAGGATTGGGCGGCCGAGCTCGGACTCACACACGAAGCGCTCTACCGCGCGCTGGCACAAATGAAGGCGCGCGGAGAGCTCATGGTAGAGCATTCCCGACTGACTCTGCGCTAGACGGTTGGCTGCCTTCCGGACTGCCTCCGCACCACGCGAGCGATGCGCGAAGTCGCAGGCCAGCCGGGAAAGCATAACCAGGCGCGCAAGCCCGTCGGACACGCCGGAGCCATGCATCGTCTCGCGCTGAGGGTTAGCGAAAAGCATAACGCTAAAATGCTGCGCGTTTCGGGTCACTTTTCCGCCGTACTGGGTTCGCACGTTCCCTGCACGTCCGTGCGCCGATCTTCAAACGGAGCCATTCGCAAGCGAGCCATCGCGAAGCCTCGACGGGCAGCCGAACCATGCCGTCGCTTTATGATCTGCTTGGAGCGCTTCCCGGTGACGATGCCGGTGATCTCAGGAAAGCCTTTCGCGAGGCGGTCAAGGGCGTCCATCCCGACATCCGTCCGGGCGACCCCGAAGCTGCGCTGAACTTCAGGCTCATCGTCCGTGCCATGGAAATCCTGGCCGACACGGACCAGCGCGCTGCCTATGATCATCTGCTGGAACACGCGCGCCGGGAGTTCGCGCAGGAACAGAGAGCCGCGAAGATCCGCAACTTCGCCTTCGCGATGATCGGTCTTGCGGGCCTTTCGATCGTGGCGGTCAGCCTGCACGTTCTGTTCGCGCCGATGGCCGCGCTGCCGCCTCAGTCTGCACAGACCGATCAGTTGTCCCGCGCGCCGGCCGAGATTGCATCCAATCGCCCGTCCGCCCGGCCGGGCGACAGCAGTGCAAGCCGCGACGCGGAGGATGCGAAACCGGCGGAGACACAGGATGACTTCCTCGCGCGGTGGCGCGCGAACGACGTCAACGTGCCCGCCGATCGACAGGCCGAGGCCGGCAAGCCGGCCGAGGAGCAGCCTCAGCCCACGTCCCGGCCGGACACGAACGAGACCGACGCGGCCGCGGGCCGCAAGGCCGAGATCGAAACGCCCACCAAATCGCACGATGATGTTCCGCCCGCGCCGGGCGCCAGCGACAATAGCGCGCCCGCCGATCACAACGCGGAGACCGCGACGGTGCCGAAGGAGTCGGAGGCGCCGGCCGCCCCCGCACCACCAGGCCCGAACCCGCCGGCACGCCACTACGATGCAGACGGCATGAAGGCTGCTGTCGAACCTCATGACAAGACCGATCCGAGCGCGGTGATGCACGCGCAGGGAATCCTGGCCTATCAGAGCGGCGACCTGAAACTTGCGCTTGCGGATTTCGACCGCGCGATCGCACTCAATCCAGCGTTCATGATCGCCTACATCGATCGCGGTATCGTGCTCTATCGCATGGGCAAGCTCGACCGCGCCCTGGCCGATGTCGCCCGGGCCAGGCAGATCGACCGGGCCGGCCGCGCCAGGGCGGCGGCCCTCGACGGATCTGAGCATCGCGTCGCCGCGGATTGAGGCGATCGGGCAGGGTGCCTTTTTCGATTCAGTTTTCGAACGGCCATGAGGCGCCGTTTCGCATGGCCGGCCGGCGATCACGGCGCGTCCGGTCAGTGCGGCTCGCAGGATGTCGGCTTCATTCCGAAAGCGACTGCCGCGGGCGACCACGAGGGTCGCCGCTACGCCGATCGCAGGGGCGCCCCTTGTGGGCGCCCGCCTCGCACGCCCCGAAACGATCGCGGCCTCCGGCAGGGGAGCTACCGGAGGCCGCTTTGGACACCACGCGCCGCGCCCTGGGGTCGCGACCGTGGTGTGGGAGCTCGTTTCGCCTTCCCCCGACCGGAAAGGCGCATGTCGCGTCAGAACGGCAGCAGCACGTCCATCACCTGCTGGCCGTAGCGCGGTTGCTGCACGTCGGTGACCTGGCCGCGGCCGCCATAGGAGATACGGGCCTGCGCGATCTTCGAGGAGTCGATGGTGTTGTCGCTCTGGATGTCCTCGGGCCGCACGATGCCCGCGACGATCAGCTCGCGCACCTCGAAATTGACCCGGATCTCCTGCTTGCCCTCGACCACCAGATTGCCGTTCGGCAGCACCTGCGTGACCACGGCGGCGATGTTTGTCACCAGCGTTTCCGCGCGCTGGATCGAGCCCTTGCCGTCGCTCGACGCGCTGCCGTCTGCCGTCAGGATGCGGCCGGGCAGGATCTTTTGCGCCTCGGTGCCGAGCAGTTTCGAGCCGATGAAATCGGTAACGCCGGAGTCTTCCTGGTTCTTGCGGCTGCGCTGGGTCTCGTTGGCGAAATTGGCCTGATCGGTGATGTTGACGGTCACCGTCATGAGATCGCCGATCTGGTGCGCGCGCT
>Ga0207665_10003039_pt1 | contig 11259 bp, 11 predicted proteins | sample LARL112metaG_FD_184351 | JGI IMG/M metagenome (GOLD analysis project Ga0207665, IMG submission 184351) | Corn, switchgrass and miscanthus rhizosphere microbial communities from Kellogg Biological Station, Michigan, USA - LAR L11-2 metaG... | ecosystem: Host-associated > Plants > Roots >...
AACCGCGCCCATCGCCCGCCTATAATTTGCTCCCCAAAGCGAGCAACGAAGAGAACGCCATGACGCGATCAATCGCAGTGCCGAGGTTCGCGCTCATAACCGGGCTGCTCGTGGCCCTGGCAGTCGCCTGTCCCGCCGCACTCCGGGCCAAGGAGCCGGCGCCGAAGGTCAGTCAGGACGGTCTCGAGCTTAAGAAAGAGACCAAGCAACGGCTCGTGTATGTGAAGCCCGGTGCCGATTTCTCGCCCTACAAGCGCGTCGCAATCCTCGACTGCCATGTGGAGTTCTCGAAGGACTGGGTCCGCGACTACAACAGCAGCCGGCGGGATCTGTCGGGTCGGATCGACGACAGCGACCTCGAGAGGGCGAAGAACGACCTGTCCGCGCAGTTCAAGAAGGTCTTTTCGAAGGAACTCCAGAAGAACGGCTCCTACCAGGTGACCGACACGGCGGCTCCCGATGTGCTCGTGCTGCGACCTGCGCTGATCAACATCCGCGTCAGCGCCCCGGACCTGATGACCGCCGGCCGGAGCACTACCTATGTCCAGTCCGCCGGAGAAATGACACTGTATCTCGAGCTGTGGGACTCGGCCACGAACACCATTTTGGCGCGCGTGGTCGACGCGCAGGCGGACCCTCAGAGCTACGGGCAGATATCAAGCAGCGTCAGCAATCGCGCCGCCGCCGATCGCCTCATGCAACGGTGGGCCTCGGAGCTGCACAAGGCGCTCGACACGGTTCGACCCATCAAGTAGCGGCAGGCCGGACCGCACGCGCGAGTCCCTCTTCAGGGGATCTCGGCCGGCAGCGAGACAAAGCCGCGGAAGCGTGCCCGCGCGCTGCGTCGCGCGTCCCCGCGCAGTCGCAGCGTGGGCAGCTGCTGCAGCACCCTGAGCAGCGCCACCTGAGCCTCCAGGCGGGCAACTCCCATCCCGACGCAGGCGTGCGCGCCGGCGGCGAACGCCAGGTGCCGCTTGGGCCTGCGGGCGATGTCAAACTGATCCGGCTGCGCAAACTCCTGCGGATCGCGGTTGGCGGCGCCGATGCACAGCGTGAGATAGGCGCCGGCCGCGAGCGGCACGCCACCGATCATGAGCGGTTCGCTCACCAGCCGATTGCCGAGCTGGTTGGGGCTCTCCATCCGCAGGCACTCCTCGACCGCGGAAGCGATCAGCGCCGGATCCGCGCGCAGACGTTGCGCCGCTGCGGGTGTGCCCAGCAACAAGAATAAGCCGTTGCTGATCAGGTTGGTGGTCGTCTCATGTCCCGCATTCAACAGGAACACGCAGTTCTGCACCAGCTCGTGCTCCGATAATTCCGGCTGCGCCAGCAGACGCGTCAGCAGATCCGTGTCCGGCCCGGGATGCCGCCGCCGCACCGCAACCAATTCGCGCAGGTAACGCGTGAACTCGCGGACCGCCTCGTTGCCCTGCGCGCGCTGTGCTGCGGTGGTGGTGCTCTCAAGGGCCCCGAGGATCGCCAGGGACCAGCCTCGCAGCGGAACCCGCTCCTCGCGCGGGACGCACAGGAGATTGCCGATCACCTCGACGGGGATGCGCGCGGCGAAGTCCTCGACCAGATCGAACCGGCGCAGGCCCTGCAGGCGCCTGATGAGGGAGTCGACCAGGCTCGTGATGCCGGCCTCGAGCCCGCGTAGAACCGCCGGTGTGAGCGCCTCGGCTATCGGCCGCCGTACCCGCGTGTGATAGGGCGCGTCGTTGAATACGAGGCTTGTCGTGTGATGCGCGTAGAGCGGCGAGTCCGCGCCGAACGCCGGACCAAATATTGAGCGCTTGTCCGAGCTGAAGCGCGTGCGGTCACGATAGACCTGATCAAGATCCGCGTAGCGCGTCAGGAAGTAGCTGCCATCGGCGCAGCGATGCACGGGATCCCACTCGCGAAGCGCCGCATATGTTTCATAAGGGCTCTCGTAGAAAGCCGCGCTCAAGCTCCGCGGATCAAAGGCATAAGCCAGCGCGCGTGCCTCTTGCGCGTCCATGGACGGACTAGGCGCCCTCCAGCAATGGCTCGAGGAGCGCAAGCACGGCGTGCGGCGCCTCCACGTGCACGTTGTGTGCGGCACCGGGAATGTCATGCGCCGCTCGGGCGTGGGCGCGCAGTTGCTGCAGCGACACCATCGGATCGTGTTCGCCCCGAGCCAGCACCACCGGGCAGGTTGCCGAGGCCACCAGCGATGCGAACGGGGCGCCGGCTACGCCGAACGTGCCCGGATCCTGGGCCAACCGCCAGCCTTCGGAGGTGCGCAGCACCCCGCGCGCCAGCGAGGTGCGCTCCGGCGCGAGGGCTTCGTTGAGTCCCGAAACGCGCCGATAGCGCTCCACGGCCTCATCCTCCGAGGCATAGCAGCGCAGCGGACGGGCCGCCAAATCGCGCGCCGCGGTGAGCTCGGTTGCCGACCAGGCGATCTTAGGACCAATGCCGAGGACGGCGCGCACGCGCGCCGCGAACCAGCCACTCGCCAGGGCGAGCCCGATGTAGGCGCCGAGCGAGTGACCGACGATCACGGGCGCGGACTCCGTCGCGATCCGTGGCGCGACTTGAGCCGCCAACTGACCCACACTATAGAGAGTGTGCCAGTCCGAACCGCCATGGCCGCCAAGATCGACCGCCACCCAGCGCACCCCACCACGCTCATCGATGGCAGTACGCAGGCCGGTCCACACCGCTGCGGTCGCCCCGAGGCCGTGCAATAAGAGGATGGTGCGATCCCCGCTGCCCCCGCACTCCTGCCAGATCACGAATGCCGCTCAATGACCATCGGCCTAACTAGAGCCCGCCGCGGGGGCGGAAGTCAACCCGGGGCTTAGCGCTTGCCCTGCCACCGGGCCGGCGGCCATAACCCAGGCAGCGATGATTCCTTGGATTCGGCGCGCGGGCTCCTAGAGGTGCGGACACCCCGTGGCGCAGCACCTGTTGCTATCGCGGATCGATCCGATAGATGAAATATCGGCAGCCGTACGGGTCTTGCCTGCTGATGTCCCTATGAAACGGCCAGCGAACATTGCCGGACCATTTCTGCCAAGACAGCGGGATGATCTCACCGGCTGTCAGCAGACGGCTCATTTGCCAGGGCGAGCCAAACACGATCCACGCCTCTCGTGGCGACTCGCGCAGTGAACGCACCAGCTCCGCGACCGTCCTGCGCAGCGTCTCGTTGAGAAAAGGATTATAGAAGTGGAAGACTTTCGCATCCTCCGGCACGCGCCACTGCGTGGCATTCGTGCTGATGACCGAGACATCTTTGCAGATGAATTGATTGCATGCCCTGCCAAGATTCAACCTGGCGCGCCGGTTCAGTTCCTCGACGAGTTCCAGACCGATAACACGCTTGAAAGGCAGCGTGGCTGCGCAAACGACGATGCGCCCGAGACCTGAACCGTAATCAACGAAGGTGCTGGAAGGGAGGTCGGCGCCGACGAGCTTCATCGCCTTGAAGAAGCCCAGGTAAGGACTCGGAGCGTAGTGCACTGCGTCCAGGTCGTGCACGCCGAGGGCGTCCTGCATCAGGTCGCCCCGCGTATTAATTGCGAAATGCCGCTCGAAGTATTTCTCCTCAAGCCGACGGGCCGCATGCCGTGGTATCCGCACTAGCAGATCAGCCAGCCCATGTTCGCGCAGCACGGCCGCTTCGGCCTTGAGTCTTGAGGCGATTCCCATGCTTCAGACACCCCAGCTCCGGCGTCGCTGGGGACGCGACTCTTACGCGCTCCATAGCAAACGTGCGGGAGCGATGATTCTTCAACCCAACACCCCTCGCAGACGGCAGACCAGGGTCAGTTTGTCCAATCCACGCGAACGTTCTGGGTCCAACAGCCGGGCGGACGCCGCCCGCTCGGCCGTTAGTGCGCGTGGCGAGTCACAGGCGCCCCATCAAGAGCAGCACCAGGAGAACGAGTAGGACGAGGCCCAGTCCGCCGCTGGGATAGTAGCCCCAACCAGCGCTGTAGGGCCATGTGGGCAGCGCACCCAAGAGGAGAAGAACCACCAGCACAATGACGATCGTACGAGTCGACATGTCGCCCCCCATCGCGTGGATCCGCGATTTGTGGGTGTAATGTCTGCCTATGTCTTAGCGGTGCAAAGGGACCGCGACCCTCGCCGCCTGTAGGCTCCGGACTACGCCTGCGCCTATTATTAATGAACCTCCCCTGCTTGCGTTGCTAGCGTATGGTAGGCCAACCATGTCGGCACCTCACGCACCGCTGCGGAACTACTACAAAAACGACAGCGATCGTGAGACGTGGGTGCGCGAGCTCTTCGATCGGACCGCAGGAGACTACGACCGGCTGGAAGCCATCCTTGGCCTCGGGATGGGATGGCGCTACCGGAGACGTGCCCTGAAAGATGCAGGCCTCCGGGCTGGAATGACGGTTCTGGATATTGGCACCGGCACGGGTCTCCTGGCCCGTGCCGCCGCCGAGATCGTGGGTGACCCCACGCAGGTAACAGGCGTTGACCCGAGCGGCGGGATGCTCGCTCACGCGCGAGTGCCTGTCGGACTCCAACTGCGAGTTGGGAGCGCAGAAAAGATCCCCGCCGATGACGCCGCAGCGGATTTCGTTTGCATGGGGTACGCGCTGCGGCACATTGGTGATCTGACAGCGGCGTTTACGGAGTTCTTCCGGGTCGTGCGCCCGGGTGGACGACTGTGCGTGCTGGAGATGACCGCGCCTGAGGGCCGCCCGGCACGCGCGCTTTTGAAGGCCTGGATGCACGGCGTCATGCCGTGCATCGCATCCATTCTCTCAGGGCGCAGCGATGCGCCGACCCTGATGCGATACCACTGGGATACCGTCGCCGCCTGCGTGCCTCCCGAACTGATACAGGACGCCCTGCGCGAGGCCGGATTCATCGATATCGAGCGCAGCACCGAGCTCGCCGTTTTTTCTGCCTATCGAGCGCGTAGGCCGGATTGGATCGATCGGCCCAAACCCCAGGACCGGTCGGGCAGGATCGCCCTGCCAGGGTAGATCGATCGTGCGATCGGATTCCTCGAGTTCGGCTGCGGCACCATCGGTACGATGGTCATGCAGTGGCTCGGCGTCCGTCGGGATTTTCTTACGCGGCCTACCAACGGACAGCGAAGGCACGCCGTACCGGCCGCTCAGCATCCGCGGAGCATTTTTTGTTTGTAAACGAGGTGGCCTGTGGCACACGATGAAAAAACGGCGGACGAAGACATCGGACGCCCGGGTCCTTGGGGTGAAGGTCGCTATCAGCAACGCGGGCAGCCTCCGGATCAATCTGTTCTGACCCCCCCCGGGGACCGTGCCGAATGCCGACCCGCCGCCCAAATCAACGCCGGTCACGCGGAAGGACTACGAATTCCCGGGCGAGGAAGCCCTCATAGACAAAGACGGAAGCCTGGAACCGCCGGGCGGGGATGCCGGCTGACGACGCTTATCTGTCGGCCCCTCGGCCGCATCCGGCTGCGAGCGGTGGGTTCGCCCACTCCGCTCGTGAGGTAAAGCGTGCCTCCACGGGTCACTGAGATCAACAACATGCAACGTGCTGCCTGCCAAGCGCGTGCGAGCCGTCGATGACCTCTTCCGTGTTCGCCTTTTCTCGGGCAGATACGCTTCCAGAGAGACGTCCGGCCAGTCTCAACCCACTAAGGTACGGCAGGCGTTCCGAATTTGTGGGAGGCGTCACCGCTGTATTTGGCGCGCACAAAGGCGAGAATTTTCCAGAGATCGTCGGAACTCTTGATGATCGTACCGAACGGCACCATCGAGCCAACGACGTTCTCTCGACCCATACGGGTATAACCCTTTTTTTGTAGTTCCTCGCTCCCGAGCGTGACCAATCGAAACAGCGTGTCGTCATCACCGCCGTAAATCCAAATGTCGTTGGTCAGCGGCGGGTCCATACCGCCGCCGCCACCACCGCCGTGGCACCCGGCGCACGAATATCGCTGAAAGTCATTAGCGCCCTGCGCGACAATTTCCTCTTGAGAATCCTTGTAGGGATTCACCAACTTTCCCTTGGGCGTGCTTTTTACCAAGTCTTGCGGAGAGATTTTCGTATAGTCCGCCGGCGCGTGCGAAGCGTCCGGCGATGCGCTGCTGGGGTTGCCCAGGGCCATCATGCCGGCGAATATCGTGACAGTTCCCGCAAGTAGGATTCCTATTCTCATTGAGTTCCCTCCTTCACGATAGTTGCTATTGGTGACGCTAGAAACTCACAAAAACGTTCGCGGCGAGAATGTGATCGTTCTTATCCGGCCCGTTATTGCGGAACGTGTATTGATTCATATAGCCGACTTCTGTGCGGGCGAATTGGTTCAGGTTGATCCCCGGCCCGACAAAAAATCGATTCCGATCCAGGCCTGCCACTGCGCCGATGCCGGGGCCGAACCTCGCGTTGTTCAGGTTGACAAATATCTCATCAGAGACCACGAACGACCACACATTTTCTGCGCCGAGCGGGTAGACCAATTTGGCAAACTCCCGCAGACGCCAGCCGGTGTCAGTGCCCCCGCTGAAGAACCGCTGCTCCAAGCGCGTTCGTGAAGAGACCTTGGTCGGACCGATCGCGCCGTTCCACATGGCCTGTTCCCAGATCCGTTGTTCGTTTGTGGACGGGGTGGCGTACGGCGGTTCGGTTCGGATGTAGGCGTACCCGGCCCACAGCGACCAGGCCTCAGACAATGCGTAACCGACGCCTGCACGCACGACGCCCTGCGAAAAGGTACTGGCGTCGTCTCCCAGACGCAGCTGCGCATCAAACCATAGTCGCCATGAACCTGTCGGATCGTTCAACGAAGGCGGAAGTTTCCCGTTCGCGAACACGCCGAACCACGCACCGTTATCTTCGGTAGCCGCTTTAGCTCCCTGTGTCGCGCTGAGCACCGCAGCGGTGCACGTGACCAGGGCTGCCGCGCGGCTGCGGAGCCGATTCTGCGCTTTGCCTTTGCTCATTCCGATCAGTCTCCGTCGTTCCACCGGACGTGGTTACGCCGAGTCAGCCTCGAGGATTACCGGCGAGCGTCCGCCGAGCCGGGTTGGCGACTGAGGGACAATCCGTCCGAATCAACCGGGAGTGCAGTCAATATCCGCTCCATTACTCTTGAACGGCCCCGGGAGAATCGCCCGACGGCTCCGGGTGACATCCTGACCCCCTGTACTATGTGTGAGGGCTTTGTCGGGATCAGTCCAGCGGTCAATCGAGATAGGTAACGACGCCTGTCTTCAGGTCGTAGATCGCAGCGATGATCTTCACCTTCCCCGTGCCGGCGAGGCCGGCGATCAGCGTGCTTGCCGCGATCAACCGCGCCGCGGTCCGCTTCGCGCTTGCCTTTGCTGCGTTGTTGACGAAATCGCCGGAATCGCTCTTGACCGCGAGCGCAGCCGGAACGATCGGCTCGATCATCGTGCCGATCGCGCCGGGATAGGTCGCGTTCTTCGTCACGACGTCGCACGCGGCCTTCACTGCGCCGCAGCTGGTGTGGGCGAGGACGACGATGAGTGGCGAGCCAAGCACGGCGGCGCCGTATTCGACCGTGCCGAGCGTAGCTGTGTCGACCAGATTGCCGGCGTTTCTGGCAACGAAGAGCTCGCCAACACCGTGGCCGCCGAAGATCAGTTCCGGGGGAACGCGGCTGTCGGCGCAGGCGATGATCGTCGCCCATGGCGCCTGGTGTCCGGCGACCGCGCCGCGCTGCGCCGCAAGGTCGATAGAGCAGAGTTCCGGATGGCTGACGTAGCGCTTGTTTCCCGTTTTCAACTGGGCGAGCGCCTCGTCGGGGGACAGCGCGGTCGGCTTGCCTTCAGCGGCCGGTGCCTGCCAGGACACGCCGCCGAGCCCGAGCGCAACAACGCCGGCCGCGCCGAACTTCAGGAGGTTCCTCCGACCGATCCCTTGGGACTCACAATTGCCGTTCATAATCCCGTTCCCCCGTCGTGCGTTATGCGTTGTGCGGCACCCCATCGATCGACTGTGCGGAAGCCGGCGCGCAGGAACCTGCCGTCGGAGATCGCGAACATCGTGGCAGCGACGTGACCAGCAGGCAACCGTCGTCGTGCCAATTTGCCTAGCGACAGTTCGTTGATCGTCCTTGGGTGATGCAGTGGCGACATCGATACGCAGGAGTAGGATCGACGTGCGCTGATATGAAGACCAAGCACACCCCGTTGTTACTATTCCTTACACTTGCCTGTGTGGCGCCCGCTGCCGTCAGCGCACAAATTCTCAAATTACCCACGACTTGGGGTGGAGACCACTCGTCGCGCGTCAGGTTCTCCTGGAGCAACAAGGACCGCTATTCGCTCCAACAGGATCCGTCGAACCTCGCGGCTTGCCGGTTGCAAACACGGTTTCCCCGACCAGGGGATGCCAGTCCGATCCTCGAGCAGATCCCTAGTCCTTTTTTCCTGCGCCTCAGCGTCTTCGCTAACTCACCGAACTGCGAAAGCAGCACCTGGCCGGTCGACTATGCATTCGAGCAGTACCTCCGGCAGCCCGCAGACGATCCCAAACACGGACTCGGTGTTTTCGCTTCGGTCGGGGCATCCGACGCGCACCCTATCAGCCGCTTATCCGCATGAGCAATCTCGGCACCCTCCTGTTCGCAGCGGTCCTCAGCGTGCATTCCATGGCCACCGAAGCCCAGACTTCAGGCCCGGTCATCGAGGCGGTGCGAGAACGCGTCGAGGCACTCTCGGCGGGCGGCCGGCTGAGTGTCGAAGGCACGTCGTTGAGTGCTGTTCGATCATTACCGATGCTGTACGAACTACATGGATTCCAGCCGTTCTGGGATTCCGCGCGGCTGGCGAAGCTTCTGGAGGTTGTGCGTGCGAGCGCCGCGGATGGATTGACGCCGGCAGACTATCATCTTGCAGTATTGGAACGCCTGGTGGGTCGGGTAGATGGAACGCCGCTGGATGTGGCCCAGCTCGATGTTCTGGCCACAGATGCCTACACCGAGCTTCTCTATCACCTTTACTTCGGAAAGGTCGATCCCGTCGCGCTTGATAGTCGCTGGAACTTCGAGCGTCGCGAAGTAAACGAACGCGATGCTATCCAATTCGTTCTCGACGCGATGACGAGTTCGGATATCGCGAGCGCCGTCGGCCGGGTGCGTCCGGATCACTGGATGTATCAAAGCTTGCTTGACGCGCTTGCGACCTATCGGCGCCTCGCGGCCGGCGGCTGGCCGATCATCGCCGATGGCCCGACGTTGCGCCTTGGCGTTACCGATCCCCGCGTCGCCGATCTACGCCTGCGCCTGTCGGCGACCGGGGATGCGGCGGACGGCACCACGGCAGGCAGCCTGTTCGACGAACCCCTGGAAGCTGCCCTGAAGCGATTTCAGGCACGACATCTTCTGACGACGGATGGCGCAGTCGGGCCCGCAACGCGGCGCGAACTGAACATTCCGGCCGCGCAGCGCATTGACCAGATTCGGGTCAACCTCGAGCGCGCGCGGTGGGTATTGCACCAGCGTGCGGACGGGGATTTCGTGATCGTCGATGTGGCCGGGTTCGAAGTGCGCTACGTGCGCGACCGCACCGTCATCTGGAAAGGCCGGGCGCAGGTGGGACAGCCGTACCGTCAGACGCCGATCTTCAAGTCCGCCATTGACGCGGTCGTCCTCAACCCGACCTGGACGGTGCCCCCCGGCATACTCGGCAAAGACATCCTGCCCGCCGTGCAACGTGACCCGTCGTATCTGCAGAAGCGCGGCCTGCGCGTGATCGATCGCGACGGCCGTCCGGTCGATCAGGCCGGCATCGATTTCACGCGGTACACCGCGGCGACGTTTCCCTTCATGATCCGGCAGGACCCGGGCCCGACTAATGCGTTGGGGCGGGTCAAGATCATGTTCCCAAACCCCTACCTCGTGTACTTGCACGACACGCCCAGCCAGGCGTTGTTTGAACGTGAGCAGCGCGCCTTCAGTTCCGGCTGCATTCGCACCGAGCGGCCGCTCGAGCTTGCGGAGTTGTTGCTTGCAAACCCGGATCAGTGGGGCCGGACGGCGATCGATGCTGCAGTCGCCTCTGGGGCCACACGCACGATACGCTTGGCGAAGCCGGTGCCGGTGCTGATGCTGTACTGGACAGTCGACCGCGATGCTCAGGGCGCCATCGTATTCAAACCAGACCCCTACGGCCGCGACCCAAGGCTGCTTAAAGCGCTAGACCACCCCTTCTCGCACGCCGACCAGTCCAAATGATCGACTGTCAAACCTGACACGCCACAGGAGACTGCCGGCGTGGCCGGTCGCGAGCTCGATCGGGGGGCGGGGATTCGGATCCACTCGGACCTCCCCGAGCCGCTCTAGTCGGTTGTCCGTCCAGAGCAGAATTCCCCGTTAGAGATCGTATGGAGATAGGCGTGAGGAAGCTCACGTCCGCACGCTGTGGTCAACTTTTCACGACCTAGGCGCGATTTCACCCCGTCCGAAGGAAAGAGATGCCATGACGAAACTTAACCCGTTAATCGCCCTTACCGCCTTCGCTTGCTGCAGCGCTGCGAGCGCCCACGACGCCGTGAGTTTTGTGCGCCATGAAGCCGTGAATTTTAGAGACCTCGACGTGACTACCCCTCAGGGCGTTCAGGTACTCTTCCAGCGCATCAGTGACGCCGCTTCACGGGTGTGTAGCGACCCGCGACTCGACCTGTTGCCGGATTCGCGTCCGCAGTATGTCCAGTGCGTGAACAACGCCATGGCGGGCGCCATTGCAACAATCGATAGGCCGACACTTACGGCCATGGCTGCGAAGCACGGAAAGTCCCAGACGCAATAGGATCTGGCTGGTCAGCTTTATGCGCTATGACTTAGGCTTCTTCGACCACGAGACATGCGGATCGAGAGCGCGGAGAATCCCTTCCCCGCAAGAGTCTTATCGATGTCTCCGGTATAAAACGTCACCTATGTGACCGGAATACACCGCTCCCGCTCCTCCCGAAAAAAGTTGAGGTGAGACCTTTGCGCGGGAGTCCCGCCCCGCGCCTGCGTATGGCTGCCCAGACCGCATGAGCACCATGCTGATGATTAGCAGGCCCCGATGTGGGCGGACCGGCACCCCAGCGCCGCGTGGGAGAGGCTCGCCACCACCACTGCAACGTGAAGCGTTCGTTCAGCGTTACCTATCTGTAGACTGCATCGACCCGTACCGTCTCGGTCAGCAACGCATCGTCGTTGACGAACGCGCCGTTTTTCGCCAGCGAGATCACCGTAAACATCAGCGGGCTCCTTTCGTAAGCAGCGGCGAAGGCCTTGCTGACCTTGGA
>Ga0207665_10003042_pt1 | contig 11255 bp, 6 predicted proteins | sample LARL112metaG_FD_184351 | JGI IMG/M metagenome (GOLD analysis project Ga0207665, IMG submission 184351) | Corn, switchgrass and miscanthus rhizosphere microbial communities from Kellogg Biological Station, Michigan, USA - LAR L11-2 metaG... | ecosystem: Host-associated > Plants > Roots >...
TCCTCCGTCAACAGCGGACACCAATTGAATCGCACGGCGATGTGCTAAACCTGATCGGCGTCGACTATCAGCAACTGCGACTCTCCAGAGATCATGACGGGCACCTGGTTGACCGGTATCTTGAAGGAAGCGAAAAACTGGTGATGCCGGACGTGGTCAACATCCTTCTGAGCCACAATCCCAACAGCTTTGATCGTGCCGCCGAGTTGGGCATCGACTTGACGCTGGCCGGGCACAGCCACGGCGGCCAGTTGGCGCTCTCGTTCATCAACCGGAGCCTCGCCCTCGTTTACCCGGAGACTCCGTACGTCAGCGGAAGGTACGAAAAACGCGGCAGCCAGCTGTACGTCAATCGTGGCATCGGAACCACCGGCCCTCCCATCCGGATCGGCGCCCGGCCGGAAATTACAGTATTGGAGTTGTCTCAAACGTGACCTCCAGTTTGCTACTGATTTGTCGCCGCGTCTTCGGTCATTGGCGGGCGATCATTTTGCTACTGGTCCTTGCTGCATTTTTGGTCCCACATTCCGACGACGTTGGCCGTTTCGAGTTGATCCTCCTAGTCCTGCTCCTGGTCTTTATAGCCAGTCAAATTCTCTGGATTGGGCGCCTCATCCGTTTCGAAGGGTGGTTCATTCCTGAAAGACGCAGTCGGGTCTGGCTCGCGATCATGACGGTTGTGGTCTATTTGTTTGTCTTCCTGTACAGCTATCCGGAGTGGGGTCAGGGTCACGTAATCCGTGCCGCCGATTACCGGCCGTTGAGCGTGGTAATCCACGCGGCATTCTGGTGGTGGTCATTGGGATCTATAGCGGCGTTTCTCTTAGTGATTGTTTTCGGGGCTGCAGAGTGGGTGGCGCGCGCTGCAGGGTGGCTTTACCGCAAAGCTCGGACGGCCAGGCACCGGCAGTGTGCGCCTGCTGATGCCGAAGCCGCCCTGCTATCGCCCGGTCGGCGTCACTTTCTGGAGCACACTGCGGTACTTGTCAGCGCCACTCCCTTCGTTGCCGCTGGCTATGGGCTTCTCTACGAGCGGCAGAATGTGGAAGTGGTCCGTCAGCGGGTCCAGCTGGTGCGCCTGCCCAAAGCCTTTGAGGGTTTTCGCATCGCCCAGCTTTCCGACATTCACCTCGGCCCCTTCACGAATGCGGACTACATTCGCCGCTGTGTTGCCATCACCAACGGATTAGCCCCAGACTTGATCGCGTTGACCGGGGACTACGTTTGCTGGGACCCGGAAGACCAGGGTGAGGTGGTGCGAGCGCTGGCGGGCCTGCGAGCGCCCCATGGTGTTTTCGGATGCCTGGGAAACCACGAAGCAGACGTGGGGATTGAAGATTCCATCACACGCTTGTTCGCCGCCCAGGGCATCCGCATGCTGCGCCAAGAGAGCGCACCTGTCCGGCTCGGTGACGAGTTGCTTAATCTGATCGGAATAGACAACGGGAACGATGTTGCACCCGAGGCCCAGCAACAGGTAGAGGGCGAGCGCCGACTGCAGCAACTCAAAGCGTTGATTGTGCCTGACACAGTTAATATTTTGCTGATCCACTACCCGCAGTGCTTCGATCAACCCGAGTTGGGCATCGACTTGACGCTCGCCGGAGACATTCACGGCGGCGGCCAGTTGTCGCTGGATTTCGTACACCGCGGACTCAACCTTGGCAGCCTGATGGGGGTACCCTACATCCGGGGCTTGTACGAAAATCGTGGCGCGCAACTCTACATGAACCGCGGCATTGGCATAACCGGCTTGCCCATCCGGATCGGCGCGAGGCCGGAAATTACAGTGCTTGAATTGGTGCGCAAAACCGCGTAGAGATCCGACGCGGTGGTCGCTGCGGTCTTCAGTTCACGGATTCCGGGATTTCATTGTCGCCAAAAATCGAGACCGCGCCGGCTTGGATCAGTTCATGTCCATTCGCGGCAAGAATTTTATTGGCTAGAAATTTGACGAACTCGCCCAGCGCGATCTGATGCGGAAAAGAGGTCAGAAACCCGTGTTTGGGGCAGGACACGCTTTGAATACTTTTTGGACCTTGACTGTCGATAAAGACCGTCTTTTTGCAATCCGGGACCGAGCAAAGCAAGTTCGTCTCAAAACTCTGGTCCGCGTCGTTGGTCCTTACCTCGATTTTCAAGAAGTTGTTCTGCATCGCAGTCCTCACATTTACCAGACGTGCAGAAGCTACACCTCGCGGCTTTTCCGAGGTGGTAAGCGCTTTCTTGATATGTTCCTTAAATCTGTAATTTGCTTGCGCAGCGTCCGTGAGTCTTCCAGCAATTCGCGCGAAGCCCTGGCCAGTCGACTGGACGTTTCACTCAAGCTTATAGATCGAGTAGCAAGGGTCGGTCGTATCGTGGGCTCCTGCACAAGGCTCCTTTATCGGGCCAGCGCAGGAAGTCCGGACGTGCGGCTAAATGCGTTGTGGTTTGATTATACGCTTGGGGTCGGTGGGTCAGCCGGATCTGGGCTTTCCTGAGTCGTTCCTTCGCTCTTGCGCTGCGGGTCTTGATTCCCAGTAAGTCGCTGGTGTGACGTGCCGACGACTCCCTGGCTTCAGTAGACCGGGAGCGAGCCAGTTTGACGAACCGCCGGTATCCCTTGAGGAGGTCAGAACGAAGACCCGCTAATAGCTCTGCGACTCTGGGGTCTTCATGCGCGTTTGTGAGCTTTAGACTTTGCAGATCGTGCGCCATTTGCCGGAGAGTTTGGCGCAGAACTACGCCGGTGGCCTCGCTGCTCATCTAGTTAGCTTAATTTTCCCTGGAGCATCGCGGGATAGGGTACATCGTGTACTTACGCGCTCTGCAGGCTGGCCGCAGCGGCTAAGTGCTTAGTTCACACCTGTTTCGCCCGCGGTTTTTGCGGCGACTACTGCTGGCTTGAACCTCGCAACCAAGTCCGGCCAACGCAGTGTCAGCCACAGCACTGCGAGCGTGTAGGGCACGGCGGCAATCAGATCGACGAGATAATGCTCGCCAATAAGAATTGACGCAACCGGGAACACGCAGGCGTAGATCCACAGCGGAACCCGCAGGAGCGAACGCGCATTCAGCGCCAGCAGCAGCGCCCACGTCCATTCGACTGCGGGAATGCAGTGGCGCATGGTGACGTTGTAGCCGTCGAGATACCAGTGCGGGCCGACGACAGGAAAGATGGCAGAAAAAATCCATCCGCCAACGCCGACCACTGCCACCGCGCGGCGCAGCGTAGAGTTCTGCTCCTTTACCCACGCGACCGCCATTACGATCGGCAATGAGTAATACACCACTTGCATGAAGTCCCAGAGTTTCGCGTGCGCCTCCATGAAGTAAATCAGCGCCAGTGGATCGACGTGCAATGCCTCGTTCCAATGCCAGAGCCGCGCGTCAATGGTGTGCGGGATGTGCTTCGCCATCCACATGTTCAGGACGGTGGTTACGCCCATGAGCACGGTAAGTCCCATCGCGGTCAGGAAGTCTTGCCGGCGCTTGCTGGGATCGCGTCGCAACCGCGACGCGATGAGGATGATGATGACAGCGAAGACCCAGGGGACGAGAAGGGCGGCGATGAAGGCGGCGACGAGAATGGAGTTCATGTGGAGAACTTAAGCAGGGGGATTGTATTACGGCCGAGTGTTCATCCTGGTCGCGATTCTTGCGGCTAGGGTGGGGATTTCGCTTATCCAGCATCAGATCGAGGAATAAAAAGCAGGTTCCTCGACTTGGGAATCATTCGTCAGCGAATGATTCCGCTTCGCTCGGAATGACAAGGGATACGAACAGTTTGTAAGTAGTTGTTGGTCAGCGCTCGAGAATTCGCCGAGCAAGGCTCGGCCGGGCGGACGTGGACGTCCGCCCCTACATGGCCTGTGGTGGTCTTCCGAGTAGGGCCGTCCGTGCTCGGTCTGTACCGACAGCCGACGGCCGAGCGCACAACGCCAGAACCTACGACGTGCGACCTACGACGTGCGACGATTTTCTTACTTCGTCCTGCCGCCCTCGACTTTCAGCTTGTCACTCGCAGCAGCCTGAGCTGCGGCCAGACGCGCCGTGAGCACGCGGAATGGAGAACAGGAGACGTAGTTCAATCCGACCTGGTGGCAGAACTCGACTGACGACGGCTCTCCACCATGCTCGCCGCAGATGCCGACCTTTAAATTCGGACGCGTTTTGCGCCCGCGCTCGGTCGCGATCTTGACCAACTGGCCGACGCCTTCGCGGTCGAGCACTGCGAACGGATCCTGCTTGAGAATGCCTTCGGCAAGATATGTGGGCAGCACCTTGTTGACGTCGTCACGCGAGAAGCCGAACGTAGTCTGCGTAAGGTCGTTGGTGCCGAAGGAGAAGAACTGCGCCTCTTGGGCGATTTCATCGGCGACCAGCGCCGCGCGGGGAAGTTCGATCATAGTGCCGACCAGGTAATCGACCTTCCGGCCTTTTTCTTCGAACACTTCTTTGGCCACGCGATTCACGATCGCCGCCTGGTTGGCCATCTCTTTCAAAGTAGCCGTGAGCGGAATCATGACCTCGGGATGGACTTTGACGCCGTCTTTTGCGACCGCAACTGCGGCTTCGAAGATCGCGCGCGCCTGCATCTCGGTGATCTCGGGATAGGTGATGCCGAGGCGGCATCCGCGATGGCCGAGCATGGGGTTGATCTCGTGCAGCTCTTCGACCCGGCGCAAGAGCTTGCGCAATTCTTTCAGCTTTGGCGCTTTCGGCTTGGTGGCTTCGAGCACAGCGATTTCAACCATGAGATCTTCGCGGCGCGGCAAGAATTCGTGCAGAGGTGGATCAAGGGTGCGGATGGTCACGGGGAAACCGTCCATGGCCTTGAACACGCCGATAAAATCGGCGCGCTGCAGCGGCAACAGTTTTTTCAAGGCAGCGCGGCGGTCCTTTTCGTTGTCCGCAAGAATCATGGCCTGCATGTGGGGAAGCTTTTTCTCCCCAAAGAACATGTGCTCGGTGCGGCACAGGCCGATTCCTTCTGCTCCGAATACGCGCGCCTGAATGGCATCGCGCGGAATATCGGCGTTCGCGCGAACACCCAAGGTGCGGAACGGCTCGGCCCAGCTCATAAATTTCAACAGCTCAGGATCATCGGCTTTGGGTGGGATTGCATCGAGCTTGCCTTTGATAACACGGCCGGTAATGCCGTCGAGCGAAATCCAGTCACCGGCGTGGAACGTCTGGCCTTTGACGGTCATTTCGCGTTTCTTTTCGTCAACGTGAATGTCACCGGCGCCAGCGACGCAGCACTTGCCCATGCCCCGCGTGACCACGGCGGCGTGGCTGGTCATGCCACCGCGAGAAGTCAAAATTCCGGCCGCCACTTCCATACCGTGAATGTCTTCGGGCGTGGTCTCGGCGCGAACTAGGATTACAGGATTCTTCTTCGCACCATGTCCGGCTTTTTCAACCGCTTCATCGGCGGTGAAAACAATTTGCCCGACCGCTGCGCCAGGTGACGCCGGCAGTCCTGTAGCCAGCACTTCGATCTTCGTCTTTTTCTCGTCGAGCCTGGGAACCAGGAAGTCGTAGAGTTGGTTGGGTTCTACGCGGAAAATGGCCTCCTCTTTCGTGATCAGGCCCTCTTTCACCATTTCCAGTGCCACACGAACCGCAGCGAGCCCAGTGCGCTTGCCGTTGCGCGTCTGCAGCATGTAGAGCTTGCCTTCCTGAATGGTGAACTCGAAGTCCTGCATGTCGCGATAGTGTTTTTCGAGCCGCGTGGTGATCTCGTGAAGTTGCCGGTAAACGTCCGGCATGATTTTTTCCAGTTCGAGGATGTGCACTGGGGTACGCACGCCTGAAACCACGTCTTCCCCTTGCGCATTGAGCAGAAACTCGCCGTAGAACTCTTTGGTGCCGATGGCAGGATTGCGGGTGAAGCCGACGCCGGTACCGCTGGTGTCGCCGAGATTGCCGAAGACCATGGCCTGGACGTTGACGGCAGTGCCGAGCATGTCATCAATGTTGTTGATGCGGCGATAGTGCTTGGCGCGATCATTCTGCCAGGAGCGGAACACGGCATCTCGCGCCATCACCAGTTGCTCTTGCGGATCCTGCGGGAAGTCGCGCTTGGCGTGCTTCTTGACGACCTTCTTGTATTCGGCGATGACTTCCTTCAGCGCCTTAGCATCGAGTTCGGTGTCTAGCTTGGCCTTGCGCTGTTTTTTCTTGGCGTCGAAGACTTCGTCGAATTCAGATTTCTCCACGTCGAGCACGACGTTGCCGAACATCTGAATGAGACGGCGATATGAGTCATAAGCAAATCGCGGATTGCTGCTGCGCTTGGCCAGCGACTCGACACTTTGATCGTTGAGGCCGAGATTGAGGATTGTGTCCATCATGCCGGGCATGGAAAACTTTGCGCCCGAGCGCACGCTGACCAGCAGCGGATTTTCGCCTTTACCCAGCTTCTGGCCTTGCAGCTGCTCGAGTCGCGCAAGCGCCGCTTCCATCTGGCGGTCGACTTCCGAGGAGACCCCGCCTTTGCGCATGTACTCGCGGCAGGCTTCGGTCTGAATGGTGAAGCCGGGAGGCACGGGCAATCCGGCATTGGTCATCTCGGCGAGACCGGCGCCCTTGCCGCCGAGCGCGTCCTTCATTTTGCCGTTCCCGTCGGCCTTGCCGCCGCCGAAAAAGTAAACGTACTGGGTTGCGGTGGTGGGAGCGCCGCTCGATTCGACTTCCGTTGGAACCGTCATTGTGGCCATGAGTGCTGTCCTTTGTTATGAAATTTCGATTTTGCTCTTTTAGAACTCTTGCCGATGCCATTTAACCTGGTGATTTAACCGATGTCATTCCGAACCGCTTCAGCGGTGAGGAATCTGATGGTCCCCGTTCGGCGTTGTTGTGTGACGTTGTGCAAAGCCCCCGGAGTTGTCATCCTGAGGCGGCTTCAGCCGTCGAAGGATCTATGCATTTCGCACATTCGTTACGTTGAGTTTGTGCCGTCCCTACGGGACTTGGTCGTATTTTGCATTCCTGCCCAGCACTTCCGTGCTGGGCTAAGCTCGTTCCGCTCCTCCGGAGCTGCCTTCGGTCACGATCTCAGAAAAATCGGCAATGGTGGAAAATTCTTTCAAAAGCCTTTGCAGCAGCGCCAGGCGATTCGCACGCACTCTCTCATCGTCAACCATCACCATTACTTTATCGAAAAAGGCATCGACGGTCTCTCTGGCCGTGGCCAAAAGGTGCAGTGCCCCGGTGTAATCGTGCGCCTGGCGAAACGCCTCAATCCGTGCCGCATTCCGCTCAATGTAGGCAGCCAGAAGCTTCTCCTCGGGAGCAGCGTCTGCGCCGGAGTCAAAACCGGACGCGACCCGCAGACCTTTCTCGGCTCCCTGCTTCAGGATGTTGCGAATGCGCTTCGACGCAGCTGCGATGGCAAGGAATTCCGGCAGATGCAGAACGCTCTTCACTGCTTCCGCGCGAGCAACCGCATCCACCACGTCGTCCGGGTCCGCGGCCAATACGGCGTTGACCACGTCGTAGGCAAAACCAAGCTGATCGCGCACATAGAACTCCAGCCGCTCGCGGAAAAATGCCCGAATGGCGTTTTCATAATCGAGATCGCGCTTGAATTTCGGCTCGGTCGCTGAACCCTGGTAAATATCCCGCGCCAACTCAAACAGCCGGGTCAAGCTGACAGGCAGTTTGTGCTCGGCAATGACCCTCACGATTCCATTCGCCTGTCGGCGCAGCGCAAACGGATCTTTCGATCCGGTCGGCTGCAGCCCGAGGGCAAACATTCCGGCAATGGTGTCTGCCTTGTCGCAGATCGAGAGCACAGCACCTTCGACGGTGCGCGGGACTGAGTCTTCCGCTGATTGCGGCTTGTACTGGTCGTAAATTGTCTTGGCAATCAGTTGGCGAGTGGCATCGGGCATATCGCGGTCGAGCACCTGAACGCTCGCGTAAAGTCCGCCGACAACACCCTGCAGTTCGGTAAATTCTTTCACCAGTTCCGTCGTGAGATCAGTTTTCGCCAGGCATACGGCCTTATGCACCACTCCCGGCCGGACCGCGATTCCGCCTTGTCGCAAGGTTTCACTCAGCCAACTGCAGAGCCGCTGCACCCGTATGGTTTTGTCGTAATAGCTGCCGAGGTCTTTTTGAAAAGTTACATTCCTCAGCCATGAAAGGCGCTCGCGCAACGGATGTTTCTGGTCCGTCTGCCAGAAGAAGCGGGCATCATTGAAGCGGGCGCGCAGCACTCTTTCGTTGCCGTGGCGAATCAGGCCTTGCGGATCGCCGTCCGTGTTCAGCACGGCAAGGAAGTGGGGAAGGAGCTTGCCATCAGCGTTTTGAATCGCGAAATATTTCTGATGATCGCGCATGACGGTGACCAGCACTTCTTCGGGGAGTTCAAGAAAATCGGGATCGAAGCTACCGAGAATTGCCGACGGCCATTCGGTGAGATTCACAACCGTATCCAGCAGCGCGTTGTCATCGCGCCAGCGTGCACCTGGGATGGTACGAGTTGCCGCATCGAGTGCCTTGCGAATTTGCTGTTCACGCTCACTGCGGCCGAGAACTTTTGCGCGGCGCAAGCTTTCAACGTAATCCGAGCCGGCGCGTGGAATGGAGACCTCTCCATCAGACAAAATTCTGTGCCCTCGCGACTGGTTGCCGGCGCGAATGCCGCCGAATTCAACCGGGACGATCTGGTCGTCGAGCATCGCCAACAGCCAGCGCACGGGGCGCACAAAGCGCTCATTCGGCTTGCGCCAGTACATGTTTTTCGGCCAGTAGATGGAAGCGATTTCTTTGGGAAGAGATTCGGCCAGGATTTCCGCAGCGCTCCGCCCCCGCTTGGTGATTTTGGCAGAGAGATACTCGCCCTTTGGCGTGGTCACCCTTTCGAGCTTTGCGATATCCACACCGGCTTTTTTGGCGAACGCGTGAGCGGCTGGTGTGGGCTGGCTATCTTTGAAGGCAACGGTGAGCGCAGGGCCGGTTATCAGTTCAGTGATGTCTGGCTGTGCGGCGGGAACTCCGGAAGCGAGAACTGCAAGCCGCCGCGGCGTATCAAATCCGGTCAGCTTTGCGGTCGGCGTAAGCCGCTCTCGCTCAAGCAGATTGGTCACGCGCTCAGATAATTCCGCCTGCGCGCCCGCAATCATTCGGGCAGGGATTTCTTCAGTTCCGATCTCTAGGAGGAAATCAGGCATCGGGGATAAACGTTATTGTCTCAGATTTCAAGGGCGGTGTAGTTTGACCAGCATCACAGGTGCAGCGGCCGAGGCGAACAGACTATTACGATCCGACCGGGGACAACTGCGCGGCCTTCTGTTTTTTCGCGGCGGGCTCAGGCTCCGGTTTCTGCGTCTCAGACTCGCGGCCCTGCTGGTCCACCCAGGCTTTAGCAATTCCGACGGCTAGCGCGCGCACCCTCGCGATAACTCCCACGCGCTCGGTGACTGAAATGGCTCCTCGAGCATCGAGAATGTTGAACAGATGCGAACACTTAAGGCAAAGCTCGTAGGCGCCGAGAAGAGGGAAACGCTTCTTATCGCGGAGTATCACTTGTAAGTCTGGGTGCCCCGTCCTTGTCTCTCCGTTCTCTGGAGAGACAGGGCGGGGATTCTGACCTTTCGTCAGCTCCGCATATTTTTCCAGCAACGCCTTACACTCCGCCTCACACAACTCGAAGTGCTTCCACGTGCTTGGCACATCCGCCATTTCGAAGTTGTACACCGACATCTGCAGCTCATCGGCGAGGCGGACGGCGCCATACTTCGTGTCGTGGCGGGTTTCCGGATCGCGTGCCCAGACGATGTCATAAATCGAATCAACGTCCTGAAGAAACGCAGCTATTCGCTCCAGACCGTACGTCAGTTCGGCTGAGATAGGGAACAGATCCACGCCGCCGCACTGCTGGAAATAAGTAAACTGTGTGATCTCCAGGCCATCGAGCATGACCTGCCACCCGATGCCCCACGCGCCGAGCGTCGGCGACTCCCAGTTGTCCTCTTCAAACTTGATATCGTGCTGGCGCAGATCAATGCCCATCGCGCCCAGCGATTCGAGATAGAGCTCCTGAACGTTATCCGGCGGAGGCTTCAGGATCACTTGCAATTGCATGTGCTTGTACAGCCGGTTGGGATTCTCGCCATATCGCCCATCCGCAGGGCGGCGCGACGGTTGCGCGTACGCCACTTTGTATGGCTGCGGCCCCAGCACGCGCAGAAATGTCTCGGGAGCCATGGTGCCGGCGCCGACTTCGAGATCGTAGGGCTGCTGCAGCACACATCCGCGCTCCGCCCAAAAAGTCTGCAGGCGCAGGATAAGCTCCTGGAAAGTGGGCGGGTTGGGTTTGGACGAGTTCATGGAGACGATGCAACGAAAGAAAAGTTAATCCCCGATTGTAAAGGAAGGTCGAACCGGCGTCAGCACAGCACTCTGCCTATGGAGCTCGAAACATGATCTCAGCCCTATAGGGAAGTGATTTCCCATCCTCTAGGATTGGGCTGAAATGCCATTTGCCTAGCGCCTGCGAGCAAGGGCGGTACATTGCTGGCAGACAATCTCCCGCAATCTGTTCAATGAGTCCGCCGTCGGCATCGACAGCAACGCGAATAGCGCAGGTACTTCCGGCTGGGACCTCGGTGGGAAGAACGGGATCAACAATATTGGAGGCAAGCTGCCTCGCTTCCGCGTCCTTCAGCATATCGGGTGGACCAAACGCCCGTGTATTAAAGCTGAAATTCATGACAGCTTCGGCTTGCACCGGAACGCCGTCCTCCAAGACCGGTTTGAATTTCCATCGCATGATTTGCCGCCGTGCCGAATCGTCGGCCCGCTCGACCGCAACGCTCAGCGGCAGTATTTCCCGCACTTGTCCGGTTCGATCTATTGAAACGTAATAGCTCGTTTCACCACTGGTCTTACCATCCAGTACCTGCGGCCAGATAACTTCCAAGGGCTGAAGTGCCACTTTGTTCAGATCGGATTGGGACACAATCACTGAGTGGATACGTTTTTCCGGTGCAGTAGTACTGGATATGGCAAAGAGAGCTTCGTCCGTATTCTTTAATTCATCGAGTTCTGTCACACGCGCCTGAAGACTGTCACCGTGATCAATTTGATAGACGATCAGGCGGGCGAGTCTTCTGCCCTTAAATGCCTTGTAATCCGAGAAGGTCACGGTATGTCCAGGCGCGGCGACCGTTTCCGTCAGGCCAGTCCGGCTGACAACACACATGGTCTTTTTGCCCCCGAAGCAAACCCTGCCCGATTCGTCCGCAGTACCATTTGCT
>Ga0207665_10003045_pt1 | contig 11251 bp, 10 predicted proteins | sample LARL112metaG_FD_184351 | JGI IMG/M metagenome (GOLD analysis project Ga0207665, IMG submission 184351) | Corn, switchgrass and miscanthus rhizosphere microbial communities from Kellogg Biological Station, Michigan, USA - LAR L11-2 metaG... | ecosystem: Host-associated > Plants > Roots >...
TGCTGACTGGCACGTACGAGCGCTGACCTACGCGCGCCAGCGTTGGTTTGATGGCACGCAAGCAGATGAACAGTAAGGAGGCTGGCTGGCTCTGGCTGCCATTGATCATCGGTCTGGTCATCGGTGTCACCGTGGCGGCGATGACCATTGGTAGTCGTCGACCGTCGGGGTGCTCGGTGCAGCGGCGTTCGGCTGGGTGGGTTACGCAAAGACCCGCTAGTCGCGTTAATCTTCCGGGATTTCGCGTTCGATCTCGTCCAGCCAGGTGCGCGCCGACATGTCCGATGGTGCCCGCCAGTCACCACGCGGCGAAAGTGATCCGCCGTGCGACACCTTCGGCCCGTTCGGCATCGCCGACCGCTTGAACTGGCTGAACGAGTAGAACCGCTGCGCGAATACCTGCAGCCAGTGCCGAATCTCCTTCAGCGAGTACGCTGAACGCTTGAGTTCGGGGAATCCGGTGGGCCAGTCGCCGCGCTGCGCATCGCTCCACGCATGCCACGCCAGGAACGCGACCTTGGACGGCCGGAATCCGTATCGCAGCACCTGAAACAGCGAAAAGTCCTGCAGCACATACGGCCCCACCTTGGCCTCGCTGCTCTGGATCTCCTCGTCCTCACCCGTCGGGACCAGCTCGGGCGTGATCTCCGTTTCGAGGACGGACTGCAACACCTCGTTGACCGCGTGATCGAATTGATGTGAGGAAATCACCCAGCGGATCAGGTGCTGGATCAATGTCTTGGGCACGCCGCCGTTGACGTTGTAATGCGACATCTGGTCGCCCACCCCGTATGTGGACCAGCCGAGCGCCAGTTCGGACAGGTCGCCGGTGCCCAGCACGATGCCGCCGCGCTGGTTGGCGAGGCGGAAGAGGTAGTCGGTGCGCAACCCCGCCTGCACGTTTTCGAACGTGACGTCGTACACCTTCTCGCCGCGCGAGAACGGGTGGTTCATTTCCTTTAGCATCAGCTCGGCGGTGGCCGTGATGTCGATGGTCTCAAACGTCACGCCCAGCGCTTCGGCGAGCCGGATCGCATTGCCCTTCGTGCGTTCACCGGTCGCGAAACCCGGCAGCGTAAACGCGAGAATGTCGCTGCGGGGCCGCGCCTCCCGGTCCATCGCGCGAGCGGCGACGATCAACGCGTGCGTGGAGTCCAACCCGCCGGACAGCCCGAGCACCACCTTCGGGTAGTTCAGCGCGCGCAGCCGCTGTTCCAGACCGGAGACCTGGATGTTGTAGGCCTCATAGCAATCCTGTTCCAGCCGTTCGGGATCCGATGGCACGAACGGGAATCGCTCGACCTCACGGCGCAGCCCGATGTCACCAGCCGGCGGGTCAAGCTGGAATTCCACCCGTCGGAAGGACTCCGCGGTGATCCCATGGTGGATGCGGTTGTCGTCGAACGTGCCCATCCGCAACCGCTCCGAACGCAGCAGCTCGAGGTCCACGTCGGCGACCGAACGTCGATCCCCCAAGGGGAATCGCTCGGACTGGGTGAGGCATGTGCCGTTCTCCCACACCATCGTCTGGCCGTCCCACGCGAGGTCGGTGGTGGATTCGCCCTCCCCCGCCGCGGCGTAAACGTAGGCGGCCAGGCACCGCGACGATGCGGAACGCGCCAGCAGGCACCTGTCCTCGGCGCGTCCGATGGTGATCGGGCTGCCGGACAGGTTGGCCAACACCGTCGCCCCCGCCAGCGCCGCCTGCGCGCTCGGCGGGATCGGCACGAACATGTCCTCACAGATCTCGACGTGTAGTACGAAGCCAGGCAGGTCGGTCGCGGTGAACAACAGGTCGGGACCGAACGGCACGTCGGCCTCGCCCATTCGGATCGCGCCGTGCACGGTGTCGCCCGCCGCCATCTGGCGTCGCTCGTAGAACTCCCGATACGTCGGCAGGTACGACTTCGGGACAACGCCGAGCACGCGGCCGCGGTGGATTACCACGGCGGTGTTGTAGATCCGGTGCTGATAGCGCAGCGGTGCGCCGATCACCAGCACCGGCATCAGTTCGGCGGACGCCACCACGACGTCGAGCAGCGCGTCCTCGACCGTGTCCAGCAAGGCATCCTGCAACAGGATGTCCTCGATCGAGTAGCCGGACAGCGTCAGCTCGGGGAATACCGCAAGCGCGACGCTGTCGTCGTGGCAAGTACGGGCGACTCGCAGCACCGACTCGGCGTTCGCGATGGGATCGGCGATGGTGGTGTGGTGCGTGCACGCCGCCACCCGCACAAAACCCTGGCGGTACGCCGAGTAGAAGTCCATGCCTAATTGTTGCCCGAAAACGGATCGGGGTATGCAACACCCCATGAGTCAGGTCGCTGTGCTGGTCATCGACATGCTGAACCCGTATCGCCACGAGGATGCGGACGTGCTCGCGCCGAACGTGGCCGATATCGTCGATCCGCTCGCGAGGCTCATCTCGCGGACACGGGACCGCGACGACGTCGATCTGATCTACGTCAACGACAACTACGGCGACTTCACCGCCGATTTCGACGACGTGGTCGACGCGGCACTACACGGAGAGGACCTGGTATCACCGATTGCGCCGGGCGAAAACTGCCTCAGACTGCTGAAAGTGCGGCATAGCGCGTTCTACGCCAGCTCGCTGGACTACCTGCTCGGCCGGCTCGATGCGCCGCGGTTGATCCTGACGGGTCAGGTCACCGAGCAGTGCATTCTGTACACCGCGCTGGATGCCTACGTGCGGCACTTCTCCGTCGTCGTTGCGCCGGACGCCGTCGCACACATTGATCCCAAACTCGGCGACGCCGCGCTGACGATGATGCACAAGAACATGCACGCCGAGATGATGCCCGCTGAGAAGTCCCTGGATTGACGTTTTGACCTGCTGCGACTGGGTAGGCGGCTCACGTGAGGAGGGACCGGATCGCCGAACCCTGGGGAGCCAGAACACCATCTGGACGTGTGACCGCTGGCCCGAGCGGATCGACAGCTATCTGGCCGACGGCCTGGCGCCGGATTCCAACCCCTGCCTTGGGGCGACATGAAGCTCGGACTGGCACTGCGTGAACTGCAGCGCTCCGAACGCGCCCTTGCCGTCGAGCGATCCGGCACGTCGCCGCTGCAACAACGGCTCAGCGAGTTGGTTGGCCGCAGCCCGGAAACGCCGCAGGCTCTCCGTGGATCGGGAGCTGCTGGCCCACGGCGCGCAGGCCGCAACGGACGAGCGATTGCTGGAACTTGCCCAGCGCTGCCATCCCGAGACGTTGCGCCAAGTGAGGTGGGCCAACGCGACGCTCAACGAACTCGCTCCGCAAACGCTGATCAGCTGATACGCCGAATTCTGTTGGCCCGCAGTTTGCCCGCACGCACCACTCACGATTCGTCGATTTTGATTGCGTCGCGCATCGTGGACCGCAGACCCAACCCAGGAGGAATCTTGAATCAGCTTGCTGTTCAACGTCAATCGCGCCCCTTGCTCCCGGAGCTATCCGAGCTCTTCAGTGGCTTTACTGGCTTTCCTACCATCGCCAGCCTCGCGGGCCTGCGGTCATTCTTCGACGGCAATCTGCTGCGGCTGGAGGACGAGATGAAGGACGGGCTCTACGAGGTCCGCGCGGAGCTGCCCGGCGTTGACCCCACCGACGACATCGAGGTCACCGTGCGTGACGGCCAGCTGACGATCAAGGCCGAGCGCACCCAGACGAGCGAATCCAACGGGCACTCGGAGTTCTCGTACGGATCATTCGTGCGGACGGTGGCGCTGCCTGCGGGCGCCGACGAGGACGACATCAGCGCCACCTACGACCGCGGCATCCTCACCGTGTCGATCCCGCTCGCGGAGGAACACCCGACCGAGAAGCGCGTTGAGGTCGTCGAGACCATCCTCGCCGACGAGGACGAGGACTATGACGACGACGAGTACGACGACGATCAGCCACGGCTCGAGGAAGCCGAACACACGGAGGACGGAGAGCAGCACCAGCCCGTCGGCTGAACCGGATCGCCTAGCCTGGGAGGCGTGGAAGCACCCGAACTCGTCGCTCTGCTGCAGGGGCGGCGCGTTGCGGTGCTCACGGGCGCGGGGATGTCCACGGACTCGGGCATCCCCGACTACCGGGGGCCGGACTCGCCGCCGAGCAATCCGATGACCATCAGCCAGTTCACTTCCGACCCGGCGTTTCGGCAGCAGTACTGGGCGCGCAATCACGTCGGCTGGCGGCATATGGACGAGACGCTGCCCAACGCCGGCCACCGTGCCCTGGCCGAGCTGGAGCACGCCGGCGTGGTGTCCGGCGTGATCACCCAAAATGTCGACTTGCTGCACACCAAGGCGGGCAGCCGCGTGGTGGTCAACCTGCACGGCAGCTACGCCCAGGTGATCTGCCTGGACTGCGGGCACACCACTTCACGGGCCGCGCTTGCCGACCTGCTCGAGGTGGCCAACCCGGGGTTCGTCGAGCGGGCCGAGGCGGTCGGCGGCATCGCGGTCGCCCCTGACGCCGACGCGGTGGTCGGGGACACCACGACGTTTCAGACCATCGACTGCGGGTACTGCGGTGGGATGCTCAAGCCCGACATCGTGTACTTCGGCGAAAATGTGCCGAAAGCCCGTGTGGACGAAGCCTATTCGCTTGTCGACGGCGCCGACGCGCTGCTCGTCGCGGGGTCGTCGCTGACCGTGTACTCGGGATACCGGTTCGTCCGGCACGCCGCTGCGCGCGGCATCCCGATCGCGATCATCAACCGCGGACGCACGCGGGGCGACGATGTGGCCACGGTGAAGATCGACAACGGCTGCTCCCCCATGCTGGCGCTGCTGGCCGATGAACTACCCGCCGTTGCGAATTCGGCGTAGATGACCGACGACGCCTCCTGGTTGCAGTCGCTGCTGGAAAGCAGGAGGCCCGACCCGGGGCCGGTCGTCGGGCGATGGGCGCTTGGCATCGGCGACATGGTGGCCGACCATCCGCTGACACCAGACAAACTGCGCGGGCTGGCCCGCAAGCTGAACCACTTCGGCGGGGTGGCGATCAGCGGAGACGGTGTCGAGTTCGACGGCGACGACGTCAAGTGGTCGGACATCACCGAGATCCACACCCGCAGCCTGGTCGAGTATCTGTTCTCCGGCGGCGTCGACAAGCAGGTCGACAAGTTGCCCCTGCCGTGGTTTCCGTTCCGCGGCAAGGTGATCGAGGCGATCTCACGGGCCGCGCTGACACTGCTTCTCGCCGCGGCCAAGCAGCAGCTCGACGGCGCACTCGAGATCCGGATCCCCGCCGAGGTGCACCACCGCGGCCTGCTCGGCGCGCGCGAACTGTCACCGGGCATGCTCGCCGCGGTGGTGTTGGCCGACCCGGCGGTTCGGCGTTGTTTCGAGGCCACCGCGGCGGTCCACGGCGTCGAGATCCGCCCCGCAGACGACGACGTCATGGAAGACGCCGACCACCGCGCCGAGCAGATCAAGTCGATGTTGGCCAAGCTCCAAGCACGCCTCACCCCGTGATTTCGGCGTGAGAATGTCCGCTGAGCGTTAGAAATCACGCCGAAATCGCTTAGACGGCAACCAGGTCGTCTGCATGGACGGCGGGACGGCGCATTTCGGCGGGCAGATCCGACGTCGACCGGCCCAGCATGGTCGCCAGTTCGTTGTGGTCGTAGGCCACCACACCGCGCGCCACCATCGTCGCGTCCTGTGAGCGCAGCTCGACAACGTCGCCGCCGTAGAACCGGCCCGACAGCGCGGTGATCCCTGCGGGCAGCAGCGAACGTCGTTGCCGCACAACGGCACGCACCGCGCCGTCATCGAGAGTGAGCGCGCCCGCCGACTCGGCGGCATAGCGGACCCAGAACTTGCGTGCCGACATGCGTTCGGTCCGCGCCGCGAACACCGTACCCACCGACGCGTCGGCCAGCGCGGTGGCCGCATCCGACGCTGCGGCCAGTAGCACCGGCACGCCGGCGTCGGCGGCCAGCAGCGCCGAGGACAGCTTCGATGCCATCCCGCCGGTGCCAAGGTGGCTCCCCCGGCCTGCCGCCACGCCGTCGAGGTCGGTTGGCCCGTCGACTTCGGCGATGAAGCGCGCGTTGCCTTTTCGCGGATCCGAATCGTACAGGCCGTCGACGTCGGACAGCAACACCAGCGCGTCGGCGCCCACCAGATGGGCGACCAACGCGGAAAGCCGATCGTTGTCGCCGAACCGGATCTCGTTGGTGGCCACGGTGTCGTTCTCGTTGACGATCGCGACGGCGTGCAGCGCGCGCAGCCGGTCCAGGGTGCGCTGGGCGTTGGTGTGTTGTACCCGCATCGAGATGTCGTGCGCTGTCAGCAGCACCTGGCCGACGGTGCGGTGGTAGCGGGCGAACGCCGCGCTCCACGAGTTCACCAGCGCCACCTGCCCGACGCTGGCAGCGGCCTGCTTGGTGGCCAGATCGGTGGGACGCTTGGTCAGCCGCAACGGCTCGATCCCGGCCGCGATCGCGCCCGACGACACGATCACCACGTCGGAGCCTGCCTTCATCCGGCCCTCAATCGCTTCCGCCAACACCGCCAGCCTGCTCGCGTCGAACACACCGGACGGTGTGGTCAGCGCGGTGGTGCCGACCTTGATGACGACGCTCCGCGCGGTGCGGACCGCCTCGCGGTGCGCCGAGCGCACCGATCCAGCACCGTTCGGGCTCGTCACGACCCACCGCCGGGACGTCGCCGCTCTCGCCGGGCGGCCTTGCGCTCGGCAGCGCCAACGCGGTCCGTCTGCTCCAACCGCGCGTCAGTGCCGCGGCCGGTCAACGTGACGTCCACCCCTGCGGGTGTCTGCGGTTCCCAGTCGAAGGTCATGTCGCCGATGGTGACCGCGCAGCCGGCCTTGGCGCCGAGGCGCAGCAGCTCGTCTTCGACGCCGAGCCGGGCCAGCCGGTCGCCGAGATAGCCGACGGCCTCGTCGTTGTCGAAATCGGTTTGGTTGACCCATCGTTCGGGCCGCGTGCCGCGCACTACGAAGCCGCCCTGGCCGTCGGACTCGACGGTGAAGCCACTCTGGTCAACCGGAATCGGCCGAATCACCGGGCGGCGCGGCACGATCTGCGGCTGCGACTCGCGATACGCCGAAACCATGTCCCACAGCGCGAAGGTCAACGGCCGCAACCCTTCCCGGCTGACCGTTGACACCTCATGCACCGGCCAGCCGAACCGCCGGATGACCTCCTCACGGACGAAGTCGGCCAGCTCACGCGCCTCCGGCACGTCGATCTTGTTGAGCACCACCGCGCGGGGCCGCTCCGCCAGGTCGCCCAGCGTCGAATCGCCCTGCAGCGTCGGGGTGTACGCGGCCAACTCGGCCTCGAGTGCTTCGATATCGGAGATCGGGTCGCGGCCGGGTTCGAGCGTGGCGCAGTCGACGACATGTACCAGCACCGCGCACCGCTCGATGTGCCGCAGGAAGTCCAGACCGAGGCCGCGGCCCTCGGACGCACCAGGGATCAGGCCCGGCACATCGGCGATAGTGAAGGTGTTCTCTCCCGCCGACACCACGCCCAGATTCGGCGCAAGCGTGGTGAACGGGTAGTCGGCGATCTTCGGCTTGGCCGCCGAGATGGCCGATACCAACGACGACTTACCCGCAGACGGGAACCCGACCAGTCCGACGTCGGCGACGGTCTTCAGTTCCAGGGTGAGATCGCGGACCTGCCCCTTCTCGCCGAGCAGCGCGAAGCCGGGTGCCTTGCGGGCCCGCGACGCCAGCGCGGCGTTGCCGAGTCCGCCGCGGCCACCCGCGGCGGCTTCGAAGCGGGTGCCCGCACCGACCAGGTCGGCGAGCAGCCGTCCGTTCTCGTCGAGCACGACGGTGCCGTCGGGAACCTTGACCTCCAGGTCGGAGCCCGCGGCGCCGTCGCGGTTGCTGCCTGCGCCCTGCTTACCCGACGGGGCGACGACATGCGGATGGAAGTGAAAGTCCAGCAGGGTGTGCACCTGCGGGTCGACGACCAGCACGATGCTGCCGCCGCGGCCGCCGTTTCCGCCGTCGGGACCGCCGAGGGGTTTGAACTTCTCCCGATGGACCGAGGCGCAGCCGTTACCGCCGTTGCCTGCCCGTGCGTGGATGACGACCCGGTCGACGAAGCGGGGCATTGCAATGACTCCTTCGCCGAAACGGACATATGTGCGCAAAAGTACGAGAACTTAGCGCCAAAACGTCGATTTCGGCGCGAGAACTAAGCTTCTGGCCGAACCACGCTGACCGTCTTGCGGCCACGCTTGGTGTCGAACTCCACGGCGCCGGGGGCGGTCGCGAACAGGGTGTCGTCGCCGCCACGTCCGACGTTCACGCCGGGGTGGAAGTGGGTGCCGCGCTGACGGACCAGGATCTCGCCGGCCTTGACGATCTGGCCGCCGAACCGCTTCACGCCCAGCCGCTGGGCGGCGGAGTCACGACCGTTACGTGAGCTGGAAGCGCCCTTCTTGTGTGCCATTATTGACTCCCGCTAGATGTCTTGGTTCTTCGCCTGAGGGCTCATCAATTGATGCCGGTGACCTTGAGGACCGTCAGCTGCTGACGGTGACCCTGCCGCTTGTGGTAGCCGGTCTTGTTCTTGAACTTGTGAATGCGGATCTTGGGACCCTTGGTGTGCTCGAGCACCTCGCCGGTCACGGCGACCTTCTCCAGGTCCTTGGCGTCGGTGGTGACCTTCGCACCGTCGACGACCAGGGCGACGGGCAGCGAAACATTCGAGCCGGGCTCGGAGTCGAGCTTCTCGACCTTGACCACGTCTCCGACCGCGACCTTGTACTGCTTGCCGCCGGTCTTGACGATTGCATACGTGGCTTTCTCGGCTGCCATCGTTTCCTTCTTCGTCTCTGGGCGCGCGCTACCTGTCGGTGCGCTCGCGGGTCTTGGGTGCGGAGCCACGTCGGGCCCGCTGTCGTCGGCGTCAGCCGAAAGACAACTGGTCCAGGGTACGTTAGGGCCGCCTACAGGGTCAAATCACCGCAGGTCACGGGTTGTGCACGGTGCGTTTGGCGGCGTACCACCGCTCACCCGCGGGCTCACCAGCCAGATTCCAGCTCCACGACACCGTCGGGGTGATGCGGCTGTAGAGCCCCGGCCCGACCATGCCCACGCGTTCGACCGGCGGCTCGGCGTCCCCGTACACCCGCACCGCCCTGGCGATGAACGGCTCCATCGACACCAGGTCGTCCGCCACCAGCGACACCTTGCTCCGGCCCGCGCCGATGTTGCGTAGCTTTCGGGTCTTGGCGACGTCGGGGCCCACGCCGCCGACCCAGATGTACGGACCGTCGAGCTCGAACGCGACGGGTACGACGTCGGGCTGGCCGTCGGCGTTGACCGTCGCCAACCGCGCGACCGGCTGCGACTGCAGGTAGGCGATCTCCTCGTCGCTGAACGCCACGGCTCAGCCTTCGTGGATCGGCGGCCCAGCGGGGCGCGCCGCGGCGCGGCGGCGATGACGGCCTGCGGGCGCCGTCACGACCGGCGGCTCGGCTTCGAGGTCGTCGTCGTTCTCGGAGTCGTCGTTCTCGGAGTCGTCCTCGTCGGACTCGTCCTCGTCGTAGTCCTCATCGTCGGTGTCGTCGGAGTCGCCGATGATGACCTCGATGTCGTCATCGATGTCGTCGTCCTCGTCGTCGGCGTCGAGGTCGATTTCGTCCTCGTCAGACTCGTCCTCGTCCTCGTCCGATTCCTCTTCGTCGAAGTCGTCGTCGTCGAGCTCTTCGTCCTCGGCCTCGACAAACGCCGCGCGGATGGTGCCGGGCTCCAGTTCGGCGACGTCCTCGGCCGTCCTCTTCTCTTCGACTTCGCCGTCGGTGTCTTCGTCGTCTTCGTGCTTACCGTTCGCCGCTGCCATCGCCTTGAACATCGGATGCTCACCGGCGGGATGGGCGGGCACCTTCGCGACCGCGACGTCGTCGGCCTTGCCGCCCTTCTTGCCGCGCTTGCCGCGGCGCGCACCTGACGATGCGCTGCGGCCCACCGCCGACGTGGAGTCGACCGGATCGCCGTGCAACAGGATTCCGCGCCCAGCACAGTGCGGGCATTGCGAGGAAAACGCCTCGACCAGGCCGGTGCCCAACCGCTTCCGCGTCAGCTGCACCAACCCCAGCGACGTCACCTCCGACACCTGATGCCGGGTGCGGTCACGGGCCAGTGACTCGGTCAGCCTGCGCAGCACCAGATCCCGGTTCGATTCCAGCACCATGTCGATGAAGTCGATGACGACGATGCCGCCGATGTCACGCAGCCGCAGCTGGCGCACGATCTCCTCGGCGGCCTCGAGGTTGTTGCGGGTGACGGTCTGCTCGAGATTGCCGCCCGCACCGGTGAACTTGCCGGTGTTCACGTCGACGACCGTCATCGCCTCGGTGCGATCGATCACCAGCGTGCCGCCCGAGGGCAGCCAGACCTTGCGGTCCATCGCCTTGGTGAGCTGTTCGTCGATACGGTGCACCGCGAACACATCGGGGCCGTCCGCGATTGGCTCGTACTTCGTCAACCGCGGAACCAACTCCGGTGCAACGGAATTCACATACCCGGTGATGGTGTTCCACGCGTCGTGGCCGGACACGATGAGGCCCGTGAAGTCCTCGTTGAACAGGTCCCGGATGACTTTTACCAGCACATCAGGCTCTTCGTAGAGCGCGACCGCGGCGCCGGCCTTCTTCTCGGTGGTTTCGGCGGCCGTGGCCTCGATCTCCGCCCAGCGCTTCTGCAGGCGCTCGACGTCGGTGCGAATGTCTTCTTCCTTGACGCCTTCCGAGGCGGTGCGGATGATCACGCCTGCGTCGGCAGGCACCACCTCGCGCAGGATCTCCTTGAGCCGCTGCCGCTCGGTGTCGGGCAGCTTGCGGCTGATGCCAGTGGACGATGCGCCCGGCACGTAGACCAGGTAGCGGCCGGCCAGCGAGACCTGCGTCGTCAACCGCGCACCCTTGTGCCCGACGGGGTCCTTGCTGACCTGCACGACGATGTAGTCGCCCGGCTTGAGGGCCTGTTCGATCTTGCGGTTGGCGCCGCCGAGGCCCGCCGCTTCCCAGTTCACCTCGCCGGCGTACAGCACGCCGTTGCGGCCGCGCCCGATGTCGACGAAGGCCGCCTCCATTGACGGCAGCACGTTCTGCACGATGCCCAGATAGATGTTGCCAACCAGGGAGGCGGAGGCGGCCGACGTGACGAAGTGTTCGACAACCACCCCGTCTTCGAGCACCGCGATCTGGGTGTAGCGCGCACCCTCGTGCGGTGGCTCGGTGCGGACCTTGTCGCGCACC
>Ga0207665_10003046_pt1 | contig 11249 bp, 11 predicted proteins | sample LARL112metaG_FD_184351 | JGI IMG/M metagenome (GOLD analysis project Ga0207665, IMG submission 184351) | Corn, switchgrass and miscanthus rhizosphere microbial communities from Kellogg Biological Station, Michigan, USA - LAR L11-2 metaG... | ecosystem: Host-associated > Plants > Roots >...
GCCACCCCGCGTTCTGCCAGCCTCGGCCCCGCCGCTCCGCCCAAAGCTAGCCCACCCAAGGCCGGCCCTGGGGCCCGCGGCCCGCGATCGGTAGGCTGCTGCGACATGATCGTGGTGCTGGCCGGGACCTCCGGGATCGGCAAAACGACCATCGGTAATGTCCTGGCTGCCCGCTTGGGCTGGGCCTTCGAGGACTCCGATGCGCTCCATACGCCCGCCCAGATCGCCAAGATGCGGTCCGGGCAGCCGCTGACCGATGCCGACCGGTGGCCCTGGCTGGAGACGGTCGCCGCCTGGATGGACCAGCGGATCGCGGCGGGCGAGTCCGCCGTGATCGCCTGTTCCGCGCTCAAGCGCTCCTACCGCGAGTTTCTATACCGCGGCAGGCCAACGGTCCGGATTGTGCTCCTGGTGGCCGATGCGGAGACGCTCGCGGCCAGGCTGGGCGGGCGGCGCGGCCACTTCTTTCCCGCGCGGCTGCTGCAGAGCCAGCTTGCCGACCTGCAAATGCCCGATGATGCCGAACGGACCTACGTGGTGCTCGCCGTCCGGCCGCCCGCCGAGATCGCAGACGAGATCATCCGCCGCCTTGGCCTGACCGGGGCCGACGGCTGATCCCTCCGGGCGTACCCAGGCTCGGCCGGGCCGGGGCACCTGGGCACCGGCTACGCTGGGCTCACCCGACGGGACGAAAGACGGCGCGATGAAGCTCAAGCTGGACCTGCACGATGTCTATAACCGGGGCCATGACATCGACCGCGCGCTGCGGGACATCATCGACGAGGCGGTGGCAAAGAAGGCACCGATGATCGAGATCATTCCCGGTAAAGGGTCGGGCCAGCTCAAGAAGCGGGTTCTCAGGTTCCTCGATCAAAAAGAGATTAAGGCCCTGTATCACCGGGTCGAGAAAGACTCCAAGAATTATGGCCGACTATTTGTGCATTTCCGCTGGAAATAGCAGCCGCCCGGCAGAGCCGTTGCTGGCCCGCGCCCGTTACCGCGTCACGCCCTAGCCGGTCACCGCCACCGGGCCTGCGGCGCGAGCCGCCCGGGATCCCACCTGATGCGGCCGATCGCGGCCATTACGAGTGGTCCTGGTGCCGTCGCCGCCCGTCGCCAGACCGAAGGCTTGCGGTGCCTTGCCGGAGCGCGATGGTGCGCCCTTGCTTCGGCATACCTCGGTTCCGGGGCGTATTCAGACTGCCACACACACCCCATATCCCTCCCCCTTACCATCACCGTTCAAGGGCTGGAAGTCCATGCGTAACGACCCGGATCAACCCAGAACGGCTTACGCCGCGTGAAAGCGGCGTCTCCCCCCCGGAAGAGGGCGGCGGGGTTCCTCCTCCGTCCCCGGCGGGCCGCTGCAGGCGCGCCGAGTCTGCCAGCAATCATGGTGACATGGATTCTGTGCGAGTGTCTAGCGGACCACGGAACGTATACCACTTGACCGGCCATTCAAGTTACGCAGGTGATATCACCATTACTTCGAATTGACATAGTACTTGGGTCAAATCGGCGGGTCGTGAAATGCGGGTTCCGGCGTGCATTACCTTCCGAGCGGGCCCGGCCGGAGCGCCCACCTGTGCGCGGGTGCGGCGTCCGTTATGCCAAGATGAGGCATGCGTTTCCTGCTTCGCGTGCTGGCCTCGGCGGCTGCCCTGGCCGTAGCGACGGCGGTCGTGCCCGGTATCCAACTGCAGACCGCGTCGCTGGGAAAGAAGACACTCACGCTGATCGGGGTTGCCCTGATCTTCGGCGTGATCAACGCGGTAATCAAGCCGATCGTCAAGATAGTCGGCTGTGCGTTCTACGTGCTTACACTCGGCCTCATCGGCCTCGTCGTCAACGCCCTGTTGCTCTGGCTCACCAGCTGGCTGGCAGGCAAACTCCACCTGCCGTTCCACATCACGGGGTTCTGGCCAGCCTTCTGGGGCGCGATCATCGTGGGCGTGGTGAGCTGGCTGCTGGGCATCCTGATCAGGGACGGCAATAGGAAAGGGCCCTTGCCGGACAGCGCACCCGCGTGACGATGGCATCGGCGCCGGCGGCTGATCCCTCGCCGCGCGGCTGTCTCGGTGAAACCGGTATGCCGTTATTCGGCGACCTGCCGGTACAGCAGGGGGCGGCGGTCGGCGAACACATCGTTGTGCGCGCTGACCTGCTTGTTCCTTGCGCGTGCCAGCTCGCAGGACGCCACGAGGATGGCGGGCTCGTCCGCGGTGGCCGGGCCCGCCAGCGGATAACCGTCCGGTCCCACGATGACGGTGCCGCCGACCCAGGACACCCCCCGCTCCACGCGGCACCGGTCCGCCACGGCGATGAACACACCGTTCACGCAGGCGTCCGCCTGCACCCGGACCACGTCGCAGGGCCGCTCGTCCGCGGGCACCGGCATGGCGGGCCAGTTCACCGGTGCCGCGATAAGGTCCGCACCGGCCAGTGCGGCGAGCCTGACCCACTCGGGGAACTCCAGGTCGTAGCAGATCATCAGGCCTACCCGGCCGAACGGCAGGTCCACGACGGGTGGCGGCGCGTCACCCGGGGTGAAGACGAGCTTCTCGGCGTCCCACAGGTGCGCCTTGCGGTAGACGGCCAGGACCCCGCCCGGGCCGATGAGGGCGGCGCTGTTGTAGAGCAAGCCGTCCTCGCCCAGCTCACAGAACCCGCCCGCGATCGTCGTACGGTACCCCGCGGCGAGTGCCTGCCACTCGCGCAGCGTTGGGCTGTCGGCGGCGCGGGTGGCCAGCGTGCGCGCCTCCGCCTCGCCCGTGAACACGTAACCGCTGTCGCACAGTTCCGGCAGCACCACGAGTTCGGCGCCCTGGCCCGCGGCCGCCACGACCGCGCCGACGGCGGCGGCCCTGTTCGACTCGACCTCGCCGACCGCGAGTCCAAGCTGGCAGACCGCAACAACGGTCATCGGCGGTGCCTCTAAGCCGGAAGGTGGGCGGGGAGCCCGAAGATGGGGAAGAGGTTCTCAGCGTCCAGGAAGAAGTGCATCTCGGCGATGCGATCACCGGAGACCTCCAGCACCTGCAGCGCCCAGGCCTTGTACCCACCCGCGGGGTCGCGGCGGTACTGCCCGTACCCGGGGCAGCCATTGGCCGTGACCGGTACCAGCCGTGATCCACGGCACTCGCTCGGCCCCGGCCGCACCATCCAGGCGGTGATGTTCCGTGCGCCCGCGAGCCACATGGCGAATGGCGGCATCGACTGGACGGCGTCCTCGTGCAGCAGGGTCACCAAGCTGGCCATGTCGTAACGCTCGAACGCGTTCACGTACCTGGCGAGCAGGGAGGCCTGGTCGGCGGTCACCTTCCGGGGCCGGTCGGTGTCCGGGAGCGCGGCAAGGGTCGCCCGGGCCCGCTGCAGCGCACTGTTGACCGCGGCGACGCTGGTGTCCAGCAGTTCGGCGGTCTCCGCGGCCGGCCACCGCAGCACCTCACAGAGGATGAGCACCGCCCGCTGCCGCGCGGGCAGGTGCTGCAGCGCGGTGACGAACGCCAAGCGGACCGTGTCCCTGGCCACCGCGATCTCGGCCGGATCCCCGTCCTCGGGAAACACCCTCGCGTCGGGGATCGGCGAGACCCACAAATGCTCGGGCAGCATGCCACCGAGGTGCCCCTCATCGGGTGGGGAGGGCGGCCCAAGTTCCATCGGCCGGGCCCGCCGCTTGCGCCCGCGGAGCATATCCATGCAGACGTTGGTGGCGATCCGGTAGAGCCAAGACCGCACGCTCGCCCGGCCTTCGAAGCGGTCCGCCGACCGCCACGCCCGGAGCATCGTGTCCTGAACTGCGTCCTCGGCCTCGAAGCCGGAGCCGAGCATCCGGTAGCAATACCCGGTCAGCTCGCGGCGGTATGCCTCGAGTTCGTCTGGCTGGACACGGGGCAGCGTGCCCGCCTCAGGTGTGCTGGTCATAGGTTTTTCATCTTAGGCGGGCCTGCCGACAGTCTTCCCGGGCAGTCACTCGTCCCACATGAAGAAGCCCCACGCCGTGTGCTCGTCCTCGTCCTCGTCAGGCCAGGGCTCCGGCGGCTGGCGGGACGGCTGCCGCTCCTGCGGTGGCCAGGGCTCGCGCGGCGGCCGCGCCGGGGCGGGCCGGGGCGGGGCGGGGTGAGGCTGCCCCGGGTGCCGCTCGCCCGGATACCGCTCGCCTGGATACCGGTCGCCCGGATACTGCTCCCTGGAGTACCGCTCGTCCGGGTACCGCTGCCCGGAGTACCGCCGCCCCTGGTACCGCTCGTCCGGGTACTGCCCGGGGTACCGCAGGGGTGGTTCCGGCCGGGCGGCGCGCGGTCCGATCGGCTGATACCCGGGCTGCGCCTCGGCACGGTGCCGGGCCGAACCGGCCGAGGCCGCCTGCCGTGGGTCTTCGACGTCCTTGCGTGTCACCGCGAGGTAGCCGACGAGTATCACGATCATGGCGGTCAGCACCAGGGCGACCGGCCCGTGCCCCACGCCCAGGCCACCCACCGAGTGCGGGAAGGCTATGTAGTCCGCAAACGACGCACCGACCGGCCGGGTCAGCACGTAGGCGACCCAGAAGGCCAGGATCGGGTTCAGGCGGAACTTCCAGTGCGCCACCGCGACGGCCGCGAACGCGATCGAGAACCAGATGCCCGAGGCGAGGTAGCCCAGGTTCAGCGTCTTGGCGGTCATGTCGCCGGTCGCGGTGCCCATCGCGAACGTGGCCAGCACCGTGGCCCAGTAGAAAACCTCCCGCCGCGGCGTGCGGATGCTGTGGATGGACAGCGTCCCCTCGGTCCGGTACCAGAGGATGAAGATCACCGCGAGCACGACCGCATAGAACGCGGTGGACGCGACGTAGGGGACCCCGAACTTGATATGCAGCACGTCGGCGGCCTGGGTGCCGAACACGGCGACCATGACGACCGCGAGCCAGTAGATCCAGGCGTTGTAGGCCTTGGCCCGGAACTGGAGCACCATGGCGATCACGAAGCCGGTGAAGCCGAACAGCACGGCGATCACCGGGTCGATCGTGCGGACCATGTAGTCCGAGGTCGCCTCGCCCATGGCGGTACTCAGCAGCTTGATGATCCAGAAGTAGGCCGTGATGAGGGGGACCTTGCTCGCCGCGTATCCGGCCGCTGGCACGAGCCCGCCCCGCCGGGACTGACCCTCGTCCCACCGGGACCGACCTGTCCTCATGGCGGCAAGGATGCCACACCGATCCGCGTGCCCCCCGCGCTCTTTGCCTGAGCTTGTCATGCCCTGATAAGGGCATTCCCTGGGGGGTCAACTCCGACCCGCGGGCGGCCGCCGGCCGGGAGTCCCGGCGGTCTGGCCGAGGTGGTCCGCGAAGGCCCGCGCCGCCGGTGTGAGCGGCCGGCCGCGGGTCCGGATCAGCCCGATCGACGGGTGTTCCGGCGCCTCGGCAAACTCGCAGACACCGATCGCCGGGCCCGGGCCTGCCGCGGCCGACCGGGCGAGCAGCGCCACCCCCAGCCCGGCGGACACCAGATCCCTGATGCTGGCCGGGCTGTAGGTCTCGAACTCGACGCGCGGCACGAAGCCCTCGGCCGCGGCGGCACCGGTGAGGATGGCACGCAGCCGGCTATCGGCCGGCAGGCAGACGAACGGCTCGTCACCGGCGGCGGCCAGCGTCACGTCCCGGCGCCCGGCGAGCGGATGGCCAGGCGGGGTGACCAGCACCAGGCTCTCGGGCACCAGAGGGCGGGCCTGATACGCGGCGGGCAGGTCGTCGTGTACCGGGCCGAGCACCAGGTCCACATCGCCGGTGTCCAGCATGCCGAGCAGCTTGGCGATCAGGCCGGTGTGCAGGGCAAGGCTCACGCCGGGATAGCGGCGGCGGAACGATGCCAGGGACGCCGGCAGATCCAGCGACCCGAGCACCTGGGTCGCGCCGATCCGCACCCGCCCGCGGCGCACCGCGCCGAGTTCGGCCAGGTCGCCACGGGCAGCGTCAAGCTGGGCGAGCACCTGGCGCGCCCGGGACAGGAACAGCTCACCCGCGTGGGTCAGCGCCACCCGGCGGGTGGTCCGCTCGAGCAGCGCCGTACCGAGTTCGCTCTCAAGCCGCCTGATCTGCGCGGACACGGCCGGCTGCGCGACATGCAGCCGCTGGGCGGCCTTGGTGAAGCTGCCGTGGCGCACCACCGCGTCGAAGTAGGCAAGCTGCCGCAGCTCCATCTATCTAGAGTGATCTGTTATAGGTGCAGTAGCAAATAGGTCTTGGACTTATCAATAGCCGCTGCCGATGCTGGAGCCATGCGGCAACGACAGCTAGGCAGGGACGGGCTGGTGTCCTCAGCCCTCGGCATGGGGTGCATGGGCCTGTCCCAGGGGTACGGGCCGGCCGACGACGACGAGTCCATCCGGGCGATCCGCCGGGCGGCCGAACTTGGCGTGACCATGTTCGACACCGCGATGAGTTACGGCCAGGGGCACAACGAACGGCTGATCGGCCGGGCCCTGGCCGGGCTGCCGTGGCGGGTCCAGGTCGCCACGAAATTCGGCATCGTGCGGGACGCGGCCGGTGTGCACCTCGACGGGCGCCCCGAGCATGTGCGCGGCTACTGCGAGGCATCCCTGGCCCGGCTCGGCGTCGACGTCATAGACCTCTACTACCTGCACCGCCCCGACCCGCAGGTGCCGATCGCGGACACCATCGGCGCCATGGCTCGGCTCATCGCCGAGGGCAAGGTCCGCCATCTGGGGGTTTCCGAGGTCACCCCGGCCCAGCTCGGCCAGGCGGCGGCGGTGCACCCGATCAGCGCGGTCCAGTTCGAATGGTCGCTGCTGTGGCGCGACCCGGAGGACGACATCATCCCTGAGGCCCGCCGGCTGGGCACCGGGATCGTGCCCTACAGCCCGCTCGGCCGCGGCATGCTGACCGCCACATTGACCCAGGCCGACATCGACGGCAGTGACTTTCGCCGCGGCGATCCCCGGTTCCAGGGCGGCGACCTCGAGCAGAACCTGGCCCGCGTGGCCGCGCTGCGCAGCGTCGCCGGCCGCTTGGGGCTCACCGCCGCGCAACTCGCCCTGGCCTGGCTGCTGGCCCAGGGACCCGATGTCGTGCCGATCCCCGGCACCCGCCGTCTCGACCGCATCGAGCAGAACGTGGCGGCGGCCGACGTCGAGCTGACCGAGGATGACCTGCGCGGCCTGGACGACGCGGTGCCGCGCGCGGGGTGGGCCGGCGACCGCCGGTCCTTTGCGGCGGCGGCTACCAGCAGACGACCCGGGCCAGAGCGCGCGGCGCCCACGGGCTGACCCCTCGGCCGGCCGCGTGCTGTTGGCTGCCCCGGTGGCCGTTCACCGGGCCGGGCGGCGACCGGCCGCGCTGCTGCGTATGGCATGAAAAAAGCGCCCTCGGACGGGGCGGGCCGGGCCTGCGCCAGGTGCCGCCCTCGTCCGAGGGCACTCAGATCAGCGGGTCAGCACTAGCAGTGCGGGTTGGGGATGATCTTGCTCGCGAGCTCGGGGAGACCCAGGGCGGTGGTGAACTTGCCGTACTGCTTGTCCCCGCCGAAGCTCTTGCCGTTGGTCATCTGCCCGAACTCCCACACGCACGTGCCGCTGACCTTGGCCAGCGTCCAGTACGGGTAGAACTTGCCGGGTGCCTGGGTCGGCGGCACCACGCAGCCGGCGCCGGTTTGCGTGTTGCACTTGATGTTGGTGGCCGGGTTGTCGGTCAGGAACTGCATCTGCGAGTAGCCTGATCCGCCCGTGACCGGTGGCGTGATGGTCAGCGCTGACGGCCACGTGTTCGGGGTGTTCGAACTCGGCCAGTTGCGCCAGTACGAGGTGCCGTCATAGTCGAGGTCACCGCCGGTGCAGCCGGTCACCAGGTTGGGGTCGGCGTTGAGCGAGCCGTGGGTGTCCCCGGCCGGGAAGCAGGGGGCGTCGTTCGTTTCGCCGCTGCCGGGCGAGCCGTCCGGCGGGCCGGTGTTCTCGTACGGTCCGGTGCAGAAGTTCCACGACGCGTCGGGGTGGCCGTGCACGTCGATCGGCTGGAAGACCTTCAGCTTGGTGCACGGGGTGAAGTGCCCGACCTCGTAGGAGACGTCGATGTTCCCCGCTGCCCAGCCGCCCTGGTTGGCCGTGCTCGCGGTCGAGTACTCCGGCCGGAAGTTGAACGGCGTGCCGCTGCAGTCCGCGATCGAGGTGTTCATGAAGCCGTTCTTGGCCGAGGCCAGCATGAACCCGGTTTTACCGGTGGTGAGATCTCGGACCTGTGTTTCGAGTGCACCCGCGCTCTTGTTGTCGAAGATGTGGATCGCGAGTTTGTCGCCGGGGTTCATCAGCAGCGTGCGCTGGTTCGGCGTCACGGTGTTGAGGTTGGCCTTCTGCGGGCTGGCCGGCCCGGTGGGCACGCCGTTGGTCTGGATGAACGCGAAGTTGATCGGCTCGACGCAGTTGTTGTTGCAGACGCCGAACCCGGCCTGGCATTCCAGTGAGTCGATCGTCAGTGCCGCGCACCAGTGCGAGTTGTCACAGCTCAGGCCGTCCGCGAACGGGGCGAACCCGGGCGGGTAGAACTGCACCTCAAGGAAGGCGCTGCCGCCACCGGGGTAGTTGCCGTGCGGCGTGTTCGAGTCACTGTCCGGCTTGCACGGCAGCAGCGGGTAGGAGTTGGGGTCGCAGAGGGCCATCGCGTACCACAGCGCCGGCATCAGCTCGAAGAAGTGCGTGGTGTCCTTCAGCGGCCCGTGCACCGTGGGCAGTGCCTTGGGGTCGCGCGGCAGCGTCTGCACGTAGCTGAGGTTGCTCGAGGAGCCCGGTTTGTTCGAATAGAACTGCACGAGTGGCTCGTCGTGGCCGATGTAGTAGCCGTTGTCCTCCAGGTGACCGTTGTGCGTGCCGCCGTGGACCTCGGCGCAGATGTAGCCGCCGATCTTGATCGGGTGCTGGACGGGGCTGTGGCCGTTGCAGTCCAGGTTGCCGAAGGCAGTGCCTTGGTAGGACGCCTTATGCGCGGCGCTGGCGCCGGGGCGCGCGGCCGCCGGGTGCGAGGCGGCCATGCTGACGCTTGGCACCGCAAAGGCGGCCAGCGCCACGGATGCTGCTAGTAGCAGCCAGGGGCGTGGGTGACGAAGTCCAGACATGCGGGCCATAGAGCGCGCCTCCTTCGGTCGCCTTGCGCGAATCCGAATGGCGCCGCCGCACCCCCGCTCCGCGGCGCGCCGTCCCTGGCCGAAGGTAGCCCTTTTCTCAGATACCGGTCAATAGGAGGAAAGGTGGCGTGCCGTTTCGCTCGCAGGCCGGTCATAGCTGCCGGGTGGCAGCGGTCGCCAGTGCGCGCTGACGGCCCGCCGGGCACCCTGCCGCGACCGCGTCCGGCAGCTATATTTGCTGATCCGGACGGGAATCTCGTGGAGATCGTCGCCAAGGCGCCATGAGACGGGCTGGGAGGCGGCCCTGTGGGGTACACGACCACCGCGTGGCTCAGCTTCGGTGAGGCACTCGCCGCCGTTGCCGGGGCGCTGACGGGCCTGCTGTTCGTGGCGCTCTCGGTCAGAAGTGACGCGATCAGCGCATCGCGCGGCCTCAGTTCCCGCGCCGCGCAAACCCTTGTGCTGTTCATGACCTCGGTGCTCGTGGCGGTCGTGCTGGTCGCTCCCCAGCCGTCGGCAGCACTCGGTTCGGAGTTGCTGGCCGTGGCCCTCGCCTCGGGCACGGTCCTGCTCATCTTGGATCGGCGGGCAGGTCACGCCGGCACGGGCGCGATCCGCTACATCGAGAAGTTCTCGCCCAACATGATCACCGCTGTGCTCGTCGGCGTTGCCGGGCTCACCTTCCTGCTGAAGGCCGGCGGTGGCTTGTACTGGCTCATCCCCGCGGCCATGGCGAGTCTGCTTGGCGGGGTGGTCAACGCGTGGCTGTTCCTGGTCAAGATCACCGGGTAGCTCTGCGGCCGCCTTCAGATTCGATCTGTTCGGTATCCAGACTCCTGGCAAGTTCACCCCGCTGCCCGCCAAGACCCAGCGCCTGATCACGCGCCAGCTTGGGGGCATGCAAGTAACGTCGCGGCTGCCCGCCTGGTAGACCGAATCCCGCGGCCCGCAGTCCCGACCGCCGGAAGGGGCTGCGGGCCATGCGCGCGGTGCGGGACGGCTGCTTCTCCCCAGCCAGCGAGATAGCCAGAGGTGGATCACCGGCGGGCGCGTTATCTTGCCTTATGGTCACGAAGCGGGCCCGCGTAGGTGAACGGCGGTGGCCGATGGCCGCCGCCGTCCTCCTCGCCGGGTCCCTGCGGATCTTCCTGCCGACACAGCTCAGGCTGGACGACGCGCGGCCTGTGTTCCTCGTGGTGCTGACCGTGCTGATCATCGCGCTCATCGCTGGCGACCCTGGTCGCATCGACCGTCAGGCGACCTGGCTGCAGGTCCTGACCGCAACGCTCATCGGAGTGATCACCTTCGTCAACATCGGGTCGTCGGTGCGGCTGGTATACGCCATCGTCACGATCGAGCGCTTCACCAATGACGCGAACATCCTGCTGGTCAGCGGTGGGGTCATCTGGCTGACGAACGTGATCGCCTTTGGGCTCTGGTACTGGGATCTTGACCGTGGCGGCGCGGCGGCCCGCGCGCTCGGCTCCGGCACCTCACCGGCGTTCTTGTTCCCCGAGATGCTGAACCCGGAATTGGTCGGGGACGGCTGGTACCCGTCGTTCGTGGACTACCTGCACCTGTCCTTCAGCACTGCGATGGCATTCAGCCCGACGGACGTGTCAGCGATAAAACCGTGGGCCAAGCTCATGATGATGGCCGAGGAGAGCATCTCGCTGGTCGTCGGAATCCTCGTGGTCGCCCGGGCGGTGAACATCCTGCAGTAGCACCCAAAGGCGACGAAGACGAACCGGGCTCGGACCAGCCGCCGCCAGGCCGCTTAGGTCGAGCGCGCGCGGGTCCCGTCAGGCGCCGACGTAGGCCGCGAGGTGCTCGCCGGTGAGCGTGGCGCGAGCGGCGACGAGGTCGGCGGGCGTGCCTTCGAAGACGATCCGGCCGCCGTCGTGGCCGGCGCCGGGACCGAGGTCGATGATCCAGTCGGCGTGCGCCATGACCGACTGATGGTGCTCGATGACGATGACCGACTTTCCGGAGTCGACCAGCCGGTCGAGCAGGCCTAGCAACTGCTCGACGTCGGCCAGGTGGAGGCCGGTGGTCGGCTCGTCGAGGACGTAGACGCCGCCCTTGTCGGCCATGTGGGTGGCCAGCTTGAGCCGCTGCCGCTCGCCGCCGGACAGCGTGGTG
>Ga0207665_10003048_pt1 | contig 11241 bp, 14 predicted proteins | sample LARL112metaG_FD_184351 | JGI IMG/M metagenome (GOLD analysis project Ga0207665, IMG submission 184351) | Corn, switchgrass and miscanthus rhizosphere microbial communities from Kellogg Biological Station, Michigan, USA - LAR L11-2 metaG... | ecosystem: Host-associated > Plants > Roots >...
TGCGGCTTTTTCCGCGCGGCGGGCGTAGTCGATCCGCTCCGGCCCCGGCAGCGAGTACACGTCCGGGTAATAAAGGTCGAGATTGCCGGGAATCGAGCCGAGCTGCGACGGCTCGGGAATTCCAGCAAACGGATCTTCGGAGGTAATCTTGGCCAACTCCAGCGCGGACTTGAGCATTCGGTCAAGACCGGCGCGGCTGAAGTCGCTGGAATAGGTGCTGGCGGACCGCTGTCCATAAAACACCCGCACGCCAATGGCTTTCGATCCTGATTCCTTCAGGGTTTCCACTTGGCCGAGCCGCACCAGCGTGGAGAACTCGTCGCCTTCGCGAATCACGCATTCGGCAGCGGATGCACCTTGCGTCATTGCCCGGCGGATGATGTCCTGGGCAAGTTGCTTGAGTTCAGTTTCGATTTGAGGAGCCGGAGTTTCAAGCTGCACAGAAGACATAACCTCTATTATCCCAGATGGAGATTCGTGCGTCTGCAACTCGCCCGACGGAGCACAGAAAAGCAGTTTTGGGGCACCAGTTGAATGATAATGCAATTATGCATTACAATGATGACTACCCGCTGGGAGGGGTTATGACCAGATTGACCGTAACCGCAAGGGGCCAGGTGACATTTCGGAGGAAAGTAATGCAACATCTTGGCGTCAAGCCCGGCGACAAGATTGAATTGGATTTGATTCCCGACAGCCAGGGCGTCATCCGCGCAGCGCGTGCCGAGGGAACAATAGATGCCTTTATCGGTTCTCTGGCTGGAAAAACGAAAAAGACCGCCACGATTGAAGAATTGAATGAGGCTGCCGCTCGCGGCTGGTCTGATGAGAAGATGGCGGGGAAAAAATGAATGTCACAGTGGACACAAACGTCCTGGTGCGAGCAGCCGTCCGCGACGACCCAAAGCAGGCAGCCGTTGCCGCCAAGTTGCTGCGCAGCGCCAAAATGATTGCGGTCGCGGTGCCATCCTTGTGTGAGTTTGTGTGGGTGTTACGGCGGGTCTATGGCTTGGCGCCAGCCGCCGCCGCGGCAGCGATCCGCGCGTTGCTTGCCACAGCCAACGTTGAAATGAACCGGCCCGCGGTGGAAGCAGGTGTGGCCGTGCTGGATGCAGGTGGCGACTTTGCAGACGGAGTTATTGCTTACGAAGGGCGCTGGCTCGGCGCGGAGACGTTCGTGTCGTTTGATAAGAAAGCAGTGGACATACTTACGGCACAGGGGGAACGGGCGAGGTTATTATAAGGCCGTGGCGACAACCGCCAGGAGCACGAACTTTCTTCTTCAGTTCAACGGGATAGATATCATCTGCCATTTCGACCAACGCCTTGTATATGCGATGAAAAAGCAGGTTCCTCGACTTTGGAATCATTCGCGAGCGAATGATTCCGCTGTGTTTGGAATGACAGAATGTGAAGGAAATTCACTGCATGAACCCGCCACTGTCTTTGCGGGCGGTTCCACCCACCGTCAGGCGATCCAGCTTGGTGGTCGGCATACCAACACCAACCGGCACGGCCTGCCCGTCTTTGCCGCAGGTGCCAATGCCTTCGTCGAGCTTCAGATCGTTGCCGACCATCGAAACTCGAGTTAGCGCATCCGGCCCGTTGCCGATCAGTGTCGCACCCCGGATCGGCGCTGTAACCTGTCCGTCTTCAATCAGGTATGCTTCTGACGCCGAGAAGACGAACTTGCCGTTGGTGATATCCACCTGGCCCCCGCCAAAATTCACGGCGTAAATCCCACGCTTCACCGAACGAATGATGTCCTCGGGAGCGTCGTCGCCGGCGAGCATGTAGGTGTTAGTCATTCGCGGCATGGGGATGTGCTCATAGCTCTCTCTGCGCCCGTTGCCGGTGTCGGCGATGCCCATCAGCCGCGCGGAAAGTTTGTCGCTCAAGTAGCCCTTCAGGATGCCTTTTTCGATCAGAACCGTTTCCTGCGTGTGATGGCCCTCATCGTCCACGTTGAGCGACCCACGCCGCCAGGGCATGGTGCCGTTATCGACCACCGTGCATTTCTCGCTGGCGACTCTCTTGCCGATCAGCCCGGCAAAAGCTGATGTCTGCTTGCGATTGAAGTCGGCTTCCAGCCCGTGGCCAACCGCTTCGTGCAGCAGCACGCCCGGCCAACCCGGACCGAGCACGACTTCCATGTCTCCCGCCGGTGCTTCGCGGGCATCCAGTTGAAGCACGGCCTGGCGCGCAGCCTCGCGGGCAAAGAACTCTGGCGTCTTCTCTCCAAAGAAGAAGTCCAGCGCCACCCGGCCTCCGCCGCCTGCACTTCCACGCGCAGAATTGGTCTCATTTTTCGCAATGCAAGAGACGTTCAGGCGCGCAAGCGGCTGGGAGTCTTCGGCGAAAGTGCCGTCAGAACCCACAACCAGTATCTGCCGCAACTCATCCGCGTAGTTGGCCCGCACTTCTTTGATCTTTGAATCGAAAGCTCGGGCGGCGCGGTCGGAACGCATTACCAGTTCAACCTTGGCTGTAATCTCGGCGTCCACCGACGGTAAAGTCACTGGATAAAGGCTGCGCGCCGGTTTCTGTTGAAATCCTGCGCTGGGAGTCTTCGCGGGGCCGCTGGCAATCAGCGCAGCGGTTCGCGCCGCGTGCAGAACGCGGGCGGAAGAAAGATCGTCCGTGTAGGCATAGCCCGTGCGCTCGCCGGAGATGACGCGAACCCCGCATCCCGCTGAGATCCCCTGCGAGGCGGATTTCACCATGGATTCATCCACACTCAGAGACGTCGAGGAAAGATACTCAAAATAAAGGTCTGCGTAATCGCCGCCGGCCGAAAGCGCCGCGCCTAAATAGCGTTCCAGATCGTTCTCGGTGACGCCATAGTGCTGAAAGAAAAAAGAATTTTGACTCATTGCTGAACTCGAAGGCTCGAATGAATTAGATGTTCGCGGACGGTGAAAGACTCGGGCCAATCCATTATCCCACATCGAATCCGGGCCTCAGGGGTGAGTGGCAGAGAGCACGTAAGTTCTCTGAACTCCCCGGCGTTCATAATCAGCCGATGGCCGATTTCAATGTTCATTCGTCACAGACAGGCGCATGGCTTTCTGAAAAACTGCCTGGGATGACTTCTCAAAGTGTGGCCAGGGTGCTGGAAGAGTTTCTCGCCGGAAGCAACGCGGCTGTGGTGATCGAAGACGGCTCTGCGATTTTTGACTTGAGCCAGTCAAAGTTCTCGGTCTCAGGCGAAGCCAACAAATGCCTGCTGCACTTCTGGTCGGAAGAGCGAAACATTGTTCGGCGTGTTCTAGACGTCGAAAACAAGGGAGAAACCCTTCGGGTCACGGTACAGAAGATGGGTCAGCAGCGGCCGGCCAAGCTCGATATTTGCCGTGAGCGAGATCGCCGGACTGTATCCGGCAAACGCGCTGTGCGGGTCGGGTACCAGCGCCTTTTGCAACGCGTGTTGAGGAAGAAATTTCCTGATCTAGTTCTGGCAGATCTCACCACCGCGGTTGATTTGGAGAAATCGTTCGGACCGATTTACACGCGGGGGCTGCTACGGCGCGGGCAATCGGGTTTTGCCGTATTTGGCGTCAACCGTCAGGAGTTGCAGGGCTCAATTGATGCAGCATTGACGTTTGGAATCCTATGGCTGGATGTGTGCCGGAAGGCGCATGCCGGCCGGGCCGTCATCGAAGGATTGAAGCTGTTCGTTCCCGCTGGATGCTCTGCGTTGCTTCGCACGCGCATGACCCATCTGGACCGCGCCGCGGCAAAGTGGGAACTATACGAACTCGAAGAACGCGATGAAGAACTCAGTCGTATAGAGCTTCTTGACCGCGGGAACATTGCAACCCGCCTGGTGCAGTGCTCGGATGAGGAGATGATCTATTCCCGTTTCCAGGGCCCCATTTCCCTGGTGCAAAGCATCATGCCTGAGGCCGATATTGCGGCCATCTCCCCGTCGCAAGTTGCCTTTCGCTGTCATGGCCTGGAATTTGCGCGCGCACGCCTCTCATTTCAGCCCGGGAACTTTAACGTTCCTGAACTGGTGTTTGGAGTTGGCTCAGCCCAGCGACTGCTGGACGACAACAGCCTTGGGGCTTTTGAAGAGTTGGTTCGGAATATTGGCGAAGTCCGTCACTCTGATGGGCCGCGGGAATGCCGTTGGTGGCGACTGCATCCCGAGCGCTGGCTGGAGTCTTTGGTAGTGAAAGACATCTCCGCCCTCGACAGCCAGCTTGACCCGCGTTGGCGGTACTCGCAGGTGCCCGCTTTTTCCGCTTGTGATCGCGCCATGATCGACGTGCTTACACTCACGCGCGAAGGCCGCCTCGCGGTTTTGGAACTTAAGGCCGATGAGGACATTCATCTGCCGCTCCAGGGAATCGACTATTGGTCGCGCGTGGCCTGGCATCATGAACGAGGCGAGTTCCAGAAATTCGGTTATTTTGCCGGGCGGGAACTCTCTCCACAGCCGCCACTACTCCTGATGGTTGCACCGGCTTTGCATGTCCATCCTGCTACCGACACTTTGTTGCATTACATTTCTTCGGAGATCGAATGGTCGCTACTCGCCCTGGATGAGCGGTGGCGCAAGCAACTGAAAGTGGTGTTCCGGAAACACTCAATCAAGGACAAACTTGACCTGCAGAATCCGCACCTATGGCTTCCAGATGCCCAACAGTCTTCTCACGTCAATCATCTGTCCAAGGTGATGTGAGTTGTGGTTGGCGACCAGTAGCGCCTCACGGAGGATAGTCTGGCCTTTTCCCCAGGCGAGTTTCTCGAATAAGTCAGTTTTCGGGTCACTGACCAGCTTCTTCATCCTGTCGAGATCGTCACGAAACAACTTTATGCTCTTCTCCCATGATGCGGCATCCGGTGGCGCGGGCGTTTTCGGCCAGTAATCTTCGGGCCACTTCATCGCCTTGTATTTCGGATTGATGCTGAAGTCCAGGATGTCCCATTGTGCGAGGCGCATGTGCTCGAGCAGCATCCAGGCCGAGTGCGGCAGGCCGCGGGGAACTTCCCCTCGCAACTCTGCAGGAAAGTCTTTGATCACGGTGTCGAAGGTGGCGTGAGCATGTCCGCCATCGAGTAGTTCAACAACATGCTTGCGAAGAGATTCGTCATTCATGTGGGATGGTCTCAGCGGTCTAAGATGGCGGAGCAGGAAGCTGGGTCGCAGAAAATTCTTCTGACTTCTCACCCTTGTAGACGCGGCCGACCCCGCGCACCATTCGACGCAGCGGCCATGATCCTTTATCGTCGGCAAAGAAAATCTCTCCGATGCGATGAGAACGGTAGTACCAGCGCTTCAGTAGCGCGAGCTGTTCGTTGCGTTCGAGAGTCGTACAGGTGGCGCCCGGATCGAACGCGGAAATCGCTTCCTGGACCCGAGATTCCATAGTTTGCGGCTTGCCTTGGAACCGCGGCCCAAGCCCGTCGGGACCCGCTGATTCCGGTGCGTGTTCGACATTGAAAAGCAACGGTCCTATGAGTCGCGCCTGTTGAAACCGCAACAAACATACCGACCCCGGAACTGCGCTCGGCTGCACTATGACTCCGTCCAGCTGATCGATTCGTCGAATGATCTCGGGCAATTGCGAGATGAGCGGCTTCAGCTTTTCGATTCTGGTGTGGATCGTAGCCGCTTCTTCGAATGCCAGGGCTGCCGAGGCCTGTTCGCGCTGCTCGGAGAGTTCTCGTACAAGTGACTCGCCGCGAGTTCCCAGGAATTCCCGGACGCGGGTGACTTCGGCGCTGTATTCCTCATCACTGCAGCCTTTGAAGCAGGGCGCCAGGCACATCTTCATCTCGGAATACACGCAGCCGGGAAACGCAGGGTCGGGATTGAGTTCTTCGACACAGCGGCGCATCTTGAAAAAATCCAGCGCATCGCTGGCAAACTTTTCGGCGGCGGCACGCGAGGGAAATGGGCCGTAGTAAAAGTTTGCTTTGCCGATTAGAGCATGCACGCCCGCAACTCCAGGATCATTCGGAGGTAGTTTTCCCAACCGCGTGGTCACCGAAGCCCTGGGATAGGCATTATCCAAGTGCAACTTCACCAAAGGCGCGGGCCGCAGCCGCAGGCGCGCGGCGTATGTTGTAGGGAAAGTCTTGCGTAATAACCGATAGAGCAGCAGCTGCGATTCGAAATCAGAGCCGGTCAGCGAAAATTCAATTTCGCGCACCCGGTCGCGAAGATTCAGTCGCTTGCTATGTTCCGCTGGCGGCCCCAGTAGGCGCTGTAGCCGTCGGCGCAAGTTGGCGGTCTTGCTGACATATGGCTCGCCGTCTCCCTTCAGCAGGAAAACAGCTGGAGCTGCAGGCAGTTGCTGAAAGAAGCTGTCATCCACCAGCGGCGAAAATGCGAGGTTGTGCGCGAGCACAAACCTATTCTACTGAGGCTGGGTCCGGTTGCTATTACCTGAAGAACTCAGGCCTGAGCGCTATTGCTGAAGCGACGTTACAAGTTGTTATCTGTTGACGTTCACCAGTCGCCGCGAGCGTTGGTTATCGCATTCGGTGCAGAGTTGTTTAATGTAGCGATAAAACCGGGGACGCCCTCGCTGCTTCCAATACGCCGCTTCATAATCGTCAGTCCCGGGCCCGAAACGCAGGAAGCTGAAGAAAAGATGTTCACGCGGCTTGGTGACGATACCGACGTGCCCTTGCCAAACCACCAGATCACCGGCTTGCGGCTTCTTGACGCGCTGGAATTCCTCGATGCCCGCGTAAATTTCTGACGACGGCGCATAGCTGTACGGGAAACCAGCGTGCTCGTAGATCGCATGGACAAGATGAGAGCAGTCGCGTTGGGATCGCAGCCGGACTTTGGTATGGAGTGCTGTCGTGATAATCAACGAACGCTCATCCCGGCTGAGCGTCGCGCTTTGCAGATGATTGGCCCTGACCTCGTGCACACTGGCGTGTGAATCTCCGGCCGGGGAATTGCCTTGTGCAGCCGACGAACACAAAGCCACCGCACAAAAGGCGAATGTAATCGCGAAAATCAGCCGGAGCCGCATCGTCCTATTTTGATGCGCAGTTCGCGACCTGGGGAGATTACCGTCGTTCTACAGCATGCGTGCTGCTAGCAGTGAATCGCCTATCCGACGCTCGAACTGAACGGCGCACGCAGTCATTCTGGCCCACGCTCTCGGCCCCACATCGCATTTTATGGTTTTGGCTGAGTCTTATCCTCGACCTTTTGTGCTCCTTCTTTTGTCTTGTGTGCGGTTTTGTGCGCGGCGCTCTTGCTGGTCTTCTTGATCTCGTGCCCGGTTTTTGTGGTGCCGGTCTTCACTGCTCGGCCGGTATGTGTGGCGGCCTTTTTAGTGCCGTGTCCGACATCTTTGGCTGCCTCTTTAGTGCCGTGTCCGGCATCTTTGGCCGCCTGTTTAGTGTCGTGTCCGGCATCTTTTATGTCTTGCTTTGCGCTTTCTTGCGGGACTGCAAACAAGGTGGATGTGACTGCGACCAACAAAACCAAACCGAAAAGGTGCTTGCTGAAAGACATAGGACAGTGTCCTCCTGTGGGGTTGAACCTCGCATAACCTATCATCACTCCTAGCAGAAATCCACTGTCGCGCCACCCCGATGTTGTGCGCACGGGTTACAGCTTCGCTGCAGACCGCTCCACCCCGGGGGTGCCCAATCCCTCCTGGTTTTGAGAAGGGGGGCCGAGAACGTGCCCGCTCCGGCAGTGGCAGCGTCCAACTCCGCCCCTTGCTCGCAGATAACGGGAAAGGAGTTGCTTGGCCTTTGAGCCAATTCCCGTCTTGGAAATTGCTAATGCCTACTTTCGTGGGCTTGCGCCCACTGACACTAAGTCCAACACTGTCCGTGGATAGGTAGCGCCTGGAGGACGTTGCCAGTGGGTACTGGACGCCGTCCGTCCCACCTCACCTCTGTCATCCTGAGCGAAGTTGTCGTTCGCGAAGCGGACGACAACGCGGTCGAAAGACCTGCTGTCCGTTCGGATCGGCAACAGCGCTTCAGGGAATTCTCACTGTACAGGCGGCATCGTGAGAATGCCTTTCGACGTTCATCTTGGCGCAGACTAACAGCAGAGCCTGCCCTGAGCTTGCCGAAGGGTCCTTCGACTCCGTAGCTCCTTCGCGGAGCGAAGCAGTTACTCCGCTCAGGATGACACAGGTTAGATGCCTGAGTGCCGCATCCTTCCCCGGTTTTGGGTGGGTGCCGATCCGACAAAAGAGTTTGCTGGATCAGCTTGGTGTAGATCAGAGAATCGTCAGCCACCAAAATTTTAAATTCCTGGCCGAACATCAAACTCCTTGAAAGAGTTACCAGCTTCCTATAGATATCGGCATTTGTTGCAATTTGTTGAGTCGCCAGCGAGATTTTGGGAAGAGAGGAAGGGTGGTGTAGCCTCTGTTGTGAGTCGCGCAAGGGTGGCCAACCAGCCGTTGGGCCTACGAATTCGGCATCCAGCATGATGCGAATGGGCTACTATAGTTGCCGACGCAGCAGGTCCCGGAAAAATGAAGCTCTTTTGGAAAAAGCTGAAAAAGCAGGACGAGAAAGTCTTGGCCGAAGCCAGTGATCTGGCCAGCCGTAAACTGGAGCAGTACTTCGCTGACCGGAGGGATTTGCCTCCAGTAACTAAAGATGCGCCAAAAAAGTCAGCGCTTACCCGACTGCGCTGGTGGTGAAATCGAAGTTCAATCCCGGGGCGGCCTTTCTGTTCCTCCAACCTCGTCTGATTTTTCTGTTAATCCGCGTCCGTGCAAACGTGGAAGAGCGGCCATTCATGGCCGCGTAAGAGTCGATCTTTATTTTGACGGGCTTTAGCCCCCGGGCCGCGTCACGTTGGGATTGAGCGAAGCCTTTGAGCTCGCGCTCCAGGATGAACGTCGCTTTCGCAACGGCATGGTTTACCTACGCTACCTGTCAACAAGCCCCGGATGACTATGGGCCTTTTGATTTTGATAGTCGAGGTTCGTATTAGGGCCGGCTTCAGCAGTGCCGTTTCATTATCCCTAAACCTGTCATCCTGAGCGAAGTTGTCGTTCGCGAAGCGGACGACAACGCAGTCGAAGGACCTGTTGTCTGTTCGGATCGGTCACAGCGCTTCAGGGAATTCTCATGGCAAGGCGAGCAAACTTGAGCCAGCCCCAAAGGTGACTCACGAAATCCAACCACCACACTCGGGGGACGTCCTTCTCCATTCATCACCTATCCTTTCGAACACTAGCGTCCTTCCACTGCCGCACAGCAACCCACAGTGAAAGCCGTAACTGACTAAAGCCCGGCGGTGTTCTTTGTCGAAGACAATCTCCGAAACGGAAAAGATCCCATTGTCGAATGCCTCCGAAACGGCTTTGTCGATTGAGTTGGTGCCAATAGTGTTTCCGGGATTGTTTTCGGGGATAGATGCGGCTTGCTGATTCTCATTTACCAATTTCATGTTTCTTCTAGGCAGCACTTCTCGAGTGAGGCTGTGAATCGAATGAGAAGCCGCCATCAGGCTCTCCGCATCGATGCCTTTTAAGCAGTGGCAATCTATGTGTCCAGCATCAGAGAGTACGTCCAGAGGGTACGTTTGGAGAGATACGTTAAGGGGGGATCCGCCGCCCGCGACCCATTGCCGCAGAACGGCTCTGTAAATCGCGATTTCATCTGAGCTCAGAACTCCTCGGTCTTTCGGAGGTCGTTTATCCAAGACGCGTTTTGGCTTGGAGAGTTCTGCTAAGGTATGCTGAACGTCGAAGCATTCCTCAACCGTGGGCGGCTTAGCTTTAGGCAGTTTGAGCGTCAGTTCAGCAGGGCTGAGCGCAACGATTCGGAATCGACTCGTATATCGCAACAAATTCACCGCGACCAGAATGGCCGCCGCGAAAATCACGCCGAGGCTGGCGATCTTCTTCAACTAACAGCTTAGACACCGGATAAGCAAACATGGTTTCCGGGGCATTGCGCATACTTGTGCCGTGAGAATTCCCTCTTCGATCTCCCGGAGTGTTTGACCCGGTATTGAGCCTTCTCTAAACTTGAGTTCACTCCATGGCAGACAACATTCACATCAATCTCCCCGATGGGAGCGCGAAGGAAGTGCCATCCGGAACCACTGCGCTTGACGTGGCTAAGTCGATCAGTCCGCGGCTGGCGGATGCGGCGATTGCGGCCAAGACCAACGGCGATTTGATTGACCTGACGCGGCCGCTGGAGAAGGACACTGATCTGCGGATTTTGACGGAGCGGGATCCGGAGGCGCTGGGAGTTTATCGGCATTCGTCCGCGCACCTGCTGGCGGCGGCGGTGCTCGAGTTATTTCCGGAGACCAAGCTTGGCCATGGTCCTGCCACCGAGAGTGGATTCTTTTACGACTTTTATCGGCCGACGCCGTTTACGCCTGAGGACCTGGAAAAAATCGAAAAGAAAATGCAGGAGCTGGTGCAGCAAAACCTGCCGTATGCGCGGGAGTTTTTGCCGCGCGATGAAGGGCTGGAGCGCTTTAAGCATGAAGGCGACTTCATGAAGTGCCACTTCATTGAGCAGTTCACCAAGCCTGACGAAAAGATATCGATTTATAAGACTGGCAAGTTTCTGGATTTCTGCCGCGGGCCGCATATTCCTTCGACGGGGAAAATCAAAGCGTTCAAGCTGCTGAATATTGCCGGCGCGTACTGGCTGGGCGACGAGAAGAATCCGCAACTGCAGCGCATTTACGGGACGTCGTTCTTCTCGAAAAAAGACCTCGACGCGTACCTGCACCAGATTGAAGAGGCCAAGAAGCGCGACCATCGCGTGATTGGGCAGCAGCTCGATCTGTTTTCCATTCAGGAGCTAGCGGGGCCGGGGCTGATTTTCTGGCATCCCAAGGGCGGCATCATCCGCAAAGAGATGGAAGACTGGATGCGCGACCAGTACCTCAAGCGCGGCTATTCGCTGGTGTACACGCCGCACGTGATGCGCAAGCAGCTTTGGCAGACCTCGGGGCACGAGGCCCACTACGCGCAGAATATGTTCGACGTGATGGAGCTCGACGACGCCGAGTATCGTCTGAAGCCGATGAATTGCCCCGGCCACATTCTTATATATAAGGACTCGCTGAAGTCGTATCGCGATTTGCCGGTGCGGCTGGGCGAGCTGGGTACGGTGTATCGGTATGAACGGTCGGGCGTGATGCACGGCCTGTTGCGGGTGCGCGGATTTACGCAAGACGACGCGCACATTTTCTGCACGCCCGATCAGATTGAAGACGAGATGGCCGCGTGCCTGGAGTTCGCGCGCGACACGCTGCACGAT
>Ga0207665_10003051_pt1 | contig 11230 bp, 8 predicted proteins | sample LARL112metaG_FD_184351 | JGI IMG/M metagenome (GOLD analysis project Ga0207665, IMG submission 184351) | Corn, switchgrass and miscanthus rhizosphere microbial communities from Kellogg Biological Station, Michigan, USA - LAR L11-2 metaG... | ecosystem: Host-associated > Plants > Roots >...
GTGCTGACCTTCAGTCTCGAGAAGCTGGTGTTCGACGATGAGCTCTGCGGGCAGGCGCTGCACTTCTGCCACGATTACTCGGTAATGGACGATCTGCCGACCGTCGAATTGGTGCGCCAGCTCCTGCACGAGAAGCATCTGCTCACGGCGCCCCATACCCTGAGCTACTGGCCGCGGGAGCTGTATTTACCCGGCTCGGTCTTCGATCGCGTCAACCGCGAGACCTGGCTGCAGGAAGGCGGCCGGAGTCTGGATCAACGCGTGAAAGCGGAGGTCGAGCGGCTGCTGGGGAATTATGGATCGCCGGCGACTGATCCCCTGCTCGATGCCGAGATGATCCGCATGATCAGGGCCGGGCTGACGACCGATCAGCCCCTGCCGGAGACGCTGCCACCCGTGGCTCGCTCGGGCGCCGGGACGGGAGCAGTACGCGAGAGGCGCGGCCGGGGCAGACGCCCGGGATAGGCGGATGTGAGCGTCACTCCCACTCGATCGTCGCCGGCGGCTTGCCGGAAATGTCGTACACGACACGAGAAATGCCGGCCACCTCATTGACGATGCGCCGCGAGACGTGATCGAGGAACTCGTACGGCAACTGCGCCCAGTGCGCCGTCATGAAATCGACCGTCTCGACGGCCCGCAGTGCGATGACGTAATCGTAACGGCGTCCATCGCCCATGACGCCGACCGAGCGTACCGGCAGGAACACGGCAAACGCCTGGCTCACGCGGTCGTAAAGGTCGTGCCGGCGCAGCTCCTCGATGAAGATCGCATCGGCGCGCCGCAGCAGGTCGGCGTACTCCTTGCGCACCTCGCCGAGAATACGCACGCCGAGGCCGGGACCCGGGAATGGATGCCGATAGACCATCTCTCGAGGCAGGCCGAGCTCGATCCCGAGCCGCCGCACTTCATCCTTGAATAGCTCGCGCAGCGGCTCGATGAGGCTGAGATGCATCCGTTCCGGAAGCCCGCCGACATTGTGGTGCGACTTGATGACGTGCGCCTTGCCGGTGCGTGCACCGGCGGACTCGATCACATCGGGGTATATCGTGCCCTGTGCCAGGAAACGTACATCGCGCACGCGATGCGCCTCTGCATCGAACACGTCGATGAACGTGCGGCCGATGATCTTGCGCTTGGCCTCGGGATCGGTGACGCCACCGAGTGCCTCGAGGAAACGCGCCTCGGCGTCGACACGAATCACCTGCACACCGAGGTGCCGCGCGAAGGTGCTCATCACCTGCTCGGCCTCGCCGAGCCGCAGCAGGCCGTGATCGACGAACACGCAGGTCAACTGAGCGCCGATGGCACGGTGCAGGAGCGCCGCGACCACCGAGGAATCAACGCCGCCTGAGAGACCGAGCAGGACCTTGCCGCTTCCTACCTGCGTGCGCACGCGCTCGATGGCATCAGCGAGAATGTTACCGGTGCTCCACAGCGCATCGGCACCGGTGATCTCGCGCACGAAGCGCTCGAGCAGCCGAGCACCCTGCGGGGTGTGGGTGACTTCCGGGTGGAACTGCACGCCGTAGAAGCGGCGGCGGTCATCGCTCATCGCGGCGAACGGAATGGTGGCGGTGCTGGCCGTGGCGACGAATCCCGGCGGCAGTGCCTCGACCCGGTCGCCGTGACTCATCCACACATCGAGCAGGCAACGGCCTGTTGCATCACGGCGGTCCGCGAGCTGATCGAGCAGGCGTGAGCTGCCTTCGACCGTAACCTCCGCGTAGCCGAACTCGCGCTCACTCGATGCGGCGACGCGCCCGCCGAGTTGCTGTGCCATGGTCTGCATGCCATAGCAGATACCGAGCACCGGCACGCCGAGCTCGAACACCGCAGCGGGCGCGTGCGGTGCATCTGCCGCGGTCACCGACTCGGGTCCGCCGGAGAGAATCACGCCGCGCGGACTAAAGTCACGTACCTGCGCGTCGCTCATATCCCAGGGGTGGATCTCGCAGTAGACGCCGAGCTCGCGCACGCGCCGCGCGATCAGCTGCGTGTACTGGGCGCCGAAATCCAGAATGAGGATGCGGTGGGCGTGGATATCCGGGTGCGAAGCCGCGGCGGAAGCAGCGGCGGCAGGGCGGGGAACGCTCGCCATCGCCACCTCAGGACACCCGGTAGTTGGGTGCCTCCTTGGTGATGCTCACATCGTGCACATGGCTCTCGCGCACACCTGCGCTCGTGATGCGCACGAATACCGGGCGGGTGCGCATGTCGCCGATGTTGCGGCTGCCGGTGTAGCCCATGGCGGCGCGCAGTCCGCCGGAGAGCTGGTGCAGTATGGTCACGACGCTGCCCTTGTAGGGGACGCGCCCCTCCACGCCCTCGGGGACGAGCTTCTCGAGCTCCGTGGCGGCGTCCTGGAAGTACCGATCCGCGGAGCCGTGGCGCTCCGCCATCGCCCCGAGCGAGCCCATACCGCGATAGGACTTATAGGATGCACCCTGGTAGAGCTCGACCTCGCCCGGTGACTCCTCGGTGCCGGCGAACAACCCGCCAATCATCACAGCATGCGCGCCTGCGGCGATAGCCTTGGCGACATCCCCCGAGAAGCGGATGCCCCCATCGGAGATCACCGGCACATCGAGATCCTTGAGCGCGCCGGCCACATTGGCCACGGCCGAAATCTGCGGCACGCCGACGCCGGCTACCACCCGTGTGGTGCAGATCGAGCCCGGACCGATGCCGACCTTCACCGCATCCGCGCCCGCCTCGACCAGAGCGCGCGCCGCCTCCGGCGTCGCGATGTTGCCGGCGATCACCTGGCTGTCCGACCATTTCGACTTGATGCGTCTCACGGTCTCGATCACTCCCCGGGAGTGACCGTGCGCGGTATCCACCACGACGAGGTCCACGCCCGCTTCGCGCAGCGCGGCGACGCGCTCGAGCGTGTCGGGTGTCGTACCGACCGCAGCACCGACGCGCAGGCGTCCGCCCTCGTCCTTGCAGGCGCGTGGGAATTCGTTGGCCTTCTGGAAATCCTTCACGGTGATCATGCCAAGCAGCTCATGCGAGCCATTGACCACCAGCAGCTTCTCGATACGGTGCCGGTGCAGCAGTGCGAGCACCTGCTCCTTGGAGGCATCTTCGGGCACCGTGACCAGCCGCTCCTGCGGGGTCATCACCGACGATACGGGGGCGTCGAGCTTATCCTCGAAGCGCAGGTCGCGGTGCGTCACGATGCCGACCGCCTTACGCCCCACGACGACCGGCACCCCGGAGATGCCGCGCGAGCGCGTCAGGTCGAGCACTTCGCGGATGCTCATGTTGGGCGAGACCGTGATCGGGTCGCGGATCACGCCGCTCTCGAACTTCTTCACCCGGCCGACCTCGCGCGCCTGCGCCTCGATGGTCATGCTCTTGTGGATGATGCCGATGCCGCCTTCCTGGGCGATGGTGATCGCGAGGCGCGCTTCGGTCACCGTGTCCATGGCGGCCGAAAGTATCGGCACACTGAGGCGGATGCGCCGGGTGACCTGGGTGGAGAGATCGACTTCGCGGGGCAGGATTTCGGAGTAGGCCGGAACCAGCAGGACGTCGTCGAAGGTGAGAGCTTCTTCGAGGATGCGCATGCGCAATTGTAAGCGCTCACCTCACATCGGTAAACCTCGTGCTATGGTGCTCTCCAATGTCTGCTGGCCACGAAATCGGCGCATTACCCACTCCTTCGCGGGAGGTGTACAGCGTCTCGCGGCTCAATCGCGAGGTGCGGATACTGCTCGAGCGTGGGCTCGGTGTGCTCTGGGTCGAGGGAGAGCTGTCGAACTTCTCCCAGCCGCCTTCCGGCCACTGGTACTTCTCGCTGAAAGACCGCGATGCGCAGCTGCGCTGCGCCATGTACCGCGTGAAGAACTCCCTGGTGGGCTTCACTCCACGGGCGGGAATGCAGGTGCTGGTGCGTGGCCGCATCAGCCTGTACGAGCCGCGCGGTGAGTTTCAGCTGATCATCGAGCACCTGGAAGAGGCGGGCGTCGGTGCGCTGCGCCGGGAGTTCGAGCGGCTGAAGACGCGCCTTGCCGCGGAGGGGCTGTTCGCCCAGGAGCGCAAACGTGCCCTGCCGCGCTTCCCGCGGCGCATCGGTGTCATCACCTCGCCCTCGGGCGCGGCGCTGCATGACATTCTCAAGATCCTCGCGCGCCGCTATCCGCCCGCGGCGGTGCTCATATATCCGAGCGCCGTGCAGGGCGCGGGGGCAGTGCCAACGCTGGTCGCGGCACTGCGCACCGCCTCGGCGCGGGCCGAATGCGATCTGTTGATCCTCGCGCGCGGTGGCGGTTCACTGGAAGACCTGTGGCCATTCAATGACGAGCGCGTCGCGCGTGCCATTCACGGCTGCGCGCTGCCGGTGGTCAGCGCGGTGGGCCATGAAATCGATTTCACCATCGCCGATTTCGTCGCGGATGCACGTGCTCCGACACCCTCTGCCGCTGCCGAGATGGTCGTGCCCGACGGCCAAGCGTGCCTCGAGGGGCTGGCGCGCACGGCGCAGCGCATGCAGGCGGGGATGCGGCGCGAGTTGCTCGCTGGCCGGGCGCGCCTCGAGGCGGTGGGCCGCCGCCTGGGCCTGGCGCATCCCGGCTTGCGCCTGCAGCAGCAGATGCAGCGCCTGGATGACCTCGCGCAGCGCCTGGCCGGAAGCACCCGTGGCAGCCTGCACCGCGAAGGTCAGCGCCTCGCCGAGCTGCGCGCCCGCCTGCAGCAGCACTCCCCACGGCATGCGCTCGGGGAGTGGGGTGCGCGCAATCAGTCCCTGCAGCTGCGGCTCGCCCGCGCGGTCTGTGAACAGCATGCGCGCGCCGCCGCGCGCACCGGGCAGTTGCAGGAGCGTCTCGAGCGGGCTGTGCGCGCGCGTCTCGCCCACTCAGTCCAGCGCCTGGCGCTCGCGCAGCGCGCGCTGGATGCGGTGAGCCCGCTGGCGACGGTGCGGCGCGGGTTCGCGATCGTCAAGCGGGCCGATGGCACCGTGCTCACGGATGCCGCGGCAGTGGCTCCTGGTGAGGAGATCGAGGCGAGCCTGGCGCGCGGAACCCTGAGGGCGAGGGTGACCGGAAGGAAATGAGGCGGCCGCGCGCACTGATATGGGCGCTCATTGCGCACCCGGCGCTCGCGAGCGCTTCCCAGGCGCAGCTTCCGTCTGCGGGCCTGCCTGAGGAGGGCCGGGTCCCGGGCGGTGTGGCGTTGCTCGCTGTCGAGGCACCGGCAGAGAGTGCTCCCCACGTCACTTTCGACGGCCGCCGCGTGCTCGTCGTGCGGGCCGATGATCGCTGGGTGGCGGTAGTCGGCATACCGCTCGGGCAGGTGCCTGGGCCCGCGGCCGTACGAGTCGAGGATGGTACGGCGCAGGGGAGGGCGATCGAGTTCCAGGTCACCGACAAGCAGTACAGCGTGCAGCGCCTTACCGTGCCCCCGCGCCAGGTGGACCTGTCGGCAGCCGACCTCGCGCGCGTCAACCGCGAGCTGCCGCGGCTGCATCAGGACTACGGCATCTTCTCCGGGCGTGCTCCCGCTACGCTGCGGTTGTTGCAGCCGGTACCCGGCGCTCGCTCGAGCTCCTATGGCTTGCGTCGGGTCTTCAACAACGAGTCGCGCAATCCCCATAGCGGCATGGATATCGCGGCCGCTACCGGCACGCCGATACGCGCCGCCGCGAGCGGGCGCGTGGTCGATGCCGGTAACTTCTTCTTCAATGGCAACACGGTCATCCTCGATCACGGCAGCGGTCTGGTCACCATGTACTGTCACCTGAGTGCGATCGAGGTGAAGCCAGGACAAAAGGTGGCAGCCGGAGCTGAGATCGGCAAGGTCGGCGCCACCGGGCGCGTCACCGGACCGCACCTGCATTTCGGCGTGGCACTGAATGCGACCTTCGTCGACCCTGCGCTGTTCCTGCCACCAGCCGCGCAACCGCCGGAGGAGCCGCATGACGGCGCAGGGTGAGTGCGGAAGCGATGCCTCGTTCATGCGCACGGCGCTCGAGCGCGCGCGCGCTGCGGCGGCCGCGGGGGAAGTGCCGGTCGGTGCAGTACTGGTGCAGGCGGAGCGGATCATCGCTGCCGGGCACAACGTACCGATCTCGAGCCATGATCCGACGGCGCACGCGGAGATCGAGGTGTTGCGTGCCGGGGGCCGGGCGCTCGGCAGCTATCGCCTCACCGATACCACGTTGTACGTGACGCTGGAGCCCTGCGTGATGTGCGCCTCTGCCATGGTGCACGCGCGCGTGCGCAGGCTCGTCTTTGGCGCGTGGGATCCACGCGCTGGCGGCGCCGGCAGCACCATCGACGTCTTCGCTCTGCCGGGCCTCAATCACCGCGTCGATGTGTTCGGCGGCGTGTTGATGGATGAGTGTGCGGCGTTGCTACAGGAGTTTTTCGCGCTGCGCCGCGGATGACGGCCGGCAATTCGTGGGGGGAGGGGTGCGCGTTAACTGCCCGCCGCGTGCGCGCCAGGCGCCGGGGCGGGCGCTACCGCGGCCGGTGTGGCTGGGGGCGCGGCAGGCGCGGCCGCCGCAGCTGGCGCGCCCGGTGCACTCTCTCCTGGCTGCCATTCGAGCAGCCGCAGGAAACGCTGGATACGATCGACGAACTGCACCGGCTCCCAGCCGCGCGCGTAACCGCGGCGGGCATGCTCATACCAGCGCTCCTGTGCCAGCAACGGCAGACGCAGCCGCACTTCGGCCCAGGAGTCGGGATCCTTGCCGAGGGACTGCGTGATGATGCGGGCGTCTTCCAGATGACCGAAGCCGACGTTGTAGGCGGCGATGGTGAGCCAGGTGCGGTCGGGCTCGGGAATGCGCTCCGGCACCTTCTCACGCACCTGTGCGAGGTAGCGCGCGCCGGCGTAGATGCTCTGTTCGGGATCGCTGCGGTCCTTCAGTCCCAACGACTGCGCGGTATCCGCGGTCAACATCATGACGCCGCGTGCGCCGTCATCCGACCGCGCGTGTGGATCCCACTTCGATTCCTGGTAGCCGACCGCCGCGAGCAGTCGCCAGTCGAGACCCGTTTCCGCCGCGGCCTTCAGGAACCACGACCGGTACGGCGGCAGGCGCTCGGCGACGTGCTGCTGGAATTCACGCGATTCCTCATATTCGAACGGGCGGGTGTCGCCCGAGCTCTGCTGCAGCAGCTGCGCGAGCCGACCCGAGGACTCCAGATCGCGAAAGAATGCATCGACGCTCGCGAGCAGGCCGGGCGCGTCGCGGCGCACCATCCACTGCACCGGGCGCTCCTCGGGCAATGCGAAACCCACCTGCACGGCCGGGTACAGATGGTGGGCGAAGGAGAACTCGCGTGCATCGACGATGGCGTACTGCGCCTCGCCCGCATCAACATCCTCGGCCGGATCCGCGGCGCTCGGTGCGGTCTCCGCCCAGCTGAGGCCCGGTGCCACCGTGCTGCGCAGCCGTTGCAGGATGCGCTCCTGCGCGCTTCCGGCGCGCACGACCAGCTTTGCGGATTCGAGCTGCAGTGTTTCCCGTGGCCGTACACCGTTGCGCTGGTACACGACCAGCTGCGGAATGTGTCCATAGACCTGCGCCGCGTCGGCTACGTGACTCCACTCGGGGGTGTTAGTGAGCGAGGCGGCAGCGATGTCGGCGCGGCCCGCGGCGAGCTCCGCCTGCAGCGAGCGCTCGTTCGCGAGCGGGTACATGGTCAGCTTTACCCCGAGCCGCGCCGCATAGGCGCTGGCGAGCTCGAATTCCAGACCTTCGGTGCGCTGGGCACCGAGGTAGTAACAGGTCGGCAGATTCAGCGTGGCGACGCGCAGCTCCCCGCGTGCCCGGATCACATCCAGTGCGGCAGGCGACCGCTCAGCGCAGCCGGTGATGACGAACATTGCGCTGAGCAACGCAACGACAGAGAGTGCGCGCCGGAAGCTCCACTCAACGCAGGGGGTTTCCGCTAGAATAGCCGCCCCCTGATTCCTGCGGGACCGCCGGAGAGGTACCGAAGCGGTCATAACGGCGCCGACTCGAAATCGGATGGTCGGGTAAAACCGGCACGTGGGTTCGAATCCCACCCTCTCCGCCATAGGTGACGCGAAGCTTCGTCCTGCTGAGACCAGCGGCTGGCTCGGTACGCAATCCATTACGCCGAGGCTACCGCTACAGCCTGCGTTTGTCGTCTGACGCAAAATGTCGACATGCCACCTGGCGGCCGTTGCCCGTGTTACGTGGTCTCCGGTGATTGCTTTTTCAGTGCCTCGCGGTACGCCGTAGCGAAAGCTTCCACGAAAGTGTGCGGCAGGTGGTCGGCGGGCATCTCGATGAGATTCCGGTAGAAGGTGGTGAACAGCTCCCAGTACTGCGCTTTGTCGGCCGAGCGCGCCTTACCGCGCCGCGCGGCGCGCTCGAAGCGCGCTTCGAGCTCGGCGGGGTCGAGCCGGTCGAGGAATTCCACGAAAGCCGCGCGCAATGCATGCGCCATCGCGCTCTCGTGCAGCCGCGCCGCGGCGACCGTGTCGCGCAGCCATTGCACCGAGTCGAGCCTGCGCCCCTCGTGCCGCAGGAACAGCTCCACCGCTAGATCCTCTACCATGGAGTCCGCGAGCGAGGGCCGCGGATCGTCCTGCTCCACGGGAGGTGACTCGATGCGGTAGCGGTTGCGCGTGTCCGCGCGCGTGCGCTCGAGCTCCTTGAATCCGACCAGCGCCTCGCGAAAGAGCCGTCCTGCAAGGTGCAACAGCCGGCCCTGGGCTGCCGCTGGCAACCGTTCGGCTTCGATCCCTGCGCCGCGGCAGAAGGCATCGAGCCCGCTGTGCACGTCATCGAGCGACATGAAGCCGCCGCTTGCCTTGGGCTCGCGGCTGACCGCTTCGGCGAGTCGCGCCAGCGACGCGCCGAGTGGCGGCTCCGCCGGGTCGCCGGCCAGTGCCACCTCAGTGGGTGGTGCAACCGCCGCGGCCGCGCGCTGCGAGTGCGCGAGCGCGTGCACCCTGCCCGAGTCGACCGCCTGGCCATACGCGCCGACCGGCAACACCGGGTCCATGTCGATGACCGGTACCAGCAGCTCCTCGACATTGAGTTTTGCGCCGAGGTCGCGGTCGGCGGGCCGTCCGAGCGCACGCAGTGCGTGGATACTGGTCGGCACCGCCGCCGCGGCCGGATGCACCACCCCGCCATGCGCCTCGACAGCCGCGAGAATGTGGTAATCGCCCATGCGCAGGACATCGCCATTGGCAAGCCGGTAGCCGCCCGAGCCGCGCTTGGCAAGCGGCTCCATGCCATCGTTGACGTACACCCCGTTGGTGCTCACGTCCTGCAGGTAGAAGTGTCCCTCGCGGAATTGCACCCGCGCGTGGTGCGCGGACACGTAGCGCTGCGGGTCGGGCAGCACCCAGTCATTGTCGGCCGAGCGCCCGATCGTGCCGCCTTCGACCGAGAAAGTCGCGCTGCTGCGCTCAGCGAGCGCGCGCCGCTGTTCGCTGACGATCCGCAGCCTGAGCATGGTTCCCCGACTCAAATGAGCGATCCTTGTGCGACAGCCGGAAGTGCGTTTCCTCGAGGCGCGACAACATGCCGGGCCGTGTCGCCCGGACATATAATGCCAGCGTCAAAACTAGCAGCGACCCCCGCGTGAACCATGGCAACCAGTCACATTTTCCGCATTGTGTTCGTGAATCAGGGCAAGATTTACGAGGTTTACGCACGCCGGGTCAGCCATGGGGAGCTGTTCGGGTTCATCGAGGTGGAAGAGCTGCTGTTTGGCGAGCGGTCCTCGGTGGTGCTCGACCCTTCCGAAGAGCGCATCAAGAGCGAGTTCTCCGGAGTCAAGCGCACTTTCCTGCCGATGCACTCGATCCTGCGCATCGACGAGGTGAAGAAGCACGGCACGGCGAAGATCACCGTGTTGGAAAGCGGTGCGGCAGCCAACGTTGCGCAGTTCCCGGTGCCGATGTACTCGACTCCTCCTCTTGATAAGAAATGAGGCGCGGCTAGCCCATGCTGCAGCTCGCCGGGCCGGCCGCGCTTTCGACATTCCGCATCGCCAAGCTCCTCGAGCGCCTGCGGACGCTCGAGCCGGCCGTGACCGGCATCGCCGCCCGTTTCATGCACTTCATCGACCTCGCCGAGCCACTCCCGGCGTGGGGAGAGCGGATCCTCGCCGAGCTCCTCACCTATGGCCCGACACTGCCGCTCGCCCCGGATGAGCAGGGCGAGCAGCTGCTGGTGGTGCCGCGCGCCGGCACCATCTCGCCCTGGTCGAGCAAGGCAACCGATATTGCGCAGGTGTGCGGACTCGCCGCCGTGCGCCGCATCGAGCGCGGCATCGCCTACCGGCTGCGGGCGGCGGCGCCGCTCGGTGCCGGGGGGCTGCGGCGCGTTGCGGCGGTGCTGTTCGACCGCATGACCGAGGAGGTGTTGCTCGACCCGGCGCACGCTGCGCGGCTGTTCGCGCACGCGCCGCCCCGGCCCGCAACTCGTGTGTCCCTCGGCCGCGGCCGCGCAGCGCTCGAAGAGGCCGACCGCCGACTCGGACTGGCGCTGTCGGCCGAAGAGATGGACTACCTGCTCGAGAGTTTTGCGCGGCTGCGGCGCGATCCAACCGACGTCGAGTTGATGATGTTCGCGCAGATCAACTCCGAGCATTGCCGGCACAAGATCTTCAACGCGCGCTGGGTGATCGATGGCGAGCCGCGCGAGGAATCGCTGTTCGACATGATCCGTTACACGCACGCAGTGAGTCCGGGCGGTGTGCTCTCGGCGTACCGGGACAACGCGGCAGTCATCGTGGGTAATCCCGGCGAGCGTTACTTCCCGGACCCCGCGAGCGGTGTCTACCGCGCGAGCGCCGAGCCGATCGACATTCTCATGAAGGTCGAGACGCACAATCACCCGACGGCCATCTCGCCGTTCCCCGGAGCCGCGACCGGTTCGGGCGGGGAGATACGCGACGAAGGTGCAACCGGCCGCGGGGCGAAACCGAAAGCCGGGCTCACCGGGTTCTCGGTCTCAAATCTGCGTATCCCCGGCTATGAGCGGCCCTGGGAGCGTGAGTTCGGAATGCCCGCGCGCATCGCCTCGCCGCTCGAGATCATGCTCGAGGGACCGATCGGCGCCGCATCCTTCAACAACGAATTCGGGCGCCCGGCGATCTGCGGGTACTTCCGCACCTTCGAACAGGTGGCGGCGGGCGATCCGTCCCGACGGGCGCGCGGCTATCACAAGCCGATCATGATCGCGGGCGGGGTCGGTAACGTACGCCGTGCGCTGGTGGAGAAGGCC
>Ga0207665_10003052_pt1 | contig 11230 bp, 10 predicted proteins | sample LARL112metaG_FD_184351 | JGI IMG/M metagenome (GOLD analysis project Ga0207665, IMG submission 184351) | Corn, switchgrass and miscanthus rhizosphere microbial communities from Kellogg Biological Station, Michigan, USA - LAR L11-2 metaG... | ecosystem: Host-associated > Plants > Roots >...
GGTCGGTGACGACAGCATGGATGGAATTCGGTTCGCGATCACGCAACCAACCGAAGCAGTCGGCATGATGAACTCTTGCGCGGCCGTAGGAAAAACTCTCAGGAGGTTCGAGCTCAGCCTTGAAGAGCTCCTGCTGCGCCGCGCCGCCATTGCTGCGAAGAGCGTAGCGCCCACGAGCTGTCCTGACGAAGAGGTCCGGGGTGTTGAGGCCCAGGTACGAGCGAATGCTCGAGCGTGGCGCATGCCCTAGCAGGCCCGTTACCTCGCGCTCGATGACGGTGAGAGGCACTCCTCCGAGCTGCGCGGAGAGAACGGCTACGATTGCGTCCCTGACTTCGCCTGGCCGCCGCCGACCTTGATTAGCCATTGCCACCTCGACCATATGACGTCTAGACGTCTTTGTCAAGCCCTACCGCCCGAGCTTCTCTACAGACAAAGACGTATTCTCGGCCGCACGCCGCCGGTGAGTCACGCGGGAATCGCATTGCGCACAATTAGTAGGTAGCGGCTTGCGCACTGACGCGAGGCCGCCGCTGAAGGGAGCGAGTCCATGCACAAGAAGGTGGACGTCTACCGGGCGTGGCGCGATGGGGAGTATTTCGAGAGCTTGAGCGAGGAGGAGCGCGCCCGGCTGCCGGAGGGGCCGGTCGGCGCCATCCAGCTCTCCGACGAGGAGCTGAGGGCGGCGAGCGGGCTCAGCACTCTCACCACGCACCAGTCGTGGTGCTACAACTCGGCGTGCACCACCGCCTGCAGCTGCCTCTGCTGACCGCCAGCCCTCCTGGCTGCCGGCCCCGCCGGCAGCCAGGCATCCCTTGGGAACGCGCATTACGTCTCGGCGAGCGTCAGGGCTCTCCCGGACAGCCGCCGCCGGCCGCCGGCGCCGGCGACTTCGACGCGGAGCTGGCCCGGCGGCGCCTGCAGCGCTGGCGGGCGCAGAGCCCCTTCACCGATCCGCTGCTGCTCGAGCGGCGCCTCCGCGCCGCGGGTCTCTCGGAGCGCCGGATGCTGCGCCTGCTGGGCGAGTCCGACGGCGCGCTGCGCCGCCGGAGCCGCCGGCCTGGCTGGGTCCGGGAGCTGGCGGCCGGACTGCGCCACGAGGCGCGCGAGCTGCCGGCGGGCGCCGCCGAGGGGCGGGACGATCCGCTGCGGGTGTTCGCGCCGCTGATCGTGCACGCCGTGGACGAGCTGGTGCGCCGGGGCGGCGCGCTGGCCCGGGGCGCGAACGCCGCGGCGGTCGACGTCGAGGCCTTCGCGCGCGACCACGGCGCGCTGCTGGCGCGGCAGCTGCGCACCCGCGTCCTGCGCATGCTGGCCGTCGAGCTGCGCATCGCGAGCCTGGAAGGGAAGCTCGCGGGCGAAGGGCCGGAGGAGCGCTTCCGGGCGTTTCTCGACGCCTGCTCGGGCGCCGAGCGCCGCGGCGAGCTGCTCGCCCGCTACCCGGTGCTCGGGCGCATGCTCGCGACCGCGATCCGCCACTGGCTGGACTTCGGTCTCGAGGTGCTCGCTCATGCCGTGCGCGATCGCGAGGCGATCGCCGAGCTGTTCGCCGGCGGCGAGGATCCCGGGCCGCTGTGCGGCACCGACGCCGAGACCGGCGACTTGCACCGCCAGGGGCGCTGCGTGGTGATCGCCCGGTTCGCCTCCGGCCTGCGGGTCGTCTACAAGCCGAAGCCGCTTGCCGTCGACCGCCATTTCCAGGAGCTGCTGGCCTGGCTGAACGACCGCGGCGCCGACCCCGCCTTCCGCACGCTCCGCATCCTCGACCGCGGCGAGCACGGCTGGGAGGAGCACGTCGCGGCGGCGCCCTGCGCGGCGGCGGCCGAGGTCGAACGCTTCTACCGGCGGATCGGCGGCTACCTCGCGCTGCTCTACCTGGTGGACGCGACCGATCTCCATCTCGAGAACCTCATCGCCGCCGGCGAGCAGCCGATGCTGGTCGATCTGGAGTCGCTCTTCCACGCCCGGGCCCAGCGCCAGTTCCCGTTGCGGAAGGGCGTTCCGCTCGAGCCCTCGGTGCTGCGCACCGGGCTCCTGCCGCAGCGCCGGCAGGCGGCCTCGGGCGCCCAGGCCCCGGACATCTCCGGCCTGTTCGGCGCCGCCGGCCAGCTGAGCGCCGAGCCACTGCCGCACTGGGTCGACGCCGGCACCGACGGCATGCGCCTGGCGCGCGATCCGTTGCGCATGCCGGGCGGGAGCAACCAGCCGAGCCTCGCGGGCGCCGAGGTCGACCTGCTCGACTACGGGCCGGCCATCGTCGCGGGGCTGCGGCACGTCTACGGCCTGCTGCTCGACCATCGCGGCGAGCTGCTGGCGGCGGACGGGCCGCTGGCGGCTTTCGCCGGCGACCCGGTGCGCGTCCTGCTGCGGCCCACCATGATCTACGCCAAGCTGCTGACCGAGGGCACTCATCCCCACGTGCTCGGCAACGCCCTCGAGCTGGAGCGCCACTTCGACCGCCTCTGGGTGGCGGCGGAGCAGACGCTGCTGGACGCCGTGATCCCGTCGGAGCAGGACGACCTTTGGGAGGGCGACGTCCCGCTGTTCACCTCGCGGCCGAGCTCGCGCGACCTGTGGGACAGCCGGGGACGGCGGATCCCCGACTTCTGGGATGCGCCGAGCCTGGACGTGGTGCTGGACCGGGTGCGCGGCCTGTCTCCCGAGGACCTCCTGCGCCAGACCTGGTTCGTGCGCGCCTCGCTGGCGACGCGGGTCGCCAACGCCCACCGGTCGCGGCTGCCGTCCTACGAGCTGGCGGCGGACGCGCCTGCCGCCAGGCGGGAGGACCTGCTCGCCGCGGCGCTCGAGATCGGCGCGCGCCTCGAGCTGCTGGCCGTGCAATCGGACGGGGAAGCGCACTGGTGGGGGCTCGAGCTGCTGGCGAGCGGCTGGTCCCTGGCCGACCTGCAATGGGACCTCTACGGCGGCCTGCTCGGCATCGCTCTCTTCCTGGCCTACCTCGGCGAGCTCGCCGGCGAGCGCCGCTACCGCGCCCTGGCCGAGGCCACGGCCCTGGCGGCGCGGCGCCTGCTCGCCAAGCAAGCTCGCGACGACCGTGCGCCGCCGCCGGCCATCGGCGCTTTCGACGGGCTGGGCGGGGCCATCTACGCGCTCTGCCACCTGGCGCGGCTCTGGCGGCAGCCGGAGCTGCTCGCCGAGGCGGAGGAGCTGGCCGCGCTGGTGCGCGGCCGCGTCGAGCGCGACCAGGCGTTCGACGTGATGAGCGGATCGGCGGGCGCCCTCGCCGCCCTGCTGGTCCTCCACGGCGAAGCCCCGGCCGCCGGCGGCGCGCTCGCCGCGGCGGCGGCCTGCGGCGAACGGCTGCTCGCCGGCGCCAGGCCCATGGCGGCAGGGATCGGCTGGCCGAAGCGGGAGGGCGAGCCGCCGCTCACCGGCTTCTCCCACGGCGCCGCCGGCATCGCCTGGGCCCTGGCCCGGTTCGGCGCGGCGACCGGCGACGAGCGCTACCGGGCGGCGGCGCGCGACGCCATCGCCTACGAGCGAAGCCTGGCGATGGAGGAGATCGGCAACTGGCGCGACCTCCGCCGTCTCGAGCCCGCGCCCGGCCAGCCCGCGGCCGAACCGGTCCCCATGTGGGCCTGGTGCCACGGCGCGCCCGGCATCGGCCTCGCCCGCCTCGCCACCCGCCCCTGGCTCGAGGACCCGGCCATCGACCGCGAGATCGACACCGCCCTCGCCTCCACGCTGCGCCGCGGCTTCGGGATGAACCACTCCCTCTGCCACGGCGACCTCGGCAACCTCGAGCTGCTCCTCCACGCCCGCCGGAGGCCCCAGGGCGCGCGCCTGCAACCGCACATCGACCGCCTCGCCGCCCAGGCCCTCGCCGGCATCCGCCGCCAAGGCTGCCTCTGCGGCGTCCCCGAAGGCCTCGAGACCCCCGGCCTCATGACCGGCCTCGCCGGCATCGGCTACGGTCTCCTGCGCCTGGCCGATCCGGACAGGGTTCCCGCGGTCCTGATCTTGGAACCGCCGCGGTCCAGCTCGAGCCGTCCCTATTCCCAGCGCTCGCGCAAGGCCGCCGCCACCGCTTCGCGCAGCGGCGCCGGAGTGTAGACGCGGTAGCGGTCGATGCGGGCCAGGTGGCGGATGAACTGGCTGGCGCGCTCCATCGGCTCGAGCGAGCCGTCGAAGCGGCGCACCAGCACGCGGCTGCGGCTCTTGCCCATGCGGTGGGGGTCCTTCGCGGAGTTCGAGACCAGCAGGTTGCCGGCGCCGAAGCGCTCGAGCAGCCCGGGCAGCAGCGCCTCGAAGCGGTCCTTCTCCTCGCGGTCCAGGTGCTCGCGCGTCTCGAAGGCCAGCGGGAAATGCTCCCGCGCCACCACCGCGCTGGCGTGCGGGCTCCGCGAGCGGCGCATCGTCGTCCAGGTCGACACGTCGTCCTCGTCGAGGAAGCGCTCCGGGTCGCCGGCCCACCGCCAGCCGTTCTCCTCGAGCCAGGCGTTGAAGTGCAGCTCGAGCGCCTTGCCGGTGACGTTGAAATAGACCTGCGTGAACATGTAATACCGCGCCATCACCAGCGCCTCGAGGGCGTGCACGCCTCCCTCCTCGACGCCGATCCCCCACTCCCCGCTCGCCGGGTCCTCGAGCGCCAGCATGGTGTCGAGCAGCCGCTCGAGGTCGTAGCTGCCGTAGCGCACGCCGCAGTAGAGGCCGTCGCGCAGCAGGTAGTCCATCTTGTCGACGTCGAGCTCGCCCGAGATGACCTGCGCCAGCAGCCGCCGGCTGGGGGTGGCCCGCGGCTCGTGGGCGCCGGCGAGCAGGCGGATGACGTCCGCCGGCTCGAAGCCGTCGCAGTGCCGCGCGAAGGCGCGCTCGATCTCCGGCAGCGCGATCAGCCGCCGGGTCATCTCCTCGTGGTCGAGCGACTCCTCGAACGCCTCCTCGGCGGAGTGACTGAACGGCGGGTGCCCGAGGTCGTGCAGCAGCGCCGCGGCCCGCACCAGCCGGCGCTCCGGCGCGGACGGTCCCGCCGGCAGCAGGCCGTCGCCCTTGCCGCACAGCGCGTCGTAGACCCGGCCGGCCAGGTGCATGGCGCCCAGCGCGTGGCTGAAGCGGCTGTGCTCGGCGCCGGGGAAGACCAGGAACGTGAAGCCGAGCTGGTGGATGAACCGCAGCCGCTGGAAGGGGCGGCTGGCGATCAGCGCCGCCTCCAGCGGGTCCGCCCGGATGAAGCCGTGGACCGGGTCGCGGATCGAGAGCACGCGCGCGGCCGCCGGCGGCGTCAGTTCAGCTGGTTGTTGGCGGCGAGATGGCGGAAGGGCCGCAGCCGGTCGATCACCAGCTGCCGGCTGCGCAGGATCGACAGCACCGACAGCCCGCGGTCGGGCAGCGCCTCCTGCAGCAGCGCCTGCTTGCGCAGCGGCGGCACGTCGAGCTCGGCGGCGATGCGGTTGACCAGCTCCTCGAAGGCGCAACGGTCGGCGAGGTCGTCGAGGGCGTCGTCGCCGAAGGGGAAGCGCTCGCCGAGCTCGGCCGCCAGGCCGCGCAGCAGCCCCAGGATGCCGCTGCGCACCGCGACGATGCCGGCGTCGCGCTCGTTCAGCCACGGCTCCTCGACCGGTTCGACCAGCGCCTGGCGGTAGGGCCGGTCGGCGACCTCGCGTTGCAGCTGGAAGCGGAACTCGCCATGCAGCAGGATGTTGGAGCAACCGTCGGGCAGCAGCTCGGCGTCCAGCAGGCGGCCGGCGGTGCCGCCCGGGAAGATCTCGGGAAGGCCGGTGGCGTCCAGGGTCGGGCCGGGCTTGAGCAGCACGATGCCGATCCAGCGGGCCTCGTCCTCGCGCTCGATCACGTCGCGCACCATCCGCCGGCAGGCGGGCTCGACCACGTGCAGCTTCAGCTCGGTGCGCGGGAAGTGCACCACGTCGGCCAGGGGGAAGAGCGGCAGCCGCGGGCCATGGGGTCCGATCGCCATGGCTTCATGATAACGCGACCTGGCAGCGGGCGGCAGCGGGCGGCGGCGGGCGGCGGCGGGCTGTGACAGAATCCTCTCCCCCGCGGCTGCAGGTTCGCCGCCCCCCGGCACCGCACACCGCAGGTCACCTTCCCGCGGAGGCAAGCCCAATGCCGCAAGCCCCCATGTCTCTTGCCGGTCGCTCCGGTTCCGGCCCTGGGCGGTCCGCCCGCCCCGCCGCGGCGCTGGCCCTGCTCCTGCTGCTGCCGTCCCAGGCGCTACCGGCGCGCCAGGACGCCGGCTCCCGGGGCGAAGCGTCCCGGGGCGACGCCCTCTCCCGGGGCGACGCCGCATGGGCCCGGCGCGCCGAGGGGCACGTCGGGGCGCATGCCAGCCCGGGTCCCATCGGCGAGGCGATCGCCGCCTACGAGCAGGCGCGGAAGGAGCAGCCCGAGCGCCTGGAGATCTACTGGAAGCTGCTGCGCGCCCAGCACTACCGCGGCGAGTTCGTGGCCATCACCAGGGAGCAGAAGCAGGACGTCTTCGGTCCCGCCCGCACCGTCGCGGAGGCCGGCCTCGACCGGCTCGCCCGCAAGGCCGGCGGCCGCGAGCGTCTCGACGCCATGGCGCCGGCGGCCGCCGCCAAGGCGCTCGCCGGCATTCCCGAGGCGGCGCCACTCCACCTCTGGGCGGGGATCCACTGGGGGCTGTGGGGCGACAACTTCGGGCGCCTCGCCGCCGCACGGCAGGGCGTCGGGGAGCGCGTGCGGCGGTACTCGGAGGTGGCGATCGCGATCGACGAGCGCTACGAGTTCGCCGGCGGCCACCGGCTGCTCGGGCGCCTGCACACCCTGGCGCCGAAGGTGCCCTTCCTGACCGGCTGGGTGGACCGCGGCAAGGCGGTCGCGGAGCTGCGGCGGGCCGTCGCCCTGGCGCCGGAGTACCCGCTGAACGCGGTCTTCCTCGCCGACGCCCTGCTGCAGTACCGGTCCGGCGAGGCCGCGGAGGTCGCCACGGCGCGCCGGCTGCTGCGCCAGGTCGTGGAGCGGCCGGCAGGCACCGAGCGGCCCTGGGGGGTGGTCGAGGACGAGGACGCGGTCGCCCAGGCGCGGGCGCTGCTGGCGAAGCACCCCGGGTGAGCGCCGGCGGCCGCGGCCCCGACCGCAGGTGGGCGCCGGCGGCGCCGGCGCTGCCGGTGGCTTCGAGCGCCTTCCTGGTGGCGCTCAAGGCCGCCGGCTTCCTGGCGACCGGCTCGCTGGCCCTGGGCTCGGCCGCGCTCGACTCGTTGATCGACTGCTTCGTCTACAGCGCGAGCTTCTTCGCCCGCCGGCGGGGGGCCGCGCCGCCCGACTCGGACCACGCCTTCGGCCACGGCAAGTACGAGGACCTGGCGATGCTCGGCCAGGGGCTGTTCCTGCTCGGCGCGGCCGCCAGCCTGGTGGTGGCCGGCGTCGAGCGGCTGGTCTCGGCCGAGCTGCCTCACCAGACCAGCCTCGGCATGGGGGTGCTCACGGCGTCGCTGCTGCTGGGGATCCTGGTGACGCCGCGCCTCGAGGCGGCGGCCGAGCAGTCCGGCAGCCCGGCCCTCAAGGCCGACAGCAAGCACTTCCGCACCGACGTCTGGATCAACGGCACCGCCCTGGCCGCGCTGGCGGTGGTGCGCTGGACCGGCTGGGCGCCGATCGATCCGCTGGTGGCGCTGATGGTGGCGGCCTACGTCTTCCGCAACGCCGCCGGCCTCATCCTCGAAGCGCTGGGCGGGCTCTCCGACCGCGCCCTGCCGCCGGCGGACCTGCGCCGCATCGAGGCGGTCGTGGCGTCCTTCGTCCCCGAGGCGACCGGCATGCACGGGCTGCAGACCCGGCACAGCGGCGGCAGGAGCTTCGTCTCGTTCCATCTCGAGATCCCGCGCGAGACATCCTTCGTGGCGGCGCACGAGCTGATGGTGCGGGTGCTGCGGGCGGTCGAGAAAGAGCTGCCGCGCTCGCGGGTGTTCGTGCACGGCGACCCGGTGTAGGCGTCGCGGCGAGCGGCCGGTCGGCCACCCGCCGCGGTCTTTCAGCGCGGTGCGGTGAGGTCCTGGTAGTCGAAGCCGGGGGCGAGGGCTTGCGAGACGTGCCCGGCCTGGCTGAGCACGGCGGCCGCCAGCAGCAGTCCGGTCGCGAAGGCCGGCAGGCGCAGGGCTCGCGGCAGCCAGCGGGCGGCCAGCAGCAGGAGCGCCGCCGCGCCGCAGGTCAGCTGCAGGCCCTGGTGCCAGAGGACGCCGCGCAGCGGCGCCGGCAGCAGCGGCAGGTAGAGCAGCAGGGCGACGCCGCCGGCGGCCGCCCAGCGCGGGCGGGCGAGGAGCGGCAGCTCCCCGGCGCCGAGCGTCAACGCCAGCCGGCAGCCGATCAGCAGCAGGAAGCGGGGCGCCGGGCTGGGCGGTCCTTCGCCGGCGCGCAGCAGCTCGCCCGCCCAGGCGGCGGCGGCGCAGCCCGCGAGCCCGAGCGCGGCGACGAGCCGCTCGCCGGCGGCGCCGAGGCGGTCGCCGCCGAGCCCGCCGAGCATCGCCGCGACGAGCATCGCCGGGACCAGCAGCACGAGCGTCCGTCCCGGGACCGAAGCCAGCGGCTGCGCCAGGCCGGTGGCGATGGCGGCGTCGGGATTGCGGTTGGCAAGCTCGTACGCGGCGAGCAGGCCGGCCAGCGCCAGCGGCAGGGCCGCGGCGCGCCAGAGGAGGCGGCTCGCGGACGCGCCGGCCGGGGATCCGGCACCCGCGGACCCGCCGGCCGCGGCGTCTCCACCCGCGGCACCGGCGCCGGGGGCGTCCGGCCCGGCCGCGGCGGTTCCCGAGAGCCGCCAGGGCACCGTGGCCTGCGCTCCCCAGGCGACGAACAAGACGAAGAGCAAGAGCGCGTCGACGAGCATCGTCATCGGCGGCGCCGGCACGTCGGCGGATCGGCGACCATGGGGCTGGTGCGCCGGCCGCTTACGCCTTGGCCGCTTCAGGGCGGCGCGGAGGCGGCGCCGCGGAAGGGTTGCCGGGGTGGCCGGAACGGTCGGCGTCGCCGGGGTCGCCGGCGTCGCCCGCGCGGCTCCAGGGCAGGCGCTCGACCGGCGGCGCGGCGGGCGGGAGGCGGCGGAGCAGCTCGGACGCGGAGGCGCCGAGCGCTGGAATGGGCAGGTCCGGCGCGATCTCGGCGAGCGGCGCCAGGACGAAGCGGCGCTCGGCGAGGCGGGGGTGGGGGAGGGTCAGCTCGGGCGCCGCCGAGCGCAGGTCGCCGTAGAGCAGCAGGTCGACGTCGAGCGGGCGCGGCCCGAACCGCGGTCCCGGCCGGCGGCCGGCCGCCATCTCGAGAGCCTTGGCGATCGCCAGCACCGCCTCCGGCTGCAGCGCGGTGCGGCCGACGGCGGCGGTATTGAGGAAATCGGGCTGCGGCTCTCCGCCGCCGGGGACGACGGCCGGCCCGCGGTAGAGCGAGGCGATGTGCAGCTCGCCGAGGCTCTCGCGCAGCCGCTCGAGGGCCAGGCGCAGGGCCGCCTCGATCTCGCCGCGGCCGCCCAGGTTGCCGCCGAGGCCCAGCGCGATGACCGTGGCCGGTCTCGACGGGGACGCCGGCGGAGCGCTGGGCATCGCGGGGTCGTGGGTACCCATCGCGGAGCTGTCAGTCGTCGTCTTCGATGTCCGCTTCCGCTTCCTCGATCTCGGCCGGCTCGAGCTCCGGGGCGTCGAGCTCGTCGTCCGGGGCCACCTCGATCGGCTCTTCCTCCTCGACCTCGATCGGCTTGGCGACCTCCGCCTTGCGCTTGCGGCGCGACGCCTGGGCGACTGCCGGAGACTCCGCCTGCGCGGCGTTCTTCTGATCGGCCCCGCACTTCGGGCAGATCGCCTCGGGCTTGCCGAGGTCGTAGAACTTGGTCCCGCAATTGAAGCACTCGCGCTTGACTCCCAGCTTCAGCTCAGGCATCGCAGACTCCCGGGCAGCGAGCCCAGAGGGGCCGGTCAGAGGGCGCTGAAGCTAGCATCCGACCGGGGGGCTGTCAACCGCGGCGCCGGTCGCGGATTTGGCGCTCCCGGAGGGCGGCGGAGCTCCTCTCGGCAGGCCTTTGAGCGAGGGTCCGGCGGGGCTTGCGCGCCGGGGAAGGGAGGGCTACGATGGTAGGTCCGGCGGTCCCCCCTCCGGTCGCTCGGAGATCCAGGCCACCATGAGACGCCACCGACACCAACGACTCCCGAAGGGCTTCGCCGGCGGTCCCCTTCCCCTGGTTCTCCTCCTGCTGCTGCTCCTGCCGCTGGCGGCGCGGCCGTCGGCGGCCGTGCGCCAGGCGCGGATCCCCGACCCGATGGCCCCGGGGCTGTCGGGAGCGGACCGCCTGCAGGCGCTGCTCGACCGGGTCAAGATGCAGCAGAAGCAGATCCGGACCATCGAGGCCCGCTTCGTCCAGCACCGGGTGAGCGCCATGCTCGTGGCGCCGGAGAAGTCGACCGGCACGTTCTCCTATGCTGCCCCCGACCGGGTGCGCTGGGAGTACCAGGCACCCACTCCGATCACGGTGGTGATCCGCGGCAGCCAGATGACCACCTGGTATCGAGATCTCAGGCGCGCGGAGATCTTGAAGATCGGCCGCTATTCCAGCCAGGTGTTCAAGTTCCTCGGCGCCTCCGGCAGCATGGACACGCTGCTCGACTACTTCACCGTCCAGCTCATGCTCCCGAAGGAGAAGGGCGATCCCTACCGCTTGACGCTGCTACCCCGGTACGAGCGCATCAAGAAGCGCATCAAGTTGATGCGGGTCTTCATCGATTCCGAGCGCTTCTTCCCGAACCACCTCGAGTACCAGGAGGCGGACGGCGACAGCACCACCTACGACTTCAAAGACTTCCAGTGGAACCCTCCGCTCCCCGCGGACCGCTTCGCCCTGCAGCTGCCCCCTGGCGTCGAGACCCGGGTCGTCGACCTCGGCAAGGACGCCAAGTCGCAGGGCCGACCCTAGTGGTCGTCCGCGCGCACGCCCCTCTTTAGCGGTGGCGGACCGGCTCGCCTTCGAGATCCTGCCGGCGACGTCCGCCGCCGCGCGCGGCGCGGCACCCGCCGCTCGCCGCGGGCGACTCACCACCCCCCATGGCGCGGTCGAGACGCCGGCCTTCATGCCGGTCGGCACCCTGGGCGCCGTCAAGGGGGTGACTCCCCAGGAGCTGTCCGCCGCCGGGGCGTCCATCCTGCTCGCCAACCTCTACCACCTGGCGCTGCGCCCGGGCATCGACACCATCGAGCGGCTGGGCGGCCTGCACCGGTTCACCGGCTGGGAAGGTCCGCTGCTCACCGACAGCGGCGG
>Ga0207665_10003057_pt1 | contig 11227 bp, 10 predicted proteins | sample LARL112metaG_FD_184351 | JGI IMG/M metagenome (GOLD analysis project Ga0207665, IMG submission 184351) | Corn, switchgrass and miscanthus rhizosphere microbial communities from Kellogg Biological Station, Michigan, USA - LAR L11-2 metaG... | ecosystem: Host-associated > Plants > Roots >...
AGGGGTGGGCGGCCAGAGCCGCCGCAGTGACCTCGATCATGGCTATCACCGCCAGCTCGTCATCCAAGTAGCTCACGCTGGTCTCGCTGTCAGCCTGCGGCCAGGGACGGAAGACACCCTCGACCGGGACCAAGGGCGCATAGTTCATCAACCCGTCGGCTGCGGCTAGGCGCGCGGACCCCGGGAGTACTCGCCTGTCCCTGGTGTCCCTGGATGTGACGCCGGTGTTGCTGGCGGGTACGGGTACGCGCGGCCGGCGCCGGCCGCGCGTGCTCCAGCAGCGCTTTCTTCCAAGGAAACGCACCCTTGCCACATCGTGCCGGTCAGGACAGGCCCGGGGACCCGGTCGGCTGATCCGCCCGCGGCGCCTGCTGGCGGCCGAGCGCGACCGCGCTCATTACCAGGCAGGCGAACGCCGCGACCTGCAGGACGGCCCGCGTCCCGTGCGGCAGCGTCTCGCCGAACAGCACGAACCCGGCCGCGATCGGGACCGCGTTGGTCGCCATGGTCGCCATGCCTGCCGCGGTCAGCGCGTCGCCCCGCTGGTAGGCCCACTGAAGCACGCTGGTCCCGGCCGCGTAGGCCACGATGAGGGTGCCGACCGCGGCCAGCCACACCCCGCCGTAGCCGACGAGCTTGGCCGAGATGTCGCCGTCGGCGAACAGCAGCCCGGCCGCCAGGCCGAGCGACGCGGCCCGGCCGAACCGCGTCGGCACGGCGATCAGCAGGACCGCCCCGCCGCCGAACGCCGCCAGCCAGACGACGACGCCGAGGGCCGCCGGACGCTGGTCGGACTCCGCGGTGCCGACGAGCGAGAGCGCCAGCAGCGTCAGCCCGGCGATGGCCAGGACGACGGCCGCCTGCTCGCGGCGCGCGAGCCGGGACGGGTGCCCGCGCGCGGTCGCGAACGCCAGCACGGCGACGCCGGACGCGGCGACCGCCTGCACCAGCGACAGCGGCGCCAGCCGCAGCGCCGCCACGTACATCAGCCAGCCCGCGGTCTCGGCCCCGAACGCCAGGAGCCAGCGCCGGTCGGTGAGCAGGAGCTTCGCCGACCGGAAGGGCTGGCGCGGGGACAGCGGCGGCAGTGCCGCCGCAGCGTCATGCTCCAGGGAGTAGGCCGTGTTGGTGACCAGCGCCGAGGCGAACGCAACCGTCAGGCCTATCCACACGGCAGGCATGCGCTCCGCTGTTCGTAGAATTCGCGGAACGCCGCGAAGGCCCGCGCACCGTAGACCGTGGCCGGGCCGCCGTTCATCAGGAACGCGACGCCGATCGCCTCGGCGGCTTCCTGCGGGGTGGCGCCGTGCTGGACGGCGGCGTGAGCGTGGGCGGCGATGCAGCCGTCGCATTCCTTGCTGACCGCGATGGCCAAGGCGACGAGTTCCTTGGTCTTGGCGTCCAGCGCGCCGGCCGCCAGCGCGGAATCGTGCAGTTCCTTGTAGCCCGCGTAAACCTGCGGGATCGCGTGCCGCAGCTCGCGGGTCGGCACTCGCAGCTCGTCGCGCACGGCTTTTCCGTAACTCATCGCCTGCCCCTTTCACGTGCGTCCGATACCTCCGGGCGTATGTGATCGAAGGCGATACCGCTACGGCCATAGGTCCCGTTCCTCTCCGGGCGGCTGGCGGCGGCCGGCAATCCGCAAGACCTTTATACCGAACGGGCCGAGTGTCACGCACTGCGCCGGCTTCCCGCCGTCCAGGTTGGCCAGCTCACCGTCGGCGAGTGCGGGCGTCACCGTCAGCGCGTCGGCGGCGTGGCTGGCCAGCACCGCGAACAGCGCGCCGTCGTCGCGGATCAGCGTGTCGCAGGCCACCAGTTGTTCGGCCACGGTGACCGGACGGCGCACCCCGGCGTGCCGGGCCAGGGCGTCGTAGAAGGTCACCGTGTCGTCCGGGTTGACCCGCGGGGTCAGCGCGGCCATGCGCTCGACCGGGTAGGCGCCCAGGACCAGGGAGCCGCGGCCGGCGCGCCGCAGCAGCAGCGCGGGCCGGTCCCTGGCGTCGGTAGCCAGCACCTCCGCGCCATCGGCTTCCACCGGCAGGAATCCCGGATTGCCGGTCGCGGCGAAGGTCAGCGTGGTCCCGGCGGCCAGGCCGCCGAAGTCCCGGCGCAGGGTGATCCGCACCGTGTCGTCCTCGACCGGGTCGCCCATGCCGACGTCGAGCAGGTGCCGGACGCCGAACATCTCGTTCAGCCGTCCGTACCACGGCCCGCGGTGCGGCCCGCTGCCGCCAGGCGAATAAGACACGTAGACGCAGGCACCGCCCGCCGCGAGCCGTTCCAGGGCGGCCCCGGTGGGCGCGAGCAGCTGCTGCACCGAGGGGGCCAGGTAGAGCCGCGCGTCCTCGGCTATGCCAGTGCTCTCCCTGGTCACCGCCACCGGCAGGTCCGCCAGCCGGGCCGAGACGTAGGCCTGCGCCAGTGAGCGGGCGATGTCCGTCCTGGCGGCCGACTCGGTGAAGGGATACCTGGTATCCAGGTAGGCCGGGACGATCAGGGCGGCGTCGGTATCCGTCCGCGCGCACCGGTCCGCCCCGATCGCGTCCAGCGTGGCCGCGAACGACCGCATCTCGCGCAGGGTGGCCTTCGGCTGGCCGCCCGCGTCGGTGAGGCCGAAGTACTGCTCGAAGGCGTGGTGCCGGTACGGGTCCTGGTCCGGCCGGTCGAAGTCGGTGTTGTTCCAGGCGATCCAGCCGGTGGCCCCAGCCAGCAGGGTGCCGTGCAGGACGTGCCGGTAGTAGCGGGCCGCGTTCTCCTCCGACGCGAAGCCGGAGCTGACCCCGAACTCCTCCAGGACGACTGGCCGGCCGAACGTCCCGGCCAGCTCGCACTGCCAGGCGGCCGCGTAGTGCTGCCTGATCCGGTCGTCACCCGCCGGGTACACGTGCGGGCCGAGGAAGTCGCACAGCCGCGCGCTGTCGGCCAGCCGGAAGCCGTTCTCCCGGCCGGTCACCTCGATGCCCCAGGCGCCGTCGCCGAGCGAGAACGGCTGGCGGCCGCCGGCCGCGCGCACCGCGTCCCGCATGATCTGCGCCCACGCCGCGACCGTCCCGGGTGCCGCCTGGCCGCCGCCGTACAGCGGCATCTCGTTGGAGACCAGCCAGCCGGCCACGGCCGGGTGCGAGCCGAACCGGCGCACCATCTCCCCGGCGAACCAGGCCTGCCTAGCGACCATCCAGACGTCGGAGTACAGGTCTCGGCCGTCCCGCCAGGGCGGATCCCAGTTCTGCCCGGACATGTGCCCGACGATGAACGTGGGGACTGTACTCAAGTCCTGTTCGGCATGCCGGTCGAGGAAATCGGCGAACCGCGCTGTCATGTTCTCGTCGACCATGTCCGGCTCGGGCATGAAATCGGGCCAGTAGAAGAACGACCTGGTCATTGTCAGCCCGTGCGCGCGCAGCACGCGCAGTTCCTCGCGGACAACGGCCGGATCGTAGCTCCGCCACATCAGCGGTCCCCCGGTCCGCGACCAGAAGTTGGCGCCGAGCCAGCGGGCCGGCACCCCGTTCGTCATGATCTTGGCGCTGTTCCTGCGCACTCGGCCCTCCCGCTCTCGGTCCCCGACAAATGGCCCTAGTTAAAAGGGCTTTCCGCACTATCCGGTCCCGCGGGCCGGAGGCGGGATGAAGACGCCTCTAAGAGCAATTCCACTATGGCTCCTTCTTAGGGAGGTAGGGGTAAGTGAGAACCAAGACGAGAATCGCCCGCTGGGGAACCGCGGCCGTGGCGGCCGCCCTGACCCTGGCCACGGCGGCTGCCTGCACCAGCTCGCCGTCCAGCACCCCGAGCAAGAGTGCCTCGGCATCACCGTCCTCGACGGCGTCGGGCACGCTGGCCGGGTACCCGAGGGCCCAGACCCTGTACACCAGCGGCACGATGTACACGCCGCCGACGAACTGGAACCCGTTCAACGTGGGCAACTACGCCACGGGCGCCCAGGGGCTCATCTACGAGCCGCTGTTCCTGTTCGACCCGATCAAGAACAGCTACATCCCGTGGCTGGCCTCGAGCGGGACGTGGTCGGGTAACACGTACACGATCAAGGTCCGCGACGGCGTGAAGTGGAGCAACGGGCAGCCGCTGACCGGCGCTGACGTCGCCTTCTCCATCCTGCAGTCCAAGAACAACGTCAACAGTCCCTACAACGCGAACGTCGCCACGGTGAAGGACGCGGTCGCGAACGGCAATACGGTGACGGTCACGTTCAACGGCACGCCTGGTTTCAGTGAGTTCCAGGCCTATCTGTACCTGGCACCGGTGGTGGACAAGGCGACCTGGGGCAAGGTGGCCGCCGACCAGCTGATCAAGTTCGCCAACACCCACCCGGTCGGCACCGGTCCGATGCTGCTCGACCGCTACACCGCCACCCAGGAGGCTTACAAGATCAACCCCAACTGGTGGGGCACCAAGCAGCTGGGCCTGTCGTTCAAGTTCAAGTACCTGGTCGACGTGGTGAACGGCTCCAACAACGTCCAGCTGTCCATGCTCACCGCGGGGCAGCTCGACTGGAGCAACAACTTCCTGCCCGGCATCAACACGCTGGTCAGCGGGCTCAACGGGGCCGGGGGGTACAACATCTCGACCTTCTACAAGAACTCGCCGTACATGATCTCCGCTAACACCGTGTGGGTCGAGCCGAACACCACCAGGGCGCCGATGAACAACGTCAACTTCCGCAAGGCGATCGCCTACGGGATCAACCCGGCGCACATCGTGTCCTCGGTCTACAACGGCATCGTCAAGGCGGCCCACCCGACCGGCCTGCTGCCCACCCTGAACTCCTTCATCGACCAGAGCGTGACCAAGCAGTACGGGTTCTCCTACAACCCGACGCTGGCCAAGCAGTACCTGGCCAAGTCGGGGTACAACGGCCGGGCCATCACCCTGGAGGTGCCCGACGGATGGACCGACTGGATGGCCGGGGCCCAGGTGATCGCGTCGGATCTCGCCGCGATCGGCATCAAGGTCACTCCCACCTACCCGCAGTTCTCCGCCCGTCAGAACGACCTCATCAACGGCAACTACGACCTGGCCCTCGACAACAACGCCGCGCTGGCCTCCACCCCGTGGAGCTACTTCCAGCGGGTGTACCAGCTGCCGATCGCCAAGCAGCAGACGGCCCAGCTCAACTGGGAGCGGTTCAACTCGCCCAAGGACTGGAACCTGGTCCAGCAGGCGGGCACCACTCCCCCGACTGACACCGCCAAGCTGAACTCCATCTACAGCCAGCTGCAGGCGGACTTCCTCCAGCAGCTCCCGCAGATCCCGGTCTGGTACAACGGCGCCTGGTTCCAGGGCAACAACCAGTACTGGACCAACTACCCCAAGGACGGCACGAGCAACCAGGCCACCCCGGTCATGTGGCCGAACTACCTCGGCGCCATGACCAGCGTCTACGGTCTGGCCAGCCTCAAGGCCGCTCCGCCGGTCGGCTGACAGCCCCTGAGTAGTCAATCCGGTTCCCTACGGTCCGCCCCCCGCTCGCACGAGCGGGGGGCGGCCCCCCGGAACCACCGCACGCAGCCCTGGGAGCCGACGGTGCGTCGCTATCTGACCCGCAAGGTCCTCACCTACATGCTGGCGTTCTTCGTCGGCGTGACGATCGACTGGGCTATCCCGCACATGATGCCGGGTGACCCGGTCCAGCTCTACCTGTCCAACTTCAACCTCAAGCCGGCCGGCTACCAGGCCCTCTACAAGACCATGTCCGAGGCGTTCGGCACCAACCTGCCGCTGTGGGAACAGTACCTGCACTACTGGCGCGGCCTGCTGACCGGGAACTGGGGCATCAGCTTCTGGGCCTTCCCGGCCCCGGTCTCCACGCTCATCTTCCAGGCCCTGCCGTACACGCTCGCCCTCCTGGTGCCCGCCATCGTACTGTCCTACGTCCTGGGCAACCGGCTGGGCGCGGCGGCGGCGCGGCGGAAGGTGCTAGACAACACCGTGCTCCCGGCCGGCTACGTGTTCCAGGCCATTCCCTACCCGTGGCTCGCCCTCGCGCTGCCGTTCCTGCTCGGCGTGGTATGGCACGTCTTCCCGATCGCCGGCGGGTACGACCGGGGCCTGATCCCCGCGTTCTCCCTGACGTTCATCTGGAGCCTGGTCTACCACTGGTTCCTGCCGTTCCTCACCGTCTTCCTGGTGAGCCTCGGCGGCTGGGCCATCGGCATGCGGAACCTGGTGATCTACGAGCTGGAGAACGACAGCTCTCGTTACCTGCGGGCGCTCGGCGCCAGGGAGCGCGTGATCCGCCGGTACGCCTACCGCAGCGCCTCGCTGCCCCAGCTGTCCGGCCTGGCGCTGGCGCTCGGCGTCGTCGTGGGAGGCAACATAGTCACCGAGTACGCCTTCTCCTACCCGGGCCTCGGGCGGCTGATCTTCATGGCCATCAGCAACCAGGACTACTTCCTGCTGCAGGGCATCTTCATCTTCATCATCATCGGGGTGCTGATCGCCAACTTCATCATCGACATCGTCTATGTCACGGTGGATCCGCGGACCCGCCTGTCCATGCAGGGAGCGTCGTCATGAGCGCGCTGAAGGGAAGCGCCCCGATCGGAACCCTCACGACGGGCGGGCCGGCCCCACCACTCACGGCCGCTCCCCGCCGGCGCCGCCGGGAGACCCTCTACTACGCATTGCACAACAAGAAGCTGATCTTCGGCCTGAGCCTGGAGCTGGTGTTCGTCCTGCTGGCCGTCTTCGGGCCGGTCATCTCGCCGCACAACATGACCGATTTCTTCGGCTCGAACCAGGCGCCGTCGGCGCAGCACTGGCTGGGCACGGACAACCTCGGTCACGACCTGTTCGCCGAGGTGGTCAACGGGATGCGGGTGAGCTACCTGGTGGGCGCGATCGGCGCGCTGTGCGCGGCCTTCGTGGGTATGGCGCTGGGATTCGCGGCCGGCTGGCGCGGCGGCCTCCTCGACGAGATACTGCAGATGATCACCAACATCGTGGTCATGATCCCCGCGCTGGTCCTGCTCATCGTGATCGGCGCCTACCTGAAGTCCCGCGGCGTCCTGTTCGAGGGGACGTTCATCGGCCTGACCACGTGGCCGTGGGTGGCCCGGGCGGTGCGGGCCCAGACGTTCACCCTCAAGTCACGGGAGTTCGTCGACCTCGCCCGCCTGTCCGGCCGCCGCGCCACGTCGATCGTGGTCAGGGAGATCGCCCCGAACATGGCGTCGTACCTGCTCCTCGTGGTCATCCTGCTGTTCGGCGCCTCCATGCTGCTCGCGGCCAACTTCGACTTCCTCGGGCTGGGGCCGACCACGGGCACCTCGCTCGGCAACATCATGAACCAGTCCACCCTCTGGAGCGCGCTGCAGCTGCACTACTGGTGGTGGTTCCTGCCGCCCGGGATCCTGCTCACCGGCATGGTCGCCGCCCTGCTGATCGCCAACGTCGGCCTGGACGAAGTCTTCAACCCGAAGCTGAGGGAACAATGAGCGTCAAGGTGGAAAACCTCTCGGTCGCCTACCGGATGCGGGCGGGTGATGTCTGCCCGGTCGAAGGCGTCAGCTTCACCGTCGCCGACGGGGAGATCATGGGCCTGGCCGGCGAGTCCGGCTGCGGCAAGTCGACCCTCGGCAACAGCCTGGTCTTCATGGAAGGCCGGATGCGGCACCTCGGCGGCCGCGTCGTGGTGGACGGGCAGGTGCTTCCGGTCGCGGACTTCCGGGCCATGCGTCCCTACCGGATGACCAAGGTCTCGCTCGTCCCCCAGTACGCGATGAGCGCGCTCAACCCCACCCGCCGCATCGGCAGGCTGACCACTGACCTGCTGCGCAGTCACGACGTGCGGGAGAGCGACGTGCTGGAGGAGATGAAGCGGCGCATCCGCCTCATCGGGCTCGACGAGGACGTGCTCAGCAGGTACAGCTTCGAGCTATCCGGCGGCATGCGGCAGCGGGTCACGATCATCCTGTCCACCCTGCTGAATCCTTCGCTGCTCATCGCCGACGAGGTCACCTCCGCCCTGGATGTCTCCACCCAGCGGGCCGTCGGGGAGATGCTGATGGAGTTCAGGGACCGCGGGTTCGTGAAGAGCGTCATCGCCATTACGCACGACCTGTCGATCCTGGCCCAGATCGCGGACAGCATCCTGGTGATGTACGCCGGGCGGCTCGCGGAGAAGGCCAGCACCGCCGACATCGTGAACGCCCCGCTGCACCCGTACACGCAGATGCTGCTGGCGTCGCTGCCCGAAGTCGGGGTCCGCTACGACAAGGCCACTCTGACCGGGATCCCCGGCCGCCCGCCATCGCTGGTCAACCCGCCGCGCGGGTGCCGTTTCGCCGACCGCTGCCCGTTCGCCCGGGCCAAGTGCGCCGAGGCACCGCCGTTCGAACAGGTACAACCCGGCCGTCAGGTCGCCTGCTGGAAGGTCAGTGAGGGATGGCCAGAGGGAGGCGAAGCATGAGCGCTCTGCAGATCGATAATGTTTCCAGGTTCTTCCGGGCCAGCGCGGGTGGTGACATGACCCCGGCGCTGCGTAAGGTCAGCTTCGGCATCGACCGCGGCGAGGTGGTCACGCTCATCGGCGAGAGCGGCAGCGGCAAGACCACCCTGGGGAAGATCATCCTGCGGCTGATACCCGCCAGCAGCGGCACGGTGACGTTCGAGGGACAGGACATCTCGGCCTTCAAGGGAGCGGCCCTGCGCGAGTACTACCGGCACGTCCAGGGCGTCTTCCAGGACCCGTTCAGCTCCTACAACCCCGTCTACAAGGCCGAGCGCGTCTTCGAGCTGCTCCGCAGCGTGTACTTCCCGCACACCGGCCAGCCCACCTGGCAGGACAAGATCGAGTCGGCGCTGGCCGCCGTCGCGCTCAATCCCGGTGACGTCCTCGGCAAGTACCCGCACCAGCTGTCCGGTGGCCAGCAGCAGCGCCTGCTGATCGCCCGTGCCCTGCTCCTCGACGTCAGGCTGCTGGTCGCCGACGAGATCATCAGCATGCTGGACGCCTCCACCCGGGTCGACATCCTGAACCTGCTCATCAGCCTGAAGCAGTCCGGCCTGGCGATCCTGTTCATCACCCACGACCTGTCGCTCGGCAACTACGTGAGCGACCGCACGATCATCCTCCGCCATGGCGCGATCGTGGAAATGGGCGACACGGTGAAGGTGTTCGGCAACCCGCGGCACCCGTACACGAGGAACCTCCTGACCGCCGTCCCCGAACTGCACAAGAAGTGGCAGCCGCCGGCGGACGGCGCCAGGTCTCGCCCGACCGATGCGGCCGGGACAGGCCATGCGGCTGTGCCGGCCACAGCGGTTGATCCTCCGCGGCTCACGGAGTACGAGGAGAATCACCTCGTCGCCGAGGAAGCCGCCTGAAGGGGATCGAGCCGCCCGCACGGACTCCTCAGCCGCGGTGGCCGCTCCACAGCGGGCCGCTCGCCCGCCATTCGGCTTCCCAGGCATTCAGCCGCCGCCGGTTGAGCGCACGGCGGACTAGCACGGCGGCCGCCAGCAGCACCAGCCACGACAGCTCACAGGTGACCATGACGGCGAGGAAGACGTAGCCGACGACGACGCGGTGATCCGCCGGCGGAGCGGTGACCGCGCCGGACCGGTCGATCCAGGTCCGCACCGTGCTGCCCCGGCGCGCGCCGGCTACGGCCAGGACCTCACCGGCCCTGGGCGGCTGACCAGGCGGCTGCCAGCGGGCCCGCACCCAGGCGGTCTGCACGGACGTGTACGGATCCGGTACCCCGGAGGCCGGGGCGTTCTCCAGCAGGACCGCGGTGACCAGGCGATCCGTCGCCCGCTCGAGCTGAGCCCGGTGCAGCGCCTGGTGGTCGGCCCACCGGCCGGCCGCGACCGCGGCGGCAGGTATCACCGCCACGAGCAGGATGATCAGGACCAGCCGCAGGACGGCCTCGACCCGGTCCGTACCCCGGCGCAGCGGGTTGCGGTCGAAGCCGAGCCACCGGGCCATCCGGGCCAGGCTCCCGGCCGGCCGACGATTCGCACGGCTGGGCATGACACTCACCTCCCGACGGCGAGTCGTGCTCAACAGCCTGTCGCACCTGGCCCGGCCCGGGCAGGGCCGACCGGTACCCAGGCATCGGGACCTTCTGCCCTAGCCGCCCGGCAGGCCGGTGAACAGGCTGACTTGACCAGGTACGGAGGAGGTGTCGACATGACCGGGAAGATGTACGGGATCGTGGCTGGTTACGACGGGTCCCCCGGGGCCGCGCAGGCGCTGCGCTGGGCAGCCAGGGAGGCGAGGGCACGTGATACGGAGCTTACGGTCTGCCTGGCCTGGACGCCAGACCACATGGAGCTGCCCACCGAAAGCGACCTGTGTGACCTGGCCAGGCAGCATGGCCAGGAGATCCTCACCCGCGGGCTGCCGTACGCCGAGTCGCTGCTCGGCCCCGGCCGGATCCGGGCCGACCTGGCCGGCGGCCCGGCCGCCCGCGTGCTGTGCGAACGCAGCCGGAACGCCGACATGGTGGTGGTCGGCGGCCGCGGGCACAGCGAGCTGCCCGGCTTGCAGCTGGGGTCGGTCTCGTGGCAGGTGGCCGGGCACGCTTGCGGCCGGGTGGTTGTCGTCCGCGGCCCGTGGCGGCCCGCCAACCAGCCCCCGGGACCGGTCGTGGCGGGTGTGGACGGCTCGGCGGCCGGGCGGGCCGCGATCGTCTTCGCCTTCGAGGAGGCCACGCTGCGCGGCGTGCCGCTGATGGCGGTGTGCGCGCTGACCGACGCGCCGGGCCGGCTCGGCGAGATCCGCCGGATACGCGAGGACTTCGAGAACCTGATGGCGGACGAGGCCAAGGCGCATCCCGAGATCAGCGTGTGGCACCGCGTCCTGCCCGGCACGCCGCGCTCGGCGCTGCTGGCCGCCGCGGCCGAGGCGCAGCTGCTCGTGGTGGGAGCGCGCGGCCGGGGCGGCTTCGACGAGATGAGCCTCGGCTCGATCGCCCACGCCGTGCTGCAGTACGCGCCCTGCCCGGTCGCGGTCGTCCGTCCCTGATGATCAAGGACCTAGGCCCCTGACCGCGCGGGCTGGGCCGTGGACATGCTGAGGTGAAATGAGTTGATCAAGTCACTCGGGGTGCCTCATGAGGGCGCCCGGGAGGAGGCTTCGACATGTCCACGCTCATCCATGCCCGGCACGGCGGCCACCACAAGCGGCCCGTGCCCGGCCGGGCGGAACAGAAGGCCCGCGCCCTCGGCCTGACCTCGGCGACCGGGCTGGTCGTCGGGA
>Ga0207665_10003058_pt1 | contig 11224 bp, 6 predicted proteins | sample LARL112metaG_FD_184351 | JGI IMG/M metagenome (GOLD analysis project Ga0207665, IMG submission 184351) | Corn, switchgrass and miscanthus rhizosphere microbial communities from Kellogg Biological Station, Michigan, USA - LAR L11-2 metaG... | ecosystem: Host-associated > Plants > Roots >...
TCCAGCAATGCCGGGACGTCATAACTCTCCGCGGCCTTGATCAGGGCTTCGGCCGCGAGTTGTGGAGTTTTGAATCCCTTCTGCTCCGCTGGCGTAGACGACGAGGCCTGCTGCCCCTGGGATTGCGCCCACACTGCGCATGACAGAACAATCGGAAATAAACAGAGGAGAAGCGCACTTGCATTTGTTTTCGATGACAATGGTTTCATAACTCCCTCATCTCCCGGCGCCCAGTATTCGATTCTTGCTCTCAGCTTGGGTTAAGCACCAATTCACCTGCGCCTCCCACCACCGCGACCACCTCCACGGGCCCCCATGCTCGACGCGCCCCGGGAACTACTGGCGCGGGCTGCACTCCCGCTGGAAGAACCAGAAAAGGCGCTACTGCTCCGTCCGCTCCCGCCTTGGCTTGAAACCTGACGGTTCCCGATACGGTCACCACCGCCTGAACCTCCACGGTTCAAACTCTGGGCGCTAGCACCTGCCGCTCCGCGGTTCTGGGCGCCCGCTGCACCGGTCGCGTTTCCGCTTCGGAACTGGTTTCCTGCGAATTGGCCTGTATTCTGTCGGGCAGCCGTCTGCCTTTGGGCCATGGTGTTGCCGCGGGCACTTCCGTTATAACGATTTGCGACAGACTGATTTGCGTAAGGTGCGCCACCGCGATGCGCCGGATTGTGCTGCCACTGGCCGTTAGCCCCGCCATACCTGCCGCCGTTCACGCGGTTAGAGTTGTTTATGAAGGTGTTGTTGCGGTTTACGTACACGTTGTTGTTACCCCACCCGGTATTCCAGCCCCAGCCGCCTCCCCATGCCGCGCCAACCGCCAGTCCCACGCCAAAGCCGAGCAGCATTCCTCCCGCGGGATAGGCGGGGTAAGCATAGGCCGGATAGGGATAATACGGCGCTCCCCAGATCGCTACCGGGTCATAACTTGGGACGTAAACCACTTCCGTTTTGGCAGGCTGAACTACGATGACTGTCTTCTCCTCAACGACTTTAGTTTCAACTTTTTGTTGCTCGGTGGTTTTCAGGGCGCCCTTTTCCACCGCCTTGCTGCGCATACGTTGCACTGCATCCATCACGTCCTTCTGCTGAGCGAGAAAAGCGTTTCCCAGATCATCTGTCCACGCAATGTTGGTGGCCATTTGCTTTACCACATCCGGGAAAACCGCCATCGCCTGGACGCTGGGGTCCCAGCCTTTCTTCATCACCGCATCAGCCAGCGCCTTGTCCTTGAGTTTTTTGTTCTGCTCCAGCCACTGGTGAAGCTGCACGATTTCCAGCGGATAGGTGGAAGCAACCAACATCTGCCCCAGCAGCGGATCAGGGTAAAGCGCAATGGGTGCTACCAGAGAATCCAGCTGGTCATTCGATATCTTGGCAGCTGGAGCGGACGAGCCTGTTGGCTGTTGTTGCGGCTGGGCCTGCTGCTGCGCCGGCTGACTCGGTTGTTGCTGCATCGCCCACAGACCAACATTTCCAGGCAACATCAGCACTGCACAAAGAAAGGTAGTTACGCGTCGAATCGTTTGCGCTGGAACTCTTGAGCGGATTTGTGCTGGTTTCATCACCGTTCCTCGCCAATGCCTTCATCAGTTGTCTGGGACCGGCCCACCACGATTCAAAAGAATAGGGACCAAACGCATCGGCCCACAGACTGCAAAGTCAAAGTCTCTGTGAGAGAAATTTTTCTTGAGAAAGGTAAGATCCGCAACTGGTGGAATTGACAGCTATTCTCAAATCAGCTTCTCAGGAGCCCCAGCAGAGCAATGCAAATAATGATTACGATCAATGTAAAGGCGCGCAGCACATTCACCCGGCGCTCAGGAGCATCGTCCAGGAGAACAAGCTGGTCTTTCTTGCATTCGCTTTTGTTCGCAGGCAACCTGGTTCTTTTTTGAGGATACTCTTTCATCTTTTGTCGCTGTTCATTTCTTGCAAAAAGCCAGAACCGGGGCCTGGGCGAGAGACATTCACGGTAATCAGTGGCAGAGTCCAGATAGCGAATTGCGGCGCATACCAATGCATCTGTCTGCGATCCGGATATTCCTATCTGCTCTTTGCGCTCTGCCATAGCGTTACGCGCCACCACACATCTCCGCACTTTTACCTGCGCGACGAGCCATCGCCCACTGGCAACATTGACAGGACTTCATTGCAAGCTGTCATTTTTTGACAGTTCCTGATTTTCGCTCCGCCAGCTACATTGCCGTAGCTGACGATTCGGAACAGTGTGACATTTTCTGAGGAGGATGCGGCTGTTCCCCCCGGAGCAAATTCATGAATTTAAGAAAAGCTTCACGGTTCTATTTGTCTGCATCGTTAATAGCTGTGCTTTCATACCAGTTACAAGCCCAGGCGCCGGCGCCGCCTCCAAAAGGGCCGGATGTTACGGCCCTTCAACAACAACTGGAGAGCTTGCAAACTCAGGTAACGGCTCTCCAGGACCAGATCAAAAAGCTGACGACCGATTCCGCGACTCCAGGCGGACAGGACCAGCAGGCGAAGAGCGCCGACGCCCAGCAGGACAAAACATCAGGCGCGGCACAAGCACTCACGACCAAGCAAACAGTGAGCAAACCCACGGCAGAATATCAGCTGAACTCGCAGGACCAGGAGGCGGCGGCACGCTACGACAACGCGCCTCTTGATCCACGTTACCCGAACTATTTTCGCCTGCCTGGAACGAAAACTTTCATGAAGATCGGTGGCTACGCCAAGAGCGACTTCACCTTTGATCCACGCGCTGCGGGAGACCAGGAGCGATTTATTCCGGCCAGTATTCCCATTCCTGCTCCAGCAGCCGGCGTGAACAACTCCACCGTGTCGGTGCGGCCGAGCCGGATCAACTTGGACTTTTTAGTGCCATATAAAGAAGAACGCTCCATCAGGTTCTTTCTGGAAGTGGACTTCTTTGGTTCAAGTTCCACTACGCCAAGGCTGCGCCATGCCTATGCGCAGGGCAAGAACCTGTTGATAGGCCAGACATTCTCCAACTTCATGGACCCGGATGCCGGACCCGATACGCTGGATTTTCAGGGTCCGAACAGCCAGGTATCGATACGCAATCCGCAGATGCGCTACACGTTTCGGCTGGGAAAATCAACCACTACAAGCATTGCGATTGAGAAGCCCACTTCAGATGTGGCCTTCAAGACCGCGGATTTCAGTGCTCTGCCGAACAGCCCCAGTCCTGACGGCACAATCCAACTGCGGCATGAAGCGGGCTACGGCCACGTGCAACTGTCAGCATTGTTTAGAGACATCGCAGCTTCTGTGCCCGATGGCCGCAGCGATTCAGTTTTCGGATGGGGCTTCAACCTCGCCGGACTATTCAAAATCGGGAAGGACAACTTGACCTACCAGGGCGCTTATGGAGATGGCATTGAGCGTTACTTCAATGACACGGGCGGATTGGGAATTGATGCAGCCGTAAAAAGCGCCCAGAACCCGGTCCTGGAAGCAGTTCCGGTGGGCGGATTTTATGGCGGGTACCAGCACCTCTGGTCTGAAAAACTGCGCTCTTCGCTCGTCTATGGCTTCCTCCAGGCCCAGAACACGGCAGCACAGGTCAATTCCCAATTTCACCGCAGCGAATACAGCGCTGTGAACCTCATTTGGAGTCCCATCGCACAACTCAGCCTGGGAAGCGAGTTTCTTTACGGCTGGCGCGTCAACAAAGACAACAGCACAGGCAATGCGCCCCGCATTCAACTCAGCGCAAAGTACAACTTCTTGCAAATGAAGAGCTCGAACAAATGAAAAGCTCGAAATAGTTCAGTCATCCAAAAAGGGAATACACGAGGATTTATGAGCACTGACGTAAACTCACCACACGTTCGCCTCGATCAATTCTTTACTGTTGCAGAAGCCCGCCACGATCGCTGGCGCAACCTGCTTAGCGCTGCACGTGCCTGGGGATTGACGCTGCAAAAACATGGTTCAGCAGCGGAAATAAAACGCTCTAATGTCGCCGCCATTTTCAAGGACCTTCGGCAATGGGAGGATTTCTTTGCTTATCCCGGGCCCGCTCTTCTGCAGGCAATCGATGAACGCATCGCAGAAAGCGACCAAGCAGGCACAACCCGCGTGGTGCAGGCAGTTAGTGTTGCGTTACTGACTCATTCCTATCGCGGCAATGACGCCGCCTGGCAGGGCGCCCAGACCGCGCCGGGCGTGATGAGTGAAAAGCTGCCTGTTGGCAGCAATGAAACGGCGCCGCCCAGGCCATACTTTGAAGTACTCATTGCCACAGCTGCCCACCCCTCGACATGGCCCGGCCTCAGCCGGGAATTGCGCAAATTGCGCAGGCCGCAGGACACCTTTATCTATGAGACCGTCTTTGTCAGCAGTTATGAAGATGCCATTTTGGGAACCATCCTGAACGGAAGCCTGGAAGCCATCATCATCTCTGAAGGAATCCCCTTCGCGTCTATCCACAACAGCCCGGTCTTGCGTGAGTTCTTATCGACTCATCTTGCAGCCACCGGGGTTGATGTGAATTCGCCCGACCTGTCTCTCTCTCTGGCGCAAGGCATCAAGCTGATTCGTCCGGAGCTCGACATTTACCTCCTCAGTGACCGCGAGGTGGAGAAAATTGCGGGCAGCCCTGAGGCACAATGCCTGCGCCGCATTTTTTACCAGGTGGAAGAGCCTCTTGAACTTCATCTCAGCATCCTCGATGGCATCGCAGACAGGTACAGCACTCCTTACTTCGATAATCTGCAGAAATACGCGCAACGGCCTATTGGGACTTTTCATGCTTTGCCGATTGCCCGCGGGAAATCGATTTTCAAATCAAACTGGATCAGCGATATGGGCAGGTTCTATGGCATAAACCTGTTCCTGGCCGAATCGTCGGCGACTACTGGCGGCCTCGATAGCCTGCTGGAACCCACCGGCAATATCAAAGTGGCGCAGGAGCTGGCGGCGCGGGCCTTCGGAGCAGACCGTGTGTTCTTTGTGACCAATGGGACTTCCACCTCCAACAAAATGGTGGAGCAGGCCCTGCTCGCGCCCGGCGACATCATGCTGGTAGACCGCAACTGCCACAAATCCCATCACTACGGTGCAGTCATCGCCGGCGCCCTGCCGCTCTACGTGGATGCTTACCCTCTCACTCGGTTTTCGATGTATGGCGCCGTGCCTCTCCGCACCATCAAAAAGGCCTTGCTTCAGCTCAAGGCTGAAGGAAAACTCAGCCGGGCCAAACTGCTTGTCCTTACCAATTGCACATTTGATGGCCAGATTTACAACGTAGAGCGCGTGATGGAGGAATGCCTTGCGATCAAGCCTGATCTCATCTTCCTGTGGGATGAAGCGTGGTTCGGCTATGCGCGCTGGAGTCCTTTTTACCGTCGCCGCACCGCAATGGGAGCAGCGCAGTTCCTGGAGCGCAAGTTTAAAGATCCGGCCTACCGCGCAGCTTACCAGGAGCAAGCCAAGAAGCTCGGACCTGATTTGAACCAGGAAGAAGAAGTTCTTCTCGAAACGCGCCTTCTGGCCAATCCAGACAAGGTGCATTTGCGGGTTTACCAGACAAACTCAACGCACAAGTCCATGTCTGCGTTGCGCCAGGCTTCCATGATCCTGGTGAAAGACCAGGATTATCACACTGTCGAAGAGCAATTCCATGAGGCGGTGTTTACCCACGCTTCCACCTCTCCTAATCTGCAAATCATCGCCACACTCGATGTGGCGCGGAGACAGATGGAACTGGAGGGTTATGAACTGGTCAATCGTGCCATCCAATTGGCCCTGGATCTGCGCCGTGAGGTCAATTCCCATCCTCTGATCTCAAGATACTTCACCATCCTTGGCGCATATGAAATGATTCCTGCCCAGTTCCGTAATTCCGGGTTTATCGACTACCTCGCGCCAGGTTCAAATTGGGCGCAGGCCATAAAAGCGCTGCGCGAAGACGAGTTCGCCCTCGATGTCACGCGCCTGACCTTGGTATGTGGCACTGCCGGCTTCGATGGCACCCAATTCAAGAACATGCTGGCTGCCAGGTATGACATTCAACTGAACAAGACCTCACGCAACAGCGTGCTGCTGCAAACCAACATCAATAACACCCGCAGCGATGTGGCCCATCTCATCAAGGTGCTGGTGGAGATCTCACAGGAAATAGAGAAAAGGCTTCAGCAGGCAGGCGCCCAGGAACTAAGTGCCTTCAACGCCCGCACGAAATCATTGATGGAAGATGTGCCTGATCTTCCCGATTTCAGCTGCTTCCATGACGCTTTCCGCGAAAATCCTGACAGTCTTACCAGCGAGGGCGATATGCGGGCAGGTTTCTTTGGCGCATACCGTGAAGAGCAATGCGAGCATTTGAAGCTTTTCGATAAGGACATTGATCGTCGTCTTAAAGAAGGGCCTGCTCTTGTCTCCGCCAATTTTGTTATCCCATACCCTCCTGGCTTTCCTATCATGGTGCCCGGCCAGGTGATTACCCCGGAAACCATTGATTTCATGCGCAAGCTCGATGTAAAGGAGATTCACGGATTTTCGGCTGCCCTGGGATTGAAGTTGTTGAAGCCTTCCTTCCTCGAAGCAGCCAGGTCGCCAACTCGCGGCCCCGCCGTCGAGCCAACGCGGCCTAAAGAAAAGCGGGCAGCATAATTGCTGCCCCAGAGTTAGGAACCATCGGAAGGATGGAGGCAGACAATGCGTGGCGCATCATGCTGAAATCCGCAAGATGGTTCCTATTCGTCCCAAACCCGCGGAGATAAACTGGCAAGCGTTTCAAGTGTGGCGCTGGCCGCGAAACGTTCATTAAATTGTCTTTACCTGACGTTTGGGCGGGTTGCGCGTATAGAAGCACGCCCGGAAATCCGTTTTGCGGTCAGCGGTAACGCTTCGACGAGAGACTGAGGCAACCTACTTGCGATGGATTTAATGAACTATCCGCTGTTCGTACTGGCTCTGGCGTTCGTTGTTCAATTCCTCTCCGCGCAAGTGGGCGATTTCCTTCGCAACAGAGTGCGCGCCCTGAAAGAAGAAGAACGGGACGATTTCGGCGTCGTGCTGGGCGCTACGCTGACCCTGCTGGGACTGCTTATCGGTTTCAGCTTCTCCATGGCCGTCAGCCGGTATGATCAGCGCAAGAACTATGAAGAAGCCGAGGCCAATGCCATTGGCACCGAGTACGTGCGGGCCGATCTGCTGCCCTCCGACGATCGATCCAGAGTGCGCGAGCTTCTTAAGAAGTACATCGATCAGCGCGTGTTGTTCTACACCACGCGCAACACGCAAAGGCTTGTGAAGATCGACGCGGACACAGCCGGACTGCAGAATGAACTGTGGTCCGCCATGCGGCCGCAGACGGCGCAGAATACACCGCTGCTTGCCCTGGCGGTCTCCGGCATGAATGATGTGTTGAATTCGCAAGGATATACGCAGGCGGCGTGGAGAAACCGCATCCCCATTGCAGCCTGGGGACTGATGATGGCAATTGCTATTTGCTGCAACTTGCTGATCGGATACGGGGCGCGCGTGAAAGACTGGCGGATATTGCTGATCCTCCCGGTCATGGTGTCAATAACCTTTTTCCTGATTTGTGACATCGATAGCCCAAGCGGAGGTGGTATTCGCGTACATCCCGAGAACCTCCTAAGCCTCGCGCAGGCGTTGCGCTCACAATAGACAGATCAAGACGCTTTGTTAATCGTATCGTCCATCATGAATCTCTTCTTTGTCAGAGGCCAACCACTTTCTTACTGGCTGCGCTTTCGGAGGCTGCTGAACCTTCTTCTTTATTGAGGGATTGCAGGACTCGAACATGCAGGTCTCTCTGCGGGTAAGGTATTTCAATTCCGGCCTGGCGCAAGGCCCGAAGCACAGCCAGGCCAATTTCGCTTTTTAATTCAAACCACACGGATTGAGCGGCCCAGAAAGTGAGTTCGAAGTTCAGGGCATTGTCTCCAAATCCAAGAAACATCGTCTGCGGCGGCGGATACGCCAGGACATGGGGATTTTTCACGGCAATTTCCGTGAGCAGATCAAGCACAATCTGCGGGTCCGTGCCATATGCGACCCCAACGGCTACCTCAACCCGCCGGCGCGTCGATGACAAGGTCCAGTTCGTGACCTGGTTGGAGAGCAGGTTACTGTTGGGGAAAATCACTTCCGCCCCCTGGGCTGTGAGCACGGTGCTGGACCGGGCGCCAATCCGCCTGACAATCCCCGTAATGCCCCCGATCTCCACCGTATCATTGATCCGGATCGGACGCTCGAAGAGCACGATGAGGCCGGAAGCGAAATTGCTCACAATGTTCTGCAAGCCAAATCCAATACCAAGGCCCAATGCTCCTGTGATCACCGTGAACTTATCAAGCTGCAATCCCGCGTTCGCCAGGGCAACAAAAAACAGGCAGACCAGCAGAACATAGTAGGTAACGCGGGATATTGCATAAGCCATTCCGCCACGCAACGAAAGCTTCGGCAGCAGGATCTTTCCCAAAATAAAACTTGCGACATTGGCAACAATATAGCCGACCAGAAGCAGAAAGACGATGCTCAGCGTTCCCCCCAGCGTGACGTGGGCTTTGCCGAGACCGATGGGATATTGCAGCACGTCTTGTAATGTGCTGACCACGGTCCCCCGGATCGTAAAAAGATACAAGATCACATTGAGCCAGAGAATCGAAGCGCTCACGATAAGGAGACGCCGCCCAAAGCGCTCAATGTCTTCACTACGTTTCTCATCCAGAGACTGAAACCACACGCTATTCACAATGATGACAATGCTCATGTTCAGCACCCGGACCATCGTATAGAGCAATGCAAACATAAAAACAGAAAAGAGCGTTCCTACACCGAGGATCTCTGACAAAGAAACAAATCCAAGCACGTTGGCTATAGCCGAGGCTGCCAGGAGAAACAATCCCAGGCGCATTCCCGCTGTGGCCAACCTGTCTTGCCATACCTGCTCCGTTTGAATTGTCAGCCGGGAAGGGCGGGTGAGCCAGGCAAAGAACACGAACGCGAGCCCAATGGTAGTTAAAAAGAGTTCCCGCTTAAAGACCACCCGAAACTGCAGGATCAAATGTGCCCACTCCAGCAGATAGAACACGCAGAGCAGATAAAGTGGCTTGCGCAGCGCCCCGCCTATTAGGAGCGGAAGCAGACGCAGCACGGGAACCAGATAAAGAAGACATAGAACAAATGAGATTCCCGCGGGTGCTGAAGCATTGATTCCAATGGTCGAAAGGAGGGTAACCAGCAGAGCAACAGAAAACGGGCGGGCGAAGACGCCCGATCCCTGAATTGTCACCTCCCGCTTGCGTTCGCTCTCGACCTGTTTCCTGAAACGAATTGCAATGGCAAGCGCGAATACGTACAGTACCGCTGAGCCTGCGAGCAATGTCCTGTTGGCGCGCAAGAAATTCAAGGCTCCGGCGAATCCACGGCGCGCTGATAAGGCCAGCAATCCATCCCCCGGTTGATTGGCGGCCCGCAGTTCCCTGGTGGCCCACAGCGGATAACCGTCTCTTTGAAACAATCTCCCACGCAGCCGTTCAAGTGTTTCGTCGATCTTTCCCACCACCACCGAGATTTCACGGTCTTGCCCCGAGATTGTATTTTGCAGGGTCAGAATCAGGTTGAGTTGCTCACGAAACTGCATGTCCAGATGCTGTATTGAACTTAGGGCTTGCTGGACGCGTTCCTCCACAACCTCCAGTCCGGGCTTTCCCTGGACGGTCTCCAGCGTTGCCTTCCAACGTGCCTGTTCAGTTTCAAGCCAGCGGATCTTCTCTTCAACTCGGGCGGCCCTGGACGTCAGCAATTTGCGCTGGTCTTCGTATTCTTCAGCCAGGGCCCGCCAGTACCGTTCTTCATTCTGGAGCTGCATCATATTGGGCACGCCGTTGAGCAACTCGTCCGCTTGGCCGGCCCTCTCCGCTATTTCTGCCGCATTGGTCTTCGCTTGAGAATCCGCAAACTTCAGTTCAGGAGCAGATTCAAGGCCTTTGGACTTCTCACGCAGCTGCCGGTCCAGTTCTTCTGCCTCATCGGCAATCTGTGGCAATGAAATCGCCGCAATGGCGGCGGGGGAAGGAGCAGGTGATGGAGAGGCGGCCGGAGTGGGTTGAAATGAGAGCAGCTTGGTCGGTGATTGAGACTGCAGCGGAATGCTGACCAGCCAGGTCTCAAGCAGTAGGACCAGAAGAAAGCAAAATCTCGATGTCGGTCTGTAGCGGCCGCAATGGGCGCGGTCTGAAGGTCCTGAGCTTGACGGGTCTGTGCGCATTCACGAAGACATCACATGTCAAAAATTTTGGAGCTACTGCTGCCATCCTCCACCCAGGGCGCTGTACAGCTGCACCAGCGCGAGTCTTTCGTTGAGTACGGCCTGCGCCAGGTTCAAGCGCGCGGAGAAATAACGCGTATCGCTGTCCAGCACTTCGAGATAACTCGCCGCGCCGCCGGTATAGCGCGCATTCGAGAGATGCGTAGCATCTTCGGCAGCCTGGGCAAGCAACTCCTCCTGTTGCCGGAATTCCTGGTTTTTTGTGTAAGCCACCAGCGAGTCAGAAACTTCACGAAACGCCAACTGGATGGTTTGCCGATAAAACAATGCTGCTTCCTGCTGCTGCGCTTCAGACAGTCTTACGCCGGAGCGAATTCTGCCACCCTCAAAAATCGGCTGTGTAAGCTGGGCGCCCGCATTCCAGAAACCGCCCTTCACGGAGAAGAGATTGGCCAGTGACGAACTCTGGTAGCCTCCTGTGCCGGTGAGCGCAATCTGCGGAAAATATGCGGCTTTGGCCACACCAATACGAGCATTGGCTGCCACCAGAAGATGCTCAGCCTGTTGAATGTCCGGCCGCCGCTCCAACAGCGTGGAAGGCAATCCAACAGGCACTGTTGCCGGAATGGCATTTTCTCCCAGCGGCTTGCCACGGATAATCGGCCCTGGATTTCTTCCGATCAGGACACTGATGAAATTTTCCTGCTGTTCGATCCGCCGCTCCAGGTCGGGAATGGAAGCCGCGGCGAAATAGACCAGTTGCTCCGACTGGCGAACGTCCATCATCGAGGTGACGCCTCCCTGTTGGCGCACTTTGACAAGTCGCAGGGATTGCTGCCGTGTAGCGAGTGTCTGCCTGGAAATTTCCAACTCCAGATCCAGTTCTCGCAATTGGTAATAGGCGGACGCCACGCTGCTGACCAGGCTGGTAATCACGGCCCGTTGTCCCCATTCCGTTGCCAGAAGGTT
>Ga0207665_10003060_pt1 | contig 11221 bp, 7 predicted proteins | sample LARL112metaG_FD_184351 | JGI IMG/M metagenome (GOLD analysis project Ga0207665, IMG submission 184351) | Corn, switchgrass and miscanthus rhizosphere microbial communities from Kellogg Biological Station, Michigan, USA - LAR L11-2 metaG... | ecosystem: Host-associated > Plants > Roots >...
AGCGGGGCTGGGACGTCCCGTGGTATTCCTCATACGGCTCCGATTTCAACTTCGATTACAACGTGTCCTTCGACAGTTCGCGCGACCAGCCGGGATACAACTACGGAACCATGCAGGTAACCGAAGGCGAGCTTCCCGGTGCCAGCTGTTTCCTTCGCGATGGCGGCGACGTCTATCACACGTATTCGACGTACGCGCGCGGCATGGAATACACCACCAGCAGCTTTACGTACATCGACTACACCGCGCTGGGACGGCAAGAGTCCTGGGAAAAGCCCGAGGGCAGGGCGGATGTCCTCCACGAGGCCAACGGCTCGCTCAGCGGCTGACACTCCGATCAGCAGTGGGCCATAGCGCCGAAGGCCGTCAGTGGGTGGGGTGGCCGAGATCGCGGTCGTCGGGGACTGGCAGGCCGTGCTGCTTCAACCGGGCGGCGCGCACGTCGTCGGCGCTGATCAGGACGGTGCCGATGCTGGCGATCAGCGCGAACCCCGGGACCGCGACGCGGAGCCAGACCGGGCCGGGCAGGAACGCGAGCCCGATGCAGATCGGCACCATAAGCACGAGGAGCCGCCTGATCATGCGGCCGCGCCAGCCAGCGTCGGTGAGCTCGTGCCGCACCCACTCCCGGTTCTCGGCCGGCAGCCGGAAACCCACGGCGAACAGCAGCCAGCGGCCGACGCTCGGGTCTCCCGGCAGCCGAGGCACGACGCTCAGTCCCTTCGGGTATGTCATCAGTCCTTGATCTGGCAGATCTCGGTGTCGGCCGCGACAGTCTGGCCGACCTCGACGGCCAGGCCGGTGACCGTCCCGCCCTTGTGCGCGGTCAGCGGCTGCTCCATCTTCATCGCTTCGAGTATCACCACCACGTCGCCCGCCTTCACGACGCTGCCCTCCGCCGCGACGATCTTCACGATCGTGCCCTGCATCGGGGTGATCAGGGCGTCGCCGCCCCCGCCCGCGCCGCCACCGCCCCTGGCACGGCGGGAGCCGGAGCGGGAACCACGGGCCCGTTCAGGAGAGGGGAACGAGGTACCGGACGCGGCCGGCACGCTCAGGGCGCCGGGCAGCACAACCTCGAGCCTCTTGCCGCCGACCTCGACCGTCAGCCGCTCGCGGGCGGGTGCGTCGGCGGGCGGGGCGATCGGCTGAGGCTCGAGCTCCGCGGTGAACTCGGTCTCGATCCAGCGGGTGTACACGCCGAAGTGGTCGCCGGCGAACGCCGGGTCGTCGACAACGGCCCGGTGAAAGGGCAGCACGGTGGGCATGCCGCCCACGGTGAACTCGGCGAGCGCGCGGCGCGAGCGCTCCAGCGCCTGGGTACGGGACGCGCCGGTGACGATCAGCTTGCCGATCAGCGAGTCGAACGCCTGGGGCACCGTCATGCCGGCGGTGTACCCGGCGTCCAGCCGCACGCCAGGGCCGGACGGCGGGTTCCACTCGGTGATCGTGCCTGGCGCGGGGAGGAAGTTCCGCGCGGGGTCCTCGGCGTTGATCCTGAACTCGATCGAGTGGCCGCGGGCCGGCGGGTCGTCATAGCCGAGCGGCTCGCCCTCGGCGATGCGGAACATCTCGCGGACCAGGTCGAGGCCGGTGACCTCTTCAGAGACCGGGTGCTCGACCTGGAGCCTGGTGTTCACCTCGAGAAAGCTGATGGCGCCGTCGGCGGCGACGAGGAACTCGCAGGTGCCCGCGCCGACGTAGCCCGCCTCGCGGAGGATCGCCTTCGACGCGTCGTACAGCTGCTTTTGCTGCGCGTCGGTCAGGAAGGGGGCCGGCGCCTCTTCGACCAGCTTCTGATGCCTGCGCTGCAGCGAGCAGTCCCTGGTGGAGACGACCACGACGTTGCCGTGGACGTCCGCCAGGCACTGGGTCTCCACGTGCCGCGGCCGGTCCAGGTACCGCTCGGCGAAGCACTCCCCGTTCCCGAAGGCGGCGGTCGCCTCGCGGACCGCGGACTCGTACTGCTCGCCGATCTCGTCCATCGTGCGGGCGATCTTGAGCCCGCGGCCGCCGCCGCCGAAGGCGGCCTTGATCGCTACCGGCAGGCCGTACTCGCGGGCGAAATCCACGATTTCGTCCGCCGACTGGACGGGGCCGTCCGTGCCGGGCGCCAGCGGCGCGCCGACGTGCCTGGCGATGTCCCTGGCCTTGACCTTGTCGCCGAGCGCCTCGATCGCCTCCGGCGGGGGACCGATCCAGGTCAGGCCCGCGTCGGCGACCGCAGTGGCGAAGGCGGCGTTCTCGGCGAGGAAGCCGTAGCCGGGGTGCACGGCGTCCGCGCCTGCCGTGGTCGCGATGTCGATGATCTTGCCGATGTCCAGGTACGTCTGCGCTGGCGTGCTGCCGTCGAGCGCGTACGCCTCGTCGGCGACCATGACGTGCAGGGCGTCGAGGTCTTGGTCGGCGTAGACGGCCACGCTGGCCAGGCCTGCGTCCCGGCAGGCGCGTGCCACCCGGACCGCGATCTCGCCGCGGTTCGCGATCAGAACTTTGCGCAATTTCGCCTCAGGGAACTGAAGGGGAGGTTCGTCGTAGCTGGGGCGAGTCTAGATCAGTACTGTGTATGCCGTGCTGATGTGGGTGCCCGCGGAGTGGGTTGCGGCCGGTATGACGGGGTTGCCGGGCACGGACGTCGAGATCGTCCCCGTCGAGGACGGGGCGCCGCCGCCGGCGAGCGTGGCGGACGTCGAATTCTACGTGCCGAGCTTCTTCCCGACCGCGGCGAGCGGCGAGGTGATGCGGCTGATGAAGCGGCTGCGCGTGGTGCAGACGCTGACCGCGGGCGTCGACCGGCTGCAGCCGTACGTGCCCGACGGGGCGGTGCTCTGCAACGCGCGCGGCGCGCACGACGCGGCTACCGCGGAATGGACGGTGGCGGCCATGCTCGGGGCACTGCGGGAGTTTCCGCTTTTCGCCAGGGAGCAGGCGGCGAGCCGGTGGACCTACCAGCCCACGGACCAGCTGGCCGAGAAGACGGTGCTGATCGTCGGGTACGGCTCGATCGGGGCGGCGGTGGAGCGGAGGCTCGCCGGCTTCGAGGTGAGCGTGCTGCGCGTGGCGCGCGGTCCCCGGGCCGGGGTGGCCGGCCTCGCGGAGCTGCCTGCCCTGCTGCCCGCGGCCGACGTGGTGGTGCTGCTGGTGCCCTTCACGCCGGAGACCAAGGGCATGGTGGACGCCGGTTTCCTGAGCCGGATGAAGGACGGCGCGCTGCTGGTCAACGCCGCCAGGGGTGCGGTCGTGGACACCGCGGCGCTGTGCGCGGAAGTGGCGGCCGGCCGGCTGCGGGCCGCGCTCGACGTGACCGATCCCGAGCCGCTGCCGCCTTCGCATGAGCTGTGGACGCTGCCCGGGGTGTTCATCACGCCGCACGTGGCGGCGTCGACGCCGGTGTCGCAGCAGCGGGTGGTCCGGCTCGCGCGGGAACAGGCCGAGGCGTACCTGCGGGGCGATCCGCTGCGGAATGTGATCACCGGCACATACTGACGGTGGTTGTCTCGGAAGTCCGCAGGACGCGGGCCCATCGAGGCTCTTGTGACCGGACTTGTCTCCCGGTGGACGCCCTTCCTCAACCGAAGCGTGATCTCGGGTACGTAGAGTAATGGCTAAGGCCGGATCGCCGGACCGCTCCCTTGGGCGGCGAGACCGGTTATCGACGGGTGCCGCGGGACGCTCGTCAACGGTAACGGGTCGTTGCAGATCCGTTACCGAATTCTCAGCGAATGACCATACCGGGACACCACGCTACGCGTTTAGCGGGAACCGGTCACGGAAGGAGTTCCGGTTGCACCCAACGGGCAGGGGGGGCAAACAGTGAGCATTGTCGTCATGCTCGCCGCGGCCGGAGCTGTCGTCGGCCTCTGGGTTGGCGCGACGCGGCACACTGGCCCCGTGGCCAGGGGCTATCGGTGGCTGGGCGGCGCCGCCTTGTTCTGGTGTGCCGGGCTGATCGTGGACACGGTCGTCGCCGGATCGGTGACTTCCTCGGGTGAGCCGCTCGGGCTGGCCGACGTGGCGCCGCTGCTCGGGCTTGCGGCCGCCGCGACCGGCATCATGGTGCTGGCTTCCCCGTCGCCATCGCAGCGCGCTGCCCAGCAGGGGGAGCATCCGGAGCACGGCACGTCAGGGTCGGTGCTGCCCGGTCTCGCCGACGGGTACGTGATGGCAGTCGCCCTGCTCGTCATCGGCTGGGTGGTGGCGTTCGGCTCGGAGTTCCACCGCTCCGGTGAGCGGCCGTCGAGCTTCCTGCTCGACCTGCTGCACCCGCTCGCGGACCTCGCGGTGCTTGGCGCGCTGCTGCCCGTGCTGACCGTGGCGTGGCGCCGCGTGCTCGTGCCGTACCTCGCGCTGCTCATGCTCACCGTCGCGGACTTCCTCGGCGTCGGCGCCAGGATCTCCGGCGGGCACCAGGGCATCCTCGAGCAGCTCGCCATGATCCTGGCGGCCTGCCTGCTCGGTGTCGCGCCCTGGGTGCCGACGATCGCCGCCCGGCTGGGCCTGCCGGTCTGGCGCAGCGACGAGGACCCGCCGGACGGTCAGGCCGGCAGTTCACCCGGGGCGCGGGGAGCACCAGGCCCGTCGCTCACGAGCGGTGGCGCCGCGACGATCGTGGCGGCGGCGGCCGTGGTGGTCGCCGCGTTCGTCGTCATCGTGAACGGCCTGGCCAGCGCACCGGCCACCGGCCTGGCGCTGGTCATCGCCGGGGGCGCGGCCGTGCTCGTGGTCGGGATACGAATCTTCATGCTGGTCAGGGAGAACAGCGTCGCGATACGGATGTGGCGGGACTCAGCCGACAGCCTGCGCGACCTGGCGGACCGGACCGGCGACATGGTGCTGATCTGCGACCTCGACGGGACGATCAGCTACGCGAGCCCGGCCGCGAGCGGCTTCAGCTACCCGCCGGAGGCGCTGGTCGGCAAGGATCTCGTGGAGTTCGTCCACCCGGAGGACGTCGCGGCGACCCGGGCTGCGATCCAGCAGGTCCTCGTCCTCGCGGAGAGCGCGGCCATGGGGGACAGCGCCGAGCCTGGCGCCGCGGGCGATACGGGCCGCTTCTCCTGCCGGGTGCGCGCCGCGGACGGGACCTGGCGGCACGTGGAATGCGCCGTGCTCATGTACCGGCGGCCCGGCGAGCCCGCGCAGATGCTGGTGACGGCCAGGGACGTCAGCGACGAGGTCGCGCTGCGCCAGCAGGTGACCCACCTGACGTTCCACGACGGGCTGACCGGCCTGCCGAACCGCGCCTACGTGGAGGAGCGCGCGCGGGAGGCGCTCGCCGTGCCGGAGGGCGGCATCCCCGATGACGCCGACACCACCGGTGCCGAGCGCAGGAGCCGCCGGGCGGGTGTCATATTCCTCGACCTCGACGGCTTCACCGCGGTCAACGACCTGGTGGGGCACGGCGCGGGCGATCTGGTGATCGCGCAGGCGGCGCGGCGGCTACGGGCGGTCGTGCCAGCTCAGGAGACCGTCGCCCGATGGGGCGGCGACGAGTTCGCGGTGCTCATCGAGAACGCGACGGCAACCCAGGAGATCGTCGAGCTCGCCGAACGGCTGGCCGGCACCATCGCGGGGGAGCCGTTCCGGGTTGCCGACAGGGAGATCGGGCTGACCGCGAGCGTCGGCGTCGCGCTGGCTGACGAGCCCCGGCCAGGGCTGGTGCTGCGCAACGCGGACGTGGCCATGGCCAGGGCCAAGGAAACCGGCGGCGGCCGGGTCGAGGTCTACGCGGCGCACATGCACGCGGACGTGGTCCGGCGCCTCGACATGGCCAGCGACCTGCAGCGCGCGATCGCGCGGGAAGAGCTGACCTTGCAGTACCAGCCGATCGTCGAGCTGGCTACCTCGCGGGTCACCGGCGCAGAGGCGCTGGTCCGCTGGTGGCGCGGTGACGAGGCGGTGCCGCCACGGGCTTTCCTCGCCGTGGCGGAGGATTCGGGGCTGATCGTCCAGCTCGGCGAGTGGGTGCTGCGCAAGGCGTGCGCGCAGGGTGCTGCCTGGCGGGCGGCGTCCTGGGACGTCGGAGTCTCGGTGAACGTCTCGCTGCGCCAGCTCAACACGCCGCAGTTCCCTGCTCAGGTGGCCGCCGCGCTCGCGGAGAGCAACCTGCCGCCTGGCGCGCTCACCATCGAGGTGGGCGAGCGGATGCTGGTGGAGGACGCCGGGCTTGTCGCGGACCGGCTGGCCGAGCTGCGCGACCTGGGCGTCAAGCTGGCCATCGACGACTTCGGAATCGGCTATGCCTCGCTGGCTCACCTGCGCCAGCTGCCGGTGGAGATCGTCAAGATCGACCCGTCGTTCGTCGCCGGCCTCGGCCAGGACCCGACTCTGACGCTGCTCACGAAGACCATCGTCCAGGTCGGCAGGGACCTCGGGATGCAGGTGGTGGCCGAAGGGATCGAGCAGCCCAGTCAGCTCGCCGAACTGCGGGAGATGGGCTGCGGGTACGGCCAGGGCTTCCTGGTCGCCAGGCCGACGGCCGCCTCGGGTGTCGACGCGCTGATCCGCACCGCGGCCGGCGCGCCCGCCGCGCAAGCTCCGCCTGAGACCGCCGGGGCGGCCGCCGCGACGGACGTCACCGGCACGACAAAGCCGGGCGTCCCGGCCGCGTAGCAGAATTTCCGGACACGGTGTCTCGTATAGTGAGATGGCGGTGGTGATAATTTGACGTGGAGCCGTGTCGTAGGTGAGGGTGGTACCCGTGAAGCGGAACTACATCCTCGTACTTGGCTGGCGCGCAGCAAGCTGACCAGTCGGCTTCTGCGCGCACCCCTCGACCGCCGCCCTGGCGCGAGGGGTTTTTTAATGCCGTTAGCCGCCGCACACTCGTGACAAGGAAGCCACACCGATGACCGAGCAGACGAGCCCCGTCCCTCCCAAGGCGCACGCCGCCTCCGGGCCAGCGGACCAGCCGCCAGGCAGGACCCACCCCGGTCCCTCGCCACTGGACATCCCGGCGAGGCCAGGCCCCCAGAAGGCGGCACCGTCCCGGCCGGCGCCACCCGCGAACAGCGACGCCCCGGCGCAGCCGGCCGCGGCGGAGCCAGCCGCCAGCCGCCCGCAGAACGGGCGGCCCGCGGGCGGGTCACAGCCCGCGGCGTCCCACCCGGCCACCGCGCAGCCCGCGGCGGCACAGCCGGCCGCCACGGGTCAGGCCGCCGGAACAGTCGCCTCTGGGCCGGCGATCAAGGCGCGGGTCACCGGCGCCCAGGCGCTGGTCATGGCCATGGAGCAGATCGGCGTCGAGGTGGTGTTCGGGATCCCTGGCGGCGCCGTGCTGCCCGCCTACGACCCGCTGCTCGACTCCGACAAGATCCGGCACATCCTGGTCAGGCACGAGCAGGGCGCGGGCCACGCGGCGACCGGGTACGCCCAGGCGACGGGCCGGGTCGGGGTCTGCATGGCGACGAGCGGCCCCGGCGCCACCAACCTGGTCACGCCGCTAGCCGACGCGTACATGGACTCCGTTCCCGTGGTGGCGATCACCGGCCAGGTGTCGACCAACCTGATCGGCACCGACGGATTCCAGGAGGCGGACATCTCCGGCATCACGCTGCCGATCACCAAGCACAACTTCCTCGTCACCAAGCCAGAGGACATCGCGCGCACGGTCGCCGAGGCCTTCCACCTGGCAGGCACCGGCCGTCCAGGGCCGGTCCTGGTGGACATCGCCAAGGACGCGATGCAGGCGATGACCGACTTCACCTGGCCGGTCCAGTACGACCTGCCCGGCTACCACCCGGTGACCAGGCCGCACTCGCGGCAGGTCCGGGAGGCCGCGCGGATGATCACCGACGCGAAGAAGCCCGTGCTCTACGTGGGCGGCGGCGTCATCAAGGCGGGTGCGGCCGCGGAGCTGAAGGAGCTGGCCGAGCTCACCCAGGCGCCGGTGGTCACGACGCTGATGGCGCGCGGCGCGTTCCCCGACAGCCACCCGCAGCACCTGGGCATGCCGGGGATGCACGGCACGGTCGCCGCGGTCGGCGCGCTGCAGAGGGCGGACCTGATCGTCGCGCTCGGCGCCAGGTTCGACGACCGGGTGACCGGGAAGCTGGACACCTTCGCGCCGGACGCGCTCATCGTGCACGCCGACATCGACCCGGCGGAGATCTCCAAGAACCGGCGCGCGGACGTGCCGATCGTGGGTGACTGCAAGGAGGTCATCGCCGAGCTGATCGCGGCCGTGCAGGCCGAGTACGCGCACGGCCGCGAGCCCGACCACGCCGAATGGTGGGTCCAGCTCAACCAGTGGCGGTCGAAGTACCCGCTCGGCTACACGGACCCGGACGACGGCAGCCTGGCGCCGGAGTACGTGATCGAGCGGATCGGCAAGCTGGTCGGCCCGGATGCGGTTTACCTGGCGGGCGTGGGCCAGCACCAGATGTGGGCGGCGCAGTTCATCGACTACGAGAACCCGCGCACCTGGATCAACTCCGGCGGGGCCGGCACGATGGGGTTCGCGGTCCCCGCCGCGCTCGGCGCCAAGGTCGGCATGCCGGACACCCAGGTGTGGGCGATCGACGGTGACGGCTGCTTCCAGATGACCAACCAGGAGCTGGCCACCTGCGTGATCGAGGGCATCCCTGTCAAGATCGCGATCATCAACAACGGCAGCCTCGGCATGGTCCGCCAATGGCAGACGCTGTTCTACAACGAGCGGTACTCGAACACCAACCTCGGTGACAAGAAGGCGGAGGTCGCGGGTACCCGCGTGCCTGACTTCGTGAAGCTGGCCGAGGCCTACGGCTGCATCGGGCTGCGCTGCGAGAAGAAAGACGACGTCGACGCGATCATCGAGCAGGCCATGGCGATCAACGACCAGCCGGTCGTGATCGACTTCGTGGTGCACAAGGACGCCATGGTGTGGCCCATGGTCGCGGCCGGCACCAGCAACGACGACATCAAGTTCGCGCGCGGCATGGCGCCCGACTGGGAGGCGATGGACGAATGAGTCAGCACACGCTCTCCGTGCTGGTGGAGAACAAGCCGGGGGTCCTGGTGCGCATCGCCGGCCTGTTCTCCCGGCGCGGCTTCAACATCGACTCACTCGCGGTCGGGCCGACCGAGCACGAGGAGATCTCCCGGATGACAATCGTGGTGAACTGCGACGAGCACCCACTCGAGCAGGTCACCAAGCAGCTCAACAAGCTGATCAACGTGCTCAAGATCGTCGAGCTGGACGCGGCTCAGGCGGTGCAGCGCGAGCTCATCCTGGTCAAGGTCCGCGCCGACGCGGACACGCGGTCCAAGGTTCTCGAGACCGTGGAGCTGTTCCGCGCCCACGTCGTGGACGTGGCGCTGGACGCGGTTACCGTCGAAGCGACCGGCAGCCACGACAAGCTCGAGGCGCTGGTGCGCGTCCTTGAGCCGTTCGGTATCAAAGAACTGGTCCAGTCCGGCGCGATCGCCGTCGGCCGCGGCGGCCGGTCCATCACGGACCGCACGCTGCGCCCGCTCGAGCGCTCCGCCTGACGCCCGTACACACGAAGAAAGAGATAACTCCAGTGGCAGAGATCTTCTACGACGACAGTGCCGACCTCTCGCTCGTCCAGCGGCGGCATGTCGCCGTCCTCGGTTACGGCAGCCAGGGGCACGCGCACGCGCTGTCTCTGCGTGACTCGGGCGTGGACGTCCGGGTCGGCCTGCCGGCCGGCTCGGCGAGCCGGGAGAAGGCGCAAAGCGACGGCCTGCGCGTGCTGACCCCGGCCGAGGCGTGCGAAGAGGCCGACCTGGTGATGGTGCTGATCCCGGACCACCTGCAGCGCGCGGTGTACGCGGAGGCCATCGCGCCGTCGCTGGTCGAGGGTGACGCGCTGTTCTTCGCCCACGGGCTGAACATCAGGTACGACCTGATCCAGCCGCCGGCCGACGTGGACGTGTGCATGGTGGCGCCCAAGGCGCCCGGCCACCTGGTCCGCCGTCAGTTCAACGAGGGCCGCGGCGTGCCGATGCTCGTCGCCGTCGAGCAGGACGCGTCGGGCAACGCGCTGGCGCTCGCGCTGTCGTACGCCAAGGGCATCGGCGGCACCAGGGCCGGGGTACTGAAGACCACGTTCAAGGAGGAGACGGAGACCGACCTGTTCGGCGAGCAGGCGGTGCTGTGCGGCGGCGTCTCCGAGCTGATCAAGGCCGGCTTCGCGACGCTCGTCGAGGCGGGGTACCAGCCGGAGGCGGCGTACTTCGAGTGCCTGCACGAGATGAAGCTGATCGTCGACCTGATGTACGAGGGCGGCATCTCCAAGATGTACTGGTCCGTGTCGGACACCGCCGAGTACGGCGGGTACACCCGCGGCCCGCGGCTGATCAACGAGTCGACCCGCGAGGAGATGCGCAAGATCCTCGGCGAGGTCCAGGACGGCACCTTCACCCGTGAGCTGGTCGAGGAGTTCGACGCGGGCAAGCCCAACTTCCTCAAGCGCCGCGAGGCGGAGCAGTCCGAGCAGATCGAGCAGGTCGGCGCCAAGCTCCGGCCGCTGATGAGCTGGCTGTCGGACAGCGAGGACTAAGGTTCTCGCATGGGATCACTACGACTCGCCGTCATCGGCGGCGACGGCATCGGCCCGGAGGTGACGGCCGAGGCGCTGAAGGTCCTGCGGGCCGCGGCGCCCGACGTCACCTTCGCGGTGACCGACTACGACCTGGGCGCGCGGCGCTGGCATCGCACCGGGGAGACGCTCCCTGACGCGGTGCTCGAGGAGATCCGCGGGCACGACGCGATCCTGCTCGGCGCCGTGGGTGACCCGTCGGTGCCGAGCGGGGTCCTGGAGCGCGGGCTGCTGCTCCGGCTGCGCTTCGAACTCGATCACTATGTCAACCTGCGGCCGGTCCGGCTGTACCCCGGAGTGGCTTCGCCGCTGGCGAAAGGGTCGCCGGAGACTATCGACATGGTGGTCGTCAGGGAGGGCACCGAGGGACCGTACACCGGGGCCGGCGGCTTCATGCGGCGCGGCACGCCCGAGGAGCTCGCGACCCAGGAGAGCCTCAACACCAGGTTCGGCGTTGAGCGGGTCGCGCGGTACGCGTTCGAGCAGGCCATGGAGCGCCCCAGGAAGAAGCTCACGCTGGTGCACAAGACCAACGTGCTGACGTTCGCCGGGGACCTCTGGCAGCGCACGGTGGATTCGCTGGCCAAGGAGTATCCCGAGGTCTCGGTGGACTACCAGCACGTGGACGCGGCGTCCATGTTCTTCGTCACGCAGCCGGAGCGGTTCGACGTCATCGT
>Ga0207665_10003061_pt1 | contig 11220 bp, 12 predicted proteins | sample LARL112metaG_FD_184351 | JGI IMG/M metagenome (GOLD analysis project Ga0207665, IMG submission 184351) | Corn, switchgrass and miscanthus rhizosphere microbial communities from Kellogg Biological Station, Michigan, USA - LAR L11-2 metaG... | ecosystem: Host-associated > Plants > Roots >...
AGGCTGGGCGACCACATGACCGACTACATCATGGCAACGCTGGCGAAGGCGGAGGCCGGGGGCGCCCGTCCGGCCGAACTGGCCGCCTTAGCCCGGCGCCTCGAGCAGCTTGCCAATCCCCAAGCCGGCAGCCTGCCGGGAGATTCCCTCAAGCCGCTCAGCGACCTCGATTCTCTTGACGACCTTCCGAAACCTACCGCCGCCCAAGCACGGTTCGTGCTCGACCGGCTCGTCGTCGTGAAACTCAATGGCGGGCTCGGCACGAGTATGGGTCTATCCGGGCCGAAGTCTCTGGTGCCGGTCAAGAACGGCCGAAGCTTCCTGGACATTCTGGCCACACAGGTCCTGGCGCTGCGAGAGCATCACCAAGCACGTCTCCCCCTGCTGCTCATGAACTCGGCGATCACCCGCCCCCCGACCCTCGATCAACTAGGCCGCTACTTGTCCCTCAAGGACGCCTCACTCCCGTTGGACTTCCTCCAGGGCCGTGAACCCAAGCTTCGGGCCGACGACTACCAACCGGTGTCGTGGCCGACCGACCCGACACTGGAATGGTGTCCCGCGGGTCACGGCGACCTCTACACAGCCCTTTCCGCATCCGGAATGCTGCGGGCGCTGCTGGATGCCGGCTTACGGTGGTGCTTCGTTTCCAACGTCGACAACCTGGGGGCGCTGGTCAACGCGCGGATCGCGGCCTGGATTGCTTCCGAGCACGTGCCGTTCGCCATGGAGGCGGTCGTCGGCACGCCCGCCGATCGCAAGGGCGGCCACCTCGCCAGCCATGACGGACGAATTGTGTTACGAGAGACGGCCCAGGTGCCCGAGGGCGACTCGTCGTTCGGAGACGTCGAACGTTGGCGGTTTTATAACACCAACAATCTGTGGATCGACCTGCAAGCGCTGAACAGATTGCAAGAATCGGATCCGGCTGCGCCGACACTCCCCCTGATCGTGAACCGCAAGACGGTCGATCCGACCGACGCGTCGAGTACTCCAGTCATTCAGCTAGAGACGGCGATGGGCGCCGCGATCGGCGCAATCGATGGTGCGCAAGCAATCTTGGTGCCGCGTACTCGATTTGCACCCGTAAAGACGACGGACGATCTTTTGCTCGTTCGTTCCGACGCCTACGACCTTCGTCCCGACGGAGCGGTGACTCCCACATTCGACGGCAAAGCGCCAATAATCACTCTCGATCCTAAGCATTTCAAGCTTCTCCCAGATTTCGAGCGGCGATTTCCGACGGGAGCGCCGTCGCTGCGGCGTTGTTCAAAACTTGACGTCGACGGCGACGTCACGTTCGGCGCCAACGTCACGATCGAAGGCGCGGTTCGGATCGAGGGTCCGTGGCACGTGCCCGACGGAGAAGTGCTACGTGGATGACGCGAATTGACCGCCGGGCTGATCCGGCCGGCACCTGGGCCCGGTCATGAAGCTCCTCGTTACCGGCGGCGCCGGCTACATCGGCTCGGTTGTGGCGGCGCAGCTGATCATCGCAGGCCATGATGTCGTCGTGCTCGACAACCTGTCGACCGGGCATCGCGACGCAGTGGTCGATGGAGCGCAATTCAGGCAGGAGGAACTGAGTCACGTCGCCCAGGTTCTCGACGGCTCCTTTGACGGCGTTCTGCATTTCGCGGCGAAGTCGCTGGTCGCCGAATCGGTGGGGCGTCCTGAGATCTATTGGGACAACAATGTCGTCGGGACGCTCGCGCTGCTCGAGGCAATGCGGGTTGCTGGAGTCGAGCGTCTTATCTTCAGCTCGACCGCGGCAACATATGGCGTGCCGCACCGGGTACCGATACGAGAAGACGATCCCGCGGCGCCGATAAACCCATACGGTCAGACCAAACTGGCTGTCGACATGGCAATTACCGGTGCGGCCCACGCGCACGGATTGGCAGCGGCCAGCCTGCGCTACTTCAACGTCGGCGGCGCTCAAGGCGGCCTAGGCGAGCGGCACAGTCCGGAGACCCATCTCATTCCGAACATTCTCCAAGTTCCGCTCGGCATCCGAGAGTCGGTTTCGATCTTCGGAACCGATTACGACACCCGGGACGGGACGTGTATCCGCGACTATCTGCACGTCGTCGACCTCGGCCGAGCGCACTTATTGGCATTGACCGCCGTGCAGCCGGGTACCCACAACATCTACAACCTGGGCTCCGGCACTGGATACACCGTTCGTGAGGTGGTCGATAGTTGCCGTCGGGTCACCGGCCATCCCGTGCCCTCGGTCGACCGCAGGCGGCGCGGTGGCGATCCGCCGGCGCTGGTCGCGTCGTCGGATCTCATCCACACCGAGCTCGGCTGGAAGGCCGAGCTTGACCTGGATCGCATCGTGTCTGATAGCTGGAGCTTCGCCACGGAACACGCATGATCCGCGGGCGCACTGACGAGCTCGGCCCAGCGCCCCTGTCGAATGACCGCGTTTCTGGCCTGTTCGAAGAGACCTTTGGCGGCAAGCCCGATGGCTACTGGTGGGCACCGGGGCGAGTGAATCTCATCGGTGAGCACACGGATTACAACGACGGGTACGTTCTTCCGCTCGCGTTACCGCAAGGCATTATTGCGGCAGCGCGGTTGTCCCGTGCACCCACGCTTCGAGTCCGCTCGCGCCAAGAGAGCGGAGGCGCCGAGATTCCGTTGGCCGCGATAACGCCACAATCGGTCGACGGCTGGTTCGCTTATATAGCGGGCGTGGCCTGGGCATTCCGGCAAAGCGGTCACGACATCCCCGGTCTCGACATGGTCATCGACAGCGACCTACCGACCGGCGCCGGACTGTCTTCCTCGGCGGCGCTCGAGTGCGCCGTGGCCATGGCCTGGAATGATCTCACCCCGCTCGACTTGTCCCGGCACGAGTTGGCGGCTATTGCGCGACGCGCCGAAAACGACGTCGTCGGCGCTCCGACGGGCGTCATGGACCAGATCGCATCGCTGTACGGAAAGAACGACCGGCTGGTGTTCTTGGACACCAGGTCCATGGCCGTCAGCCATGTGCCGTTCGATCTGTCTACCGCTGGCCTCGCACTGCTTGTCATGGACAGCCGGGCGCCGCACGCGCTGGTCGACAGCGAGTACGCCGAGCGGCGAAAAATATGCGCGCTGGCAGCGAAACAGCTCGGCGTCCCAGCCCTTCGAGATATTCCATTCGAGAATCTGGACAACGCGTTGGCTGGACTGAGCGACGAACTGATGCGGAGGCGAGTCCGTCATGTCGTGTCTGAAGATCAACGCGTGTTGGACACCGTCGCCAGGCTCGAAACCGGGCACGACCTGCGGCAGATCGGACCAATCCTGGCCGCTTCGCACGTCTCGATGCGCGACGACTTCAACATCACAGTGCCACAGATCGACCTCGCTGTCGTCGCGGCGCTCGATGCGGGCGCGTTTGGAGCCCGCATGACGGGAGGCGGCTTTGGCGGCAGCGTCGTGGCGCTGGTTGACGCCGACCAGACCACCGGCGTGTTCCATGCAGTTCAGGCCGCATATGCTGCGGCCGGGTACCTGGCCCCGGTTGGGTTCACCGCAACGGCCAGTACGGGCGCGCACCGCCTGTAGCCGCGGCTGGACGAGTTTCGGGCCAACACGGTCGGGCGAAGAGGTGACCTGCAAACTAGCCGCGCCGGAACCAGGGAATGCTCTCGAGACCCACCGGCAGCTCAACCGTGTCCGGTCCGGTGAATGAGTGGCCGTCCCCGTCGATCCAGTTTCCAGGTGGGACTTCGACCGACCTGGTCGATGCTCGTTGACGAAGCACCGGAGCGACGAGGATTCTTTCGCCGAGCAGGAACTGGTCGTGGACATGCTCATAACCGGAGAAGTGATAGGCCAGCGGCCGCAGGATCGGTTCCCCGCTCGCGGCCGCTTCGTTAACAAGATCGAGAATCTCGTTGGCCAAACTCTGGCGTAACCGCACAGCGGCTTGGACGGCGCGCAGGTGATCGGCGTCGAGCACCCCGGCCGGCGCCATGGAGAACTGCATCATTGGAAATAGCGCGGCGCATTGCGCATAGCGTACGAACAATTCTTGATCAACCGGCCGGTCAGCTGAGCAATAGTTGACATCGCCACCCCCCACCATGTCGGGGCAGACGAAGGGGTGGCCGATCAACCCCTGTGCGATGCATTCCGGAACCAATGACAACAGGCCACGTGCACCCCAAAGCGGCGGCTTGTCATGCAGTCGTTGCGCCAATGGCTGGCCGCCCATTTTCCAGCAGGCCCGAAGTTCGTTGAAGCGGTAGCGCCGTGCGATCCGCGCCCACGCCTCGCACTGCTCGGTCGGTTCGGCCATAGCAGCGTTCCGGTCCCCGGAGCGAAAGTCCCGTAGGTCTCCAGCGTCGAACTTGAATCCGTCGATCCCATGTTCGCTGACTAGACAGTCGAGATCCTCGCATAGGCCAGCAGCTGCGGCCGGATTGCTGACATCCAGCACGGCGCTAAAGCCGTTCCACCAGTGCCGAATAGCCGTGCTGCCGTCCGCATTGCGTACCAGCAGATCATTCTTTTCGAGATCGCGAAATCGATGCGTATCGGGACTGACGAATGGCACGATCCATAACATGACGGGGCAACCCCATGCATGCAGCGTTCGGACCATGGATGTGGGATCGGGAAAGCGGCTGACGTCAAACTGCCATGTCCCATACGCCGGTGACCAGTTGTCGTCAATGATGACGAGCCCGGGCGGCAGCCCGGAATCGAGCAAGCCGCGAACATAGCTGAGTACGCCATCCTGGGTCGGCTCGTACGGCATCTCCATCCAGGTGTTGTACTGAGGCGACAGGAACATCGCCGCAGCTGGTGTTGCGCCAGTGGGGGGAAAGTGCGTGCGGGACGCCACCCTGAATGCCGACGCCAGCGTCGGCTCCGGGCCGGCGCCGACCACCGGATGGCCGCCGGTAACTCCCAGCGTGCCGTCGACGAATTCGAAGGAGAACGCGTCCTCCGACCATATGTACCGCCCCCGGTTCGATACGAGAAACGGAGCCGACTGATTCGCGCCGTCTTGATCATCGGTCAACAATCCAGCCGAGGTAGCGAGGTTGCGCTGGAGCGCGCCACCGCCGAATGGCATGCGTTGACCGTCGGCGACCGCGCCGCCCCACCAGTACTCGCCTTCAGCAAGATCAAGTAAAACCTGGTCCGCGGCCGTGATGGCCATGCTATGCCCCATTTCTGGTACTTGCGTCGCTGATCAAAGCGCACGGGAGCGTTTCCACCACGGACCGAGTGGACCCGGCCACGGCAATCCCGACCCGAGCCGGCTGCCATCACTCCAGCGAGGCGTCCCATTCATGGACGTCACCGGCGTCGGTGGCCCGCTGCAGCACATCCATCGTCCCGACCTTCTTGCCCTCGCCGAATAGCGGGCTCTGCCAACCGCAGCTGCACACGGCCCGAGCGGCGCCCTCGCCGACCTGGACGATTGTTACTTCATGCTTCATGCTGATCAGTCCGTAGCCAGAGGCATCGTTCCGCCAACTCTAGCCCGACCGCTCGCCATCCATCGGGCATTCGTTGGTGTCGCGCTCCTCCGACAGAGCGGAACAACGGCCATCAGGTGGCAAGATCCATTTGCACTCGACGTCGCAGACCGCCGACCACTAGGTTTCGCTCCGTGGGCTGGATCAACGCCGAGCTTGCTCTGACAGCAATAGCTGCGATGATGTCCCCGACAACGTTGACGTTCTCGGTGCTCGCGCTCGTCTTGGGGGACCGGCCCCGGCGTACCGGCTTGTGGTTCTACGTTGGCGCCCTGGCCGCCACCCTGGCGATTGGCGTCATTGCCGCATTTGTGCTCGGCGACAAGGCGGCTACCGCAAACCCATCGCAGCCCAAGATATGGGTCGCGATCGTGGACGTCGTCGCTGCGATTCTTCTGACCGGCTGGGCAGTGCGTGCTCTTCGCCGGCCCGTCAATCAGAAGCGCATGAACGGCATGGTGGAACAGATGAGCAAGATCGCCAGCTCGCCGGTCATCGCGATCATTGGCGCCGGAGCAACTCTCGCGAATCCGGGCGGCTTTATTCCGCTGGCGCTCAAGGAGATTTCTGAGACCGATCCGAGTAACGCCGAGTACATCGTCGATTGGGTCTTGTTCTCCCTGGTGTCATTGCTTCCGTTGGCTACCGCGCTCGTCCTGCTCGTGGTGACCCCGAAGCTGGCTGAACGCGTTCTGCAAGCAACCCGGACCTGGCTTCTGAACAACGTGCGCAAGGTCGCCGCGGCCATCGCGCTTCTTCTAGCCGCAGTGTTGCTACGAAACGGAATCGCCGGCTTGATCAACTAGCGCGGCGGGATCCCGCCTGTCGTCACGCTTTCTTGGCTCGGCTCGGTTGAACCCGAGGCGGTTCGTGGGGTTGCTTGGGGTAAACCGGCGGCCACGGGGCGTCCATGAGCCCGTTCGCCCGGTCACGGGCATCCATCTGCAGAAACGGCTCGAGCGACTGGGGATTGTCGTTGATCTGCAGCCAGGGATCGCCTCTTGTCGCGAGCCGTTCCGGCAGCGACGCGATCGTGAACTGATCGGGGTGAATGTGGTCGAGCTCGTCCCAATAGATCGGTGTCGAGACCTGTGCCCCGGCGCGAGCCCGGACCGACCAGGCCCCGAACACCGTCTTGTGGGGCGCGTTCTGGTTGAAGTCGACGAATACCCGCTGGCCGCGTTCCTCTTTCCACCACGCGGCCGTGATGAGATCCGGTCGACGGCGCTCGAGCTCGCGGGCTATGGCCACGGCGGCGCTGCGGACCTGGTAGGAATCCCACCGCGGGTCGAGCCGCACATAGACATGCAGCCCTCGGTTGCCGGTGGTCTTCGGGTAGCCCATCACGCCGCACTCGTCCAGCAAGGTCTTCAGCTCGTGCGCAGCCTGGCGAATTTGGCCGAACTCGACTCCGGGCGTCGGATCCAGATCCAGGCGCAGTTCGTCCGTGTGATCGGGGTCGTCGGCGCGATACGGCCAGACATGGAAACCGAGGCAACCCAGGTTCAACGCCCACAGCACGTGATCGATATCCGCGATCACGAGCGCCTGAGAGGTCGTGCCGTTCGGCGTCGAGACGACCGTCGTCTGCAACCACGGTGGGATGGATTTCGGCACACGCTTCTGGAAGAACGACGGCCCTCCGGCGCCCTCGGGGAATCGTTGCAACAGCACTGGCCGTCCGCCTATCGCGCGCATCAGCGGCTCCTCTACCCGCAGGTAGTGCGCGGCCAGATCGCCTTTCGTATCTCCCCGTTCCGAGAAGTACACCCGCTCGGGATGGGTGATTACGATCCTCGGCTCAGCCCGTTCCGCCACAAGATCAACGTACGCGCCGGAACAGACCGACAGCCAGTATCCCGCTGGCGTCCCGCTAGCTCGCGTCGAGGACGCGGCGCAGCAGCTTGATGAATTGGCGCCGCTCGGTCGGTGACAGAGGGGCAAGGAGCCGCTCCTGAACGTCGGAGATCACCTGATCGAGGACGCCAAGCTGCCTCGTGCCCGACCGGGTGATCGACACGATGTTGCGGCGGCGGTCGTCGGGGTCAACGGCACGTTCGATCAAGCCGCGATCGGAAAGCTCGTGCAGCGCGGCGGCCACGTCACTGCGGTCAATGCCGGTGCTGCGCCCTAGATCAGCTTGGCTAGCTGGCCCCCATTCGTCCAAAGCCGCAAGCAGCCGATAGTGGTAGCTGCGAAGTCCCGTGCCCTGGGAGGCAAACCCGTCGTTCAGTAGTCCGGCCGACCGGGCGTAGGCCCGGCTGATCAGCCAGGTCGGCCGATCCCGGATTCGGGCGGGGGCAACGTCGGCTCGGTGCGATTGCTCGGGCACGGCGCGATCGTAACAGTTGTGGGTCGCGCCAACGGTTTGCTATGTTGGATGAGCCAACGTTGGTATTGCCAACGATAGTTGACCCGCTGCAGAACCCTTCTTGGCGGTACTGAAACAGGTGGAATTGATGAGCACACCTCAGCCCAATCCGCGGCGCGAGCGCACCATCGGGGCCACGGCTCAGCGCCGCGTTCTTCTCGTCGGCAGGAGCCCAGCCGTACTGGCTGACACAGTGCGTCTCCTGCATGACCGCGGATTCGCGGCCGAGGCCACCAACCGGTTCGACGACGTCCTCGCCGAGTACGACGTGCGTCAGCTGGACCTGGTTGTGTTCGGCGGGCAGGTCCCGGAAGAGCGACGAGCCACCTTGAAACGCGACATCCTTGCCCGCAATGAACGGGTTAGCTACGTCCAAGGACTATCCGGCATCCCCGGGCTCATCGCGCGACAGGTCGCAGGAGCGTTCGCCCCCCGGGACCAGAACCGCGAAAGTCCCCCGTGTTATGACGCTGACGAGCGGACAATCACTCTGTCGCTGCGACAATTCCGGGATGTGACGGTGATCGCCTGGTGGCCGACGGTCTCTGTTCCGCCCAACCCGCTCAGCGACTCGTTGGTCCTGATCGAAACGCGACTGGCCAAAGGCGAGCACTTGATCCCGGTACCTGATGTCGTGCCCCAGGAAACCTCCTTCGTCACCGTGCAGGTTGACGATGCCATCTGGGCGTTCCGCCTTCCGGCGCCGTCACACCTGTGACGCCACCGGCCGGACTTAGCTACGGCCGATCCCTCGCGGGCTCATTGAGCGAGCGAGCGCGGATAGCAGGGCCGCCGTGGCCGGCGGGTCTGGCGGCTGACCGTATGTCGCGGCGTAGACATGACGGTCCGCGCCGGCGAGCTTCGTCGCGGTGATGCCGTTGATGCGATGCGCGCGAAGGGCCAGCCCCGGGATCGTGGTCACGCCCATGCCCGCGGCGACCAGCGACTGCAGCACGACCATGTCGTCCGTGGTGTAAGAGATCCTCGGCGTGAACCCATCCTTCGCGCACAACCAGAGCAGGTGGCTGCGGCAGCGTTCGCATCCAGCGATCCAGACCGAGTCGCGCAGGTCGACCAGCTTCTTGCCGCGGCGGGCCGACAGCAAGTAGATCGGGTCGTCCATCAGATGATGAAGCCGGACGCCCTCGGATTCCGGCTCGGTCTCGTCGTAGCGGAATATCACCGCGACATCGATCTTTCCGGCGCGCAGTAGCTCGAGCGCTTCGGGCGGGTGCAGATCAATCAGGCTGATCTCCAGTCCCGGGTAATCGTGCGAGAGCGCCGCTATTGCCGCTGGGACGAGCGAACCGAGTGCCGAGGAAAAGCTGGCCAGGCGCACTCGGCCGGCGGTCAGGCCTACATGGGCGGAAAGCTCAGCCTCGGCGGCGTCTACCCGTCCGATGATCTCGGCCGCCCGGTCAGCGAGCAGCTGTCCGGCACGGGTGAGACGGACACCCCGGCCGACCCGTTGCAGCAGCTGCGCGCCGGTCTCGGCCTCCAGCCGGGCGAGGTGATGACTCACCGACGGTTGCGAGTAATGCAGCGCCTTGGCCGCCTCGGTGACCGATCCGTATCGGGAGACGGCGTCGATGACGCGAAGCCGGACGAGGTCAAGCATCCATCAATTCTATCTATGGGTCATCTGGCGTTTTGGCATTGGACGTAATGAATTCGGGGATGCAGGCTAGCAGCATGACTACAGCACACGCTCCGACGGTAACCCGAACCCGCGCTGAGCTTGCCGGGCTGGTTGCCGGTCTGCGCACGGCTGTCGGGGCGCACGTCGACTGGTCGAGCACGGCCCAGCTGGTCGCAGAGCAGTTGCAGCGGCACTTACCCAGCCCGGATGTACTCACCGCCCAAGAGCGTCTCGGTGCCGTCGACGCCTATCAAAGTCATACCTTGCACGTGGAGTCGGACGGCTCGTTCTCGATCATTGCCGTAGTGTGGCGGCCCGGACAGCTCACGCGTATCCACGACCACGTCACATGGTGTGTCGTCGGCGTGATCCAGGGCGTCGAACACGAGGAACTGTTCGACGCGAACCTTAACCCGATCGGGAGTAGCGACAATCGGGTTGGCGACGTCAGCGGGTTCGCACCGCCGGGAGACATCCATCGGGTGCACAACACAGCCAACACGACTGCGATCTCGGTTCACATCTACGGAACCGACGTCGCTCGCATGGGGTCGAGCGTCCGGCGCTTCTACAACTAGCATCCCGGTCGGATTGGTTGCCCGTTCAGCCGTTCGGGCCTGTCGCGATCGGCACCCGCTCGGCAACGGATTCCCCGATGGCGACCACTCCCTTACGGATCCCTGCGGCGAATGGCTGTCCACGGCAAGACGATGATGCGATGCCGGGATTCGCTGATCGGAATGCGCACATACGCGGCATCGCGCCCCATCGCAATACCCAGCAGCTCGCCATCGACCTCGCGATCGTCGTACCAAACGGTGACGATTGCGCCGATCGGGATGGGGCGATCCTCGAGAGCGGGCACAACGGCCAGCCTATGGAGCTGATGATGTACGGACGATGAGTCGAAGGCGGCCGTCCCGCGCCGCGCCGCGGACCGTACCGTGGACCGTCGTGGGGAGCCCAGCGTGCGCCTGCTGATCGTTGAGGACGATGTCCGGATGGCGGCTCTGCTGAAGCGCGCCTTGGAGGAGGACGGGTACGCCGTCGACGTCTCCGGGGACGGCCAGGAAGCGTTGTGGCTGGGCCGCGAGAACGACTACGACGCGATCATGCTCGACGCCATGCTTCCCGGGCTGGACGGGTTCGAGATCGTGCGGTGCTGGCGGGCGGAGCGGCGGTGGGCGCCGGTTCTGATGGTGACAGCCCGGGCGGGGGTGCCGGCTCGGATCGAGGGTCTGGACGCGGGAGCGGACGACTATCTGGCCAAGCCGTTCAGCTTCGATGAGTTGACCGCCCGAATCCGGGCGTTGGTACGCCGGGGAACGGTGGCCCGGCCGGCGATCCTGGAGGCTGGCGACCTGCGGCTTGACCCAGGTGCCCGGCGAGTTAGTCGAGCTGGGACCGAGATCGACTTGACGGCCAAGGAGTTCGCGCTGCTCGAGCTGTTGATGCGGCGCCGGGGTGAGGTACTGACCCGCACCTACATACTGGAACATGTCTGGGATTTCGCTTACGACCCGACCAGCAACGTCATCGACCAGTACATCGGTTCGTTGCGCCGCAAGGTGGATCGACCGTTCGGCCGATGCGACATCGAGACTGTTCGGGGGGCCGGCTATCGACTGGTCGACAGCGCCGAAGCCGGCCCTCGTCTGGCGCGATGACCGAGCAGACACCCCCCGGATCCCGCCGCCTTGCATTGCTACTGCGTGGTG
>Ga0207665_10003062_pt1 | contig 11217 bp, 7 predicted proteins | sample LARL112metaG_FD_184351 | JGI IMG/M metagenome (GOLD analysis project Ga0207665, IMG submission 184351) | Corn, switchgrass and miscanthus rhizosphere microbial communities from Kellogg Biological Station, Michigan, USA - LAR L11-2 metaG... | ecosystem: Host-associated > Plants > Roots >...
CGGAAAAGTTGCAGCAAGCGGTTCTCGCGCTACTATACTTGAACACGTTTGAGCAGAAGTTAGGAAAACGGGCCTGGAAAGCGCTTCCCTGGAGCGTGATGGATCAACTCCACGACAAGGGCTACATTTCCGATCCGGCCACGAAAGCCAGGTCTGTGTGCTTATCAGACGAAGGAGCCAGGATATCCGAAGAATTGTTTGAGAGGCTTTTTGCGGTCAAGTAGCGGGTAGCGGTACTGCACGGGACGAGACCGATCGCCATCGCAAGGCCTAGCACCAATTTTACCGGTAAGGCGACAAATCGGGGACTTAGCAAGCCAGAATGTTCCAACGAACCTTCGGACTCAGAATAACTTCCGGTTTGTCCGTAATCCAGGAGCAATCCGGGAATCACGTTCCACAAGCCGTCTCAGGATTAATCCGCCCTGTGGAACCCGTACACCTAATGGGATGGTTCTGGGGTAGGGGACTTAAACCCGATCATCTCGGATGACTCGACAATGTGACGCGAGTCGTCCTGCTAGGCGTTGGCCGTAGCTACTTCGCACAACCTCCGCGAACAGCCCAAAGTGGCTGACGCCGGTTCGGAGTTGCTGCCAACCATGCCACGGATAGACGTACGCATCTCGCTTATTTCTCACTATGGTTAACCAGGCTGCAGTCTGCGAAGGCTCTCGATGGCGCTGGTATCTCCAGGATCGAGAGCCACCGACTTCTTGAAACTCTCGGTGGCATTTTCGTTGTCCCCGGCTGCTAGATACGCGTCTCCCAAACTGTCGAAGATCGCTGCGGCCTCCTTTGGAAACATCTCCGCGTTCAGCTTGAGAATCTCCAGCGCTTCCTTGTTCTTTCCATGCTGCAGAAGCTTCCGGCCCACCAGATTGAGCTGCCCAGAACCGAATGCATAAGCATCTGGCTCATGCTCTTTCAACTCCTTGTATTGGCGAAGCGCAGCCTCCAGTCCCCCCCTGCCGATGGCGTCGTAAACCACGGCTCCTATCGACTTCTTGCCTTGCGGTGCCTGGAAGTTCCACCGATCAAAATTGGGGTTCTGTGCTGTGATGCGCAGTTCGATTTCTACCTCGTTGCTGATCGCGTTGTTCCAGAAGGTGGGACCGATCACTCCATAGTCCTTCCGTTGCAACTTAAGCCGCCCCTCGAAGCCGATGCGGGTGTTATGCCAAGGGTCTGGCGTCTTATGCTGGCGCCACACTAAAGGAACGACGACATCGCGCGTCACGTCGCGGATCGTGAGCGTCCCGGCCATGACGTAGTCGTCGCCTTGCCTCTGGATGGATTTGCTTTGAAATCTGATCGTCGGGTACTTGTTGGCGTCGAAGAAGTTTGCACCTCTGAGATCGCTGTCACGATCCGAATTGCCAGTATCGATGCTAGCCGTTTTGATGATTGCTGTGACGGACGACTTGGTGAGATCGGCTTCATCATAGCTGATGGTTCCGTCGAAGTCGGGAAATCTGCCATCCACGTCCGCGACACCAACTAAAGTGACCGTAAACCCAATCTTTGAATGGCCCGAATCGACCGGAAACTTCTCGGCCGCAAAGCCTACGGTCGCAACCAATGACAGCAACCAACCGATTGTTAGACGCCGAAGCATAAGCAACCCCCTGTTCCAAAACGCACGTATTCTACCGACCTTCTTCTCCTTTAACTATCTGTGCCAGCTATTCTTACCGCTTTACCGACAACGAGAAAAAGACCGCCCATTGTCCGCTTTCGGGAAGAAGTAGTCGCGGAACCGGACAGCTACTTGCGGCCAGGTTCCAACTTGCAGGCTACTCTGGGCTCATCGCCAAGTCCAAACGCGCTTGTGGTTACGAATATCGCCGTCAACCCCCGAGTGGTCGGCAACTCGGAAGTTATGGCAGAAGTCGCGCTGGGTCCTTCCTGGCAAACGCGGTAATCGCCGAAGTTGCGTTTGGCGCGGGGAACTTTACCGGTTTGCCGTGCCAGGCATGTTCGATTACTTCCGAGTTGCCCGTGACTCGACAGGAATCCAGAGTTTCTCACACAGAGTCGCTTCAATGCTGCGCGTCGGCGAAACATGGTCACAGCGACGTGCTGAGGCCTTTCTCAAGGCCATCGGCCGCCGTTTACGCCGTTGTGGCTTGCCAGGGGATCCCGGTCAACCCGCTCCGCTCGGAGCTTGCTTTTTCCATTTCTCTCCTATAGAGTGTCTATAGCATCTCCTATTGAATCTCTATAGGACAGAACAAATGCCACCTTCCAACACTAGTCTTCTCCAGGGCACACTGGATGTGCTCATCCTTAAAGTTCTTGCGCTCCAGCCAATGCACGGCCTCGGAATCTCCAACCGCATCGCGCAGGTGACCTCGAACACCTTTCTCGTCAAGCCTGGCTCACTCTTTCCCGCGCTTCACCGCATGGAGGAGGCCGGCTGGCTCACTTCCTCCTGGGGGGAATCCGAAAACAACCGTCGCGCGAAGTTCTACCGCCTCACCGCCGTCGGCCGCCGACAGCTCAAACAGGAAGCCGATCTCTGGGCGCGCATTTCCGCCGCCATGGCCCGCGCTCTTAAAGCAACCTGAGAACGAGCAGCTCTTCGAGGTGGACAATGCCCCTTTGGCCCAAACTAAACTCTCTCTGGCGTAATCTCACGGAGAGGCAGAAGGTGGAAGACGACCTCGCCGACGAAATTCGCTCCTACCGCGAATTGCTCGAGCAACAAAAGATCCGCGAAGGCGCTGATCCGGTCACGGCTCGGCGGGAAGCCTCGATCGAACTCGGGGGCGCCGAAAAGCTCAAGGAAGAAGTTCGCGACGTCCGCCGCGGAGCTGCTTTTGACGTCCTGGGCGCAGAACTTCGGCAATCCCTCCGCGGTCTTCGCCGCAATCCTTCGCTAGCCGTCCTCGGCACAACCATGCTCTCCCTCGGCATGGGTGCCAGCATTGTTGTTTTCAGCATCTTTCAATCCGCGCTGCTCAAACCGTTGCCTTTCCGCGACTCGAATCGCCTGCTCACCATCTGGGAAACCCGCCTCGACCGCGGCATCGATCAGGCATCCTTTTCCGAAGCCAATTTCTGGGACGTTCGGTCCTACAATCACTCTTTCAGCGAAGTCGGCGCCTATCACTATGACGAAGCCAACCTAACGGGCCTTGGCCCCGCTGAGAAGGTCGTCGCTTGCGAAGTCAGCGCCGGCTTCCTCCGCACTCTCGGCGTCTCCCCGATTCTCGGCCGCGATTTTTCCTACGACGATGACCGTGGCGGATTCCGAAATCCGGTTGTGATACTTGGCAACAAATTCTGGAAGACGCGCTTTGCCAGCGATCCAAACATTCTCGGTAAAGCTCTCCGCCTCAATGACAAAGCCTACGTCGTCATCGGCGTTCTTCCTCCCGGCGAGCCCTGGATTGATGACCAGCTTTACATGCCTTTCGGCTATCGCCCCGACGCCGACCGTGACAGTTGGGAATTTCAAGTCATCGGCCGCCTCAAGCCCGGCACCACCCAAGAAGCGGCGCAAGTCGATCTCGCTCAAATCGCAGGATCTCTCGCGCAGTCCTTCCCCAAACAGGACAAGGGCATCGGCTTTTTCTTCACGCCTTCGAGTACCTGGGTTGCCAGTCAGACCACCCGCCGCGCCCTCTGGGTTCTCCTCGGTGCCGTCACCTTTCTTCTTCTCATCGCTTGTCTGAATATCGCCAATCTTCTCCTCGCTCGTGGTACCGCGCGCATGCGCGAAATCGCCGTGCGCACCGCTCTCGGCGCCAGCCGCGCCCGCCTCATTCGCTTTGTGATGATGGAGTCGCTTTTGCTGAACGGCTTCGGCGCGGCGGCAGGATTGTTCGTCGCCTACCTCGGCATCGGCATCATCCAATCTGTTGAAATTCGGGGCATACCGCGCCTTGCTGACGCCGGGCTCAACCCCTGGGTGCTGGCCTTCGCTGTTTTCATCGCCCTCGTGACTGGCATTCTGTGCGGCCTCGCCCCCGCGCTTCAGGTGCCCGCTTCCGGCATTGCTGCCGCTCTTCGCGATGGCGATCGCCAAACCAGCAGCCGCGGACAAGGCCGCCTTCGCAACATTCTGGTCACTGGTGAAGTGGCGCTGTCGTTTCTTCTGCTCGTCGGTGCTGGTCTCCTCATCCGCAGCTTCAAAGAACTCATGACTGTAGACCGTGGCTTTCACACCGAAAATCGCCTCATATTTACCGTCAACATGCCGGGGTCTTACTGGGAAAAAGTCGTCGGCAAACAGTTTCTCGATCGCTTCTTCGAGCGCCTCAAGACGAACCCGCAAGTTCTGGCATCCGGCGCCATCAATCAGCGCCCCGTCGAAGGCGGCGATCCCGGCATGGGCATCGACACGCCGCAATCTTCGGCGAAACCCCCTTGGGCCGGATGGCGCGTCGTTACGCCGGGGTATTTCGCCGCGGTCGGCCTTCCCCTCGTTCACGGCAGACTTTTCGATGAAAACGACAAGCCCGTCTGGATTCCCAAAGACGTGCCGCCCTATCCTCGCCGGGTAATACTCAGTGATCGTCTCGCGAAACAGATTTTCAAGAACGAGGATCCCATCGGAAAGCAAGTGCTTCTCTGGAAGGGCCAAAGCAGCGGCCCCGCCGAAGTTGTGGGTGTTGTGGGGGATAGTCGCGAGCGCGGCCTCGCCGAAAATCCGACGCTCACCGTCTATCTTCCCTACGGAACAAACGCCCTGACCAGCGAGTTCGTCGTTCACACGCGCGACAATCCGCTTGCCCTCGTTCCCACGATTCGCTCGCTCATCGGCGAACTCGATCCCAATCTCCCCATTTCCAACATGCGCTCCTTCGACCAGATCGTCTACCGCTCCGTCGCTCCGCAGCGCCTCAATGCCGTTCTCCTGTCCATCTTCGGCGTGCTGGCCCTTCTCCTCGCCACAACCGGCATTTACGGCGTTCTCTCCTACTCCATCACGCGCCGCACGCCCGAAATCGGTCTCCGCGTCGCACTCGGCGCCACTCGCTCCAATATTCTTGGCATGACCATTCGCCAGGGTTTGCGTCCCGCTCTCATCGGCGCGCTCCTCGGAGCCATCGGCGCCTTCTGGCTCTCCCGCTACTTGGCCACTCTTCTCTTTGGCGTAAAACCGTTCGACGCCGTCACCTACCTCGCCGTCGCAGCTCTCCTCCTCGCCACCGCGGCTCTCGCCTGCTACATCCCTGGCCGCCGCGCCATGCAAACCGACCCCGCTACCGCCCTCCGCATCGAGTAGAGGGCCGGCAACGGGAACGTCTTCGACCCGCAGGAACCATCGCAAATTGTGCGCACAAACAGCATCGTTCTCGGATTGTGTTTCACACGGAGAATCCTCCTCGGACGCAGTAGCGTCATGTGAAATTTCAAACTGTCCGGGAAAGACTGATTAGGTTGTCTAGCTAGGTGGGATCGGGTAGCTTCTGCAGAGCCCTCCCCAAAACGGCAAGGAGGATCGTATCAACCATCGGTCTGTAGTAGTTCCCCGCCTTTTGTCAATTCAATACGTTTTACCAGGCGTGGTTGGTGAAGGTACATGAATAATTCGCTTCGTGAGATTCCCGGAATCCTCTCAGAAAAGACATGAACGTTCGCCGGACAAGCGATCAGCTACGCTACTACGGCTCACAAGTAAAGAAAATGAACTAGACGAAAGAACTGCTATCTTTGGAGCCGCGAAGTTAGCCCTCTAAACCTGGCTCAACGCACGGGATGGCTGCCGAATCGTCGGCAAGCCGGAAGTAAAGGGGCGTATCCTGCAAACGCGCTGACTCTCTTTACCATCGGGGAAAACAAGGGAGTAAACTCCCGGCTCATGGCCATTGGTATCCGCATCTCCTTTTTCGATAGTTGGGGTTTTATGGGAGGAATCATGGGTTCTTGGAGGAAGAACACCTGGGCTGGAGTCCTTCTCTTGGTCTCCGCCGCGCTGACTCTGTCTGCACAAGAGCCGCGTTCACCGTTGCCGCCACAGGGAGAGCATGCGAAGGCGTCGCCGACGGCCAGCGCGAGGAAACCCAACATCGTCCTAATGCTCACGGATAATCTCGGCTATGGTGAGCTCGGTATCTATGGTGGCGGTATCCTTCGTGGAGCGCCCACCCCTCGCATCGACAAGCTTGCCAGCGAGGGTACCCGACTGTTGAATTTCAATGTCGAAGCTCAGTGCACTCCCTCGCGTTCAGCGCTGATGACTGGCCGTTTCCCCATTCGCTCGGGAACCTACCAGGTGCCGCGTGGTGGTGTTCCCGAAGGACTAACGACCTGGGAGATTACGCTGCCGCAGCTCTTGTCAGCGCAAGGCTACTCTACCGGGATCTGGGGCAAGTGGCACCTTGGCAGTGCGGAAGCGCGCCTTCCCACGAATCGAGGCTTCGACGAGTGGTACGGCATCCCGCGCACCTATAGCGAAGTCTTTTGGCCCGAGCTGAATGACACCCATTCCCTATGGCCGTCCGTTGGCTCAAAGCAGGGCTGGGACCCACACTTGGTTCCCGCTGAGCCTATTTATGAAGCGCGCAGAGGTGAGAAGCTTCGCAAGGTGGCCGAGTTGGATTTGGATCATCGGCGGGCCATGGAAAAGGAAATCACCACGCGCGCCATCGAATTTATAAGAAGAAGTGCGAGCAACGGCAAACCATTTTTCGCCTATGTCTCGTTCTCGCTCTTTCACATGCCAACACTGCCGAATCCAGAGTTCGCAGGTAAGACGGGGAACGGCGATTGGGCGGATTGCCTCGCCGAGATGGACCATCGCACAGGGCAGATTCTCGACGCCATCAAGGAAGCCGGCATCGAAGACAGCACGATCGTCATTTTCACCAGCGACAACGGCCCCGAGGCTACTCACCCTTGGGAAGGCGACAGCGGCCCTTGGAGGGGTACCTATTTCACCGCTATGGAGGCTTCGCTGCGCGCTCCATTCACCATCCGCTGGCCCGGCAAGATTCCCTCCGGGCGTGTGAGCAACGAGATCGTCCACATCGTGGACCTGTTCACAACTCTTGCCCACATAGGAGGAGCTGAGATACCGAAAGATCGTCCGATTGATGGTGTGGATCAGATGGATTTTTTCCAAGGCAAACAGGAGCGCTCGAATCGCGACGGATTCCCCGCCTATGTGGCTGACCGCTTACAGGCAGTGAAGTGGCGGAATTGGAAAATGCATCTCGTTTGGCAGGAGAACATGTACGACGCGCCCCAGCGACTGCCGCTCCCCAGAATCATTAACTTGCTCACCGATCTGAAAGAAGAGAACGACGTTCTCATTCAAAATGGTTGGGTCACCTATCCGATGATGAAAATCGTCAACGACTTTGAGGGGAGCTTGAAGAAATATCCGCCGATCAAGATGGGCACGCCCGATCCGTATCAGCCTCCAACTGAACAAACGCCGCAGCGCTAACTCTGGGAAGAGTGAGTGCTGTTTCCACAGCTTTGGAGTAACGAACCGCGATTGCTAGTGGATGGTCGGCAACTCGGAACTAATCGCAAAGTCCTGGCAGCACTAACCGGCAAAGTTGCTCCCGGTATTAGCGCGGTGCCGCTTCGCAGTCGATGGCTTGGCCAAGGAAGATGACACCCCTGTCATCACTGAATGCGGCTGTTTTGCACCATGTGCTCTTGTCGTTCATGTCGGAAGGCCGCTGAAGCGTCATCTGATAGTGCATCCCGTCCGAGGTCGTCGTAATTGTCAGTTCGTATGGCTGTGGGCTCTCAAGGTCAATTGGTGATTTGCTCAGAAGGCCTTTCAGCCGTAGCAAGGCCAGCATCTGGTCTCGGTCAGCGTAGCGTCCATTCTCGTGCTTGTAAGAAACCTCATGCGTGTTTAATAGTCGAATGGCATTTATTAGTTTTGCCGTGAGAATTTCTGGCTGGGCACTTACTTGTCGAGGAGTGGATTCCCCAAATAGGACTGCTCCCAGCATAACGACAAACAGCAGGAGACCTGTTTTCTTCATGGCGACCTCCAACAGCGAAGATTGTACCCAATCTGTGAAGAAAACCGTCAGCAGGTCCTGATAAACGCGGTAATCGTCGAAGTGGGCGCTGGAAGGAACCTTTCCGATTTCCCAACTTACCAGGCGTTAGGCTGTTCATCGCGAGAGTCAATTGAACTCAGTCGAAGGTTGGTGGAGAATTCTTCTCTTGCAAACGAATTTTTGAAGCATGCGAATACCACACGACGACAAACCTCCAATTGAATGGCCTCTTATCTTGCTCATTGGGATTTTTCTTTGCCTGGTAGTGGGGGCGGTGCTCTGGATGAAGCACGCAACTGATGTGCCATGAAACTCACATGAATGACGGACTCTTAGATGTCCGGTTACCGGGTGAATCAGGACGTATGTCTGTTAGCGCGAGCAACGAAAGAACCGTGCCGGAAAGTCGGGGCATGGCACCGCGATCTCAAACAGCGAAGAGGATTCTAGGAACTTTGTCGAAAATAGAAATCGGCGGGAGCCAAATGATCTCCCGCCGGTTTCGTCTTCGAATAAATGCTCAACTCATGGGTCCCTAAGCGTCGCGCTCCAGGAGGCGCCGCAAGTGGCCGCATCATTCCGCTTTGGGTTGCTGGCGTCCGTGCAATTGACGTTACCCTTTCCCTTGGCATTGGGGTCGCGGTACTTGAATTGCCAATCCACTAATCCGGCTGGCGGATTCTGCGAGACATTGGCATTGAATATCGCTCCCTTTTGGTTCCTGCCAACGTTCCCGCCGCAAAGATTCGCGGGCGCTTGAACCGCCCCGTCCCAGGAAAGTATGCTGTTAGCATCGCCGGTTGCGTGCTTTGACGTGTCTCCCGCGGGAATGTTGTATGTAAAGGTTGAGAGGCCACCGCCGTTCAGCTGGCCTGGTGCGCCGAGGTTGATAACTATGTTTTCCACACTGTTGTCTGGGCAGACTACCGGTACTGTGACGGTGGCAACAACCGTGTAAGCGGTGCCGGGGTGCGAGCCGCTGACGAACTTGAAGTCGTAGCCGCCAGAGATCCAGTCGCCGGGGCTGATATGCAGGTCACCCTCCATGCTGGAAGGCCCAATAGAGAAGTTCTTTCCGGGTGGCGTTGGGCCGCAAGTCAAAGTATCGTTGCCGTTACCTAGGTCGACCGCAAGAGGTCCGGAAGTCTCGCCGCCCGCAGTGGTCAATGTGGCTGATCCGGTCACCGTAAAATTGTCGGACAAGCTCCCCGAGTTCAACCAGTTAAAGCACTTCGTGGTGCTGAAGGTCCCGGTGTCGTCAACAGTGAAGTCGATCTCGCCCCCTACCGTTATCGGCGAACCCCCTGTAGTCGAAGTCAGCGTAAACGTATAGGTGATCTTGTCCGCTTCGCCTGGCGTTAAGCTGTCTGCGCTCACGGACAAGCAGCCCTGTGTGCAGTTCGTCGTAGCCTTAGCAACCGTCAAGTTGTGCGCCGATGCCGGCACCGCGTAGGCAAAGGCTAGTATTAGTACCGCAAGACACGCAAGAGACTTCATGCTGAGCTTTCCTCGCTTTCGATTAAATTTCCAAGGGGATCCCGGGGACGCGAACAGTGTGCTGAATCAATGACGATTACGTATAGCGGGTCAAGACCGTAATTTTGTTTGCGGTCTTGTCCCGAGGTGTTTCGCCAAGCCGTTCTGAGCCGGATAAGATCCACATAGTTTCTGCCATGCACAATCCACCGAACAGCAAGGGACATCGCTTTGTCACCAATCGGCAGTCCTACGCCAAGCCGCTCCCAACTTGTTACAAACATGGGACCGCTCTTCCAATCAGCGACCGCTGGTTGCACAAAAAGAGAAGTCTTCCGCTCATTGTGCGCATTCTTTCAAGCACCGTGGACACTCGTGAGAAATGGTGATTCACGTACTAGACAGCACAAAACCCATGCGCGATATAAATGTGGCCGGATGGAATGACCTTTTGCCACAACTGGGGTCGAAGTCTCGTTCTCATTTCCCTGGTTTTCATTTAGGATTTGCCAGGACCAATGAGATCGCTACCGGCCTTTACCCTAAAGGTTATTTCAGTGTTGGTCGTGGGTGCTGTGTTCCCGAGCGCGGCGGACACTCCGAACGCGATTATCCAGACAGTGGCGGGCAATGGGACTTCTGGCTTTTCCGGCGACAATGCTGCCGCTGCTACAGCCAATCTGTCCGAGCCATTCGGGGTGGCGGTGGATACGGCCGGCAACCTCTACATCGCTGACACTTCCAATCACCGCATTCGGAAAGTCAATACGTCCGGCGTGATCACCACGGTAGCGGGCAATGGAACGGAAGGCTTCTCCGGCGATGGCGGCCCAGCTACCAGCGCCGCTCTGAACACCCCAATCGGGGTGGCGGTGGATATGGCCGGGAACCTCTACATCGCCGACGCTTTCAATAATCGCATCCGCAAGGTAAATACAGCCGGGGTCATTACGACGGTGGCGGGCAATGGGGTTGGGGGCTTTTCCGGAGACCATGCCGCAGCCACGAGCGCCAGTCTGAGCGCTCCATTCGGAGTAGCAGTGGACAAGGCCGGCAACCTCTATATCGCCGATACCTCCAATCAGCGCGTTCGGAAGGTCGGTACTTCCGGGACGATCGCCACAGTAGCAGGGAATGGAACGGAAGGTTTCTCCGGAGATGGCGGTCCGGCTACGCGAGCTAGTCTGAATTTCCCAACGGGGGTGACTCTAGATAGGGCCGACAACCTGTTCGTCACCGACCAGAGCAATCATCGAATTCGCAAGGTAACTACTGGCGGCGTTATTACGACAGTAGCAGGCAATGGGGACGCTGGCTTTTCCGGAGACCATGCCGCAGCCACGAGCGCCAGTCTGAATCTACCGATCGGGACCGCGGTGGACGCGGCTGGCATGCTCTATATCGCCGACACGTCAAATCACCGCATTCGCAGGGTCAGTTCCGACGGGACGGTAACCACGGTGGCGGGCAACGGGGTTGGGGGCTTTTCCGGCGATGGCAGCGCGGCCACTAGGGCCACTCTGAACTCGCCAAGCGGGGTGGCTGTGGATTCGGCGGGGAACCTCTACATCGCGGACAGCTTCAATAACCGCATACGCAGGTTGAATGCTGTTCCCTCGGCGACTGGAGATCGAGGCCTACCGGACAAATGTTCTAGCTGGCCACAATCGGCGTTGTGGGAAGCCGCAGTCGCGTTCTGGGTGGATGGTCGGCAACTCGGAAGTTATGGCAGAAGTCGCGCTGGGTCCTGGTAAACGCCGAA
>Ga0207665_10003064_pt1 | contig 11215 bp, 10 predicted proteins | sample LARL112metaG_FD_184351 | JGI IMG/M metagenome (GOLD analysis project Ga0207665, IMG submission 184351) | Corn, switchgrass and miscanthus rhizosphere microbial communities from Kellogg Biological Station, Michigan, USA - LAR L11-2 metaG... | ecosystem: Host-associated > Plants > Roots >...
GTTTTTATAGTTCTCATTTGTTTTTTATACAGCGATACTAATTCCTCAACGCCAGTGGCATCTTCTGGCTTCTTATCGTATCTTATTTTGCCCGTAAACTTTGGAAATCTGAGTGCGAGTCCATATCCTGGCCTTATTGTATCCAAAGCTGCAGTATGAGAAGGACTTAGGGTTATTTCAGAAGCAATAACTTCAATTACGATTTTTGGTTCAAACCATACGTCCATTTCCATTCCTGTATCCACCCTTGCATGCCTATGTGTAATGAGATGATTTTCTAAATTATTATAAAATTGTTCAAGAAGTTGATCAGTAAAGCCAGTTCCAACTTTACATGTACTCCTGAACATGTCAAATTTAGAATCATAGGCTCCGAGCAAAAGGGCACCATATCTCCCAACTCTGCGACCTCTACCATAAAGTGCACCTGTTATGACTAGATCTAGTGTATCTGCGAGGTCGCTTCGGTACTCACGTTTTAGTTTCACCCACGCGAATTCTCTAGCTCCTGCTCTGTATGTGCTTGTAAGTTGCTTTATCATCAGTCCTTCACATCCATTTTCAATGGCAGAGGCCATAAACTTGTCAATTTGCTCTGATTTTTTTACGATGGTTTGCCGAATTAACCTTAACTTTTCATTACTTAATCCTTGGATTATTTTTTCAAGTATCTTACGTCGGTGGATATAGTCTAACGAAGTCTTGTCATCTCCATCTAGATGTAATACATCAAAAAAATTCATAATGACGGGATAGTTTTCTATTGCCTGTTTTATCCCATATTTTCTGCGGCGGTGCATTAGTTCCTGAAACGGGAGAAATTCGTCAGTATGGGGGTTAATGGCTACAACCTCTGCTTCTAATATTGCTTCTTCTGCCTTGATTGACTTTATTGCTTCTGCGACATCAGGGTAATGGCCTGTGATCTTCTCAAGTCTCCTGGAAAAGAGCTCTATTTTTTCTTTTCTTTTATGCACTTGTATTCTTTCGCCGTCTAATTTGTATTCTGCTGCCGCCTCACTACCCGTTCTTTCTAATGCTTCTTCGGAAGTACTTACGCGTTCTGCCAGCATTGGTCTAATTGGTTTAAACAAAGTTATTTGAAGCGATTTTACAGATTCAAGACCTTTTGTAGCTAATAGTTTTGCTACTGTTCCTAAGTCACTGGAAACATTATAACCTTTTTCTAGTGTATGTCTGTTGGATTTGTCTCCTGTAAATGCCAACGCTAATGCATCCATTACAGTATGGTCTGCTATACCGAGTCGTAACGTTCCCATTACGAACTTCATTATATAGCGGCTCTCTCGCGAAGTTGCATTATTTAAAAGACTGCTTACGAGCCTTATTTTGACTTCCTGTGAACCAGAGCCTATTGAACGTGCAATCTTATCTAAGGTTGAGTATACCCTTTCAACAGTCATTGCATCGTCGAATAGAGTAGCTTGGTTCTTTGATTTCGTCGCCTCTTTAGCAGCGTCGCCAAGGTCACCAGTTTTCCTATAGATTTCTTCTATAACTGCAAGGTCTAATCCTGCGGATTGAGCAAGTGCACGAATAGCCATTTTTTCTGCTAAACCTAACTCTACTCCTTCATAGTCAGGGGAGATCTTACCCTGTATAAGGTATATTACTTTATCAATAATATCCGAGGGTGTTCTTTTCAAAAGAGCGACGAGATAATCAGTAAGAGCGAGTCTACTGGATGTTTGCTCCATTTGCTCAAATGTATCTACAATGAGAGAAAAGTTCAATGATGATTTTAAGGATATTATCCAGTTTTAAGTTTTTTAGATGATCTTTTACACTAGAGAATATTGGATTATCCATAGAGTTATTGATTTAAGCTGCTGTATTGAACTGGAAATAATGCCTATTTTAGGAACTAGAATTTATAAGGCGCATTAATCCAACATTGATGGTATGGGCGGCATGAAGAAGAAGCCAGTAGGATCAACAGACAAAGCAACTAATACCGCTACTGCTAGTCCAGCTGGCGACACAAAAACAGGAAAAAAGGAGGATCTTAAGAAGGTTGGAGCTAGACCGCAGCAAAAACAAAAATTATCGGTTTTCGTAGAAGAATCCCAAGGTATAAAATCATTACAGGGTATGAAGGCGATTACGATCCAAAGCTTTGCAAGAGCTTCTGGTGTAAAAATTTCTGTTGCTAACGGTTTTGTCAAATCTCTTGAGGCAAAAGGACTGGTAAAGAACGTTGGTGGCTATAGTGGACATAGAGTCTACAAATTGGAAAAATAGTAAACTATGTATTTGCACCCTCGTAAGAATTGAATGACATGATACCTTAATGTAAAGGGCAGGTAAATTGATTAACGGGCAACATCTAAAATAAGTCAAATTGTCCATTAGTTAATAAAAAGTTGATGTTTTTCCAGCAAACGTTGCTATAAAAGAGGTTTATTACTGCTTTTTATATCATGATAATCCACCAATCCACGAGTTATCTGTAAACTGGGTAAATATGTGAATTGCTCCTTTGATGTATCTAGGTAACAATTATCTTGTTCTTTTCGAAACACGGAGGAGACTATTTTGCAATCTGTTTTAGGCTATCAAGAGAGTTGTTCTGCTTTGTTGCTTAACTAAATAAATCGCAAAATATTGACTATTTCAATACATCTTATCCCTGATCATACTTGATTTGTCACTATGAAGGCATAATATTCCTGCTATTATTGATGGATAACAAAGTTATGCAACAAAGCAGAGTTGTTCCTAAAATGTGTCGCCCTGATTCTTTAGAATCATTATATCTCCTGTCTGTGTATTTTGTATTATTTCTAGATTTGATTTGACTATTCCTATAGCATTCATAGGTGTGACTAATGAATCCTTGATAAAGATGCATATCGATCCATTGGATGTCATATATGCCATATCTCCGCGCTTAAATTTGGTTTTCTGCTTTTCTGCTCCTATGGTCAATCCTGTTTCAATGTAGACTAATTTATCTGCGAATTTATGAACTCTATCTTGCAATGGCAGCCTCTTTAAAATCATCCCCACACTTAGTGGGGATAAATGACGTATCATTTCGCATTGAGCGAATCCTTTATTTGATATTTCCAAGGTGACAGGGAGCCTTGAAATTGATCCAGCATTAGTCATGGTGATGCAAATTAAAGATGTTCGTCGATTATATAATAGAAACGTTTTTCCGTTCGAATTGTAAAATTCGCAACGTTTAATTATATATCCATTATCTTTTTGCAGTATTCTTGGTAGTAAAGCATTCTTCGAATAAAAAACATTTGTCAAAATCATCACCGCACATTAAAGAAAAGACTGCCAAGAAGGCAGAATCTAAAGCAAAGCGAACTAGTTCAGGAAAACCATTAAAGAAACAGATGGAGACTGAACAGATTTCTGACGATGCAGATGCAAATGCAATGCTACTAATCGACCGACCTACTAAGGAATCGAATCGTCCTGAAAATGAAGTAGTTATATATAACGAAGTTGAATTTGAGCTTAAAGAAATTATTTCAACCGACAACCAGATTTTAATTGGACCATCTAGGCTTACAAGATTTGAGAGGGCCAGAATTACTGGCGCTCGATCATTGCAACTATCTTTAGGAGCTCCTTCCTTGATTAGAGTCTCAAATGATATACGAGATTCTATCTCTTTAGCATCGGCAGAACTTGACCTTAAGGCTTTACCGATCTCTATTAGACGTGTTTTACCAAATGGCCACTATCAGGATATTCCAATAGATATAATGAAATAATGTATTCTGGTCTTATGGATATATTTCTTTGAGTTTACTTACTTCAAATATGTTGAATTCATACCACTATATCAGTAATCGAGATATGATCATGAGAGATCATCTTCACTGTGGCATGGAAAATGTACTGAATGACTCCAAAATAGCTTAAGTTTAGTCAAAAGATAAAAAGTAGCATAATGAATAGCATCTGTTGCAAAGGAGCCATCCTAAGTACAATAAAAAACGTAGAATGACCAGGATAAGCATGTCACTACCATCAGAGTTGTTATGTGAATTTGATAAAAGCATCGTAAAATCAGGTTTTCCAGATAGATCTAAAGCGATTCAGACAGCTCTGCATTCATTTATAGATCAAAATAATTGGGATGTAGAGGATAAGGAGGCAGGAGCTGGTGCAATAATGATGCTATACAATAATCATATCTTCAATCAAGATACAAAATCTATTCAAACGCAGCATAAATATAATGATGTAATAAGTGCTACTACTCATATGCATTTAGACGATGATAATTGCTTAGAGACTATTATGGTTAAAGGAAAAGTAAAAATAATAAAAAATCTAGTAAAAGATCTGTCACAGAATCGCGGCATTAAGAGTTTAAAAATACATTTTGTAAGTTTTGTCTGATAAAAGCAGTTGATTATTTTATCATTATCGATTGATTCACTCTTTTTAGACTAATCTACGAAAATCGAGATTTTTAGAGAATAATTGAATTATTGCAAAATGACAGTTATGATTGCTAAATTACATGGGCAACATGATTTCGTTTGAAGGAAAGGAAATCGGTTAATAAATACAGTATGCTGAGTATTGTACGTCGTCATGATACTTTGGATCCAGACAAATAAACACATGGGAAAACAAGACAACCTCACATAAGAGAAGCTTTTTCTTCCTAATTATTATGTAGGAACACTTTCCCGCTTGTATCGACAATTCAGGAGCTTGCTCATAAGATCTGCAAATGAATGAGTTCGGAATTGCTTGTCTATACGCATATTATATTATGAAAATTCAGTCCCTTGCCTCATCTGTATAAAATATTGCCTCATTTCTTTTTGATGCTGAACCAGACATTAATTGTAGAATGGAATTTTCCAATCTATCATTATTAGGGTAGGTACCATCGAGATTTCCTGCAAGGATGAGATAAAGTCGAATATTTGAACCGAGAACATCTTGAAGTTCTTGGTTGACAGTAGCAGTGTATGGTCGTAGGGCTCCTCTAAAAACTTCTGAGCGTGCTCTAACAGTTCCTGTAATCTTCTTGCCAATTGGCGCATCTGGTCCTACTATTATGACTATTCCTTTAGACCCTTTAAATTTGATAGGTTCCTCTACTGCTCCCTTAGGAGCCATCGCATTTACTGCTTCCCTTGTAATCAAAGCAGGTATATTGACGAAATTATCAACTAATGAATCCCACTGCTGTCTTGCAAGGGATGAAATTGGTAGATTATAATCATAATCACCTGTAAAATGAATTATCCCGTCTATGCTGCCAAAACTTGTTCTTGCTGTGTTGAAAATTTTCTTTACATCTCTCTCATTTGAGAGGTTTATAAAATGATTATGGAAGTCTTTGAATTGTAATGCGTCAGATTGATTATTAGTTAGTATTATTGCCTGTTTAACTCCTTTTGAATTCAATGCTACTGCAATTTTCTGAACACGATCAAGATCCTTTTTCGTTGAAGAGCTTACCGTAATAACAATGACTTTGTCCCTTATGTCTATTGGTTTGTTAACTTCTACTGATGTTCCTATGATGGGCTTGACTGGATAAAATATACAATCATTTGGAATAACTCTGCCATTGATCAATTTGCTAATCCTTTCATCGCACAAATTCAAAACCATTTCAGCAACTTCATCCTGTGTAAGAAAAGCTCCATCGACAATCATCTTACTTGTATTGTTCTGTACTTTCTCTGCTATTTCTTGGATCTTGGTAAGCATTCCAGAAATTATTTTGTATAACCTTTCAACCTCAGAAGGAGATCCATTAGTATTGAATTTTGCTAGTTCGGTAGCAATGTCTTTTATTCCATTGGAAATAATGTTGTCAGGCTCGCCTAGCAAAGGAAGAGCTTTGGTCGCTACCTTTTCAATTTCAATCGATGTGAGATCTGGATAGCCACCAATTCTTAAAAATTCGGCCGCAGCCTTTGGATAAACTGTTTTATAGATTCTATCTGAGTGAACAGGACCAGGATTTGTAGCGATCGACCGAATGCCCTTTTCTACTAGCTCCCATGCTAATGCTTCTACAAGTCTGTTCTTTGCCCCTTGTGCAGCAGTATAAGGGGTTCTAAACCGGTAGGGTCTTTGTTCATAACGATTTTCTTCAGTAAAGAAAGTCGTAATTGTAATTATCTTTCCTCCTGCTTCCATTGTCTGCAGGCTCTGAATTGAAGTCCAGAACGTGCCTGTGAGATGAATAGCAACACAATCTCTAAATTCCTTGAAATCGGCATTTGTAAATGTCTTTACTGGACCTGAAACTCCTGCATTATTTACAACGACGTGAACTTCGCCGAATTCCTGTTTAATATTTTTGAACATCTCATTAATTCCTATCTCGTCAGATACATCCACTCCTGAAAAAGTTCGTACTTTACCTGAAGACCCTGCATCTCTTATAACACCCTTTAAGATATCAGAGGTTTGGTCTAAAGGTTCCCTTCTCCTGCCCATAATAATAATATTGGCACCATTAAGAGCAAACTTCTTGGCTATTGCTTGGCCAATACCAGTTCCGCTTCCTGTTATCACGATCGTTTTGTCAGTAAATTTTAAAGAAGATTTTGTATTTTGGTACGCCATTTTAAATAATCACTCAGCAAGTATTCAATCCTTGATTTAAGAATTACTTATGTGATAGACTTACACATATATCATAAATATATAGTCATATTACATTTTATTCATGTCATCGTTGACTGTAGGATTCAAATTATCTTTAAATATGCTCCTAATGCGTTTAAACAATTGAAGAGAACCAACAACCGCAGTGTAGGTCATGCTATTGACACGACATAAGATAAACTATGTAACATTTTAACCAGGGTGGATTAACTGATCTCGTCTTCGAAGGAACAATCTTTCAATATATGGGATTCTCATACTGAATCATAAAGTAGCTTTTTTATATTTGCGATTATTTATTGCTATTGTGACGTATTATTCACGTTCATGAGTGAAATTTATAATCGTAGTATTTATTTGAATGATATTCTATACGAATAAACATGGACAGAAACATCATTAATCTACAGTCAATGAGGCAGAATATGGAGTTGATGATGCAGAATCTGAAACTTTTAGACGGATTAATTTGAATCAAAGGTCGCCAGAAGAAATGAGAGAGTGGATTGATTGCGAAGCAATGGAAGTTAGTTCTCTTCCGCTTGAGAAGAAGCCTTATTATATCTATAAGTTTTCTATGAGTTCAAAATTTATTATAAACAGGGGTTCCACAAAAAGACAATGCTATCTAACTTGCTCCATATAATAGAGAAATTAAACATATGCAGACTCCAAAATGAGTTTAATTACATCACATTGTACAATTTCATATTATGATTGAAGACACTCATTCCAACAAACGCAAAGATTACCTGGTTGAAAAATGAGTAGAAAAAATTTGCAACCTAACACATCTACAACTACCTAAAGTTAGTTGAGAATAAAAATCGGCACATTGTATTCTAATTAAAATCACTCCTAGTTTTTGATTACGGTATTGTACCGACAACTTAATTAAAAGCTGCCTATCGAATATTATCATTGAGCATTCCAGAAGCAAAATTTAAGATCAATGTTAAAGAAGGCATTGTTGAGCTGGAAGGTAAGGAGAACTTTGTAGACAAACACCTAGATAAATTTGAGGAAATTTTCAAGTCTGCAATAAGAGAGACTATGTCACAAGGAATAGAGTACAACCTTGCTACCAATGATGCTTCAGCATTACCGCACCAAGACATTGAAAAGAGTTTTGATATATCCAGACCAGAATTGTCTAAAACCCATAACAATAATAAGCATGCAACAAAACTATCCCTTCCTCCTATTCCTGTAGATTTAAAGGCAAATGAAAATAAAATTGGTTTAAGAGAATTTTATGCCGAAAAAAAACCAATTAATCATTATGAAAAAACTGCAGTATTTGTATATTATATTACAAAAGTCAACAAACAAGCAGAGATTAAATATGGTGAAATTTTATCATGTTATGAAGAGGTAGGTGAAAAAAAACCCAGCATCACTGACATCATCAAAAACTCGATCAGATATAAAGGGTGGCTGGAGTGGGGTTATGATAAATTTACCACACGTCTAACTATCTCTGGAGAAAACTTTGTAAAGTTCGATCTACCCAAACAAAAAGGATCACAACAGATTGAACACCAACAACCAACAACATTACTTCTCCCAAATGGTTGAACCGATCTCCTTTACTAAGCTCGCCACCAGTCAAAGCCTACAAAATCAACCTTCTTTCCTTTAACTTTTGGAATTGCTAATATGAACTGCTTTTTGACTGTTGTAGCCAATCTACCTGCAAGTACAATTCCAGTTGCTGTCATGTGATCCGTTGGTCTAAAAACTTGGACCAAATATGGGGCGTGGTCAATCCCAGGTCCGTGTTCGTATACTGCGAAATCACAGCCAAATTTGATTCCTGGGGATACTATGTATCCCTTATCTCTCAAGCTCTGAAAAACTAGGTATTTTGTATCAAAATTCACGTATTCTCTTCTGCAAATAGCCTTGATGTCTCTGAATGATATCTTCTTACCGTCGACATGGGATACTTTTAATTTGCCTGTTTGAACAAGATAACATCCTTCTATCAAATCTAAAATCAGAGGAGTATCAAATTGAGTTCCTTTTGGCTTTGGAACGCCTAGAGGTTTTCCATAATATCCATTTCCAAATAAAGTACGGGATTCCTGTATACTCCAAACAACTATTCTATTTTCGACTAGTTTCCCAATAACAGGATTCATCACATACTCAAAGCCAGAATGGTAAACGAATCAGATGCTTCTTGACATTTGTCAGCCATGCCTTCAATCCCTTCTATTGCATCCTTTAAGAGTAATAGATCCCTTGTAGAAGAAATTTCATTAAGTGCTTTTATAATGACAGCTCTGTATTTGGAGTCAACTCGTCGTTCTAATTTTTGAACTTCCTGAGCAAGCTCAATTGTGCTGGCTGGGTTTATACTCAGTGCACGTGCCATTTCGTTTAATTTGAAAATTGCGTCCACGACCATTCCTATTAGTAATTTAAGATCCTCATCAAATTTTCCTTTTTTTAAGGAAGAAATTTTCATATTTGCAAGCCTAAATGCAATTCCACTGATATAGCCTGCAATGTCATCCATTATATAAGCAGTTCGAAGAACATCCTCTCTATAAACCATAAGACTTCCTATTTCGGCAACTTCACGTGTAATCTTCCTACGAAGATTCTCTACTTCTTCCTCAGCATTTGTCATGCGTTCTATGCATACTTGAATATCTTTATCGTCTGCCTTGACAAGAGAAGCAGTAAGTGCTGACAAATCCCTAGCTGAATTTAAAATTCTGTTAATTTCATCATGTAAAACTGCCAATGCTTTTCTCTTGGCCTGAACTTCTAATTCTCCGCTATACATTTTATATAGAAAATGAGTAATCAGGCTATTAATTCTTTTGACACATACAGAAAATTTCGGGTACCTTGTCTTACAATTAATTTTTGAAAATAATATCTTTAAGGAATCAAGAAAGGAGCAAAAAATAAAAACATTAGCTAATATCAAACAAGATGAACTGCAATTTATTGATGCTACAAAAACGAGCAACTTCTGTACCGTTCAGAAAGTTATGATGGAATCCTGGAATATTTGTAACGAACATGTTCTCTGGGTTCAACGGGATATTGAGGAATGTATTAATTACTATGTGCTAATCCCAATTTTGCAATATCGTTATTAACTACGCTCAAAAATGGTGTCCTTTATTTCTATCAAGTCTCTGAGAATTGCACTAGCTGTCTCCATACCGCCTGCTCCACGTCCAATTATGGTCTGCTGTCCTGAATGTTCAGATGAAAAAGTTACTGCATTTAATGTCCCATTTACATATAATGGATCCGTTTTTGATATCTCCGTTGGCTTCACATTAAGATACTTGTTATCACACATTGCAATCAGCTTTATAGCATTACCTCTTTTATGAGCTCTTTTTATATCGGATAACTTAATGTCCCTAATTCCAATCCGATTAACATCTTTCATAGTAACTTTCATACCCATTATCCAGTTGGCCATGATTACAAGTTTGGCTGCTGCATCATATCCGTCAATATCAAGGGATGGTACTGCTTCCGCATACCCTTTTTCTCTTGCATCATCAAGAGCACTCTCGAAGGTCAAATCTTCTTCCATTTTACTTAAAATGTAATTTGTGGTTCCATTCAGAATTCCTTTAAATGATGTTATTCTATCACCTTTTAGACATCGCTTTGCAAATTCTAAAATTGGTGTACCTCCCCCCACAGTTCCACTAAAACGAAGCATGACGCCATTATAGTTAGCTAGTTCTAGCAGCGAAGGAAAAGCTAAGGCTAGAGGGCCTTTGTTTACTGTGATAACATGCTTGCTTGATCTCATAGCTGATATGATGTGAGAAGAGCCAGGCTCGCCATCATCCAGATTTGTAGGTGTTAACTCAAGAAGCACCTCTGCATCTACATTTTCAATTATATGACAAGAATCAAGCTCAGATCTTCCCTTATCATAGGCGCCGATAGTGCCTTTGGATTTCTTGACATCAAGCAACCTTCGGAGATCGAGACCAGTTGAAGAAATACTAGCGCTCTTGCTATCAATACAAGCAACTACACGCGGCTTGACACCGTATATACTATATAAATCGGCAGAACGGGATAATAATAATTTTGCGAAGCTTTGACCGACGACCCCAAAGCCAACTACAATTAATCGCAATTCAGGTATTGGATATTAGAGCGGGGTTAATATATTTAAATTAAATAATTCCCTCTGAATTCGTTTTTAACATATCTCCTTCATTCAAGAACCGACAATTTGATGATATACTGACATTCTCTGTATTCTTTACATTGTTATGATCTTGTGTGTTCTGTAGCAACTGAACAAGATGTTCTGCATACAAGACATAGGCTCATTGTATCCGACTATATGAATCAGAAAAACTTCTTCAGCTTCAATCAATACATCATTATTTGTGTTGTTTGATGTGGTCCACTCTACTATATGGTATACTTCTTCTGTGATATTCTACTCTTTCTGAATGATTCGGTTAAGGCTGAGTCTTCCTCTTTTGCTTCCTCTGCTCCATTCTAATGAGCCAAATCTGGCAAATCCTGACTTTTAGGTAAGAGGCGAAGAAGACGTGTATACTTGTCTAAGAAAACC
>Ga0207665_10003065_pt1 | contig 11214 bp, 10 predicted proteins | sample LARL112metaG_FD_184351 | JGI IMG/M metagenome (GOLD analysis project Ga0207665, IMG submission 184351) | Corn, switchgrass and miscanthus rhizosphere microbial communities from Kellogg Biological Station, Michigan, USA - LAR L11-2 metaG... | ecosystem: Host-associated > Plants > Roots >...
GCGCAGCCGCACGCCAGATCGAGTGCGACTGAACGCCGCGATCGTGTCGACGCCGAGTTGCCGGCTGAGATCGACCAAGCCGCCGATATCCGGAGCCAGATGGCCCAATGCGGCGGTCGAGCTAAATGGGACTACGAGGTGCCGCAGGCCCGTCGACACGATGCTGATCGGCAGGCTTGGATCAGGCGGCTGGCCGAACAGCGGGCCGATGCGCGCCGGATCAAGCGTACCCAGGAACCGAGGAACCTTTTGGGTCATCTCCACTTCAGGACCGCTCGAGGTCGGTCCGACCCAGACCGATAACGGGCCAGCGGCCGTCGTTTGGTGCGCGTACGCGGGAGCCTGAAGGATTCCGAGGTGCACGAGCTCGCTGAAGACGGCGATGGTCACGTGGCCGCAGAGCGTGATCTCCTGCTTGGGGGTGAAAAACCGCACGGCGAAGGGTCCATCGCCATGGCGGCCGACCACGAATCCCGTTGTCGGCGCTGCACTTCGCGTGGCGATGGTCTGCAGCTCGGCATCGGATCGACCTTTCGCGTCGACGACGACCGCCGCAGGATTTCCGCCACCGGGGCCCGCAGCGAACGAGGCGTAGTCGACAACGGTGATGAGATTCGGGATCGCCGCGGTCATTGCTTCGATAGCGTGTCAGGGTCCGCGAGGTGGCGACAGGGCCGCCGCAGTCGCGCCCTTAGCGCCACTTCGCGCCATAGCTCTCGTTCTGAGCGTTCGCCAGGCCGCTTCGGCCGGGCACCGGCCGGCGCTCGGCGACGCATCTAGAAGACGACTGGTGACGCCGCGCTGGTCGAACCGGATGGTCAGCGCGTACTCCGTCGGATGGAGCCACTCTCCGCCCGCGACTTGGAGCCAGAACGGAGCTGGAAACGTGGGACGATTCGGTCCGTGTCGGGTCCATCGGCGACGCTGGGCATCAATCAATTGCTCGCGATACAGGCGGAGAGCTTTCGGACCGCGCAAGCGACAACTCGCCTCGCGTATCCCGCAGAGGCTTCAATGAGCGCCCGCGAGTTGATGAATTTGCTCGACCTCGCGCGCTATGGCGTGCTCGCCACGAGCCGCCTGGACGGTCGGCCGCATGCCTCGCCCGTCGGCTTCGTCCTGGCCGAAGGCTCGTTTTGGATTGCGTCTCTCCCAGGCGTGCGGCTTCGCAACCTTCGGCTGCAACCGTATGCCTCGCTCGTGATCACGCGCGGCAGTCGCGCTCGTCACCAGGCGTTGATGGTGGAAGGGACGGTCAGGCTTCATCCGCCTCAGGACATGCCGTTGCATGTCGGCGCGCGGTGGGTCAATCGATACGGTGCGCAGCCGGCTTGGGCTGCGGCGCTCATCGAGCTTCGGCCAGGACGGCTTTTCTCGCACGCCGCCTCGTTGCGACCTCCGGCTTCGGCGTCATCGAGAGGCGAGTTCGTTGCGCGCGGACGTGGCGGATCGTCGCTCGAAACGGTCGCAGCGACGGTGGGGCCGGCCGTGGGCGGCCGGTAGACCGTGGTCGGCCCGAGGCGAGCTCGACGCCGCAGGCCGGTTGTCGGGTCCTTTGATTACCAGCCTTTCCTCCGCGGGAGCCTTCTGAGGTTGAGGCCACTTCGACCCGACGACTTCGAGGCCTTGTTCGCAGCGGCGTCCGATCCGGCGATCTGGACCCAGCATCCTGCGACCGATCGGTACACGGAGAGCGTCTTCCGGCAGTTTTTCGATGAGCAATTGGCATCGGGCGGGGCGCTCGTAGCCATTGATGCGCAGACGGACGAGACCATCGGTATGTCGCGCTTCCACGGCTACGACCCGGAACGCAGCGAAGTTGAGATCGGCTGGACGTTCCTCGTGCGCTCGCGATGGGGTGGCGCCTACAACGGAGAGATGAAGCGCCTGATGCTGGAACATGCGTTTCGATTCGTGAACAACGTGGTGTTCCTGGTCCACCCTCGCAACTACCGATCCCAACGGGCCGTGGAGAAGATCGGCGGCGTACGGACTGAATCGAGAGTCGATGCGGCCGGGCGAGACAGCATCGCGTACCGCATCAGCAAGTCAATGCAAGCTGGTGCCTGAGGGCACCTATCGCGTCCACCTTCGTGCCGAGACGTTCACGTCGCGCAGGCGCTAGCCGCGAGATCCGTCCTCCCTGTGTCGCGTCTCGCGACAATCGATCCTCACGACACATCTGACACTCGTGGGAGGCGCCTTGCGATTGCGCTCAGGGGAGCCGCTTTCAACCAATCTCACTGAAGGGCACGCGCTACCGCACGGATCGACGCCTCGAGTTCCTCTTTTCGTGCGCGCTCGAGGAAGCTCGCGCGCACGCCGGCGACCACGAGTTCGACCAGCCCCGCGTGATCGAGGCGGAGAGCTGCGCTCGCCAGCACGAGCTCATCGGTGAGAGTCGTGCCGAAGAGCGCAGGGTCGTCACTGCTGATCGTGATGGGCACGCCCGCCTGATAGAGCCGATGCAGCGGGTGGGCGGCCACGTCCTCTACCAACCCGAGTCGCAGATTGCTGGTGGGGCAGATCTCCAGCGTCACGCGCCGGGCGACCAACTCGCGCATGAGTCGCGCATCGTCGACTGCACGGATGCCGTGGCCGATGCGCTCGGCGCCAAGGTCATCGAGGGCTCCCCAGACGCTGCTCGCATCGGCCATCTCGCCGGCGTGGGGAACACTGTGCAGGCCGTTGGTGCGTGCGCGCTCGAAATGATCGCGGAACAGCTCCGGCGGCGCACCAGCCTCGCGGCCGCCGAGCCCGAGTCCGATCACTCCGTATTCACGTGCTGCTATGGCGAGATCGAGCGCGTACTCCGCCATGGGGACGTTGCGTGAGCGGTCGGTCCACTGACGGACGATGTTGAAGATCCATGCGATCTCGACGCCGAGCTCCGAACGTGCCCGTCGGCGGCCACGCTCAAGGCCATCAAGGAAGACCTCTTCAGGCGTACCAAACACCCGCGCCGTGCTGGGAGAGAAAGTCACCTCGGCGTACGGCACTCGCTGACTCGCGAACTCTTGGGCCAGTTCCATCACGGCGCGTTCGTAGTCCTCGGCACGGCGAAGGCTACGGGCCGCCAAGGTGAACAGGTCGACGAAGGGACCGAAGTCGCGGTAATTCCGTGGCGGTTCGAGCGAGAACCCAACGGGCAGGTGGACATCGTTGGATCGTGCGAGTTCCGCGACCGTCGAGAGCTTGACCGCTCCCTCCAGATGCACGTGCAGTTCCACCTTGGGGAGCGCCGCGAGCAGGTCGGGCGCCTTCAACGCGCTCACTGGGTCAACCTTGGGCGCTCAGCAGCGGAGCCGGACGCAAGTTGCCCTCCCAAGAATCGCGGCCTGCCTGGCGCACGCGTCCGTGTGCCAGTCGCGTGGCGGATAGACGCAGAGCATCAACCGACGATCAACCGCCACCATGAGTACGCTGCGACACCACTGACCATGACGCCGAGGAGAAGCCGCGTAGCGGTCGTCGGCAGGTATTGATTTGTCGCTCCACCGATGCCACCGCCCACGAGCGCTCCCGCCGCAACCGCCGGCACCGGTGCCCAGGGCACTTGGCCAGTCGCGGCTTTGCCAAGTAGCGCGGGAGCGATCAGGAAGAGCGCCGCGACCAGTCCGGTCGCGCGCGCGGCGCGCGCTTCGACCCCCATGACGTACATGAGCAGTGGGATGAGCAAGAAACCGCCGCCGACGCCGATCGTGCCACCGAGCGCCCCGATGACCAGCGCACATCCGGCGGCGACCAGCGTCCGAACGATCGGCGTGAGCTGCGTTGCAGCGCGCGGTCGAACCAGCATCAGGCTGGCGGCCGCGCTCGACGCGATCACCGCGTAGATCGTGAGCAGGACGCTTGCGGGCGCATTGGCGGAGAGGATCCCGCCGGCGAGCGCGCCAACGGCCAGGCCCGGTGCCAAGGTCACGAGTGCGCGGGCCCGCGCCGCACGGGCATCTGAAGTGACCGCGGCGGCCAAGATCGCGACCAGCCCCTGCAGTGCCGACATTGCTGTGATCACGTGCACATCGATTGTTGGCCCACCGAACGATGGGAGCGCGAACGCGAGGAGTGGAATGAAGACGATCGCGCCACCGGCGCCGAGGGCGCCCGTAATCGTGCCTGACACAACTGCAGCCGCGGCGAGCGCAACCGTCTCACTCACCGCGCCGTGACCTCACCATGCCAAGGCGTCGGGGGGCACATGTGCGAGGTCGGCAGCGATCCAGTCGGCAGCACGGAGCTCATGTGACTCAAACGAGGTTGTTAGCGCGAGGCAGCGCGCGCCCGCGGCCTTTGCCGCCGCGACGCCGTTCACCGCGTCCTCGATCACCAGACAGGCGGACGGGGGAACGCCCAGTCGGCGGGCGGCTTCGAGGAAGATATCCGGGGCCGGTTTCTTGCGCCGGACCTGCGTGCCGTCGACGATCGCGTCGAAGAGCTCGAGCGGTAGGCCGACCTCCCGCAGGTTCCCCTCGACCTTGATGCGGTCGGCGCCCGAGGCGACCGCAAGGCGCAGGTGCTGGTCGCGGCAGTGGGCGACAAAGGCGTTCACGCCGGGGAGGGCGGTCAGTCGGCCACGGATGAGTTCGAGGTACAGCGCATAGGTGCGCGCCTTGTCACGTGCGGGATCGAGCTCGATACCTCGTTGCTGCGCAACACCGCCGATGAACCGATCCTCCCCGGTCCCAATGAATGGCCGGAACTCCTCGGCGGAAACCTGATGACCCTTCTCCGCGAACATCGCGATCGCAGCCTCGGCGATGAACGGCTCCGAGAGCACCAGGACGCCATCCATGTCGAAGATGACGGCGCGCAGGAGGCCGCCGTCGTGGCTCGCGCCGACCTGCGGTGCTCGCGAGCCGGACCGGAGGCGCGAAGGCGCCGGCTTACTCACGTTGCTGGTTGCTGCCGCAGCGTCCCAAGTGTCACCTCCTGCGCGTAATGCGGCTCTTCGCCCGGCAACGTGACGCCCACCCTGATGCCTGAGGAGCTGCTGGCTCTGTTCCGCGCCCGCGCTTCGCAAGAGCCAGCCGCTCGATCCACAGCCACAACTCGACGCGGTCGATCAGCCCCCGTCCGTTCCCGCGCGGCGAACCGCCGAGCCGAGTGGACGTGGACCGCCGCTGTTCTGGACGATATCATGGAGCCACTTTGAGACGGCCGACCGGGGGTCCACTGCTCGCGTCCACGCGCGGTGACGGTCCGCTCTACGCGAATCTCTACGCCTCGCTGCGTCGGGCCATCCTCGACGGACGCATGAAGCCCGGCGCGCAACTGCCCTCAAGTCGCGCGCTCGCGTCTGACCTGCACGTGTCACGCAATGTGGTGCTTCTGGCCTATGACCAACTTGTCGCGGAGGGGTATGCGGTCGGGCGACACGGATCGGGGACGTACGTGATCGATGAGTTGCCCGACGCGCTGCCGCGGCAGAGTACCCGCACAACGCCGCAACATATCCAACCCGCGCGTCTCGCGACCTTCGGCCGCCGACTCCTCGAAACCAGCGACATCGTGCCTCCTGCGCTCGCGCCGCCGCGCGTGCCGGCAGCGCGCTACGACTTCACGTACGCGCGGGCGCCGCTCGCACACTTCCCCGAGTTGACGTGGCGGCGCCTGCACGCCCGGCGGCTGCGCGCGCCAGATCGGCATTGGGGACGGTCTTTACCCGCCGAGGGTTACCTCCCGTTGCGCGAGGCCCTGGCCGAGCACGTCGCGCGCGTGCGTGGCATCACCTGCGAACCCCAGCAGGTCGTGATCGTCAACGGCTCTCAGGAGGCCCTCGCGCTGCTAACGCGGATTCTCATCGAACCGGGCGACGAAGTGGTCATCGAAGAGCCGCACTACGTTGACGCGCGACGCACGCTGCTGCTGGCCGGCGCGCGCTTGCGGGCGATAGAGGTCGACGACCAAGGTTTGATGATCGCTCGGCTGCCCGAGCGACCAGTGCGCCTCGCCTACGTGACGCCCTCCCACCAGTTCCCGACGGGTGCCGTGATGCCGCTCGCTCGGCGCCTTGAGCTCTTGGCGTGGGCGCGTCGCAGCGGGGCGTACGTCGTCGAGGATGACTTCGACTCGGAGTACCGCTACGAGGGTCGACCGATTGAGTCAATCCACTCGCTCGACGACGACCAGCGCGTCGTGTACATCAGCACCTTCACCACCGTGCTCTACGCCGCCCTGCGTCTCGGATACGTGGTCCTGCCGCCAGGGCTGCTCCAGCCGTTCACCCAGGCCAAGTGGATGCACGACCGGCACGCGCCGGTGCTGCAGCAGCAGGTGCTCGCCGACTTTCTCAACGAGGGGCACTACGAGCGGTACTTGCGGCGCGCCCGCGTGCGCAACACCGCGCGTCGAGCCTGGCTGCTCGAGGCGTTGAGCCGGGAGTGCGGCGATCTCGTCCGGGTCGCCGCACCAGGAGGTGGTCTGCACTTGCTCGTCTGGCTGCCGACCGTCGACGTGAGTGACCTGGTCCCGCTTACAGCCGCGGCCGGGCGCGAAGGTGTGCGGCTGTACCCCGTGCTCAACCACTATCTGCGGCGCCCGCCGGCCGCCGGGCTGCTATTCGGCTTTAGCGCGCTCGACGAGCGCGGGATCGACGAGGGCATTGCGCGCTTTGCGAGGGTGCTGCGCACGTTCGCCCGACCGACGAGCCGTGGCGCGGGCGCGCGTCCCTCGATGGCCTCGTGAGCGCAGGCTCGCCGGGCCCGGCGGTCGATCTGACTCGTAAGCGGAGCGTCGTCGTGTTGCTGTATCCGGGCTTGGAGGAGCTCGATGCGATCGGCCCGTGGGAGGTCTTTGGCTATCTCGCAGCGCTGCGCCCCGATCTCTGCACTGCCAGCACCGTGGCCGCGGCTTCGGGTGTCCTGCGCTGTGCGAAAGGGCTACGGCTTGTGCCGGACGCGACGTTCGCCGACGCCCCGCCAGCCGATGTGCTCATTGTTCCCGGGGGCCGTGGATCACGCACGGAGGTCGACAACCCAGCCCTCATCGCGTTTGTGCAGGCGCAGGCCGCGCGCGCGGAAGTGATCGCATCGGTGTGCACCGGAGCATTCCTACTCGAGCGCGCGGGACTGCTTGACGGTCATGCTGCAACGACGCACTGGGCGTCCATCGACCGGTTACGCGCGCTCGGCACCGTGCAGGTGGTCGACGATCGTCGGTGGGTCGATGAGGGCCACGTGGTCACGTCTGCTGGCGTCTCCGCCGGCATCGACCTCTCGCTGCACCTGGTCGCGCGTCTCTGGGGACCAGCGATCGCTGCTGAAGTGCAGAAGGACATCGAGTATTTCCCGTCGCCTCCGCAGCTGAACTGAAAGCTCAACGTCGAAGCGCGCGCCTCTCCAGTGACGGCGAGGGAATGCATCGACGGTCCTTCGTCTCGTTCCTGACGTGGGGGCCGAGTCGGTCAAAGCGGCTCGACCGGGGCGCGCTAGACACCCACTAGGCCATCGCGACCGCGGAGGATGATCTCCGTGGCCCGATACAGGGCGGTCGTCGTGAGCGCGATGACGGCGAGAACGAGCCAAGTGGTCTGTGTTCCCGTCGTCAGAAGCGCAGCCACGAGGGTCGGTGCGATGACCTCGGCGATGCCCCAGGCCATTTGGTGCAGCGCCGCGTAGCGGCCGACAAGGTGCGGCGGCGCCAGGACTGCCGGCAGGGCATCAGCGGTCGGTGCGTAGACGGATTCGCCGATCGACCAAATCACCACACTCAGGACCAGCGCGGCGACGATTGCGGCTCTGGGCGCTGTGGAGCTAAAGGCGACGCCCAACAGACCAACCGCCCAGATCGCGCTGGCGAGTTGAAGGTTGCGCACGCGTCTGTGCCCGCGCAGCAGCCGTGGGCTGAACATCGTCCCGATGCCGACGACACCAGTGCTGAGTGCGCCGAGCAGGCCCGGAAGCCAGGTCGGGAGCGCCAGCTGCTCGAGCGCGAGCACCGGCAGAGCGAGAGTCGGCGCAACGATGAGAAGTGTCGCGAGGACGTTCAGGAGTGCGAGGGTGCGGTTCGCTCCGTCGCGCAGCGCAACGGCGTAGCCTCCCGCCCCCGCGGCAACCGCCCGGGTGCCGGCGGCCTGACCCCTGCCCAAGAGGACGCCCGCGACGACGAAGGACGCAGCGTCGGCGACGACGATCGCGCGAAGTCCTGCCTCGAGTCCCAGGACGAGAAACGCTCCGGCGAGCGCCTGTCCCGCGGCGATTGAACCGAGGCGCGTCGCACGCAGGCGACCGAACCACACATCGGCGCTTGTGCGCTCGGTCACGCCGATCACGATCGGTGTGAAAACCGCCCAGAGCACGCGCTGACTCGATCCGAGCAGGAGTGCGGCGAGAGACAGTGCGATGAGCTCGTGGGCACTGAGGAGCACGAGGCAACCAAGCGCGCCGAGCGCGTTCGCGACTGCTGCGATCGATCGTGCCCCGGCGCGATCCGACAAGGCGCCTGCGATCGGGCCGAGCGGCACGCTCACGAGCGATCCCACGCTCAAGGCGACGCCCGCCTCGACCAGCGACACGCCGACTACCTGATGTCCGTAGATGAGCTCGAACGGCGCGAGGAGGCCGCTGCCGAGCGCGTCGATCGCGAGCGCAGCGGCGAGCGAGAGCACGCCGGAGCTCCGGTCGCTCACCTGGACCAAACCCTAGGCATGCCGCCCACGGGCGAAGAGGGCCACCTGCGGTCCTCGCGATGAGCCACTCGCTTGTGAGTGATGCACCGGAAGTGCCACTCGAGACAAGGGGCGGGATCTGACGTATGCCGCCGGGGCGCGAGTGGCTCCATCGCCGTGATTGAACTGGGGCTTCTGCGCCGGACCGGCGCGCGGGAGCCTTCCAGCGTGCCGACGCCGGACTCCGCGTTCCTCGCATTCCTCGCCGTCTTTGCCCTGCTCATCGTCACGCCGGGTCCGGACACTGCGCTGACCGTACGCAACACGTTGCGCGGTGGCTGGCGGGCAGCCTGGTTTACCGCCTTCGGCGTGGGACTCGGTACGCTGGCCTGGGCTGCGGCGGCGGTCTTCGGAATCACCCTCCTGCTCGAGCGCTCGCCGCTGCTCTACGGCATGTTCAAGCTCGCTGGCGCCGCGTACCTCGCGTTCCTGGGTCTGCGCAGTTTGCTCACATTGCGCCGGCCGATCGACGCGGAACGTGCTGAAGCGCCAGCGGTGGCTGGTGGTTCCAGGGACACAGACGCGCTGCGCCAGGGTCTCGTCAGCAACCTGCTCAACGCGAAGACCGGGTTGTTTTTCCTTACGTTGCTCCCGCAGTTCATCGCGCCGGGTGACCCGCCCAGCCGACTCGTTGTCATGATCATCGCCTACGAGGTCATGGTCATCGGGTGGCTCGCGCTCTATGGCTACGTCGTATCGCGCGCGGCCCAGCGCTTCGCGCCTGGGAACATCCGACGGTGGCTCGAAGCCGCAACCGGCGTCGTCCTGGTCGGACTCGCGCTCCACATCGTGGTCGCGTGAGCGCCGGACTGGAGTACGGGACTTAGCTGGGTAGCTGCCCGAGTGCCATCCTGCGGACCGCCCGGCGGTGGCGTTCTGAGCGCGCTCGGCGCGGCCGTCAGGCGACGTTGGACGTAGGGATGCATCGCCTCTCCGAGCGATGCACGCGCCTACGAGAGTTGAAGTGGCTCGCCGCATGATCGTCGAACTGGCTCTATCCATTGGGATACAGCTGGCCTAAGGCTATGGCCGTGGCGCGAACCAAGATACAGACAGCCCGGGCAATCCTCCCTGAGGGCGTCTCGATCCGTATGGCCACGGTCGGAGACGCGGCAATGCTCGCCCGACAGCGCACCACCTTCCTCCGCGAGCTGCGGCCACGGCCGGATCCGGTCGCTCTCGAGCCCGCCAATCGGTCCTATTTCCGACGCGCGATTGCCAGCGGTCAGTGTCGCGTGTGGCTCGCCGTTGCCGATGGCGCGGTGATCGCGACGAGCGCGCTCGCCTTTTACGAGCGCGCGCCATCACGACGCAACCCATCCGGGCGGGACTCCTACCTCTTCTGCATGTACACCGTTCCGACCTGGAGACACCGCGGTGTCGGGCGCGCCCTGCTCATCGAAACGATCAGACATGCCCGTGCGGCCGGGGTGACTCGGATCGGACTGCACACCACCGCTGCGGGTCGCGGGATGTACGAGCGCGCCGGGTTTGCCTTCACCGACACGGAGATGGAGCTTCGGATCGACCGCGCCCGGGGACAGCCGCGCACGCGGCCTTCGCAGGCACGGGACCACGACGTGCGCTCGAGGCGCACCGAGCCTCGCTAGCCGATTGCGGGAAGGCCTGGGGTGAACCTGGAGCAGCCCGAGGTGCGCGATGGCCGCGGGGCCGGGTGGCAGCCGTGAACCCGAACGACGCTGACGCGATCGTCTTCGACCTCGATGGTGTGCTCGTGGACTCGATGCCAGCGATTCGGGCCGCGTGGTCGGCATGGGCGCGGCGCCACGGCATCTCGGCTGATGCCGTGCTGGCGTCGATTCATCTGACGGCCACCGAACTTGTCCGCAAGTTCGCGCCGACGCTCGATCCGGCAAGCGAGGCAGCCGCTGTTGCCGACGACCAGGTTGACCTCGAGGCAGCTGTAACTGCCTATCCCGGCAGCGCTGAGCTGCTGCGTAGCCTGCCGCCCGAGCGCTGGGCCATTGTCACGTCGGCCAGACGGGAGCTTGCGCGACGCCACCTGAGGCTCGCGAACCTGCCGATACCTGACGTTCTGGTGTGCGCGGAGGACGTAGCCCGCGGCAAGCCTGAACCGGACGGCTACTTGGACGCCGCGGCCGGACTCGGACGGGCGCCACATCGCTGCGTTGCCGTTGAAGACAGTCCGGCGGGGGTGCGCGCTGCGCGGGCTGCGGGAATGCATGTCGTCGCCGTTGCCAGCACCCACGCGCCGAGCGAGCTCCGTGAGGCGCACGAGGTCATCCAGAGGTTGTCGGAGTGGCAGCGCACGGCGTGGGCGGCAGTCAGAGTGAGGCGGGCCCGACTGCCGTTTAGGATTCGTCGAGCTAGGCTAGGCGAACTTGCCTTCTTTCATAACGAACACGAGTTGGCGCACGCCGGACTTGCCCTCTCTAGGTCGGCCCGCCATCCAAGATGCCCACCCCACGGGTGGCGGGCAGTTCGGCGCATTCTGAGCCGCAGCCGGCGTTCGGTTTGTTTAGGTCCTTTGCAGCTTTGGGATTTGGCCGGCCACGATGCTGGCCGTA
>Ga0207665_10003069_pt1 | contig 11212 bp, 11 predicted proteins | sample LARL112metaG_FD_184351 | JGI IMG/M metagenome (GOLD analysis project Ga0207665, IMG submission 184351) | Corn, switchgrass and miscanthus rhizosphere microbial communities from Kellogg Biological Station, Michigan, USA - LAR L11-2 metaG... | ecosystem: Host-associated > Plants > Roots >...
CCCTCGAACTCCCGAGCGGTGAAAGGATCGCAGATGGCAACCCCAAGCCCGGATGACACCATCCCGCACAAGATTTCGGACAGGCTCGTCTCCACACGGAGCACACGACGCACATCTTCGCGATTGAACACCTGGTCGATGATGTGCCGCCCGCTCGAACCTGTGGTCAAAGAGACGAAGGACTCCCCTTCGAAATCGCGCGGCCGCAGCAAGGATTTGGCCGCAAGCCGATGCCTCTCTGGGATGATCGCCACCCGCGGCAGCGCCGGTAGCCGCGCACTCGGCAGACCCGCATGGACCATCGCCACTTCCGCGAAGCCGACATCGCACTGATTGTTGAGCACCCAGTCGACGACGAGCGGCGAGATCACCCCGACGCAGGACAACGTCAGATTCGGCCGTTCCATCAGGAAATGGCCAATGAGCCGCGGCAGATAGCCATTGGCTAGCGCAGGAAGCGCGGCCACCCTCAGCGTGCCGGTGCGACGACTTCGGATCTCCTCGGCCGCGGCCGTGATCCGCTCCAGCCCGACGAAGGAGCGCTCGACCTCAGTATAGAGTGCGGTCGCCGCAGCCGTCGGCACCAAGCCGGTTCCGCGCTTCTCGAACAGCTTCATCTTGAGGAGCGCCTGGAAGTCGCGCAGCAGGCGGCTCACAGCCGGCTGGGTCACGGCCATGACGACCGCCGCCTCGGTCACACTGCCCGTCAGCATCATTGCGCGGAAGGCTTCGACCTGCCGCGAATTGATCCGGCCCATGCTTTCGCTATTTCATAACATTTCGGCATGGAGAGGGTGCCATTATTCATTGGACGACGGAAGCTCCGATCTGCGATTTTTTTAGCCGTGATGAAAGCGCAGGCAGAGCTCGCTCGGACAGCCCATCAGTCGCCGGGGGAGATCGCCCACCGGACCACCACACTGAGGAGTTAGGGTCCCTTATGAAGCACCTCGGCCGGCTGACCGCGGTCAGCATTGCAGTGCTCGCCTTGTCCTTTTCGCCCGTGACGGCGCAGCAAAAGACACTCTATGTCGCCGGCTATGGCGGCTCCTTCGAGAAGACGATCCGCGACGAGGTGATCCCCGGCTTCGAACAGGCCAATGGGGTCAAGGTGGAATACGTCGCCGGGAACTCGACCGATACCCTTGCAAAGCTGCAGGCCCAGAAAGGGAACCAGCAGATCGACGTCGCCATCCTTGACGATGGCCCGATGTATCAGGCGATCCAGCTCGGCTTCTGCGACAAGATCGAAGGCCTGCCCGGCGCGGACCTGTACGATGTCGCGCACTTCAAGGACGATCGTGCGGTCGCGATCGGGCTGGTCGCAACCGGGCTGATGTACAACACCAAGGTTTTTGCCGAGAAGGGTTGGGCGCCGCCGACCTCGTGGAACGATCTCAAGGATCCAAAATACCGCCAGCAGGTGGTCATCCCGCCGATCAACAACACCTATGGCCTGCACGCGCTGTTGATGCTTGCGAGAATGAACGGCGGCACCGAGGCCAACGTCGATGCGGGCTTCACGGTCTTCAAGACCGACATTAATCCCAACGTACTCGCCTACGAGCCGTCGCCGGGCAAGATGACCGAGTTGTTCCAGTCGGGGCAGGCGGTGCTCGCGGTGTGGGGCACCGGCCGCGTGCAGAGTTTTGCCAATACCGGCTTTCCGGTCGATTTCGTCTACCCCAAGGAGGGCGCCGTCACGCTGCTGACCACCGCCTGCCCGATCACCAAGCCCGGTGCCTCGCCACTCGCCTCGAGCTTCATCAAGCTCTTGCTTGATCGAAAAATCCAGCTCCTGATGCTGAAGGACTACGGCTACGGGCCGGTGTTGAAATCCATCGTGGTGCCGCCTGAGCTCGCCAAGATGGCGCCGGTCGGCGCCCGCGCCGCCGCGCTCTACGCACCCGACTGGACGGTCATCAACGACAGGCGGGAGGAATGGACCAAGCGCTGGAACCGCGAGGTCGAGCGCTGAGTAAGCCGGAGTGACTGGAACGGGCTCCGAGAAATCAGCCATGTCCTTGCTCGAACTCGACCGCGTAGCCAAGCATTTTGGTCAAACCATCGCCGTCGACGCGTTCAGCCTCACCGTGGGGAAGGGCGAGTTCGTCTCCTTCCTCGGCCCGTCCGGCTGCGGCAAGACCACGACCTTGCAGATGATCGCAGGCTTCCTCGATCCTTCGCATGGTACAATTCGTCTCGAAGGCCACGACTTGCTCAAAATTACACCGGCCAGGCGTGGCCTCGGCATCGTGTTCCAGAGCTACGCGCTGTTTCCACATATGACCGCGGCAGAGAACGTCTCCTTCGGCCTGGAGATGCGGCGGGTCGCGCGGACCGAGCGCGAGGAGCGTGTTCGCGGAGCGCTCGCGATGGTGGGACTCAAAGGCTATGAAGACCGCCATCCACGACGCATGTCGGGCGGCCAGCAGCAGCGCGTTGCGCTGGCGCGTGCACTGGTGATCCGGCCGAGCGTCCTCTTGCTCGACGAGCCGCTCTCCAATCTCGATGCACGGCTGCGGGAGGACATGCAGATCGAGCTGCGCCAGATCCAGCGCAATCTCGGCACCACGACCATTCTGGTGACCCACGACCAGATCGAGGCGATGTCGCTGTCCGACCGCATCGTGGTCATGAGCAAGGGTCGCATCGAGCAGATCGGTACCCCGCAGCAGGTCTATGAGCGCCCGGCGTCGGCCTTCGTCGCGCAGTTCCTCGGCAAGACCAATGAATTCAGAGCGACCGTCGATCGCACCGTATCTCCTGCAGACCTGGCAGCGGGCTCATGGAGCGCGCCCGCGCCGGCCGGCGTCACCGGTGCAGTCACGATCAGCATTCGCCCCGAGCGGATCAGCTTTGGCGCGAGCGGGCTCTCCGCGCGGATCGCAAGCCGCATCTTCCAGGGCAATCAGTGGCTGTTCCAGTGCGAGAGCGAATGCGGCCCCGCGATCGTGATCCGGCAGAACGACGGCCAGCCGCAGCCCGCTCAAGGCGACAGCGTGCATCTCGCCTGGCGCACCGAGGACATGAGCGTTCGTGTCGCCGGAGGTACATCGTGAACGCGGCGGTCGACAGCCTTTCCGCGACCACCGCGCCCTCGCGCGAGACACGCGCGGCCTGGTCGCTCGCCCTGCCCGCCCTGATGTTGTTCACGGGCGTCGTCGTGATTCCGCTCGTGATGACGGTGATGCTCTCGTTCCACGACTGGGGCCAGTACAAGGGCATCGAGCCCGTCTTCATCCTCAAGAACTGGCGGGAGATCGCGAGCGATCCCTATTACGCCGAGATGTTTTTGCGCACCTTTCGTGTCGCCGTGCTTGCGACGCTGATCACGGCCGCCTTAGGCGTGCCGGAGGCCTACATCCTGAGCCGCATGAGCGGCCGCTGGAAGGGCTTTTTCCTGCTCATCATCCTCGGCCCGCTGCTGATCTCGGTGGTGGCGCGCACGCTGGGCTGGGCGCTGCTGTTCGGCGGCAACAACGGCGTTGCGAACAAGCTTCTGATGTCGATCGGGCTGATCGCCTCCCCGGTCCGCTTCATGTTCACCGAGACCGGCATGGTGGTGGCGCTCGCACACGCCATGATGCCCTTCATGGTGCTCGCGGTCTGGACCGCTCTGCAGCGCACCGATCCGCAGATCGAGAACGCGGCCATCTCGCTCGGCGCGAGCCCGCTGACGGTGGCGCGCCGCATCATCCTGCCGCAGATCATGCCGGGCGTGCTGTCAGGCGCCATCATCGTGTTCTCGCTCTCGGCGAGCGCCTTCGCCACGCCTGCAATCATCGGCGGACGACGCCTGAAGGTGGCAGCCACGCTGGCTTATGACGAGTTTCTCAACACGCTGAACTGGCCGCTCGGCGCTGCCATAGCAGTCCTGCTGCTCGTCGCGCTGGTCCTGATCGTCGTCGGCAGCAATGCGCTGATCGAACGGCGCTATGCGGAGCTTTTCCGATGAGACGCAACGGCCCCCTCGCGCTCGCCTTTCACACGCTGTTCGTCGTCGTCACGCTGGCACCGATCGTGGTCGTGTGCCTCGTGGCCTTCACGCCCGGAGGCTTTCTGTCGATCCCGACCACCAGCCTGTCGCTGCGCTGGTTCAGGGCGATTGCTGACTATCCCGAGTTCGTTCGCGCCTTCGGCACAAGCCTCTGGCTCGGGGCGCTCTCGTCCTTCGTGACCTTGCTGATCGCGGTACCGGCGGCGCTGGCGCTCGCCCGCTATCGCTTTCGCGGCCGCGAGGCGCTGTCGGCCTTGTTCCTCTCGCCGCTGATGATCCCGCATGTCGTGCTCGGCATCGCCTTCCTGCGTTTCTTTACCCTGATCGGTGTCGGCGGCACGTTCCTCGCGCTGTTGATCGCCCATGTCGTGGTCGTCTTCCCCTTCGCGCTGCGCCTGACATTGGCGGCGGCCACGGGCATGGACCGCTCGATCGAGATGGCCGCGATCTCGCTCGGCGCCGACGGCTTTACGCTGTTTCGCCGCGTGACCTTGCCGGCGATCCTGCCGGGCGTCATCAGCGGCTGGGCGCTGGCCTTCATCCAGTCCTTCGACGATCTGACCATGACCGTGTTTCTGGCTACGCCCGGCACCGAGACGCTGCCGGTCCGCATGTTCCTCTACATCCAGGACAACATCGATCCGCTTGTCACGTCGGTGTCGGCCAGCGTCATTGCGATCACCATGACCGTCCTCGTCCTGCTCGATCGGCTCTATGGGCTCGACCGTGTACTCACGGCCAAAGGCGACGTCGGACCACAGGAGGCACCATGACGGATTATGACGTCGCCATTGTCGGCGGCGGCCTGCTCGGCTCCGCCATCGCCTGGGGTGTCGGCCGGCTCGGCCAAAGAGTCGCGGTACTCGATGAGGGCGACATCGCCAAGCGCGCGTCGCGGGCCAACTTTGCGCTGGTCTGGGTACAGAGCAAGGGCTTAGGGCTTCCGGCATACACGAACTGGACCGTGCGAGCCGCAAAGGCGTGGCCGAAGCTTGCCGCGGAATTGAAGGAGCAGGCCGGGCTCGACGTCGCGCTGCAGCAGAATGGCGGCTTTCATCTCACGCTCGGCGAGACGGAATACGCCCAGCGCACCGAACTCGTTGCGCGCATGCACAACCAGGTCGAAGCCGCGGATTACCGGATGGAGATGCTGCCTTCCGCAGAGGTGAAAAAGATGCTGCCGCTGATCGGCCCGGAGGTTTCCGGCGGCAGCTTTTGCCCGTTCGACGGCCATGTGAACTCGCTGCGCACCTTCCGCGCGTTCCACGCCGCGATGCAGCGGCTGGGTGTCGATTATTTTCCGGAGCGACCTGTGATGTCGATTGCACACGAAGGCGGCGAATTTCGCCTCGCGACGCCGCGCCGGGAGGTCCGCGCCGCAAAGATCGTACTTGCGGCCGGCAACGCCAACCAGGCGCTGGCACCGATGGTCGGCTTGTCGGCACCGATGGGTCCCACGCGGGGTCAGATCGTCGTGACCGAGCGGACCACGCCGTTCCTGGCGCATCCCCTGACCACGATCCGCCAGACCGACGAGGGCACGGTGATGATTGGCGACAGCAAGGAGGACGAGCTCGACGACCGCGTGCTCAACCAGCCGATCAACGCCGTGATGGCGGATCGCGCGCAGCGCGTGTTCCCGCATCTCGCAAGGCTCAATGTGGTGCGTACGTGGTCCGGCATCCGCGTGATGCCGCGCGACGGCTTTCCGATCTACGACCAGTCGGAGACGCATCCCGGCGCCTTCATCGCCTGCTGCCATTCCGGCGTGACGCTCGCCTCCAACCATGCCTTCGACATCGCGGGGATGGTCGCGCGCGGTGCGCTCGACGACGAGCTCGTCGGCGCCTTCTCGGCGCGGCGTTTCGACGGCGAAGCCGCATCAACCGGCAGCGGCTATTATTAACATCGATAAGGCCACAGGCCGCCACGGAGACAGGCATGTTCAAACGATCTAATGGCGATGCGAGGCGACCCGTGACGATCTTCGTCGAGGGCACCGCGGTTGACGCCCGCGAGGGCGACACCGTCTCGGCCGCGCTGCTCGCGTCCAGCCTCGACGTGCGCCGCGCCACGGCGGTCAGCGGCGCACCGCGGCTGCCGTATTGCATGATGGGCGTATGCTTCGACTGCCTCGTCACCATCGACGGCGTCGGTAGCCGCCAGGGCTGTCTCGTCCCCGTTGCCGACGGCATGCAGATCGAGATCCGGAAGGGTAAACGGGAGATCGGCCGATGAATGCAGCCTTGAGGCACGATCAGTACGACGTCGTCGTGATCGGCGCAGGTCCTGCTGGGCTCGCCGCCACGGCGACCGCGGCCGGGGCAGGCCTGTCGACCCTGCTGCTCGACGAGAATGCCGGTCCCGGCGGCCAGGTCTGGCGCGCCATCAGTTCGACGCCGGTGAAGAGCCGCGCAATGCTGGGCGACGAATACTGGGCCGGCGAGCCGATCGTACGGGCCGCGCGTGCGAGCGGCGCCGAAATGATCCATCGCGCCACGGTTTGGAGCCTCGACCGCAACCTCGAAATCGGCGTGTCGATCGGCGGCGGCTCGACCGTCGTTGGCGCACACCGTGTCATCATCGCGACCGGCGCGCAGGAGCGGCCGTTTCCGATTCCCGGCTGGACGCTGCCCGGCGTGATGACCGCAGGCGCCGCGCAAACGATGCTGAAATCCTCCGGCCTGGTGCCGGATGGCCGCACCATCATCGCCGGCCAGGGGCCGTTATTGTGGCTGCTCGCAGCGCAAATCCTGCGCCTCGGTGGCCGCATCGACCGCGTGCTCGATACCACGGCGCGGAGCAATTATCTCACCGCCCTGCCCCACGCTCTTGCTTTCATGACCTCGTCCTATTTCATGAAGGGGCTCGCCATGATGCGCGAGGTCCGCACAAGAGTGCCGGTCATTAGCGGCGTGACCGAACTAGCGGCCGATGGCGACGGCAGCCTCACAGCCGTGAGCTACGTTGCCCGGGGCAAGCGCGAGACCATGCCCGCCGATCTGCTGCTGTTGCATCAGGGCGTGGTGCCGAACGTCAATCTCGCCATGGCGGCCGGTGTCAACCATCGCTGGGACGAACGTGAGCTCTGCTGGTCGCCGGTGCTCGATGCGGATGGCGCGAGCTCCGTCGAAGGGATCGCGATTGCCGGCGACGGCGCCGGCATCGGCGGCGCGCAGGCCGCAATCTGGCGCGGCCGCATCGCCGCGCGCAGCGCGATCGCGGCGCTTGCACCCGAGGCTGCGACAAAGCTCGAGCCGGTGGCAAGTTTGCGCGCAGAACTTGCCCGCGCCGAACGGGGTCGCGCCTTCATCGACACCTTGTTTCAGCCGGCGAGACAATTCCGCATCCCGGCAGGCGACACGATCGTCTGCCGCTGCGAGGAGATCACCGCGCAGGAGATCCTGGACTCGGTTGCGATCGGCGCGACCGGCCCGAACCAGCTGAAAGCCTATCGCCGCACCGGCATGGGCCCCTGCCAGGGACGGCTGTGCGGCCTCACCGTCACCGAGCTGATGGCGGAGGCGCGCGGCAAGACGCCGCAAGAGATCGGCTACTACCGCCTGCGTGCACCGGTAAAGCCAATCACGCTGTCGGAGCTCGCAAGCCTGCCGAAGACGGAGGCCGCGACGCAAGCCGTGGTGCGCGGATGACCAGGATTGCGGATGCCATCATCGTGGGTGGCGGCATCCATGGCTGCTCGACCGCTTTGCATCTCTGCCTTGCCGGGCTCAAACCGGTGCTGATCGAGAAGGATTATGCGGGCCGTCATGCATCGGGCGTCAATGCCGGCGGCGTGCGCCAGCTCGCCCGCGACGTCGCCGAGATCCCGCTCTCGATCCGTTCGATGGGGATCTGGGAGAGGATCGCCGATCTCGTCGACGATGACTGCGGTTTTGAGAGCCACGGCCAGGTGCTGGTCGCCGAGGACGAGGCTGAGCTTGCGACTTGTCGCGCACGCGTCGCCGACCTCAACGCGCAGGATTTTTGGCATGAAGAGCTGATCGACGCGGCGGAGTTGCGCCGGCTCGTGCCGGCCGTGGCCGAAAACTGTCCCGGCGGCATCGTGTCGCGACGGGATGGCGCGGCACAGCCGGCGCACACCACGACCGCGTTCCGCCGCAAGGCCGAGACGCTCGGCGCGACCATCCGCGAGGGCGCAGCGGCGACGAACATTCGCAAAGAGAATGGCCTTTGGCGCGTCGACGCCGGCACCTATTGCTATGCCGCGCCGGTTCTTGTGAACGCCGCGGGCGCCTGGGCCGGACGAATCGCCGCCGGGCTGGGCGAGCCGGTGCCGGTCGAAACCATCGCACCGATGCTGATGATCACCTCACCCGTCCCGCACTTCATCGATCCCGTCGTGATCCTGCGCGGCCGCAAACTGTCCTTCAAGCAGTTCCCCAATGGCACGGTACTGATCGGCGGCGGTCATCGCGCAACGCCCGAGCAGGACCGCAACGAGACCGTGCTGGACTGGCGCAAGCTCGCCGAAAGCGCACGGACCGTATCGGAGCTGTTTTCGGTGATGAGAGGCGCCTCCATTGTTCGCGCCTGGGCAGGCATTGAAGCACGCACGAGCGACGAATTGCCCATTCTTGGACCAAGCGCGCGTCACGAGCGGCTCTACCATCAATTCGGCTTCTCGGCACATGGCTTCCAGCTCGGCCCCGGCGCAGGCGCCGTGATGGCCGAACTGATCGTCAACGGCGGTAGCCAGACGCGGGTCGGTGAGCTGGCCATTGAGCGTTTTCGCGGTGCGCCGCCCCACCGAGAGTGCTGACCGAGGCATCTCTCGAAGCGCGAAGAGGCAGTCGATGCGATTGCCGCGGCGTGCGATCAGGACGCTCGAAGAAGAAGGTGTTCCACATGTACGTCTCCGCCGACGGGATCGCGATCAGCGAGACCCTGCTGGTCACGAAGACCGGGCACGAATGTCTGACACGCTCTCCTCGGCAGCTGTTTCAGGTCTGAGCCTCAGCGACTCGCGCGAGTCGTGAATGCGACCGCATCGGTCACGACAGCGTTGGACCGCGCCTTTCCATTCGTGCTAAAGACCACCGGTGACCAATAGTGTACTGAGAGACCCCCGCCTGAACTGGAGCGCGTTGTCGCAAGCCGAGCGCGACGCCGCCTACGACAACAACAAGGCGGTCGCCAACAGCCCCGCGCTGATTGCGGCGCGAAACACGGCGTCGGCGAAGGTGCGGGCCCTGCACCCCGAGACGCTTGATGTCGCCTACGGGAGCGGCGAGAGAACCAAGTTCGATCTCTACCCGGCGAACGACGGATCGGCGCCGTGCCTGGTCTTCCTTCACGGCGGCTATTGGCAACGCAATTCGCGGCACGATTTCGCGATGATGATCGAGGGACTCGCGACCCACGGTTGGTCCGTCGCCATTCCCGGCTATTCGCTGGCGCCGCAGGCGAGCCTGACGCAGATCGTGCAGGAGATATCGCTCGCGTTGGATTGGCTCGCCGCCCAAGGAGCATCGCACGGCATGGCAGGTCCCGTCTTGTTGTCCGGATGGTCGGCCGGGGCGCAGCTTGCCGCACTCGCGCTGCATCACCCCGTCGTGACCGCCGGGCTCGCGATTTCCGGCGTCTATGACCTCGCGCCGATCCGCGACACGTGGCTGAACGCGGCGCTGAGACTGACGGATGAAGAGATCGCAAAGCTCTCGCCCCTGCGGCTTCCGGTGGTGCAGAAACCTCTCGTCATCGCATATGGTTCGGCCGAATTGCCGGCGCTGGTGTGGGACTCGCGGAACTTCCATGAAACCCGCGACGCCGCAGGCGCTCCCAGCGGGCTCGTGGTTGTCAACGGCGCGGACCACTTCACGGTCCTCGAGGAGCTACGACGCGCAGACGGCGCTTTGACCAAGGTTGCGCTGTCGCTGGTCGGCTAGATCGAAGCACCTCCGAGTCAGGGTTCAGGCGCATCGCGGATCTCGACGCGGATCGGCGTGGGGTTGAAGCCGTTGCACGGATTGTTCACCTGGGGGCAATTGGAGATCACGAACAGCACGTCCATTTCCGCGGTCACATCGACATGGTTGCCGGGCGCCGAGATGCCGTCGACCACCGTAAAATTGCCTGCGGGATCGATCGGCACGTTCATGAAGAAATTCAGGTTCGAAACGATGTCGCGCTTGGTGAGGCCGTGCCTCGACAGTTCGAGAATGAAATTCTCGCGGCAGGCGTGCTGGTACTTCGTCGCCTCACCAAAGCGCACCGCGTTGCTCTCGCAGGAGCAGCATCCTGCCGACGTATCGTGGCGCCCGCAGGTGTCGGCTGTGATGCGCGCCATCACGCGGCCCCTGTTGGAGATCAATTGCGTGCCAAGCTCGACATAGGCCGCTCCTTGGACACGCAACGTATCCTGCGCGCTGTAGCGCTCGGCCGTATCAGCTGCGCTGTACAGCAAGGCATCGACCGCTTGCTGGCCCTCGCTGTCGATGATCCGCAGCGTTTGACCCCTTTTGAGGACCCGCGACCACGGCCGCTCCGCCGGGATGTCGTGGATGTAGACGACGTCGCCCATTTCTGGATCGGTCATGAACGCATTCCTTCAGGCAAAGAGCCGGTCGGTGAACGCAAAGGCGCGAGCTGCCTCGGGCGACGCAGTCCGACACAGATCATCGGCGGCCGCAAGTTGAGCCCGGTGCTTGATCACGGTGACCGGTCCCGTCGCCATCGGCCGTGCGGGATCGAGCGGGTGGGCGCAATTGGACGCGACGACGACCAGATTCATTTCGGCGCGAAGATCGACAAAGTCACCCGGCTGCTTGCGGCTCGCGTTCCAGACAAAGCGGCCGGCATCATCAAGCGATACAGGTGCAAAGAAGGTGACACAGGGCGGGATGTCCCTGACGTCGAGTCCCACCTTGGACGCGGCAGCGAGAAAATTCTCGTGCGTGTTGCGCTTCACGGTGCCGAACGCGGCGATGGTCGAGGCCGGCGTCGAGCCTCCGACCAGAAGATCGTGCACGCCGCCGGTATCCTCGACCAGCGACAGCATCACGCGCCCCATGTCCGAAAGGATGACCCGGCCCTTCGAGAGCGCGGCACTCCATTGCACCTTCACGGTATCGGCGCAATTGATCCGTTCCGACGTATCCTCCTCGCGCCAGGCGATCAGCGAGACGCTGCAGCAGCCGGTATCATCGACGATCCGAAGCGATTCGCCGCGATGGAGACGGAACGTCGCAT
>Ga0207665_10003070_pt1 | contig 11207 bp, 17 predicted proteins | sample LARL112metaG_FD_184351 | JGI IMG/M metagenome (GOLD analysis project Ga0207665, IMG submission 184351) | Corn, switchgrass and miscanthus rhizosphere microbial communities from Kellogg Biological Station, Michigan, USA - LAR L11-2 metaG... | ecosystem: Host-associated > Plants > Roots >...
GCTCAACCTTCTGATGCCCCATCATGATTCAGTCCCCTCTCGACGACTGAATCAGCGAATTTCACCCAGCGCAACCGCAGACTTTTTCAACAAAATCGGCCCAAGGCCGACATGCGCGGCCACTTCCGCAATGTCCAGGGGTACCGCGGACCTTGGCTCGACGGCCGACAACGTCGGCTGATGACCCAAGGCGATCATCGGAGACAAGGCAGCATCACCGTGCGCGCTTGTATCCCGGCGTCCTACCAGCTCCACACCGGAAGATATATCTCCTGATTCCCGTACCGTATCACCGGCACCACGGGCGGACCGTATGGATCGACCCGATCATCCTCAGGCCGATAACGATATCTTGGAACGATATTGGAGTCCCAGTAGGGTTCTGGGGTTACGACGGGCCTGACGATGTAAATCCTCCGCGGTTCGTGAACGACTTTTGCCTTCGCCAGGGCTGCGCCAATAAAGGCTCCCTGGCTACACAGCGCCAGGGTCGTTGCGAAAGCGAACGCCACGGTCATTATCCTCATGCCTCGGCCTCCTTTTGATTTTTTGGAGTCTCCTGATTTGCTCGCGCAGGATGCTCTGCATCACGGGGGATCAACGACCTTGGGCGCTCCTTGGGCCATCGTTTCGGCGAGCGGTATCGAAGCAATCGAGACAACGAAAACAAACCACCACATTCGGTCGTCTCCGGCCTCCCTCTGACTATAACATAAAACGGATGGCCGCCCCTTCTCCTCCGTAAAAAGTGAGGCCGGCTCGATCGGCGACCTCTGTTACAGGGGACCAAGTTGGCGAGGTCGCCTTCTGGCCCTTCGCGTCATTTCGCATTCACGCGACAGTCAGGCCGCCTTTGGTGCAAAGCGAACATCCGATCGTAGGCAACGCCGGCTGGCCGGGTCGCAAATGAAACCCGAAGCGGACTGCCTTACGGCTGTTGCCCCTGTTCGCGTAGTACCACGCGGCTACGTCTGGGAGATTAATAAAGTGGGCGTTCCCGCCAAATGCGCCGGATGTCTGCCTGCGCATCACGTACGCGTTCCCGCCAAATGCTCCCGATCTCTGGCTGCGTATCATGTATCGACCGGGCCCTTGGCTGCTTTTGCTGGCGCTGCACAGGCGCTCGGGCATTTTCCGCGACCGGCGCTGGGGCATCTTGTACGGGCCTAGCAAGGGCCCGCGCATCTTGCTCAGCGGCCCAGGCCTGAAACTCCCTAAACAGGGCTTCTGATGATGCCTCGGTGTTTTCCGCCTGAGGCTGGCTGGAGGGTTCAGAGGCATTGATTTCGCGGGTCGGGACGTCCTTTGCGGTCGGCGGCAAAGCCTCAGCGTCAGCGGTTGATTGAATTACAGCTGATTGAGTTATTGGTGTTGTTGGCGTCGACTGATCGGTGGCAGGCTGCGGCGCCAATTTGTCGACCGGCGAAGCTGTGACGTCAGCAAAGAGCGTCACCCGTTCCGACAGATTCGCAATACCGAGCGCTATCGCCGCTGCAACCAAAATAGTCGACATGAGACCTCGTAACGGGATAACAGGTTTGTCGTTCCCGATACCCTGGTCAGGCTCATCGGCGGAGAGAAAAAGCGGCAGGGGATCGCCCGGATCAAACCCGTCTTTCGTCGCCATCGCGTGATGCCCCATCCTGATGTTCCTGTCGGGTATAGCTGTTATCGAGGTCCAAAAAGCGGAGAAATCTTGATTTCACTTGGACCGGTGGACCGGCTCAATCACGCGGCGGGGCCCTTGGCGGGCATTTCGGCCGCGCGGGTTCCTAAACGGTCCCAAAACGACCTGCCCTTCCCAACCCTCAGAAAATGACCATTTCTAGCAAGCGACAAAAAGCCACCCTTACGTTTCACCGTTGGAGGATTTTCCTATGCCCCGGATTTCAGCATTTGTTGCCGTACTAACGGTGCTATTGACGACCGGCACTTTGGCAGCACCAAAGGATCAAAGCAATTTTTCCCCAAACTGTTACTCACAAAAATGCTACGAGGAATGTTCCGCTAAATCAGCCAAAAACTGCGAAAATATTTGCCAACGGATAGCGAGCACCAAGCCACCTTGCAAGTAGTCGGCAGCGAGGCCCCCTTCGGTTGCGGTCCGTTGGTTTGTGTGGACGGCGAGGCCGTCAAACCTCCTCCTTGGGTCTACTCCCAGACTTGGACGCGCGTTGTTGTCTCCGGGAAGCCGGGAGTCTACGACTGATCAGTCCGGATGTTCCGCGTTCCGGCGCTCTTTGCTGACGTGGCTACCTGATCTTCGCCAGGCATTCCTTCAGGCGATCAAGATCCGAACGAATTTCGGAGTCCATGGCGCCTTCTAATGCGAGCGTGCCCTTGCTGAAGAATTCTGCGGAAGCTTTTCTGTCCAAATTCTGCTTCCAATCCCGGATTGCCTGCTTTGTGGCCTTTTGGGCCTCCGATGTCGCTTTAAGGTACGTCTTTATACAGGCGTCGGCCGCTGAGCATATCTGGCACTCTTGAGCGGTGGCAGTACTTGAGACAAGCAAGGCCAGTGTCGCGGCAAGGGCCTTCATTGCTTTTCTCCCGGTATTGGTCCCGATCAAAAAACGGCCCGACCAAAGGAGCAAAGCCGGGGCCATCAGTCGTTCTCCCCCCGGTACTGAGGCAGGAGGGGGTGAGTTTTTAACGTGGTGATGATTCGTGTTCGCATTGCGCCGTTTCCCTGCGCAAAGGAAGTAGTCTGAACGCGCCGATCAAAAGCCACCGCCCACACGGTGAAGACGCCGGAGTTTTCTTCAATCGTCCCATTCGCCGCAGTTTTGCGAATCTTTTGCCACGGATCGGAGCTCAAAACGCCATCTCGAGGTGGATCATGCTGGATAGTCAGGGGCCCCGCCCGATGGCCGTTGTCCGGACTCCTGGCGGCTCGGCCCTTTTGCTTTTCGATAGAGTCCGGACCAAAGTACGAGGAAATCATCCATGGCGAGTATCACGACTCCGCGGATCGGTGCGCTCACGGCTGAATCTGTGATGCGAGACTATGAGTCCGCAGCTAAGGAAATCGAAGCGATGGGCGCTGAGCTGATCAGCGCGGCGAAAAAATGGGAGGCGATGACTGCCGATGTGCGAAACGCAATTCGTGACACCGCAGAGGCATATCGCGAGGAAGGCGAGAAGATTTTCGAGCTTATAGAGAAGTGCGCGCTGTACACCGAGGACGTTCGCAAGACATGCGAAGATTTGAAACGCGGGGCGATAGAGGGTAACGGCGGCGCTCAGTAGCCCCTCCCGGCGTGGAGTATGCCGCCTGAATTGCCAAACGAGGAGTGCAGAAGGCACGGAGCTCGAATGAAAAAGACAATCGCGAGTGTCTCTCTTTCTCTAGCGTTGATGTCTTCGGCAGCGATGGCCAACGACCGCGCGGACAACGCTGTGTCCGGGGCCCTCTCGAAGATCGGTCATGCGGCTCACACGCTGGTGGCTCATATCGCCAAACCGTTCACCACACGCGCTCGCAGCTCGAGCCGATCAAGCGCCACCCAGCAGGCACAGAGAGCTTCTGGGGCGGGACCAGGTTCACATGTGAGCGACAGTCCACCTGCACAGCGGAGCCAGGCTGATGCACCAACAGCGGCAGCGCCCTCCGCTCCGAGGAGTGCATCCGCTCTTCCGCCAGTCCAGCCCCTGGAGTGAGGCCCAAAGCAATCGAGCCTGCGAGCGTTTCTGCCGCGAGCTAGCCCGCGTGTGCCTTCAGAGCGCACCTTGCCAAAGGTGATCTTCCGGGGCCTGGGCATGCCCATGATTCCGCCGATCAGGCCAGGAGGAAAGCCGCCAGGGATTGGGCGTTCTTTTAGAGCGAGCTATATCCACACCCTGGCTCCGAAAGCAGCAGCTTTGCGATTTCCAGGGGCGGAGACTGCCCGACCTGGATTCTTTTGGCTTCCAGCTCCGATTGAACAAACACTATGGAGCGCCGAACGTAATACGTTCCATGGTGAGTAGCGCCGTCGATGGTCACGGTGACGGGTTTAACTGGGGTGGGTGCCGCCGCTCCCTTTTTCAGCCCGATCTTGACCAGGCCCGGATGGGTGGGCGGTAATTCCGATCACACCTCGTCAATATCGACGCGAGCAGCGTTCAGCGCGTGGGTAGTTTTCCACAAGTATAATCGGCGCTGGTCCATTGAGCTGACCGAATCTCGTTGAATGATTCCGACCAGCGGGGCCGGGCGACGGTCTGTCCTCACCGTGGCGATGTTGCCCCCGCAACCCTCTCGGCAGTGGCGGTGATCCAATGGCCAAGCGGCCAGTCGAGTTTCTGAACGGCAAGGAACTGGCGGGCGAGCTTACCCAGCCGATCGATCACGGCTTATATATGCCGTTCCTCGGTGCGGTTGGCAGCCCTGAGAAATACCTGGCGGAGAGGAAAAAGGAGCTTCGTCAACGGCGAACAGCCAAGATGCCGGCGCTGGCCCGTCATCTCGGGATTGACGTCGAGCGGTTCAACCTGTCGCCGGAGAATGGCCTTGGATGGATGATGCTGTATGCAGTCATCGCTGAAAGACTGACTGAGGAATTGATCCCCGGCTTTCAGGAAAAGTCGCGCGGAACACTTCCGCGCGAAGTCTTAGGACAAGCTCGCATCGCCATCGCCCTCTTGAGGCTAAATGGGAGGGCCCAATCCCAGCTGGAGGCGTGCGAGGAAATCATAAAGCTTTGGAATCCGGAGCTCGCGAAACCGGGATGCAAGAGCGAACTGAGGCGCAAAGCGGATTCGCTGCGTGTTCGTGTAGCTGAGGACCGGGTTAGAACTCGGAAGTCTGCCGCCAGGTAACGGCGGCAGGTCGGCGGCAAAAGCCGGCAGCTGGCCACAGCCCGGTCTCATCGCTGCGGACGAGCTGATGGAGTGAGCAATGTCGGCTGTTGGCCGATCGCGGCATATTGCGCCGCCGCTCGACCTTGGTCGCCAACGGGGCACGGCGGAAACTGACCGGTATCCTTCGATCGAAGAGGGCGACGCTGTTGAACCCGAGCGGCAATTGAGGAATGTCTGCTATTCCTCCGCTGTCAGGGCATAAGCAGATATCCGGCAAATGGGCCAAAACTGACGTTACCGACCCGACTACGACCCTCAACGTCCTGCTTACCGTGCCGGGCACGGTGCACCTAACGGGATCACAATTGCGGGCCAGAAAGATTCATCTCACGCTCTGCTCGGAAAACGTTACCGTAGAGGTTAGAAATCCATTGACGCCCGCTCGAGGTGACATTGAGGTAGCGTATAGCCGTCTGAATTTGCGGAGCAACATTGTTCCAGTAGAAGTGCGGGTATTTGTAGACAATGTCTGCCGGCGTATCATAGCCAAGCGTTTTATTTAAACCAATTTCCTCAAATTCGTAGAACAGCGCATTTGACTTTCTCATGTAGTTGGGGTCGCCGAGCTGACCGATCAGGTCGGCGGCGCGCAGCAGCAAACCCTCTTCTTCAGTTAGTCCGTCGTCGTTCGAGGATGTCGCGACGTAGGGAAAACGCGTATACTCGATTGCTTGGGCAATTCGCGTAGCGTTGAGCTCTTCCACAGTGTCGAGGCGCTCGAAAACGAACAATTTTGACCGATCCACATGGTATGGCGCGAGAGCTGCATCGGACGATCCTCGCGGCAAACGAATCGTACGACCATTGACATCGGCGACGTAGGATTCACAGTCGTCGCCTTGAACAACACCGCGGACGTATCCGATGTCGTGGGTGAGGCATGCCACAATGAAATTGGCGTAGTCGTGCGGTGTGGTTGGGCACAGCAATGCTCGGCCCATCATGATGTCATGTCCTGCAAGCGTAACGAGTAGCGAGTGCTCAAGATCATGATACAGCGCATCACTGTTACCGATGCACTCCAACGTGAGCCTGGCCGCGTACGGAAGGAATTCAGCCAGGCGGGCATGTGAAGTGCCAAACCGGCCTTTAGTTTCTTCGGTCAGGAATTCCCCCAAAGCGAGCGCTGCTAGTTTTGGAATTGTGATCATCTGAACACCTGTCTCAGTTGCTGCTTCGCCATTTCCGGCGGATTCGAACAGGAACCGATGGCCGGTCAGCGTGCTGTTGCACCCAAGAGGTGGCGGCTATGACAACGCCAAGCCGTCCTCGGCATCTAGGTCTACGACCGAAGCAAAGAGACTATCACGATACGGATCGATATGCCTTCGCTCACATGCGGCCCTCTGACCTGACCGGGTCAAATTGCCGGGCTTTCCGTCATCTTGAGACATGCCCAACGTCTCGGCCAAGATGCGGTAACGTCGCGCAGCCGGCAACGGAACCTAAAACAGGAACACGTAATCCGCCAGAGGCGTGAGGAATCGTAAGCTAATACTTCCGAGTTTGATTTCGCTGCAAAGTAGCCGTTCGGTCGCTTTTCGGAGAGAGAGACGGACATCAATTAGCAGGTAGGACCGGCCGGTTCGGTCGCGAATGACCCAAGCGGACTCCAGATTCTCAGAATTTTCCGTGAAGTTCCCTCGCCGTCAAACCGAACCGTTTGCGATATGCACTGGGAGAGATTCCCATCACCTTATTAAAGACTTTGCGGAATGCGCCCGCATCCTCATAGCCGATGCTAAAAGCAATCTGGTCGACGGCGTGGTTTGTGAACTCCAGCATCTCGCGAGCCCTGCCTACGCGTAGCTGCTGGCAATATTCAGTGGGTCTTAGTCCAGTAGCTTTTTGGAAACGCCGCAAAAATGTGCGCTCTTCTAGACCGGCACGCGCGACCATAGCGTGGAGGTTGGCGTCTCGGGCACCGTTCGACTGAAGCCAATGTTGCACGTTCAGAATGGGTCGGTCGCCGTGATGAAAGTTGGGAGAGAAGCTGCTGTAATAGCGTTGCTCACGACCCGGTGGGTCAACGAGAAGAAAGCGTGCAGTTTCCAACATGATTGTTGACCCGAGCAACCGGTCAACCAGCTTCATGCCTAAATCGGTCCAAGCCATCACCCCTCCGGCAGTTATTATGTCCCCATCTTCAATGATGAGCTTGTCACCATCGACACGAATATCGGGAAAACGTCGCATGAGCTCGTCAAGATAGGTCCAATGCGTGGTCGCCGAACGACCTGCAAGTAGGCCGGTTTCGGCCAGTACGAAAGCGCCAGCACAAACCGAGCAAAGTATCGAGCCGTCGTCGTGCCAGTCCGTAAGCCAGACTGCAAACGGGGCTGCCTGCTCGCGGGATATCGGTTTGCTAAGACTCGGTGGTACGATGAGGACGGCAGGACGGTTATAGGGCCCAGGGATAGTGTCGAAGACGCATTCCATCGCCTTTCCGTTCGCAATCTGGCGCCAATGGCTGACACGAAGAGCCGGTTCTGCCGGGAGCCTCCGCACCGCCGCGAAGCGATTGGCCACAAGGAAAATATCCGTCAAGCCATGGACGGCCGCGAGCTGCGCCTCCGGATAGATGAGGATACCGATCTCAAGCGGCCTGCTTATCGGGCCCATGTCAGTTTTCGCCCGCAGAATGTCGGTTCTGACAATATCACATTCGTAAAAGCGAGATAGGCTTTCTGGCAGGCGGCACTTTTCAGAAATGAAGCACAGCTCAGAAAGTCGCCATGTCGGAAATCCATTCACCCACTGCGTCTCGCCGCGAATTGCTTATGGGAGCTGCGGCGTCAGGTGCTGGCGCACTTTCGGAGACAATGCCTGTAGCCGGTACAGTACGTGCCGCTGATCGCATCAACTCAGGAGGCAGCCAGATGAGTATCATCAAGACCAAAGACGGCACGGAAATCTTCTACAAAGACTGGGGCAAAGGTCAGCCCATCGTGTTCAGTCATGGGTGGCCGCTCTCAGCAGATGACTGGGACACGCAAATGATGTTCTTCCTCAATCATGGATATCGCGTCGTTGCCCATGATCGGCGCGGGCATGGCCGGTCCTCGCAACCAGGCGAGGGCCATGACATGGACCACTATGCAGATGACCTGGCGGCCTTGACCGCGCATCTCGATCTGAACAACGCCATCCACGTTGGTCATTCGACCGGTGGCGGCGAAGTCGTACACTACATCGCGCGCCACGGCCAGAGTCGAGTATCGAAGGCCGCTATCATTAGCGCGGTGCCGCCGCTGATGGTGAAGACGGAGGCTAATCCCGGCGGCCTTCCCAAGGCAGTGTTCGATGGATTCCAGACGCAGCTCGCAGCCAACCGTGCGCAGTTCTACTACGATGTGCCGGCGGGACCATTCTATGGATATAATCGACCGGGCGCGAAGCCCTCTCAAGGCGTAATCTGGAATTGGTGGCGCCAGGGCATGATGGGCGGCGCGAAGGCGCACTACGATGGTATCGTCGCGTTTTCACAGACTGATTTCACCGAGGACCTGAAGAAGATCACGGTGCCGGTCTTCGTGATGCATGGCGACGACGACCAGATCGTGCCCTATCCCGACTCAGCGCCATTGTCCGCAAAGTTGCTGAAGAACGGGACCCTGAAGACCTACAAAGGCTTTCCACACGGCATGCCGACCACAGAGGCGGAAACGATCAACGCCGACCTGCTGGCTTTCCTGAAAGCATAACGGGTTGGTTAAATTCGGGAGAGACCGCCGCCAGGCGGTCTCTCTTTTTGCAGCTTTTACGTCAATATGAAACACAAGTTGATGTCGTCTCTTGGCCCTTCGCGTCATTTCGTAAGAGCGCAGCAGCCAGGTCGCTTTCGGCGCAAAGCGTTTCGCTGCAAAGTAGCCGTTCGGTCGCTTTTCGGAGAGAGGCGGACATCAATTAGCAGGTAGGACCGGCCGGTTCGGTCGCGAATGACCCCAGGCGGCCAGGGATGTCCGACTGGGTCGCGCATAAATTCTCGGGCGGCGTATTTGCCTATCCCTTCCGGTGCGGCCGCTTTGCAGCTGATCTACGGCTTGCTGAAAAAGCTATATCGCATGCTCTCCTTGTTCGGATACCAGTTCCAATCATCCTCGTCAGTCTCCTGTTCGATCCGCCAGATCTCATCGAGCAAAGCCGGATTGGAAACAGCGAGCTTGAAGCCGTTGCGCACGAAGGCGTCGGACCACTCGGAATATGTCCAAAAGGTCCGTAAACCCCTGAACAACATGTAGTCTTCGATTACCTCCTCTGTCATGTCGGTAGTTACACCCTGGAACAGCAATCCTACACGGCACACCCGAAACAATTCCTTGAGGGCTTGATCAATCTTTTCTTCAGGAAGGTAAGGAAGGCACGTGACATAAGCAAACTCGAACGATCCGTCCTCGAAAGGCATTTTGAGCACATCGCCAAGCAGGTTTCGTCCGCGCCACGCTTCTGGAGTTTTCGAATGTATGTGCGCGTTATTTTCGATGCCCCAGGCTTCGATGCCGAGTTTGTCAAATTGCCTGAGGGTCAGGCCATTCGCGCTGCCGCAGTCAAGCAACCTGTAGGGTGTCTCTGGACCCCAGATAGCCTTGATCAAATCGAGAATATATTTTCCATTAAAGAGGTCTTCGAAGGCTTCTTCATAACTTAGATTATCCGAATAATTGTTGAAGTAGCTGTCGGCGATCGCATTCCGATCAGTCGAGACACACACGTCGACCTGATGCGCGAATTTGCGCTTGCGCATCTCGGTGATGCCAATGCTCTTGTCATGATCCATCTGTTGAACCTCCGCCTGGCCATCACTTCCAACTACGCTGCCGGCACGCGACCCGCATCAATAAGGATCGAACCTTCAATGTGCAATGGCGTCTCGATCGGATCGCCCCCAACCCAGCGCGTGCGGCCAGGCAACGTCATCGCAGGCACGTCGGATGTCAGGGCTGCACCTGAAATAGCTGAAATCGGGGCAATCCGCGACCCGTCGATGAAGGGGATACCATTGACATCGAACCGCGCGAGCGACCTCGTTTGGGACCACACCACGGTTTCATCGCGCGATGCCCAGTTTAGAAACCTGCATGGGACTTCTGCGGCGATTGATCGCTAGAGGCGCGATCAAAAATCGCGCAGTGCAAACGAGCCCTGACTGACCCTGCGTCAACCATGATGTTGACTAAATCTCTGATTCGACTGATCGACTCTACCGCGGAGTCGCGGGACTAACGGCGGGCTGCGGTTGATCGGGGATAGTCACGAGCGTGCGGGTCATTTTTGACCGTCCGCCATCGAGGTAGGGTGACGGCAGTCTGTCGGCCTTTGCCAGGGGCGGCCCATCGACCTCCGGCCCCGACGCGATGGCTTCAATTGGAGCGCGTGGTCCAATGTTCACCCATCGCGCTTCAAAAGTATCGCGATCTTTCACAGTTGAGTTTGGTGCCCCCACCTGGGAGGCTGGTGGGTTGCGAGGTTTTTGAACGGTGCTTGCAACCTCTTCATCCGACGCCGGCCGCGCGGATGTCTCACCGGGCCACTCCAACAGCGATTTGGATAGCCCCGGCTTGCCTTCGTACCAGCATTTTCGTCCGTCGATCAGACGGTAGGACCACCATTGACCATGTGGATTTGATGGCATCTCAGCATTGCATTGTTGTTTTGCCTCGGTGGTTGAAATCTCGATTGACGATAGTGCAGCAATGAAGGCGATGAGAGCGATGGATCGAAATTGTCTCGTCATATTGCGCAACTCAGAGACGACTTCGTTGTGAGAACCGCCAGCGACTGAAACGAGAATATGCCGTTCGTTGGTTTGGGGCGGGCGCTGAAGGTATTCTTCCGAGATACGTTGCGTGTCGCTAACCGCTTGAAAAGCCGGCTGTTGATCAGTCATATTTTTACCCATGCAAAAAAATGGCCGCGCTGCAAAGGGATAGAGAAATCAAGTCAGCTTTGAGATTATCCCATCAATTTTTGTTACGGATGAGTCGGGATTCTGGCGCTTGGATGGCGGTTCTCGAGGAACGCCCGCCAGGTGCCGGCAGCCTGCCGGGACTTCGCCCAGGATGCCGCTCGACCGCAGGCGATGGCGAGCACGTTGCGGTGCAGCCGCTTTCTGGCCGCCTCGATCCAGCGCTTGAGCCCGTGACACTCCCGGCTCTGCGGTTTGACGCGCACCGAATGGTGCGGGCGCTGCACGAGCGAAAGGAAGTTCGGCATGAACCGAGCCGAAGATACATGGTAGTCGGATAAGACGACAAAACGTTCCGGAGACGTGGTCGTTTATCTTGGGAACGGGCCCAGAGCAGTGATGGTTGTCGTGGCATGGAGGATATTGCCATGCTTGTCTTTTACCTACCGATTATAATCCT
>Ga0207665_10003072_pt1 | contig 11204 bp, 13 predicted proteins | sample LARL112metaG_FD_184351 | JGI IMG/M metagenome (GOLD analysis project Ga0207665, IMG submission 184351) | Corn, switchgrass and miscanthus rhizosphere microbial communities from Kellogg Biological Station, Michigan, USA - LAR L11-2 metaG... | ecosystem: Host-associated > Plants > Roots >...
GCCGTTCCAGAAGGTGCTCGAGACCGGCAAGCTCACGTCGTGGCCGGCGCCCGCCAACCGCCAGCACGGCGAAGTGATCAACCGCTGGATCGTGATCGACATGTTCACCAAGGCCATCACCGGCACGTCCACCAAGAACGCCATCGCCGAGGCGGTGTCGCAGATCAAGACCATCTATGGATAAAGAAGCCCAAGGGTAGGGATGCCAAAGGGTAGTTGGTGAGCAAGATCCTCGAGGCCTCGCGGGCGGGCGCGCTGGCGGCGCCAGCCCGCCGGCCGCTGGGCTGGGGCCGGTTGCGCGCGTTCGTGGAGCGCGAGTCCGTGTTCAGCTGGCTCATGCTCACGCCCCCCCTGCTGTTCCTGCTGCTGTTCCTGGGCTACCCGTTCTTCTACGGGGTGTACCTGAGCTTCTTCCACAAGGAGGTGGCCCGCACCGCCTCGTTCGTGGGCTTCGGCAACTTCGTCAAGCTCTACAACGACCCGATCTTCTGGCAGTCGGTCCGGAACACGATCATCTTCACGGGGGCCGCGACCATCCTGAAGGCCTGCGGCGGGCTCGGCATGGCGCTCGTCATGAACCAGGACTTCCGGATGAAGGCGGTCACGCGGGCCATGCTCCTGCTCCCGTTCATCGTGCCCACCGTGCTCAGCACGGTGGCGTGGCAGTGGATCCTCGACCCCGGCATGGGCCTGTTCAACCGCATGCTGGTGGTGAGCGGTCTGGCCACCACGGGGCCGTCCTGGCTCGGCACTCCGACGATGGCGATGATCTCGATCATCATGGTCAACACGTGGCGCGGCCTGCCCTTCTTCGGGATCTCGATCCTCGCGGGCCTGCAGACCATTCCCGTCGAGCTGCACGAGTCGGCGACCATCGACGGCGCGGGCACGTGGGGCCGTTTCCGCTACGTCACGCTGCCTTCGCTCCTGCCCGTGATCTTCATCGTGACCACGTTCTCGATCGTCATCACCTTCTTCGACTTCCAGCTCGTCTACGTGCTCACCGGCGGCGGCCCCGCCAACTCCACGCACCTGATGGCGACCTACGCCTACAGCCTCAGCATGGGGGCCGGACAGATGGGGCTCGGCTCCGCGGTGGCGCTCAGCATGGTGCCGGTGCTGGGCCTCCTGCTGGTCCTGCTCACCCTGTACGTGCGCAAGGACTGATCCCCCAGGAATGAGCAGATGGTCGGCGAGCTGACCTGGCGCAAGCGGCTCCTCGGTCTCTGGCTGCCGCTGGCCGTGTTCCTCGTGGTGGCGTTGTTTCCGTTCACCTGGATGGCGGCCACGTCGCTCAAGACGAACGCGGAGCTCTACAACCCGAAGGCGAACCCGTTGACGATCCAGCACCCGTCCCTGGTCCACTACATCGACCTGCTCCGGGAGACCAACTTCCTGACCTGGGTCGCCAACACCATGGTGGTGGCGGTGATCGCGACCGCCATCTCCCTCCTGCTCGGCTGCATGCTGGCCTATCCGCTCGCGCGCATGCGGTTCCGCGGCGCGCCGCTGCTGGCCATCGCGGTGGCCGTGACGTACCTGATTCCCCAGACCCTGCTGTTCGTGCCGATGGCCGATCTCGTCGGCCGGATGAAGCTCGGCAACACGCTCAGCGCGGTGATCCTCACCTATCCGACGCTGCTCGTGCCCTTCATCGCCTGGCTCCTGATGGGCTACTTCAAGACGGTGCCGAAGGAGCTCGAGGAGCAGGCCATGATCGACGGGGCCAGCCGCTGGCGCGCCATGACGAGGATCATCCTTCCCCTCTGCCTCCCCGGCTTCCTGTCCGCCGGCATCTTCGCCTTCACGTTGTCGCAGAACGAGTTCCTCTACGCGCTCCTCTTCCTCAGCAAGTCGAGCGTGCGCACCGTGCCGATCGGCGTGGTGGGCGAGCTGATCCGGGGGGACGCCTTCTACTGGGGCCAGCTGATGGCGGGCGCCCTGCTGGGCTCGATCCCGGTCGCCCTCGTCTACTCGTTCTTCGTGAAGTACTACGTGGCGGGGCTCACCGCGGGGGCGGTCAAGGGCTAGACGAGCCAGCCGCGGCGGCGGGCGCCGCCGGCTCGCCGCGCGGCGCGCAGCGCGCGCGCCACCGCCTCCTCGGGCGTCCGGGCGCTCGGCAACGGAACCCGGCGGCCCTCCGGCTGGGCCAGGCGCCAGGTGCCGAGCCCCACCACCGGCCGCCCCAGCTTCAGCGCGAGCGCGATCTCGGACAGGGTGCCGTAGCGCCCGCCGACCGCGATGACGGCATCCGACGAGCGCACCAGGATCACGTTGCGCGCCTGGTCCATGCCGGTCACGATCGGCACGCCGACCCACCGATTGGCGTCGCGGGCTTCGAAGCCAGGCAGGACGCCGACCACCAGCCCGCCGGATCGGGCGGCCCCCCGCGCGGCCGCCTCCATCACGCCGCCGAGCCCCCCGCACAGGAGCACCGCGCCGGCCTCCGCGATGGCGCGGCCCACGCGCTCCGCCAGCGCCGCCACCCGGCGCGAGCACACGCCCTCGCCGATGACGCCGATGCGGAGACCGGGGCGCGCCGGCGTCACGCGGGCTCGACGCGCTGCCAGCCTCCTTGCGTGAGGGAGCGCAGCACCGCGTCCAGCACGAGCTGAGCCTTCAGGCCGTCCTCGAGCGAGGGCGACGGGCTCTCTTCCTTGCGGATGCCCTCGAGGAAACGCTTCACCAGCGGGGCGATCGTGGCCTTGCCGGTGACCTCGATGGGATCGCCCTCGCCGACCGAGCGAGGCAACCCGGCCTTGACCGGGACGGGCTGGAGCGTGCCGCTCGCACCCGCGCCGCGCAGCTCGCCCACGTACCACTTGGGCTTGTCGCGGTCGAGCCGGTAGACGAGCGCGCCCTGGCTGCCGTAGGCCTCGAGCGAGACCTCGTTGGCTCCGCGCGCGGCCCGGCTCGCCGAGAGCGTCACCTGCCCGCCCGAGGCCAGCTCGCCCAGCACCGTGCAGAAGTCCTCCGCGTCCGCCGGCTTGCCGCCCCCCGGGACGCTGCGCGACGCATAGGCGACGCCGGCCTGCGCGGTCACCCGGGTGAACTCGCCGAAGTGCCAGCGCACGAGATCGATCAGATGCACGCCCATGTCGCCCATCGCCCCGTGGCCGGCCTGGGTGCGATCCATGCGCCAGGTGATCGGCGCCGCCTCGTCGGCCCAGCGCGCGCCCAGCCAGCGGCCGCCCGCGTGGAAGAGCCGGCCCACCGCGCCCTCCTCCACCAGCGCGTGGAAGCGCTGCATCGCGGGGATGAAGCGCCAGTTGAAGCCGGTCATCGCCACCCGCCGGGCGCGCGTCGCCGCCTCGACCATCTCGCGGCCCTCCGCCGCGGTCATGGCGAGCGGCTTCTCGCAGAGCACGTGCGCGCCCTGGCCGAGCGCGCGGAGCGCGATGTCGCGATGGAGGTGGGGCGGCGAGGCGATCACCACGATGTCCGGCTTGGCCTGGTCGAGCATCTCCTCCCAGCGCTCGAACACCGCCGGCACGTTGTAGCGCTGGGCCATCGCCCGCGCGGTCTCCTGGTTGCGCTGGCAGAGGGCCACCACCTCGCACCCGCTTACCTGGAACGCGGGGATGTGCGCGCGACCGAATCCGAGCCCGATGATGCCCACCGTGTGCTTCTTCCGAGCCATGCCTCGTCGATCCTTTCGCCGGCGGATTCCCTTCACCCGCGGATTGGGTTAGAGTCGGCCCCATCGTACAGCACATCCCGAGGAGGGCCCCATGAAGGCGGTCGCTGCCGTCGCCGAGATCCTGAAGCGCGAAGGTACCACCTTTCTGATCGGCTACCCGGTCAACCCGATCATCGAGGCGGCCGCCCAGGCCGATATCCGCACCATCATCGTCCGGCAGGAGCGCACCGGCCTGCACATGGCCGACGCGGTGAGCCGCATCACCTCCGGTCAGAAGATCGGCGTGTTCACGATGCAGCACGGTCCCGGCTCGGAGAACGCGTTCGGCGGGGTGGCCCAGGCCTACGGCGACTCGGTGCCGATCGTGGTGCTGCCCGGCGGCTACCCGCGCCGCATCACCAACATCCCGCCCAATTTCAACTCGTTCATCAACTACCGCAACGTCACCAAGTGGTGCGAGCAGGTGGTGATGGGCGACGCGGTGCCGGACGCGATGCGCCGCGCCTTCACCCAGGTGAAGAACGGCCGGCCGCGGCCGGTACTGGTGGAGATCCCCGTCGACGTCTACCCGGAAGAGGTGCCGGAGCCGCTCAACTACAAGGCCACCCCGCGCACGCGAGTGGCGCCGGATCCGGACGCGGTCACCGAGGCGGCCCGCATCCTGGTGGAGGCGGAGCGGCCGGTGATCTACGCGGGCCAGGGCGTGCACTACGCGCGGGCGTGGCAGCAGCTGCGCGAGCTGGCCGAATTGCTGGAGGCCCCGGTCACCACCAGCCTCGAGGGCAAGAGCGCTTTCCCGGAGAACCATCCACTCTCGCTCGGCTCGGGCGGGCGCTCGATCCCCAAGACCGTCCACGAGTTCCTCAAGAACTCCGACGTCATCTTGGGCATCGGCTGCAGCTTCTCGACCACCAACTACGGCGTCACGATGCCGAAGGGCAAGACCATCGTCCACTCCACCATCGACGTGGCCGACCTCAACAAGGACGTGGTGGCCGAGCACGCGGTGATCGGCGACGCGGGCCTGGTGCTGGACGCCCTGCTCGCCGAGGTGCGCGACCGGCTGAAGGGCAAGCCGCGCGGGCGCAAGGCCGAGGTGGCCCGGCAGATCTCCACCATGAAGGCGGAGTGGATGGCCCAGTGGCTGCCCAAGCTGACCGCCCACGACAAGCCGCTCTCGCCCTACCGGGTGATCTGGGACCTCCTCCACACGGTAGACGTGGCCAACACCATCATCACCCACGACGCGGGCAGCCCGCGCGATCAGCTCTCGCCGTTCTGGGAGAGCACGCACCCGCTCACCTACATCGGCTGGGGCAAGACCACCCAGCTCGGCTACGGCCTCGGGCTGGCGATGGGGGCCAAGCTCGCCCGGCCGGAGGCGCTCTGCATCAACGTGTGGGGCGACGCGGCCATCGGCTTCACCGGCATGGACTTCGAGACCGCGGTGCGCGAGCGCATCCCGATCCTGTCGATCCTGCTCAACAACTTCTCGATGGCGATCGAGCTGCCGATCATGAAGACCGCCACCGAGAAGTACCGCTCCACCGACATCAGCGGACACTACGCGGACATGGCCAAGGCCTTCGGCGGCTACGGCGAGCGCATCAGCGAGCCCGGCGAGATCATCCCCGCGATCAAGCGCGGCATCGCCAAGACCCGCGAGGGCGTGCCGGTGCTGCTCGAGTTCATCACCGAGAAAGAGATCAACTTCTCGATCTTCAAGTAAGCGCGCGTCCCGTCCCCGCCCTCTCCCGTCCGGGGGAGGGCGGGGCGGCGGGCGCGCCCGAGAGAGCCTCGAGGCGACGACGCCGTCATGACCTATCGTCTGGCCCCGATGTCTCCCGACGTCCTCGTCGTCACCCTCGTGCTCCTCCCGCTGCCGCTGGTCTTCCTCGTCCTGGGCGCGCTCTGGACGCCCCTGCTCTTCGCGCCCGCCGGCTTCATCCTGGTGATCTACGCCTGGATCTGGCTCCTCGCGCGCCCGACCGCGTTCGTGGTGCATCCGCGTGCCATCGAGATCACCTGGCCGCTCAAGCACGGCGAGATCCCGCGCGACGACATCCGGGCGGTGCGGGTCATCGATCGCCCGACGCTGCGCCGGGAGACCGGCTGGGGCATGCGGGTCGGCGCGGGCGGCCTCTTCGGCGCCTTCGGCTACCTGTGGACCAGCCGGCGGGGGCTGGTGCGCATGTTCGTCTCGCGCACCGACCGCTTCGTGTGGATCGAGCGCACGCGAGAGCGGCCCTGGCTGATCACCCCCGAGCAGCCCGACGCCTTCGTCCGGGCTCTCTCCTCTCGTGGCTGACCTGACCTATCGCTCGCCCAAGACCGAGGTGCGGCCGAGCCCGATCCACGGCCAGGGCCTCTTCGCACGGACCGCCATCGCGGCGGGCGAGATCGTCGCGGTGAAGGGCGGCCACGTGCTCACCGGGGCGCAGTGGGCGTCGCTCGAGCCCACGCTCGGCGCGGCCGACATCCAGATCACGGAGGATCTCTTCATCGCCCCGGTGCGCTCGGACGACCGGCCCGGCAGCATGCTCTACACCAACCACTCCTGCGATCCCAACCTCGCCATCCAGGGCCAGATCGTCCTGGTCGCGATGCGGCAGATCGCCGTCGGCGAGGAGCTCACGATCGACTGGGCCACCACCGACGACGGCGATCACGAGATGGCGTGCCGCTGCGGCAGCCCGCGCTGCCGTGGCACCGTGACCGGCAAGGACTGGATGAAGCCGGAGCTGCAGGCGCGCTACCGCGGGTGGTTCTGCTGGTTCCTCGAGCGCAAGATCGCGGCGACCGGTTCGCGGTGAGCCCGAGCCTGGTCCAATCTCCGCCTCGCTTCGTGCTGGCCGGGACATCCTACGGTGGGAGCCTCGCGCTCGAGGTCGCGCTCGCGGCGCCGGATCGGGTCCTCGGCCTCTGGCTGATGGGATGCAACCCGGAAGCGCCTCGCGACCCCGAGGGCGCCGATCGCCTTCGCCAGCGGGTCCAGGCGGGTGAGTTCTCGGCCCGACGCCTCGGAGCGGAGACATTCTTGCGGCAGCACGCCACCCTGTTCGGGCGTCCGGATCGCCGAGGCGACCTCGCCCGCATCGAGTGCCCGACGCTCCTGACGTGGGGTCGCGAGGACGCCTTCAGCGACGTCGGACCCGCGTCCCTGATGGCTTCGCGCATCCCGGACGCCGACCTCGTCGTCCTCGACGCGTGTAGCCACTTGCCGACGCTCGAGCAGCCCGCGGCCACCACCAAGGTCGCGCGGGCCTGGCTGGAGCGTATCGAGGCCGGCGTATGAGCGGCGCCACCGGTTCGGCGGGACCCTACGGCGAGCTGATCACCACCACGCTACGCGTGCTCACCTGGAACGCGTGGGGCCGGTTCGGGCCATGGGAGGCGCGCGAGACCGCGCTGATCCGGACCCTCGAGGCGCTCCAGCCTGACGTGATCGCGCTCCAGGAGTGCTGGCTCGACCGGGGCGGCGGGACCCAGGCGGCACGACTCGCCAAAGCGCTTGGTTACCACGCCGCGTACGGCGGCGGCACCTTCCTCGCCGAGGACTGGGCGACCGGATCCGGGCTCCTCTCACGATGGCCGATCGAACTCCACGAGTATCGCGAGTTTCCGGCGCCCGCGCCCAACGTTTGGGGTGGATCCGCCCTCTTTGGGCGCATCACCGGCCCGCGGGGGAACCTGTCCGTCTTCTCGGTCGCCCTCGACTGGCCGCCCCACGCCAGCGCGGCACGACAAGCCTCGGTGAGGCAGCTCGTCGCCTTCGTCCTCGAGGTTGCCGGGCCCACGTTCCCGACGATCATCTGCGGGGACTTCAACGCGCCCCCCGACGCGGACGAGCTGCGCATGCTCACCGGGCGCGCGCCCACTGCCGCGCCCGACTTCGCCCTCTTCGATGCCTGGGAGATGGCCGGCGCCGGCAGCGGTCACACCTGGGCCCGAAGTAACCCGTGGACGGTGCCGGTGCTGTTACCGGACCGGCGGATCGACTACGTCCTGGTGGGCCGCCCACGCCGGGGCGGGGCGGGCCACGTGGTCCGCTGCTCCCTCGCAGGGACGGAGCCGGTCGCCGGCGTCGTCCCGTCCGATCACTACGCGGTTTTCGCGGACCTCAGATACTAGCGGGCGATACTAGCGGACCAGCGCCGGATGTCATGATCATGCTCCTCGATTTGATCGCGCTGCTGTGCACCGGGCTCTTCGCGGGGGCCGCGCTCTACGTCACCCTGGTCGAGCACCCCGCGCGGCTTCGGTGCGGCCCCGCGCTCGCGATCGCCGAGTTCGGCCCGAGCTACCGGCGCGGCGCGGTCATGCAGGCCTCCCTCGCCGCGCTGGGCTGCCTGGCCGGCGTGGGAGACTGGGCCCGCGGCCACGGACTCCTCCCGCTCGCCGCCGGCCTCCTGATGGCGGTGGTCATTGCCTTCACTCTGGTGGTCATCCTGCCCACCAACAAGCGCCTGCTGGACCCCGCCCTCGATTCCGGCTCCGCGGAGGCGGCCACGCTCCTGGCGCGCTGGGGTCACCTCCACGCGGTGCGCACCCTGCTGGGCGGCGGCGCGCTCCTTCTCCTCGGCCTCCACCTGGTCGGAGCGCGCTGACCGTGGCGCCCGATACTGGAAGCCGCGGGCTGACCCCGGAGCGATTCGCCCGCGGCATGACGTTCGAGCAGTACATGCACTTCATGGGCACGCCGGAGAACCTCGCGCGCGAGGCCGGCTGGTGGCGCGGGACCGTGCGCATGGACTGGAGCGGTCCCCTGGGCGCGTGGTACGAGGACCTGCGGCTCCGCGACGATCAGATCGCCGCGGTCCGGTGGCTCGCCGCGCAGCCGCACGGTCCCGCCAAGGTCCTCGCGATCTCGGAGGAGTGGTCGTCGGACTGCCGCCGCGACGTCACCATCCTCGGGCGGCTCGCCGAGGCGGGCCCGCTCGAGCTCCGCGTCTTCTCCCGCGACGGCCAGCGAGTGGGGCGCGCCCCGCGGGCCGACCCGGCGGAGTCGCCCAACGCGGACCTCATGAACGCGTTCCTGCGCGAGCGGGACGGGCAGACGTATCAGTCGATCCCGATCGTGGCCTTCTACACGCGGGACTTCGAATACCTGTACCACTACACCGAGCGGCCGGCGATCTATCACCCGTTGGACCTGTCCACCGCGATGCAGATGCGCCATCGGGGCGAGAGCCGCGAGGTGGCGTGGGAGCGCTTCCTGCGCGACTGGGGCGCGATGCAGCGGTCGCCCATCTTCAAGGTCTGGGCCTTCGCCGCGATCGACGAGATGCTCTCCGCGCTGTACGAGCGGCACGTGGCCCGCCTCGCCGGGGGCGGGGCATGACGCGGGCGCGCTTTCGGGATATCTTCGTCGCGTGAACGGGGCCATCCTCTTCGCGATCCTCTCCGGCCTGTCCGCGGCCACCTGGACCATCTGCCTGAAGCTCGGCGCCTCCCGGATCAGCGCGGTGCTCGGCGCGATGGTCATCACCGGGGTCGCCTTCCTCGTCAACTCGATCGCGCTCCTCGTCATGCGGGCGGGCGGGCACGACCTCGTCGTCACCCGCCAGGGGCTGTGGCTGCTCGCGGCGGCCGGCATCGCCGCCTCCGGCGTCGACATCTTCGGCCTCCTCGCCTACGAGCGCGGTCTGCGGGTGACCTCGTCGTTCCTCATCGGCGGCACCTCCACCGTGGTGGTCCTGCTGGTGGGCTTCCTCGTGCTCCAGGAGCCGCTCACCTTGGGCCGGCTGGCCGCGATCGGGATGATCGTCGGCGGCACCCTGCTCTACCAGCTGCAGGGGCGCTAGGGCGAATGGCGCGGCCCTTCCTCGAGGGCACCGACGTCGCCCGCAGCTTCGGAGGCCTCCGCGTCCTCCATCGGGTGAGCTTCGCGGTGGCCGAGGGCGAGATCGTGGCGCTCATCGGGCCGAACGGCGCGGGCAAGACCACCTTGTTCAACCTGATCGGAGGCCTGCTGCGGCCGTCGGCCGGCTCCATCCGGATGGACGGGCGTGAGATCAGCGCGACGCCGGCCTACCGGATCGCCCGCGGCGGCCTCGGGCGCACCTTCCAGACCCCGCGGCCCTTCCTCGACCTGACCGCGGCGGAGAACGTGGCGGCGGCCGCCCGGTGGAGCGAGCGACCCGGCGGCACGCCGGCGGAGCTGCTGGCCCTCGTGGAGCTGGGCGAGCAGGCGGCGGTGCCGGCGCGCCGCCTCACCGGCGGGCGCCGCAAGCTGCTCGAGCTGGCGATGGCGCTGGCGATGCGGCCGCGCGTGATCCTGCTGGACGAGCTGCTGGCCGGCCTCACCCCGACCGAGAGCGCGCGCGCCACCGCCATCCTCCGTCGCATCCGCGACGAGCGCGGGGTCGGGCTGTTCTGGGTCGAGCACGTGATGAAGGCCATCATGGCCACCGCCGAGCGGCTCATCGTGCTGCACCACGGCGAGGTCATCTGCGAGGGGGCGCCCGCCGCGGTGGCGCGCGACCCCCGGGTGCTGGAGGCGTATCTCGGCGAGGCGATCGCGTCCTGACCGGAATCACCCCACCTCTTCCTGGCAAGGAGGCCATGGACATGACGATGCGCAGACGGCAGTTCCTCACGACGGCGGCGGCGGGCGCGGCCACCATTCCGCTCTGGCGCGGCCGCGCGCGGGCCCAGGCCAAGCCGGTCCGCGTCGGCTACGCGATCTCGGCCACCGGGCCGTACGCGGTCGGGGCGGGCATCACCCAGGCGCCCAACTACACGCTCTGGCAGGACCAGGTCAACGCGCGCGGCGGGCTCGCGGTCAAGGGCGAGGCCCGTCGGCCCATCGAGTTCGTCTCGATCGACGATCGGAGCGAGATCGAGACCGCGGTGCGCTTCTACGAGAAGCTCGCCACCGACGACAAGGTCGACCTGATGCTCCCGCCCTGGGGCTCGGCCATGAACTTCGCGGTGGCCCCGGTGGCCACCAAGCACGGCTACCCGATGATCGGGCCCACCGCGATCTCGGGCAAGTTCAAGGAACTGGCGCTGCCCTACTTCTACACGATGCTCGTGCAGCCGGAGCCGCAGATGCAGGCGGTGGCGGCCAAGCTCAAGGACCTGCGCGAGCAGGGCAAGATCAAGAAGGTGGCGGTGGCCTACGTCAACGACCTCTTCGGCATCGAGCTGAACGCGGCCACCGGCCCCGCCTTCAAGGCGGCCGGCCTCGAGGTGGTCGACACCAAGAGCTACCCGCTCGCGGCCAAGGACCTCTCGCCCATGCTGCGCGGCTTCAAGGCGGCGGGGGCGGACGCCTTCGTCGGCCTCACCTACCCGCCCGACAACATCCTGGTGACCGGCCAGGCCAAGGAGGTGGACTGGAACCCGGCGGTGTGGTTCACCGGCGTGGGCACCGCGTTCCCGTTCTACCGCGACCGCTTCAAGGGCGCGGAGGGCGTGATGGGCATCGCGGGCTGGAATCCCAAGGTGAAGTTTCCGGGCGCCCGCGAGTACTTCGACGCGCACGTGAAGAAGCACCAGAAGGAACCGGACCGCTGGGCCAGCGCGTTCGCCTACGCGTCGCTCCAGATCCTCGAGAAGT
>Ga0207665_10003073_pt1 | contig 11203 bp, 9 predicted proteins | sample LARL112metaG_FD_184351 | JGI IMG/M metagenome (GOLD analysis project Ga0207665, IMG submission 184351) | Corn, switchgrass and miscanthus rhizosphere microbial communities from Kellogg Biological Station, Michigan, USA - LAR L11-2 metaG... | ecosystem: Host-associated > Plants > Roots >...
CGACGTGATCCCCTGCGCCAGCTTGCTTAGAGAACGGTTGTCGATCAGCAGCGCGGTCTCCGACTGGCCCAGCATGTCGATAAATCCGGGCGCAACCACCATGCCCCTGGCTTCGATCACGCGCTTGGCTGTTCGACCGGGGATCTTTCCTATCGCGACGATGTGGCCATCCGTAATCGCTATGTCGCCCGCATACCATGGATTGCCCGTGCCATCGATGATGCGGCCGTGCTGGATCAGGATGTCGTAGGCGGCGGTTTCATGCTTGGGCTGGGCGAGAGCGAGTGGCGTGGCGAGTACATAGAGGCAGAGCACGGCACGGAAATTCATGGAAGGAAGGGTAAATCAGCGGTGGGACGAAAACAAAACCTGATTTTGTGGCACAGGCACTGCCTATGCCCAATAAACTTGCAAGAGGATGCAGGCACAGGCAGGAGTGCCTGTGCCACAGATCTGGGCAATGAATGTCGACGTCGGCGCCACTCGCAATGGAGACCATGTGCCGATCGAGAGATCAATGCTTCTGTCCTGCTAGTTCTGCCAGTTCCTTAGCTGAAATGTCTCTGGGTATCTTTGCTGCACGATGGATAAGACCCAGCATGCTCGCGTCCGGTCGACATTGTGCATGCGCAGTTATTAATTGCAATTGCTGGTCAGCCGTGCGGGGGCGATCGCAAATCCAACGGACGAGTAACGACCCAGGAGGGCCCTAAGATGAGTACAAAAATGAGAAACGCAACTTTCAGCCTGTCGGCGGCGATGATTCTTTGCCTGCTTTTTGCCGTTGGAGTCAGTGCGCAAGTAAAAACTGACACCGCCAGCGCCAGCGACCAGCCAAAGGTCGAGACACAAGTGGAGCGCGGTCAAGTCGTGACGGTCAACGGAAATGACTTGATTGTGAAGATGGAAGATGGATCGCTCCGGCACTTCGCCAACGTGCCGGAGAGCGCCAAGGTCACGGTGGACGGAAAAGAGTTGGGCATTCACGACCTGAAACCTGGCATGAAGCTGGAGCGGAGCATTACCACGACAACCACTCCGAAGACCATCACTACGACGCAAATGGTCACAGGAACGGTTTCACAAGTCACGCCTCCTAACGCCGTGACCCTCCGGCTTGAGGACGGTACGACACAGAGGTTCAATATCCCTAAAGGGCAGAAATTCACGGTGGATGGCCAGGAAACCGATGCTTTTGGCTTGCGCAAAGGCATGAAGATCTCCGCAACGAAGGTCGTGGAAGAACCGCAAACCGTGGTGGACCAGCAGAAGCAGGTGACGGGCACCATGCCGCCTCCGCCAGAGCCACCAGCAGCAAATCAGCCAATCCTGGTTGCCTCTGCTCCGGCCCCTGCTCCTCCTGTCACGGCGAAAGCAGAGGAGCCGGAGAAACTGCCCAACACTGCTACGCCAATTCCGCTGTTGGGCCTTGTCGGATTGCTCTCCCTGGTCTCGGGAGCAGGACTTTGGGTTCGCAGATCGTTAAGGTGAGCCTGGCGCGTTAGTCTTGTACGACAAGAGCCGAGGTGAAACGAAAAGCGGAGTCCACGAGTGGACTCCGCTCAAATTTTTTCGCTGAAAATACTTTACTTCCCAGCGGGTGGCGGCGTTGGCTGTGCCGAAGGTGCGGGTTGATTGGCGGGTGGCTGCGTCGCCGGAGTCTGGCTGGCCGGCGGCTGCAATGCAGGAGGCTGCTCTGCCGCAGGTGGCTGCGTCGTCTGCGGCTGTTCCTGCTGACCTGTGCCCTGTGGCGGCTGCGCCGGCGCGTTTCCGGGCAGTGTCGCTCCGGCCGGCAGCGTCCATACCTCTACTTTGCGGCCGGGCTCTGTGCCTGCTTTCACCTGGATGCGCTGCGGGTCGATACCTTTGGATTTTGTCAGGTAGGTCATCGCGTTCTGGGCGCGCTGCAAGGCCATGCTGCGTGGTTCGCCGGCATCGGCTGAACCGGAAAGTACGGCGGTCAGGTTCGGGTCCTGCTGCAACTTGAGCGCAACGTCATCCAGCACGGCCTTGGAGCGGTTGTCCACGTAGCCGCTGTTGGGTTTAAAGTCGAGTTCCATCAGCTTTTGTGCGGTAGGCATGGCCGGCGCGGGCGCTTCCACGTTCACGGTCACAACGGTTGAGGCGCTCAGTTGGCGGTCATCAAAAGCGGTGGCGCGGACTGAGATTGGACCGGGACCCACGTCAGTGGTATCGAGCGTGGCCTGGTTGCGATTGGAAGAAAGTTTGCCGCCGTTGGCCACATAGGTGATGTTGATCGGGCGGTTATCAGGGCTCACAGCCTCACAACTGATGGAGGCGTTTTCACCGGCGCGCAGGCTGGCCGGTGAGGCTGAGCAGGTGATCTTGGGAGGCGTGGTGGTGGCGGCCGCGGCGTCCGGCGCCGGCGCGTTACTGAAAGAAGGCCGGATGGGCGGAAGGACCGGCGCGTCGCTGATGTCCATCACTTCCACTCCATCACCCACGTGAATGTCTTCCAGCGCCGTCAACACCATGGCGGTGGCGCTCTTGGCATGCACTTGCAGCACGATCATGTCTCCCAGCGTGCGACGGGGCAGGCTGGAAAGATCGCCTACGGGCAGCTTTTGCGGATTTACCTGCGTATCTTCGTATTCGCTGGCCTTGCGTGAGAGCCCGGCTTCAGGATCGTGATAGGTATAAGAATAGGTGCGCGTGGCGCGCAGGTAATCGCCCGGTTTGAGGCCTTTGTCGGCGCCGATGCTTATATAAGCTTTGTATTTCGATCCCAGGAAAGAATCAAATTCCTTGGCCATAAGGATGCGGCCCTGGGGCTTGCCGCTGGGAGGCGCGTACCGTTCAAGGGAAACTTTGCGGAAGGGAGGCGCTTCCCGCTCGACCAGCGGAATGGCAATGTCACCAGGCATCACGTCGGCGCAGCTCAGCTCAAACGTCGCGATCCCCGTGTCTTTCTGCACCTCGTTCACTTGTACAATCGCCATCTCGAAATAAGGCTCGCCGGCGTTGTGCACAGCGGATTTCTGGCCGCTATAGATTTCATAATGATTTGTGTCTTTCACATGCCGGACGATCTGATAACGTTCGCCTTCCTTCAGTCCCGGCCCATGGAGGAAAATAACGTCAGACTTGCCCGCGTAACGGCTCTGGTCCGGAGTGTTGTGCCCGGCTGCGACAAATATTTTGTCCGGCACCTTCTCGGTGGTGATAAAGCCCGAGCAGTACATGTCATTGGGCGTGGGCGTGTTGCCGACTTCAGCCGGAGCGTTGCGCGGCTGCGGCTTTTGCGCCGGCTGCGGCGTTTGTGCCGGCTGCGGCTGGGCAGGTTGTGGCTGTTGCGCAAAGCCCAAGCTCGACAAAAGAATGCCTGCAAACGTCAGCAGCACCGGTCCGTTATTCCTCATTACTTCCTCCCATACCCTTTGCGGGAAACAAATAACTCCCACGGGGACGCGAAGTGTCCCGGGTGGAACATATCACCGCCTTTCCCGCGACTTCAACTAAACTCTTATTTACTAAGCAGATACGCTTAATTACAGAAGTTCAATTACGCTCTTGCATTCGGTGCTTGAATCTGTGATTTTCGCTCACGTATGATGGCCAGCCCTTTCTAAATCTAATGAATGGAACATCATCCAGTTACGCGCCAAGGTTCCTGCCGGCCCGGCTACCGCGGGTGTGCGTGGCCATTGCCGCCTCCAATCCCGCGGAAATGGTGCAAAAAGCCGACATCGCCGTCCGCGATAACCCCTTTATTGAGTTCAGGTTAGACTACCTTCCCCAGCCGGCGCTGGGCCTGGCCAAGCTCAAGACATTTGTGGAGTTTCACCCGGAAGCGTTGATAGTGGCCACCTGCCGGCGCGCCACAAACGGCGGAAAATTCAGGGGATCAATCGCCTCTGAAGTCGACGTGCTGGCCAAAGCCGCCAACCTGGGCTGCCACCTGGTGGATATCGAACTGGAGACCGCGGCGCAACTTAAGCAGTCTGATTTCAATCGTTTGCGGCGCTCCGCCAACCTGATCCTCTCTTACCACGATTTTCGCGGCACAAAAAAACTGGAAGAAATTTTTGCCCGGATGCAGGAACATCCCGCCGATTTCTTCAAGATCGTAACCACGGCGAACTCGCTTTACGACAACGTAGTGATGATGAAGTTCCTGGAAAAATACAGCCATGCGCATTCGCTGATTGGGCTGTGCATGGGCGAGCAGGGAGTGATCAGCCGTTTGCTTTGCGTGCGCGCCGGAAGCCAGTTTACTTTTGCCGCCGCCAATCCCGGAGAAGAAACCGCTCCCGGACAGCTCACGGCGCGGGCGCTGCGCGACGTTTATCGCATTGACCAGGTTGACGCCGCGACGCGCGTTTACGGCGTGGCCGGCGATCCTGTGGCGCACTCGCTTTCCCCGGCAATGTTGAACACCGCGTTCCGCCGCGAAAACGTAAATGCCGTTTACCTGGCGCTGCACGCCAAGACCATGGAAGACCTGATGGCCTGCGTGCAGGACATACCGATCGCCGGGCTCAGCATTACCATGCCGTACAAAGAGCCGATCGTGAAACAGCTCGACAAAAGCGATCCCTGGACCGCCAAGGTCGGCGCCTGCAACACGCTGGTGCGCAGCCAGGATGGCAATCTCTATGGCTTCAACACGGACGTGAACGGCGTGGTGCGTCCCTTGGAACTTCGTATCCGACTGCAGGGCGCAAGGATTTTAGTCCTGGGCGCGGGTGGCGCAGCGCGCGCGGCGGTTTTTGGACTGAAAGAGCGCGGAGCAGAAGTTTCCATCCTGAACCGCACGGCCGGCCCGGCGCAAAAACTGGCCAAGCAGGCGCGCGCCAAGGTGATTAACCGCACCATGCTGAAGAAGCTGGAATTTGACGTGATCATCAACGCCACGCCGGCGGGCATGGAAGGCAATCGCGATCCGCTGCCGCTCTCTGAGCAGGAATTGAAGGCCAAATACTTCTTTGAAATGGTCTACAACCCGGCGGAAACCAAGATGATAAAGATGGCCCGCGCCCGCGGCATGCACGTGATCCCCGGATCAGAAATGTTCGTCCAGCAGGGCGCCCGCCAGTTTGAGATATGGACCGGCAAGCCCGCTCCGCTGATCGACATGCAGCGCGTCGTCGATCATGCGCTGGCCCAGCAGGCCGCCGCCAAAGCGGCCGCGGAAGGCAAGAACGGGAAAAAGTAAAGCAGGCGCGAACCTATTCTGCCGCGCTTTGGTTCCGGCGTTGCCAGCATCAGCTCAAAGTGAAGTCGATACTTGCTGAACCACCTTTGGTGGTCACTGTTAAAACCACGGCTCCTCCGGCCGGCAGGGTCGGGGTCGTTGCCGTGAGCTTGCCATCTCCGTTGACCGTAAACTGTGCCGCAGTGTTGCCAAATTTTACCGATTGGGTGTCGGTGAATCCTGAACCGGTGATTGTCACCGGAGTTGGAGTACCATGCGGCGCCTGGGGCGGATTAGCGTCGTGGATCGTGGGAGCGGCCGCCTTTACGTTACCTGGAGCAAGGATGATGTCTACCAGACGCTTGATCAGTTCGCGGAACGTCTCTTCCCGGTAACCAACCAGGAAAGCGACGAGATAGTAAAGCAGGTTTTTAGAACTTAATGTGGGCGGGGTTTGCGGGGTGGAAACAGGCTGAGTTGATGTGGGCTGGGGTGTCGGGGTGGAAACGGGTTGAGTTGATGTGGGCTGCGGTGTCGGTGTGGGAGAGGGTGTTGATACGGGCGTGGGTGTCGGCGTGGGACCGGGTTGTGTCGGGGCGAAACCCACGGAAAGAACTCCAGCCTGGAGGATAAGCACGCTGACCACGCCCAATGCCACGCCGACCAGCGGGCGCGCCACATGCCATGGCCAATAGCTCACGTCCCAGTCATGCTCATGCTCAAAGACTCCGGTCAATGAGATCAGGACCGCGCCCAAAGCTCCAAACCACGGTACTCCTACCGGCACTGGGCCAAAGCTGTTAGGCAAGAAGGAAAGAAAATTGGGTTTGACGAAGAAAATTAGACCCAATGCAAGAATTACTATGAGATACCCAAGGGCAAGGAAAAAGGCTCCCTTTCGTTCCATGAGGTCTCCTATCTAGAAGGCGAATTTGAATAGCTCAGACCAGACTTATCGGTTGTGGGCTACTTTGACTATGGGAAGTCCCGGGCCCTTGGATTATTGTCGTTCGGCATGAATACCCGAAAGTCGACATAGCTGTCAAGACTGGGTCTTACGCCAAACCACCCTGATCTCGGGCACGAACCCGCGTTGGGAAACCACCTTCAGACAAACTCTATTTCGCGCGCCTGAAGCGAAACGGAAATGCATACGCCACCTGCACCATGTGGGAATCCACGCCGGGATTCTGCAGTGCCGTGTAAGCGTTCGACATATGCTGGAACATATAAGCCATGGAGAGAGACTTGCCTCCGTGCAGGGAAAGGCGCACTCCCGCGCGTCCATCGAGCATGAAGTTGAACTGCGCGGCGCGAAACCCCAGAACGTTCCGCGTGAAATATGAAGCTCCCGCATGCACCCCGGTAAACGGCTGCCAGCGCCTTTCCGGAAGGAAGATCACGTCGGCCCCGACCGGTTTCGTCCCCACGCCGAACGTGGTCTTGGTTTCGGTAAAGGGAGCAAGACTTCTCAGCGTCTGGAAATTTGTGCCCTTGAGGAATGGCTCGGCCAGCAGTTCCACCGGCATGATCTCTGAAACCCAGCGGACGTCGCACACGCGGCGGTGCGTGAGCAGATAGCTATAAGAAAGTCCAAACAGGAAGAAATGCCGGTCAGAGGTGGCGCCTTTCCACTGTGCATTCGCCAGAGGCAACACGCCAAAGGCGCCAAGCTCGCTGCGCGGCGGCGGCGAGGCCTGTGGTCGAGGCGCCGAAGTTTGCGCGTACGCGGTGAGCGACGGGAAAAACAAAAAAAGAAAAATGGCGGGCAAAGACAAAGAGCGGTCTTTCATCTTTGGCATAGGCTAGTCTCGAACGAAAGAGTCTATATCACGGGCAGAAACTGAGGCACCCGAAACCCGGCGCTGGCAGTTGCAGAAACATCAAGGGTTATTTTATCCGGCAGGAAATTAAAACATCCCCAGATACTCCTGGGCTGACCTATCCGACCGTCGCTCCGTCACCGACGACGGTATTCCATTTGCGGACGCGCCACTTTGTGACCAGGCCATTCGTGACATAAGGATCGGCCCTGGCAAAGGCTTCGGCCGCGTCGGCGGATGGACCGCGGAAAATCAGCATCGCGCCGTCGATTGGATCGGCCATGGCGCCGCCCAGCACCAGTTCGCCGCGATCATGCGCCGCGCGCGCCAGTTTGAGATGTATGTCGCGAAACTGCGCTCGTTTTTCAACGTAGTCGCCGCGGACTTCATAGAAAAGAACGTAATGCATCGCTGCGCTCCACATCCATGCTCGGAACTCGCATCGCCGTTTTGTTCGGGATGCCTTGTCCAGCTTAACGCAGATCTGCGCAATGCATTTGCATAGGGAGCCTCAGGGAGTGAACCGTGCGGTAGTGACTCGATACGCAAGAAAAATGCGGCCGCCATGCCGGCAGCCGCATTCAATCGAAAATTGCGAATAGTCTTACGGAGTTTTTGCCACGTCGCCCACTTTGACCGGACCGGTGCCGCTGAAGTTGAGCGTGGCGGAATCCGCGTCAACCTCGGTGACTGTGCCTTCGCCAATCCTGGTGGTAATGGTCTTCAAAACTTTTCCGGTGGTAGGGTCTTTGATCTGGCGGCCGGCGTGGCTGATTTCCAGCTTGTCGCCGACTTTCAGGCCTTTGCTGCTGCCCACGTTAATAATCAAAGTATTGCCGCTCACGTCAGCCACCACGCCGGTGACCTCAACTTTGCGCGTGGGAACATTGCCGACCGAAGCGCCCAGTTGTCCGCCAACGTCGGTCACGGCCTGGGTCACGGCTTCACCCAGCAGGGTCTGGCCAAAGTTGGAAGCATGCGTATCAAAGCCGCCAACTCCCGCGCCGCCACCGCCGCCACCGCCGCCGATCAATGATGTCCCGGAACGCTTGCTGGCTCCTTCGCCAGTGACCGCCGCGAGTATCTCCCCGGTGTTGGTATCGACCAGGCGCGCGCTGATGGCGCACACAGCTTTGGCTTCGCTCCTTTTTACTCCGCCAATGCCAAAGGCGCGCGGGCCGATGCCCAGTCCGCCAATGGCCTTGCTCTTATCGTCCCTGCCAAACTTGGTGATGGAGCCCATAATGATCGCGTCGACCCCCAGGATCTGGCCGATCTTGGCCGCCGTGGCCGGATTGGCGCGGTCGCTGTTGGAGAAATTCTGTTCCGCCAGGATCTTGTCCAGGGCCTTGCGCTCGATCACGGAATATTTGCCGTCCTTCACCAGCTTCTCCACCAGCATGTCGGTAATGCCTTTTCCGACGTCCTGGTTGGTGCCATAAATTTCGGAAACGTACGATTGCACCGTGCCGTAATCAAAATCAAGGACTGCAACGCGCTTCTTGCCGGAAGTCTGGGCGGCGCAGGTAACCGCCAAAAGAGTCAGGGTACAGATCAAGCGGATCATTCGCGACATGGTTACGCTCCTGGAAGAAATAACTTGTCAAGGGGGACTGGCTCTCAAACTTTAGCAGGAGAGCCGCCTGCCGACAACTACTTTGAATACTTATAAGAAACATTCGCCCGGCCCGTCGACAAGTCCGGCCGTTAGTCCCAATCGCTAGTCGTGGACCAGCCAGTCCAGGGCTTCCCGGCGGCTTTCGAACAGGTGAAGGCGGCGCTTTGTAAAGGCCTGGACGCCCTCATAGATCAGGCGTTGCAGCCCGTTGATCCCGATCACGGCGGCGCGGCGCACATGGGGCGCGTTGGCCGCCACCTTGGCTTGCAACACGGCCACCGATTCTTTGTCGAAGGTGGTTCCGGTCACGTCATTCAGCGTGAGCACGGAATTGGGCCCTTCGCGGGCAATCACGCGATGGCCTTCTTCCGCCACCGCTTTCAGCATCGCCACGTCACAATGCGAGTAATTGATGAACAGCACGCGTTTACCCTGGTGCTCAATAAAGCGCACGCGCCCCGGCGCAATGGCTTCAATGGTCGCGGCCTGCAATTCGTAAGTTGTTGCGCTTGCCATCGGCGTATTGTGTTCCGGCGCGGAGCGAGGCGAAAGGTAACGAAAGTAAGAGCACCTTGGTTGGTCCTGGATGCCTGGCGGGGAAAGCGCGGGAGGTGGACTCAAATATCGGTGCGGCCGCCCATTTCTTCCAACAACTTCAGCAGCGCCGCGGGATCGTGGGAGTCAATGGTCTCGTCGGCCCAGTCGCAGCGCGCCGCCAGGCGCGGGCTCAAACCAACAATGCGGATTTTCGGATTGGTAGTCTTTACTTTCTTTGCGACATCATTGCCCTTAAGGTCTTCCAGCTCTGCATCAATGCAGATGGCATCCACATTCGGAAAGCGTTTGAACGTCTCGACGCCCTCTTTGCCGGAGTAGGCGGTAATCACATTATGTTTGGCTGATTCCAGCAGCAGCTTGCGGGTGGAAAGCCCATCGCTGGGCTCGGCTTCAATGATCAGGAAACTAAGGCGATGTTCATTCGATGCCATGGACATTTAGATGCGCCGCAGCTTGCAATCGTGGTGAATTGCTACCCATTCCCTGCGGGGGGACGCTATACTGCTTCGGCTCTATTTGTTAGAGAGTAATGGCCGAAGAAAGCCCAAAAATCAAGCTTCGGAGTGTTCATGTGAACCGCAAGTTATGTCTGATTTTTCTGCTGGTGCTGTGCTTTGGTGTGCCGGCCATGGCCGCCACCTGTGAGAGCCTGGCCGCGCTGAAGCTGCCTGACACCACCATCACGTCGGCGCAGCCGGTTGCAGCGGGGGCATTCGTTCCGCCATCAGGTTCCGGCGTGCCCGCGGCGTCAGCCAAGAACCTGCCTGCATTTTGCCGCGTCACGGCCACAATCAATCCGGCCAAAGATTCTGACATCAAGATGGAAGTATGGCTGCCGCTCACCGGCTGGAACGGCAAGTATCGCGGACAGGGCAACGGCGGCTTTGCCGGATCCATCGACTATCCCGGACTGGCGACCGCATTGGCCGCCGGCTATGCTTCAGCCAGCACTGACACCGGGCACTCCGGCTCGCCGGTGAATTCCAGTTGGGCGCTCGGTCATCCCGACAAAATCGTTGACTTCGGATGGCGGGCCATCCATGAAATGACGCTCAAGGCCAAGAGCATCATCCAGGCGTTTTACGGCGACGCTGCAAAGAAATCGTATTTTTCCGCATGCTCCAACGGCGGACGCCAGGGACTGATGGAAGCGCAACGCTTTCCTGAAGATTACGACGGCATCATCGCCGGCGCGCCCGCCAATTACTGGACCAAGGTGTTCGCCACCTTTATATGGGACATCCAGGCCATGCAGTCGGAGCCGGGCAGCTACATTGGCGCCGATAAAATCCCCGCCATCGCGCGGGCCGTGGCCGCCGCCTGTGACGCCAATGACGGCGTGAAGGACGGCGTGCTCAATGATCCGCGTGAATGCCACTTCGATCCTAAAGCGCTGCTCTGCCAGCAGGGCGACTCCGACAGTTGCCTCACCGCGCCCCAGGTGGCCGCGCTCAAGAAAATCTATGACGGGCCCGTGGACGGCAAAGGCAAGCAGATGTTTCCCGGCTTTCTCCCCGGCGGAGAAGACGGCCAAGGCGGCTGGGCCACATGGATCGGCCACGCGCCGGGAAAAGATTTACAGACTATTTTCGCCACCGGCTTTTACGCCCACATGATTTCGACCAAAGATCCGATCGACCTGAAGACGATCAACGTTGAAACCGCGGTCAAGCTGGCCGACGACCAGCAGGGCCAGACCTTCAACGCCATTGATCCAGACCTGAAGGCATTTGGCCGGCGCGGAGGAAAGCTCATCATCTATCACGGCTGGAGTGACGCGGCCCTGCCGCCCGCGGGCTCCATCAATTATTACAACAGCGTTGAAGAGGCCCTCGGCCCGGGCAAGGCTTCCTACCTCATGCGGCTTTTCATGGTTCCGGGCATGCAGCACTGCGGCGGCGGCCCCGGCGCCAACTCTTTTGGACAATTTACTCCGGCCGGCGACGCCGACCATGATCTCAGCCTGGCGCTGGAGCGCTGGGTGGAAAAAGGCATCGCGCCGGACAAACTGATCGCAACAAAGTTCGTGGACGATAAGCCGGAGAAGGG
>Ga0207665_10003074_pt1 | contig 11201 bp, 12 predicted proteins | sample LARL112metaG_FD_184351 | JGI IMG/M metagenome (GOLD analysis project Ga0207665, IMG submission 184351) | Corn, switchgrass and miscanthus rhizosphere microbial communities from Kellogg Biological Station, Michigan, USA - LAR L11-2 metaG... | ecosystem: Host-associated > Plants > Roots >...
AGTTCGTTGGAGAGATCACGTCTGCATCCAGCAGAGTGACGTGGAAACCTTCCGGGTGGCCGTATGCGAGGAGGGCCTGATGCAGGTACGGCAAACCGGCCGCCACCGCACTCCCGTTTCCGCCACAGCCCACCACCAGCAGACGTACTTTGTGCTTCGGCAATTCTGGATGAATATGGTGCGCTTCCATAGCTTCATGGTTCTCCCCGTTTTTGCACAAACTCCTGCAGCGTTTGGTTCGCATCGGCGAGAAACTTGACTGGAAACCGCCGATCTCGTCCTGCCAGGTTTGACCAGAGTCCAAGAAAACCACCCGGGTGGGTGGTCAGATGGACAGCGCCGCTCGGATGAGTAAATTCGCTGGCAAAATATGCATCCTCCCAAACCGACAGAGAGCCGGCGCTTACTTCTTCTGGAACGCGCATGCTTCCAAGACAAACGCGTCACATGCGCGTCGGTGTTCCAGTAGGGAGCACGCTTGAGGCGTGTATCTGCCGTCGGCCGCCGGTTTTCCGCCAACGCCCGCACCAACAATTCCCGGCCATTAACCATGAACACCAACGCAGGGTGGGGATACATTCGGCCGTTCAACTCCCTTGTGTCTTTGTGGCCGGCACCGAAGAACATCAGTCGATTTTTCTCCGGACTCCACCAAACGATCAGCTCCGGCGTCCTTGACAGTATGTTGGGTGGCAACACCTCCGGTGCCAGGCTCGCTCCCAGCCCTCTTGCCAGCTTCTCCAGAAAACCGGTGGTGACTGACTGGCCGGCACCCAAGTACGGCGCACCCTCGTGCGGACTCTTCACCTCATGCAGAGTTGCAAAAGTTGTGTTCCCATCCTGATACAACAGCACAGCCTGTTGAAGAGTGAAGATCCGGTTGTCTCCAATCCGCACATGTGAAGTCATGGCTATTTCTCACGTCCAATCACTCCGTCGTCGTTCCCCGGCATCAGGTCGATCAGCCGGCTCGCCGCGGCCAACGTCTCACTTACCACACGGAGCGTCCGGAAGCCTTGGCGCACGCTAGTCGGTTCCGTGAGCTTGAGCGGAATGATGAGGTTTGGTTGGGGTGTCGTCTCCAATGCGGTCTCGGCCTCATCGTCAAAACAACCGGCGACGGCATCGCCCGGCGAGAAAGCCGCCAGCAAACATGGCAGAGTCGGGTTGCTGTCCATGAGCTGCTCATAGAGAACGCGGCGGGCACCCGCAAAAGCGATAGAAGACAATGGTAAGCAGCGCTATCGGATCACAAAACGGATCACGGCCCAGTGATCATTTGAAAAGTGCCAATGAAGGTTGACGGAACATCATTGATGTTCCTGCGTGTCATTCTGATGTGCCCCCGTTCACTGTTCCAATCGCTGTGTAAGTTCTCGGTTGAGGAGGTGGAAGACCCTGGGAACCAGAGAGAGAAAGTGCTGCCGCCCGATACCGGGCATGGATTCCTATGGCGCTTGTATTCCCACTGGAGATTCGAAGAGAGGGATGATGGTGTATACGTCGAGTGTCGGGCGATTTCCCTAACGCGTGACGTGCCATTTGGGCTCCGATGGGCAATTGAACCGATTATCCAGAAACTCCCGCAGGAGTCATTAACCAAGACACTGGAGGCTGCGCGCACAGCGCTACAAGCCCGAAAGCAGTTCGTGCTGTTCTGGCTGGGCGCTACTGCGGAAAGACGAGGGCTTCCGCTTTTCGAATTGCTTTTCGTGCAACTCTCAGGAGTGGATGGCTTTTCGACAACGTTCCCGTGCAGTTACGAGTTGTCTTCAAAGAGAATCGGCAGCACAGTGCCCCGCTCTAATTCGGTTGTCTGCAGTAGCCGTACCTGGAGATGCATCAGTGGCGCCAGGCCGGGAACAATTCGGGATGAACCCTGCTGAGTGGGCGTTGGCAATGAGTCGAGCCACGTATCCCCGACTGCTGCAGCATTTTCCAGGTGGGGGGATTAGTGCCGCCTAGGAAAGCGTAATGACGGAGAAACCGGCTGCCGTCGCGCATTTGGACAGGCGTTGGTCAGCGGAGAGAAAGGCGCGCCGAGAGGGATGATGTTGGCACCAAGTAAGGGCCGCAGCCAGTTGCATACTGTCAGCGGCTCGCAACTCATAGATGTCGAGCAACTGCCGAGCAAGGTCGCGCAACGAGTCCGATGGCAGAATCTCCCTCCAGGCTCGGCTCAAAACATCAAGGCGCGCGAGTGCGCCGTTCTTTTCAACATCTCTTAACTTCCCCTGTCGATGCAGCCGAGCAACTGCACTGTGCACTTCAACGCTGCTCGCCCACCAAACTACGGGCAGAGATTGACGCAATTGGCGTTGCGCTTGGCGGCTGTTATTCTCATGGACACACAAGGGTACGAGGGCGCTCGCATCCCAAAAAGCGAGTTCCATGCTCATAAGCCTTCTGCTCGATCGTCCAGAAGTGCCTGGAGTGCCTCGTTGTCGGACACCTTGCCAGTTCGGATTTTCAGGAGTCGGCCTACGTCGAGTCGATTCTGTGGCAAACGCATCTTTCCGGAACCAACCAGAAGTAGCTCTTCTTCGCTTGCTTCCTCAGCAGAAAAGGGCACCAACTTCGCCACGGGGAGATTCCGATCGCGAATTACGATCTCTTCGCCGCCCTTGGCGAAGGTCACATACTTGCTCAGCTGATTCTTTAGCTCCGCAATATTGACGCTTCGCACGAGTTTATCCTCATGGCTATTATAGCCATATTGGAATACGAATGAAAAGTGAGCGAAGAGCACCACGGATCTGAAGACGGTTCCGTACCTGTCACTTTGGCCACGATCCGTATGGAGCATCCCCATCCTTCGGGTTCTGCTCATCGGAAATATTGGAGTATTGTGTCATTCTTCAGCCGCTGCGAAGCAGCGTTTTCGAATCTAACCTAGACCCCGATCTGTTTGGAACCCTAGCAGCCCGACTCAGGCGCCATCGGAAGTCTGAACCCTGCTATCCATGAACCGGCGAAACTCATCCAGAACCCCTGGGCGCGGTGCCACCTTATAGTCCTCACTGCCGGGGCTCATCAGCATCCCATCGACAAATACGCTATGGGCGTCACCCTCGTCGGGCTCCATGAGCGCAAACAGGATCATTGCCTGGTCCCGTTCACAGACGTATGCCCGCCGATCTCGCCTATCCAACAGTAGGCAGTGGCAGGTCGGCAGCTCTACTCCCCCTCTGATGATCTGGTCAAGCGGGGGCCGTTCGGTGCCGGAGGGGAACTTCCCATACAGGGTGGGATATCGGCTTTCGGGCAGGCATGGGGCGACGGCTGGGTGGCGAAGAAACCAAAACCATAGGCTTACGTCCGAAGGCAAATTGTCGCCGCCATCGCTGTACCCAAATTGAGGGCAACCTGCTGTGTACCCGAACTCTACGAACCGTAGATTTCCCCTATAACCGAACGCCGCCTCGAACGAGTCCGACACAGGAAACGGGAGTGGATAGCGCCGACGACCGTTGGCGAAATGTCGTCCTCAGGAACCTGCCAGCCCAGTCTTTGGACGGTGCGCCTTGCCTCCTTCACAAGATGCCTGTGAACTTTTGACGCCGCCAACCGGGTCCGATGTATTCCGCCCACAGATTTCATTGCGCCATCCTCTGCCGGCAGGGCCTTTGAGTTGTCGATTGCACATCGGCAAAGACTTCCCTGAGTTCCTCGGGTTTGCCGGCTCGTATGTAGGCATCGTAGGCATGCTGGACAGTGCTTCCTCCTCCCTGCCTGCGGATTTCAACGCGAAGCCGTACAAAAGCCACAGCCTCGGATCAGATCTATCGGATTCGAGAGCCTGGGCGCAGCACTCAAGCTCCTTCTCGTACATGGCAAGCATGTGGTACGCCAACGACATTCCTGTCCAGACTCTGATGTTCTTGCCGTTGTTGTCAGCGTCGAGTTGTAGCGCGCGATCGAATGCCTGCAATGCGGAGCGCACACGCGCTCGATTCATTTCCTCTGGGTCATCGGCTCGGTGGAGGGCCGCGCGCCGAAGTGCGAAACCCAAGTTGACCCACGCTCCAGCACTCACAGGACTGTTCCGCTATGATCAGTGGTTAACCAACCACATACTCCCTCGCTGGGGAGATGGTTCGATCACTGACGTACAACCGCGTCCCGTTGAATTGTGGCTGCATTCTCTCACGCTGTCTCCCAAAAGCAGAGTCCACATTCGGGGCGTTCTGCATCAACTTTGGGAGTTCGCGATGTGGCGCGGTGATGTGCCCGCGGAGCGCAATCCGATGACTCTGGTCACTGTGCGAGGTGCAACCAAAAGAACGAATGCTCCGCGTAGTCTTACGTTCGAGGAGTTCCAGAAGTTCGTTTCTGAACTCCCGGAACCATTCCGCACGATGGCTCTGCTGTGTCTCTGTTTGGGACTCAGGATCAGCGAATGCCTAGCGCTCAAGTGGGCAGACATTGACTGGCTTGCGAGCAAGATCAGCGTAGAACGTGCGATTGTTCGGCAACGAGTGGATGACGTAAAGACCGCAGGTTCCAGAAAGCACTTGCGCATAGATGGCAGTCTGCTGGAAGTGCTCAAGACGTGGAAGCAAACAACGCAGTTTTCCGCACCGGGAGACTGGGTTTTCGCCCCGACACGGCTAGGCCGTCTTCCGTGGTCCTATCCGAGAGTCTGGGGAGCATTCCAAAAAGCGGCAGAAGTATCGAAAGTCGGCAAGCTGGCTACTCACACAATGCGCCACAGCTACAGATCGTGGCTTGACGCGGTAGGAACGCCGGTAGCCGTGCAGCAGAAGCTCATGCGGCACGCCGACATCCGGACGACGATGAAATATCTATGGCGATTGGTGACGAACCAAGAGTCAGAGGCACACAGCAAGATCGTGGGTTTGGCTCTGGCACGCGCTTAATGGATCACGTTGCGGATCACAGCTCAGCCAAGTTGTTGAAAACATGGCGGAGAGAGTGGGTATTCGAATCCAGCTTATAACGTAGTTTCAACAACATAGAGAACGCGGCGGGCACAGTATAAGCGATAGAAGACCATGGTAGGTAGTGCTAACGGATCACAATCGGATCACGGCTCAGTGGCTGCTTGAAAAGCGCCATAGAGCGGCGGGGCGGGAACATTGATCCTCCACCGTGTCATTCCCTCTAGAGGCACGTCGAATCTGTATGGCCTTCGTCGGAGTCAGAGTTCAATCCCAAGTGGCCGACGGAGTGGCCAGATCCTCTTTTCGCCGAGTGGTTTGGCGGCTGAGCTACGGCTGACGATCCCGGCAATTGGCGTAAGACCTTGTCGCGCCCGATGCTACCGCAGGGTAGACTACTCGCCGAGGTCAACCATGAAGGTAGTAGCAACCCATCGTGTGGTCACCACCTCTCTGAATCTGACACGTAGAGACTTCGCCAGGCTGACCGCGCTCGGCCTCGCCGCCCGGTCTGTCCCACGTCTGCTGGCCAGGACCGCGCCCGCGAAGAAGATCGGCTACTGTGTCATCGGTCTCGGCCGCATCGCCGGACACTTCATGCCTGCCGTGCGCAACACCACCACCTCGCAGATTGCCGGGCTGGTGAGCGGCCATCGCGACAAGGCGGAGCGTTTTGCCGCTGAGTACGGCGTTCCCTCAAGCTCGATCTACAATTACGAAAACTTCGATCAAATCGCGCATAACCCGGCCATTGATGCTGTCTACGTGGCCCTGCCTAATTCGATGCACGCCGAGTATTCGATACGCGCGGCCAAAGCCGGCAAACACGTGCTCTGCGAGAAGCCAATGTCGACCAGCGTGGCCGATGCCGAGGCCATGATCGCAGCCTGCAAATCGGCCCGTGTCAAGCTGATGATTGCCTATCGCTGCCACTATGAGCCTACCAATCTGAAGGCGGTCCGACTCATTCGCCAAGGCTCGCTGGGCCAGGTGCAGGCCATTGAGAGCACCTTTGGTTTTAACATTGCCCCGGGCGAATGGCGGCTCAACAAGAAACTCGCTGGAGGCGGTCCGCTCTTCGATGTCGGAATTTATTCGCTTAACGCTTGCCGCTACCTGACCGGCGAAGAGCCGGAACACATCGCGGCCAATGCCTCCGTCATCGATCACGACGGTCGCTTCAACGAAGTCGAGGAGAATGTTTCCTGGACAATGAAGTTTCCCTCCGGCATCGTTGCCAGTTGCAATACGACGTACGGCGCCAATATGGAAGGCTTCTACCGCGTGCACGGATCGAAAGGCTGGCTGCAGGTCGATTCGGCCTTTGTCTATGAAGGGCTGCGGCTGCGCGCGGAATTTGCGGGCGCGCAACTGGACGAACCCAACCCGGCCCGCGACCCTTCGCACTTCCAGGCCGAAGCGGAACATTTCTCCAACTGCATCCAAAATGGTCTAGAGCCGAAATCCCCGGGTGAGGAAGGCCTGCGCGACATGAGCTACATCACGCAGATTTACGGCTCGGCGGGAATTGCAATTTAGGATTGTGACAGGAAGCAAGGAAGTGGCGTGGGGCGGCCTTAACCCACGGCTCTCAAAAACCATGCATTGAGTCACAACTTCGACCCCAAGGGAAGATCCAGATCAGAGCCCGCAGTCAGAACCAGGAATCATTTCCTAGGGGAGGTCCTCTTTCTCGTGACCAGACGCGACGCTTGTCGTTTTCCGGATTTGTTGAGCGTTGCAACTGGGACGCTCTCGCTGGGCCTGGGGTTTTACGTTCGGGGGTTACTGTGGAGGTTCCATTGGATTCCGGCGCAGCTCGACACTGCCCAGAGAAGGCGTACATGAAATAGGCACATCTTGATGAACAGGAATTTCAACCGCCGACAGTTTCTTCGCACCGCGGCTGGAGCGGCCGCGGTCGCGGCTACGGGTACACCAATGGCGATGGTGGGTGCACGGGACGTTGGCATTGTGATTGACCCGGCGGATGCGGTTGCCTCCTCGATGGCTGCGCGATGGGCCGCGGCGGAGTTAGAACGCGCTCTGACCGAGCGTGGCATCGCTACCCGCATCTACGAAAATACGACTCAGGCTACTGCAGCCCATCTGCGCATTATCTCGGCAGGCTTGGCTTCGCCTGGGGTGCTCGCGACGCTCAATGCGGCGGGCGTGCAGGCCGACGGGGTGCCGGAAGCGCTCGCGTTGTGCCAGGGAAAAGAAGGCGTGTGGGCGTGCGGGCACGACGCGCGTGGCCTGACATATGCCTTGCTGGAACTCGCCGACCGGGTGCGCCATGCCAGGGATCCGATCTCTTCTCTGGCAGTGCCTAAGCAGATAGCGGAACGTCCGGCTAACACGGTGCGCAGTATTACAAGACTCTTCACCAGCGATATCGAGGACAAGCCCTGGTACAACGACCGCGAGATGTGGCCGGCGTACTTGTCCATGCTCGCCGCGCAGCGCTTCAACCGATTCAACCTTGCTCTTGGCATTGGGTATGACTTTCTTACCAACGTTACCGATGCCTACTTCCTGTTCGCGTATCCGTTCCTGCTTTCCGTGCCGGTTACAGCGTGCGCGTCCCGCAATTGCCGGACATCGAACGCGACCGCAATCTGGAAATGCTGCGTTTTATCAGCGAGCAGACCGCAGCACGCGGCCTGGATTTCCAACTTGGAATCTGGATGCACGGCTATCGCTGGAATGCGAGTCCAGGCGCGAACTACACAATCGACGGGCTCACTTCCGAAAATCACGGCTCTTACTGTCGCGACGCCGTGCGAGCATTGCTTCAGGCCGTGCCGAAGATCAGCGGTATCACTTTTCGTGTCCACGGTGAGAGCGGTGTCGCGGAAGGGAGTTACGAGTTCTGGAAGATGGTGTTTGAGGGCGTGGCCACATGCGGGAGGAAGGTCGAGATCGACATGCATGCCAAGGGCATGGACCAGGGCATGATTGATACAGCGTTGGGCTGCGGCCAGCCGGTGAAAATTTCACCCAAGTACTGGGCCGAGCATCTCGGCCTGCCGTACCATCAGGCCGACATTCGCGAGCAGGAGAGGCCTCGTACAGGGAAAGAAGCGACAGGCCTGATGAAGCTCAGCGCAGGTTCGCGCAGCTTGCTGCGTTATGGCCATGGCGACCTGTTGCGCGAAGATCGCAAGTGGGGTGTGCTGCACCGCATCTGGTCCGGCACGCAGCGCCTCCTGATTTGGGGCGACCCGCTCACCGCCGCGGCTTACTCTCGCGCCTTTTCCTTCTGCGGGAGCGATGGGGTGGAGATCATGGAGCCGCTTTCCTTCAAAGGGCGGCGCGGTTCCGGCATCGCAGGCGGGCGTTGCGCTTACTCCGACAAGTCTCTCAATCCACGTTGGGACTGGCAGAAGTACACCTATAGTTATCGCGTCTGGGGACGCCATTTGTATAACCCCGAAACCGATCCGGATGTGTGGCGTCGCGCCATGCGCAGAGTCTGGCGCGCCGCTATCCCTGCCGAATACACTCAGAGTCCGTTCCCGCTTCAGTATTACTTCGAACTGAGAGAAGAACCGCACTCCGCAGTGCGGTACCCCGGACTGGGCGATCACCTTACAAACCAACCTTACTTTGCGGCTCGAAGGGCTTAGTTTGACGAATACCGTTAGGGGATCGAACGGATCAGCAATCTGCATAACGTAAGTCTGAGATAAGAACGACGGTGTTCACAGCCTTGACGTCGATTTGCATTCCTCTGAGCCGCCGTATTCCGTTTGGGTTGCAGCCATCGAGTAGATAGGAGCGACATATGAGCCACAGCTCATGTTTGCGGCACTGTGAGTGAGCTCGGTAACGCGAAGTCGGCTCTGGGCCGGAGACCGGGAGTGGGGTCTCATTGAAAGCATGTCCGATGCGCGTTTATCGTTACCTATGGGTGATGCTTTCGAGAAGCCGACTTGTGGCCCGCAAGTGCGATGAGCGGCCCGAATCCTGAACCCAGCGAAGGATTACGTCCTTTATCATTCACTACCTTGTTTGGCACGCCCACGACGCATTTTGGGGGCGTAGAGCCGATAGGGCCGGTTTTAGTGCAAGTGAAGCAGCCGCTTCAATAAACACTTGCCGACTTATCAGGAGTAATCTCCCCGAAGCCCGTTTCTGGACTGTGTTCGGTCTGCCCGCGCAGCTAATTACCGATGCACTTCCAACATCACGGGCCGCGCGGCCGATGCCACCTCCGGATCGTAGTATTCATACACGCGCGATTGGAACGTCCGGACTCGGATCGGATACTTTGCACGCAAACGGAATTTCACCTTAACGGTGTCGCCCGGCGCGAACGCGTCAAAGTAAAGAATCGCTTGCGTAGCGGTAAGACTGAACTTGGAAAGATGGCCGCTGTTCAACTTGGTGCTCTTCGCCTGATAATCATGCAGGTCCTCACTTAACAACTCGAAGCCCGGCGGGATACCCAAATCCACCATCACCATCTTGGCAGACTTGCTGAGATTGTTCTTGATCGTGGCAGTTGCTGTCGCTAAGTCATCCTGCGCCAGGCGCGTGCGGTCGTAGGACACATTGATCGAAAGGGCCTCCGGTGCAGGCTTTTCGTCCCAGGGCAAGAAATATTGGCCCACCACCTGATAGGCAAGCGCTCCCTTCCCTTCCAACCGGAGTTCCACCGTGCTCGGCGCTGATTGCTCGAGATCCTTGAAAACGAACTGGTGCAATAAATCATTATTCTCCGCGGTCAGTTCCAGCTTCTCTGCGGCCTTCCCGTTGACCAGCACGATCACTGTCCCTTGCACATCTGCGGCAGATTTTTCTGTAGCCGTGAGCAGCGCGCGCAAAGCCATGATCGTGGCCTGCGTCGTTCCCCATGTTCCGTTCGCATTCTTTTTCGATGCAAGATAGTTGAGCGCTTTGCGAGCCGTACCCGCGCCTTCAGCCGACTGCAGCAAAGCCTGCACCGCTAAGCCTGTGGTTTCCAAGCTGGCGCTTTCGCCGCTTCCATAGACTCCGGTCTCTTCGGCCGTCCACCAAACTTTTTCCTCTTTCTCGGTGCGCGCGTCCAGCAGAAGCTGGATCGCATGCCGAGTGAATTCGCGGTCCGATCCGTAACTCGCGGCAAAGTTGGCAATGACCGCCAGCGTGTACGCGTCGGCTTTCTCCCCCATGTGCGCTTCCACAAAGCGCTTGGCACGCTCCACAGCATCGCCCTGGTATCCCGTGTTCTTAAGCGACCAGCCGATATACGCGCTGATGCGAAGCAGGTCCGCGTTGTAGCGGTTCGTCGCGCCTTCGTTGATGAATTGCGTGTCTGGCTTCCAGCTTCCATCCTTCTGCTGTTGTCCGGCCAGCCACTGTTGGGTTCGTGCGATGAGTCGCGGGTCCACGTCATAGACCTTCGACATGTCGTAGAACTCCATCAATCCGTATGCAGTCAGAATCTTGTTCGCAGGCGCGCTTCCGAACCACGAGAATCCTCCGCCCGGCACTTCGAACGTCAGCAGCCGCTGATATCCGTTCGCGATGTACCCTTCCGCTTTGGCATGGACTTCCGGAGTTAGCTTCTTGGTCCGCTTCATGTAGTCGAGGGCCAGGACGTTCGGATATGTACTCGAAGACGTTTGCTCAAAACAGCCATTCGGCATGCGCAGAATGCTGTCCATGCCCTCCACCACCTGGCTCATCGGCCCGGGATAGAGCCGGACGAAAATTTTGCTCGCTTCTGCAATCGAAGTTTGCGGAAAATTCAGCTCGTGCTGCACCGAATTTTCCAGGTTCCCGTTGAAAACCAGATTCTGCTCGCGCCCGTTTGGAATCACTTCCACTTCCCTCACGATCACGTCCGCCCCCTCCGACGTTCCCTTCATCTGCGCGGCAAGAGTGAGCTTGAACTTGCCGATGTGCCGGGCTTCGAGCGTGAATTGCGCTCCGCCCACGCGCGACGATTCCACCTGTACTGCCTTTTCCGCCGTATCGTCCACCAGCGAAAACCAATCGTCGGACTGAAGTTGCAAGGCGACATCGCCCTCTGCCCCCGAATAGTTGTAGATGGCCACAGGGATCGAAACCCGGTCTCCCTGGGTCAGCGTCACCGGCAGATCGAGGTCGACAAAGAAATCCTGGAATACTTTCAAGCTGGAAGTTGCGGTGCCCAGCGCTCCAGTCTGGGTAGAAGCGATCATCGCCATACGCCAGGTGGTGATCGAGTCTGCGATCGGGATCACGATGCTGGCGCGTCCTTCACGGTCGGTGATGATTTCGGGATTGATGTACAGCGCCTCGGGGAAATAGGAACGAACGTGCGCCGCCGGA
>Ga0207665_10003075_pt1 | contig 11199 bp, 6 predicted proteins | sample LARL112metaG_FD_184351 | JGI IMG/M metagenome (GOLD analysis project Ga0207665, IMG submission 184351) | Corn, switchgrass and miscanthus rhizosphere microbial communities from Kellogg Biological Station, Michigan, USA - LAR L11-2 metaG... | ecosystem: Host-associated > Plants > Roots >...
CCAGCAAACCACCGTGCCGTTGCCGGTAGTTTCCACTGTCTCGGCACCAGTCTCGGTTGCTGGAAATGCCCAGTCTCCTAATCCAAACGTGGGTCAGGCGGGTAACATCACCTGGACAATCTCCAACACGAGCTTCACACCCGCTCCAAATGTTGTTTTCACCATGTTCATTCCAAACGGATTGACCATCAATGCTCCCAATCCGCCGAGTGTGACCGTGAACAACGGCGGCGCAGGATCTTGTGGAGCGGGTACCGCGACAACCGTCAACGGCGTTTCGGGCACTCTTTTCACATGCACCACGCCCACTCTGGGTGGTTCAACCAAGAACGGAGCGAAACCGCCGCAAACTATGATCATCACTCAGAACGTGACGGCTGCAGCCGGCACGTCCAAATCGGTCTTCAATGTAATCGGTACCCTTACATTCGGCCCAGGGGGCACCGACACGTTGCCTAGCTCGAAGACAGTGGTTATCAGCGTAAGATAACGTCCATGGGACTGCCGGGGTGCAACCACACCTCGGCAGTCCAGGGTTTTGGAAAAACCATAAGTCCGGAGATTTTGTTGGACAATTTTTGTTCGCTCTAAATTAGCGGGTCAGCTCATTGGCCCGCTATTTCTTTATTGAAGAACACCAGCTTGTAAATCGCTGGACCATATATTTGCAGGGGCGGTTGATCACTCTCTTGTTTGAGACGCACAGTCAGCAGCGCTTCCGGATGTAAAAGCGTGCTGCAAGTTAGCTGTACCGGCAGTTTGGATGATGCCTTCTTGAACGCCACTTAAAAGATCCCGGGAGCCAAGGTTCCCAGGACAGGAAGGCCAAAAAGTGAGACCCTCAGGTATCCTTGCGTCATTCGCGCGGAGCAAACCTGTTTTTCGCGGAAATTCCGCGGCGGTTTTGTTTTGCCTTGCGGTTTTCATCGCGTTTGCGACTTTTGCAGCGAACGCCCAATCAACGATCACCCCAACCACCAGCACAATCCAGTTTGCCGGCACGCCGGCTGCGAGTTCCATCACCGCTCCCACGGGAGCGCAGGTGCTCTATGGCACAGCTCTGAACCCGATCACCAGCCAACCGGTCCGCCACCTCTGGGTCGGCGACCCTACAGCCGGCCTCTGCCGCATGGACCCCGATCTCGATTCGCCTGGTCCATATGCCATCAATCCTGGCGCCTGTCTGAGCGGCTTCGCGATCGATGGCGGCGCAATGGCGCTTGATCCGGTGAACAACCTGCTTTACTTCGTCGACAACCAGCGCGTCTCTCAGGGTGTTTTCAGAATCAATTATCTTCCCGCCGGAGACAGCGGCAATGGCTCTCTGGACCGAACCTCGCTCTTCAACCTGGGTGGCAGTCCATCAGGCAGCACTTTTCCAGCAGGTCAGACAGGTTGCAGTTTTTCCGGTGTGCAGCTCTTTCCAAATTCTGCCGCTCTCGATCCTGAAGGCAATCTGTGGGTCGGCTTCGGCAAAGCCAGCCTGATCGTCAAGTTCAATAATCCCGGCGCGGTTAACTCGACCAATTTCGGCGCCTGCAGCCAGTTCATGCAGATCGTCGCCACAATCCCGAATAATCGTGTTGGCGCCGGCCTGGCATGGATGGGACACGATCTCTGGGGCGCCAGTCCGGAATCTGTATTCGTGATTCCCAATGCTGATACGGTTTGTCTGGTCGGGACCAACCCTGCTTGCAGTTCCAGCAACGGCACAATCAAGCTCACGCTGCCGACGATCATCGGTGCAACCGCGCTGGCGGGCGATCAGTTCTACCCTGCCATTAACGGCAACAATCTATACATCGGGCTGCCTACGGATGTTGCATGGGTCGGCAATGTCACGGGTGGGTCGGCAGGTCAGACTCTTACGCTAACTTACACCAACTCGTCCGCGAATCCGCTGTCCAATGTCACCGCTGTAGGGCTGGATGGAACTGATCCCGCGAACCTGGTTGTGTATGCCGGCGACGATCCCAGCGCGCTTGGCACAGCTGGCGTTGGCCGATGGTTCCAGATCACGCAGACTTCCGCTGCGCCCGCACCTCCGGGAACTCCGCTCGATGTAATTGCTACCGGCGGCGGCGCATTACCCACGGCTACCGTAAGCTGGAGTCCGGCGCAGGTCGCGCAGCCGGTCACCAGCTACACAGTGCATAACAGCTTCGCGTCCGATGGTCTTCTGCTGCCGGACGTACTGGTCGCGCCACTTGGCGGGGGGCTCTTCCCACCCACATCCAGCAACATCAATGTTGCGCAAAATGTGGCGTATCAATTCCAGGTTTCCGCCGGCAACGCGCAGGGTTCCAGCCCGCTTTCGGCCAGCAGCAATGTTGTGCCGGTCGGCGCTGCAATTCCCGGCGCTCCAACCGGTGTGACTGCGATTGCTGGAGACACGCAGGCTTATGTCTCATGGACGGCCCCGGTCAACAGCAATGGCGCGATTGTAACCAGCTATACCGTGACAGCTTTGGTGAACGGCATTCCCAGCGGAATCAGTTCAACCATTGCGGCCCCGGCTACCAGCAGCGTCAATGCCGTTGTCTCCGGCCTCACGAACGGCACGTCATATAGCTTCACTGTCCACGCAACGAGTTCAGCCGGAAATGGACAGGAGTCAGCTCCGTCAGCTCCCATTACACCCTCGGCCGCCAACGTGCCGGTGATGAAGATTCTGGTGTCCGGACCGCCTTCGCAGAATCCGGTTCCGGCGATTGTCTCGTACGAAGTCACCGTCACCAACACGTCGCTTTTCCCCGTTACAAACGTGATCGTGAATAACGTCCTCAGCACCACCGACGGAGCGTTCATCATCGTCGCCGAGCCGCCGCAAGGAACCTGTACCGCCGGCGGCGCAGGTGTAACCACGGTGGCTTGCGGGCTGGGTAACATGGCTCCGGGGCAGGTCGTTGTCATTGATGTAGCCGTGCAGATGCAGAAAGCGCAGATCACGCTCACTTCTCGCGTGACGGCAAATGACGTGGCCGGCTCATCAACCACGTTCAAGGAGGAACACCGCGCCACTTCACCTCCGGGAACTCCTCCGCCACCGAATGCACCGCAAATCTCCGTGCCCATCTCCGGCAACGGAGTGCCAACCAGCCTTAATCCTGGACAAGCAGGAACGTTGACCTGGACGGTCCAGAACACAACTGGCGTTCAGGCCAATAATCTGCTGCTCACGCTGAACATTGACAGCGTGCTGACAATCACGGGCGTCTCTGCCTCTACGAATGCCAGCGGTAATCCTGTCACATGCAATGCGCCGGTCCCGGGATTGATCAATACCAACCTGGTGATCTGCAGCATTGCCAGTCTGGGCGGACCGAAAGCGGCAAAGCCAGTCACGGTCATGAAGGTCTCGGTAAATGTTACCGCGCCCAATCAACCGAACTTGCAGTTGCTGCCCACAGGCACCGTCAGCTTTGATGGAATCGATACTTCAAATCCGACGTCAACCATAACCATTCGCGTTCACTAAACTTGTCTGGATGCCGCGGGCGCAACATACCCCGGCATCCATGATGTAAGTTCACGCATCTGTAATTTGCAAACAAAAAGGCGGACCCTTCTGCGGTCCGCCTTCTCATTTCAATATGCGATCAGGGTTTCTTTTTTGGCGTACCCTTCGCCGGAGTCTTGGTGGGATGAGCGGGCGCCGGCGTAGCTTTCGGCGCAGGTCCAGCGCTGCAATAGTGGAGCGTGGCTGCGGGCATGCCGGCTGCTTCGGCAATCGTCATCACAAACATCCGGTCATATTCGTTCTCGCCGATCGGAGCCACCGTGCCGCCCTGCATGCGGGCGATCACAAAAGGCACCGTGTCACTATGTCCCACCACCAGAATGTTGCCGCCGCCGGTGTATACCAGGTCTTTAATCAGCGCGTTGGGATCTTTTGCGGGAAGAATTTTCGGCGTGATTTTAAGGGCCTTGGCCAGCGGCGCCGCTGTTTGCTGGGTACGCATGGTGTCGGTCACGTAGATCTGCTTGATGCCGGCATCTTTCAGCATACCGGCCAGGCAGTCTGCCCGCTTTTGCCCTTCCGGGCTCAACGGAGCATCTCCCTGGGCGGACGTTTTCTCGGCATGACGAACAAGAAAAACAGTGCGAACATTCTGCTGTGCGGCCGCCAGTTGGCATAACAATAAGGCGGGAAAAATCGCCCGTATCAAAAAGGATTTCATGGTGTGAGTTGTTGACCTCCGGGACTTCATATTGTTTGTACCATCTTTCTATCCTCTATATATAGGAAGAAATCGGGGCCAGTGGGACGAAAGGGACCGCGCAATCGTCTGTCGCCTCAGGTGATCGCCTTAACGTCGGCTGCCAGGCAGAAGTAAGTGCAGGGTTCAAGGAATGTTTATGGTACGATATCGCCGTCTCCCCCAAATTCTTGCCATTTATTTGCTGAGGAAGGTCTCGCCATCATGATCCGAATTTTTCTTGTTTCACTTTTAGCCGGGGCCAGCGCCTTTGCCCAGACAGCCGGTGCGCCGGCAGGACAGGCGCCGGCAGGCGCACCAGGGCCGCAGGCCGCGCCGCCTCCCATTCAGCAACCCGCTTATAATCCTGATAACGTCGCGCCCGACGCAGCCGTGGTTGTGGTGCATGGCGTTTGTCCGAACAACGCCGCTCCTGCCAACTCTGATGCCTGCAAAGTGGTCATCACCAAGCAACAATTCGTGGCGATGCTTGGCGGCATGAGCATTGCCTCGCAGCTTTCCACTCCTTCTGCCATGCGCGGCTTCGCGGAAAGTTACTCGCAGCTGCTGGCACTGGCCAGCGCCGGTGAAAAGGCTGGCGCGGAAAACGACCCGCGCTTCCAGGAATTGATGAGGATCGCCCGCATCCGCGCGCTGGCGGATACATATCGCCATTCCCTGGAAGAAAAATACGGCAATCCTTCCCAGCAGGAGATTGAGGCGTACTACAAGGAGAACATCGACAAATATGAAGCGCTCAAGGTGGAGCGCATCATTGTTCCTACCGCCAATTTCAACCGCACGCCGGCTGCCCGCGCCGAATATGACAAGAAAATCAAAGACCTGGCTGCCGACATTCGCGAACGCGCGGCCAGGGGTGAAGAAACGCAAAAGCTTCAGGACGAAGCTTACAAGGCCCTCAACCTTCCCGCTTCACCACGAACCGACCTGGGCTTGAAGCGCCATGGCGGACTTCCTGCGGCGATTGAGAAAGACCTTTTTGCTCTCAGGCCCGGTGAAGTGACCAAACTTGAGAGTGAGCCTTCAGGCTTGAATATCTACAAGCTGCGCAGCCGCGATACCATTCCTGTCGAGTCTGTAAAAGGTGAAATCGTTCGCGATCTGCACAAGAAGAATATGGAAGAGGCGATCAAATCTGTCACGGGCGCCGTACACCCTGAATTGAATGACCAGTTCTTTGGACCTATCGGCGGCCGTGGCGGCCCAATCCTGCGCCCTCCGCAGCCGTCAGACAAGATGTTTCCCAAGGCCTTGACTCCGGGCACTCCGCTGGGCGCCGCCGCGGCGCCGAATACATCGGCGGCGACTACCGGCACGGCTGATGCGTCGGCGAACACTGCCGCGCCGGCCGCGCCAAAGCCGTCACCCAAGTAAGCCGGTGATTAATTTAGCGTAAGGCTTGTAAGAGACTAAGAACTAGACCACTTCTGCGAAAGTCGCCTCAAGCACTTCAAATTCGCCATCCGGCAAGGTGTCTTGTCTTGTTATGGTGTAGCTTTTGGCCCGGGCGGCTGCCGTCACGTCGGACATTGCGGTCCTGATTTTTTCGGCGGTTGCGCTGTTCGCGGCAAGGCTGAGGCTTTCAATCAAGCGGCCTGAAGTGACTCCACCTTGGGCTTTGTACTTGTTGATGGCGGCCCAGCAATTCACCGCCAGGTCGAAGACTTCAGAGGAAGCATCGGCGGGAACATCGGTAAAGTCGGCAGGGCCGGGCCAGGGCGCGCGATGAATGCTCTTGGTTCCAGTTTCTTCCGCAAACGCCCAGGACCATATTTCCTCAGTAATGTAAGGAACAACGGGCGCGAAGAGACGCAAGAAAATGCTGAGCCCGCGACGTAATGTTGTAATGGCCGATCCGCGCTGCCGTGCATCCGTGTTTTCGTCTCTTGCGCGCGCTTTGACCAACTCAATCAGGGAATCGGTAAAGTTGTTCCAGAAAAAGCCGCTGATCTCCTTCAGGCCCGTCGCATATTCGAAATCGTCATTCAACTGGGTAACGCGCGTGACGAACTCATCCAACTTGTGCATGAAGGCAATATCAATGTCACAGGTAATAGGCGCTGGAATTCCGGTTTGCGACAACACAAACTTGCCGGCATTGAGCAGCTTGGTCACCAGGCGCTTGCCGACCTTCAGGACCTGCTCGTCAAAGGCCGTGTCCACGCCAAGCCGCGCGCTGGCCGCCCAATAGCGCACGCCATCGGAGCCGTATTCATCGAGCAGGTGCATCGGCGTCATCACGTTGCCTTTGCTCTTTGACATCTTCTTGCGATCAGGGTCCAGTATCCAGCCGGAGATCGTGGCCTGTGCCCAGGGAATATCATTTTCGTGCAGCAGCGATTTCACGACTGTATAGAACGCCCACGTGCGAATAATCTCGTGGCTCTGCGGCCGCAGGTCCATGGGGAACAGGCGCGAATGCATGCCTTCATCCACCTGCCACTGCGAGCAGATTTGCGGCGTCAGTGAACTGGTGAACCAGGTATCGAAAACGTCGGATTCGGCAATGAATCCGTTTGGGACGCTGCGTTGATTTTCCGTATAGCCACGCGGCGCTGCGGTTGCCGGGTCCACGGGCAGATCTTGAATCTCTGCCAGAAGATGCCGGGAGAAATCCGGCTTGCCATCCGAGTCCAGCGGATACCACAAGGGGAAGGGAACGCCAAAAAACCGTTGCCGGCTGATGCACCAATCCTGCTGTAGATTCTCCGTCCAGTTGCGGTAGCGCACGCGCATGAAGTCAGGGTGCCAGGCAATGCGCTCACCGGCCTCGATCAACGAATTCTTTTTGTCCAGGAGGCGCACAAACCATTGCTTTGTGCTGATGAACTCAAGCGGCCTGTCGCCTTTTTCAAAGAATTTTACCGCGTGCTGGATCGGTCGCGGCTCAGCCGTAAGCGGCGGCTCGCTGCCCGTCGCGGCGCCGGAGGGATCACGCAGCATGTCCACTACAATCTTTTGCGCGCTCTTGACCGTCTTTCCGACCAACTGCTGATAAGCAGCGTTGGCTGCGGCGGGCTTAAGGCTTTCCCAACCATCCTGGCCATAAGTGACTTGGTCAAAACGGCCGTTGCGGCCGAGGGTCTGCCGCAAGGGAAGCTGGTTTTGCCTCCACCAGAAAACGTCATTGGCGTCACCGAACGTGCAAACCATAAGGATGCCCGTGCCCTTTTCCGGGTCGGCCAGTTCGCTGGGAAAGATTGGCACCGGAGCAAAAAACAACGGCGTGATGGCTTTTTTGCCGAAGAGCGATTTATAGCGCTCATCATTCGGGTGCGCGGTCACGCCGACGCACGCGGGCAGCAGCTCAGGGCGGGTGGTGGCGATGGTGAAATGCTTGTCAGATCCTTCAATCCCAAAGCGGACGTTGTGCAACATTCCCGGCAGTTCGCGATCTTCAACCTCGGCCTGCGCCACCGCGGTCTGAAAATCGACGTCCCACATGGTGGGCGCTTCAACGCTATAAACATGGCCTTTTTTGTAAAGGTCAATAAAGCTGAATTGCGCCAGCCGGCGGCAATGATCGTCGATGGTGGAATATTCCTGCCGCCAATCCACGGACAGCCCAAGCCTCTTCCAAAGCGCCGTGAACGCTTTTTCGTCTTCGCGGGTCAATTGCAGGCATAGCTCGATGAAATTCTGCCGCGAGACATTCCGGGGCGGGGTCTCTTTCAGGTCTTTGCTGCTTGCCGGTTCCAGTTTCAGGCCCGGCTGGTACGGCGTGCGCAGATCGCAGCGGACGTGGAAATAATTCTGCACGCGGCGCTCGGTGGGCAAGCCGTTATCGTCCCAGCCCATCGGGTAGAAGATGTTGCGGCCACGCATGCGCTGGTAGCGCACAATAATGTCCGTCTGGGTGTAACTGAAGACGTGCCCAATGTGCAGCGAACCGGAAACGGTGGGCGGCGGGGTGTCCACCACAAAAGTCTCTTCGCGCGGACGGGTCGCATCATAGTGATAGATCCGCCAGTCATCCCAAATCCGGCACCATTTTTCTTCCGCTTCCTTCGATTGGAAATGTGTCGGCAACTGCGCAGGGTCAATCGTGAGCAATATTGTTCTCCTCTCATAATTGTATCGCGGGGATGTCCGGCGCCGGCTTTGAGAGGGCCGATTTGTTGAGCGTGAGAGCTCGCGGGCTAATCGAAAGCGGCGTGACCCGTTCCGGACAATGTGGACGGGCGCGTCCGAAAATGGCGTGTTACGAAATCCGCAATTCTGCTATCCATTTCTCTCTAAGCGACCATAAAATGGTAGCTTTAAACATGCCGGGGCAATAGGGCCGGTCCAACGGCGCCAGTGCTGGACTGCCCTGGCAGTGAACTTTGTATGGCGCAGAGCGGCAAAGTGAAACCGCAAGCAAAGGCGAAATTTACAGGGAGAAACCGTAATGGCTGACGAACAAGAAGATAAGACAATCTACAAAGTTGTGCTTAATCATGAAGAGCAATACTCCATCTGGCCGGCCCATCGGGAAAATGCGCTGGGCTGGAAGGATGCAGGCAAGAGCGGCACGAAAGAAGAGTGCCTGGCTTACATCAAGGAAGTTTGGACAGACATGCGTCCACTCAGCTTGAGAAAGAAAATGCAGGAACAGGGACTGCCATAGTTCAGCGCGTCATCGGCGGACTCTTGGCAAGGCCCGGGGCAACTGCTTGACGACCGGCTGCCTGGCGAGTGCCCGACCAGACTTTTGGCCGGTAGTTCTCATCCACAACCAAATCTTTGGTGCCGGGCGGCAGCACTTGCAGCGACTTCAGGAATTCGATCAGGGAATCCTTGTCATAGTCAGGGAGAGCTTCAAAAGCCTTGCGCGAATCCAGCGCCTCGCCTGCGTGGGCCAGCACGGAGGTCCTTAGCGTAGTGAATAAGCCATGATGGAAATACGGAGGCTCATTCGCGCTTCCCCATAAACGCTTGGTCAGGAACTTGCGATTGCCGCCTCTGAACTTTTCCGCCCACACGGGCCAGTTCATGTCCAGGGACTCGACATAAGAGTCCTTGGGATCGGTAATGTCGTGAAGTTTGAAGTCAGTGTATGCGGGCACCATGAGCCACTGAGCATCGGGGCTGGCCGGCTTGAGGCGCGGCTGAGGCAGGGAAGGATCGTTCAAGTCGACCTTCAGCGTTTGGGCCTGGCCCACGCGCAGGTTGGTTGTGGGATTAAATGGGTTTGGTTCGGTATAGGTCCAGTTGCGCCGGCTTAGCGGAAGCGCTGGAATATGGCACGTGGCGCAACCAATCTTCGAAAAAACCTTCTCTCCGTTCAGCACCGCGCGTTCGATTTCCGGATCGTTGGGCACAACCTGCCCCGGAACCTGGAGCACCGCCTGGTACACGGCGGCAGCCGTGATATCAGCGCGAGTTAGTTCGTTGACCACGCCATCGCCGTCCGGGTCGCGGTCCACGCCAAAGCGCTCCGTGCTCTGCATGCCATGGTGCTGGTTGAAGGCGTTGTTGGTGAACTCCCGCAGAGACACAACGTTCGAGGCCTGATGCCACGGACGAATCACAAGTGTAGGAGGGTCCAGCGGCGTGGGAGAAAGCACGCTGATGCGCGGAAGACCCGTGACGCCGCTTATGTCCCAGGTGTTATCGGGCCTGCGCGTAAGGACGCCAAAAGAAATGCCCTTGGAGACCAGTTTTCTGGTTTCACCGCGCTTTATGCTGTCGCGGATCGCCTGCAAGTCTTCAGTGATTTCCCGCGCCATCATCTCCAGGTAGCCGGCGCCAAACATGCCCGTGGTAGCGCGGAAGTTGGCCAGGCTCTCAAGCGTGACCGGGCGGCCGCTCTCGTCCACCGCGCCGCGGGTGGGCAGGTTGTCCTTGGAGCTGAAGGTGACGAAGTCAAAGCGCTGGCCCAGGACAAAAACTCCGGTGGCCAGATCGCCACCGCCACCGGGAATGCCGTAGGGCTGGTTGTGGCATCCGGCGCAGGAGTTTGCGTCCGGGCCGGAAACGCGGTTCCATCCTCTCGCGCCTTTAAGCGGGGCCGTGGGATCGGAAACGGGTTTGCCCGTGCCTTTGGTCAGCGGCCGGCCGGCGCCATCCTGGTCAGTCCAGTTGGCGCAAAAAACCTTCTTTCCGTGGTCGACCAGTTCAAGCAGCGGGATGCGAAACTCGTCATCATCAGCCAGGTGACGGTCAATCGCGTGTTCCTGTCCGATCCGCGATACGTGCGCGACGGGCGTCTGGGCGGCAAGTGGAATGGCGGCAAAAGCGAATCCCACTATGCACAAATTTCGATATTTGCCGGCAAACATAAGTCAGCACCTACTGTATTTTGGCCTGCGGCAACGATACAAGCTGCACGCGCAGGAACCAAAATGCCATGCGCGCGGCGCCTGTCTGGCAATGGACCAGTTTTCCCATTCTCGTCTCTGGCCGCTTCGTACTTCCGCCTCCTGTTCATGACTCACAGAGAGAGGGGGTTACGGGACTACAGCAATGCCTCCTGCCGAGCCGTCATTGCCAGGCAGAGTGATACTGCTGTCAATCGCGTTTGTGGTCGCGTTGATCAGACTCACTCCGGAACCGGTATGAACCGCAACCTGGAGAGAGCTGGGCAAAGCGACGATCTGATGCACGCCAAAGTAGCAAGGGACAAACCCTGTGGGTATGCGTGCGCCGGTATCAGTGACATTCCCCAGAGCATCAATGCTCACGCTGGCTACCTGCGCGTTACAGGACAAGACAAAAGCTCCAGTACCATTGGGCAGGAAACTAACGGATTGAGGCGTGACGAAGCCTGAGAGGACTGATCCTCCGGCGGTAACAGTGCCGCCAGGAGAGATGCGCAGGATTCCCACATTGGATGAGTTGTTGTTTGGAACCAGAGCCAGCTGGCCGTTGGGACTTGCCGCGACGTTAATGGGACCGGAACCGGTTGCCGAAACCGAGCCCGTATCTGTGAGAATGCCGGTCGGAGAGATGTTGAGCGTTTCAACAACTCCGTTATTAAATGCATTCACCAGGACCT
>Ga0207665_10003076_pt1 | contig 11197 bp, 10 predicted proteins | sample LARL112metaG_FD_184351 | JGI IMG/M metagenome (GOLD analysis project Ga0207665, IMG submission 184351) | Corn, switchgrass and miscanthus rhizosphere microbial communities from Kellogg Biological Station, Michigan, USA - LAR L11-2 metaG... | ecosystem: Host-associated > Plants > Roots >...
CGCTGCCTGCGCGCGCGGCGTGGCCACCGCCGGTGCGGCCACCGCGGGTGCGGCCACCGCGGGTGCGGCCACCGCCGGCGCACTGATCTCCGTGGTCAGGCCGGTCGCGTACTCGGCCAGGCTGGGCAGGTCGGTCCTGGGCCCGGGCAGCGTGAGCAGCCCGTGGAACGGCGGCGACCACCGGTCCCGCGCGGTCAGCGGCTCCGCGCCCGGGGCGAACAGGGTCCGCAGCGTCGACGGGATGCTGGCATGGTCGCGCGGCTCGACGTCGACGGTGCCCGCGCGGACGAGGGGCGAGATGACCACGGCCGGTACCCGCGGGCCGAGCATGGTGAAATCGAACGCGGCGCACTTGCGGTGGAACAGCGCCCGCTGCAGTCTGCCCACCGTGCTGATCTCACCGCCCGGGCTGGGCACGCCGGTCGGCGGCGGGACATGATCGTAGAGACCGCCGTGCTCGTCGTAGGTGATGAGCAGCAGCGTCTTGGCGAACACCTCGGGGTGTGTCCGCAGTGCCTCGTAGATGGTGGCGATCAGTACCTCGGCCCGGGTGAAGTCCGACTCGCCGTGCAGCGTGAAATTGGCGTAAGCGTCGTTGCTGACCAGGTTGTTCTCGGGGTGCTGGCTGTTGCTCAGGTCCGGAGCGCCGATCACCGGCGCGTGGTCGAGCGTGTGCAGCGGCGGGCGGTGGTTGGGCTCGATGAACGTGTAGGCGGTCAGTTCCCCCGCGGCGACGTGATCGGCGAAGCGGTCCAGCGGAAACCATTTCGCGTGCCGCTCGGGGGTATCCCAGAGGTTGGGGAACGCCCAGACCTGCGGGGTGTCGTCGTAGAAGATGCGCCAGTCCGCGCCGGCGCTCTCCAGCAATTCGAAGATCGTCCGGTTGGTGTACGGGCGGATCTCGATCTGGGTCTGGCCGTCCGAGGTCGCCGCGTGCGCGAAGTTCCGGTTCGGCCAGGTCTCCCCCGGCACCGAACAGAACCAGCGCGAGCACACCGCGAACTCGGTCGCCAGCCGGGCCAGCACCGGCACGTTCTCCGGTGGCTGGCACGCCATGACCAGCGGGCCCCGGCCCTTCACGCCCGGGCCGCCCCTGGCCAGCAGCCTCCGGGCCCAGTTGGCCAGCGGGCCGAGCAGCCCGCCGAAGACCGGCGGGTCCAGGTTCCGCCCCTTGCGCTCATAGCTGCGGACGAAGCCCCGGTTGGTTGGCTTGCCGCGGCGGAGCGTCAGTTGCTGCATCACCGCGTCGTGTGAGTGATCCGGGCCGACCGGCAGCACCTTTTTCGCCGTCGGCGACGTCGCCACCGCCCGCCCGCGCCCCCACCTCGGGTTGCTGCGCCCACGGCTCACCAGGCCGTCGAACGCCGGATCGGGCGGCGGTACATAGCCGAGCATGTGGTCAAAGGACCGGTTCTCCAGCATCAGCACCACGACGTGCTCGATATCGGCCATCGGCCTCACCCCGTTTCAATCCCCACGCGCCACGTTACGCGGACCATATCCGCGACCGCGCGTAAAAGGCCGGATCAACCCATCCCCGGCCTTTCGGTGACCGGGTTTCCCGGTCATAGCCGCAGGGGCGAATCGGCTGCCTGGAAGACGGGCTGCCCGCCGACGACCGTTGCCAGCACCCGGATGTCCGCGATCTGCCCGGGCTCGGTATCCAGCGGGTTGCGGTCCAGGATCACAAAATCCGCGAGCTTGCCCGGCTCCAGCGATCCGATGTCGCGTTCCCGGTGCATGGCGAACGCGGCTTCGGTGGTGTACAGGGCGAGCGCATCCCGCACGGCCAGCCGCTCGCCCGGCCCCAGCACGCGCCCGCCGGCGGTCCGGCGCAGCACCGCGTCCCGGATCCCCACCAGCGGATCAGCGGTGATCACCGGCGCATCGGAGGACCCAGCGACACGGATCCCGGCTTGCCGCCAGGAGGCGTATGCGAACAGCTCATCGCTACGCTCCGGCAGCGCCTCGGCGAACCCGTCACCGAGGATGGACAGCATCCCTGGCTGGGCCGCCACCACGATCCCCAGCGCCGCGGCCCGGGCCGCCAGCGGCGCGAACAGCGAGCCGCCATGCTCGATCCGGTGCCGCAGTGGGTTCCCGGAACGGGCGCCAAGCACCGTCGCGTAGGTGTCGAGCACGGTTTCGATCGCCCGGTCCCCCTGCGCATGGATGCACACCTGCAGCCCGCGGGCATCGAACTCGGCCACCATCGCGGTCAGTTCGCCAGGGGAGAAGTACAGGATCCCGGATCCGTAGGGCGGGACCGGGTAGCTGCCGTGGATGGCCGCGGTGCGGCTGCTCATCCCCCCGTCCGCCCAGATCTTCACCGAGTCAGCGGCCAGCAGCGCCGAGCGGCGCCCGCGCAGACCGGAGCCAAGCAGCCAGTCCGCCTCGTCGTGCACCACAAGCCCGGCGATCCGCACGCCGAGCACGCCCTGCTCGTCGGCCTCCGCATAGGCGGTCAGCGAGTCGCGGCGGGTGTCCGCATCGCATGCCGCGGTGACGCCGAGCGCCGCGAAATGCTGCGCCGCCCGAGCCACCAGACCGGCCCGCCCAGCGCCGCTCATCCGCTGCATGTCCCGCCGCAGGCCACCCCACAGCAGGGTGAATGTCGGTCCCTCGTGGATCACCCCGTCCAGCCGTCCCTCGCGGTCCCGGCCGAAACGGCCGCCGGGTGGGTCGGGCTGCCGATCGTCGAGGCCGGCCTCCCTGAGCGCGGGCGTGTTCAGCACACAGGCGTGCAGTGAGGTGTGGAACAAGATCGCCGGCCGGTCCGGCACGGCGGCGTCGAGGTCCGCACGGGTGGGATGCCGGCCCTCGCGGAGCTTGTACTCCACGTATCCGCTGCCGGTCACCCACGACCCCGCCGGCGTCCGGGTGGCCGCGTCCCGCAACCGCGCCAGGATCGCCGGAATATCCGGCGCCGCTGGCTGGCTGCAGTCCGCGCCCGAGGCCAGGTAGCCCACGTTGCACAGGTGGCAATGCGCGTCGACCAGCCCAGGAATGACGGCCGCCCCCTCCAGCCGCACCACCCGCGCGTCTGCCGCCGCGGCCGCGCGCACCTGCTCGGCCGGCCCGGCCGCCGCGATCCGGTCATCCCGGACCAGCATCGACCGGGCTGGCCCGTCGCCGGCCGCCATCGTGACGACGTCGGCGTCCGTCATCAGCACATCCACCGCTCAGCCCTCCACAGACGCGGCCGCGACCGCACCGGCGCGAGCATAGCGGCCGGCCCGATCAGGTGAAGCCGACGTCCAGGTTGAAGTGCCCGAGCCTGAGGTTGAGTACTCCGCCGCCGGCCCAGTGCACGATGAAAGCCAGCAGGATGATGGCCAGGATTACCACGACCACCCAGAAGAAGAACACGATGATGCCGGGGATGGCATATCCCGCTACAGTTCTCGCTCTAGCCACGGCTGCCCAGCTACCCACCATTTCCCGGCTTATTCGGCGGATTGGCGGGAAAGCCGACCGCGACGGTCAAGCCGCCGTCGGGCCGGGGACTGACCGCGAGGCTCGCTCCGTGGGCTTCGGCGATGTCGGCGACGATGGACAGCCCGAGACCGAGCCCGGTTGCGCTGGTGGACCGGTCCTGGGCGGCGCGCTGGAAGGGCTCGAGCAAACGGCTGACCTGGCCGGGCGGTACGGGAGACCCGGTGTTGGTCACGGTGAGCGTGGCTGCGATGGCGGCGGCGGTGAGGGTGATTTCGACACGTCCGCCGGTGATGTTGTAGCGGATCGCGTTGTCGACGAGGTTCCACGCCATCCTGTGGATGAGGCGGGCGTCCCCCGGCACGCTGGCATCGTCGAGCGCGGCGTGGACCTGTAGCCGTTTGGCCGCCGCGGACGGCTCGTGGGCGTTCAGGGCGTCGGTCACGACGGCCCTGAGGTCGACGGGTTCCCGATGGTCGAGGCCGCGATGGCTGCGGGCCAGGGTGAGGAGCGCATCGATGAGCTGCGCCTGGTCTTTGCCCGCGTCGACGACCTCCTGGCAGGTGGCGCGCAGCGAGCCGAGGGTGATATCGGGGTTGGCCAGGGCTACTTGCAGCAGGGTCTGGCTCAGCATGAGCGGGGTGCGCAGTTCGTGGGAGGCGTTGGCGATGAAGCGCCGCTGTGAGGCGAACGCCATGTCGAGGCGCGCGAGCAGCCCGTCGATGGTGTCACCGAGGTCCTTGAGTTCGTCGTCCGGGCCGGCGAGCGCGAGACGCTCGTGCAGGTTGCGCTCGGAGATCTCCCGCGTGGTGGTGGTCATGACCCGGAGCGGGCGCAGGACCCGGCCCGCGGCGAGCCAGCCGAGCAGCACGGTTGCCGCCATGAGGGCGACCAGGATGATGCACGAACCGGCGAGGAACTCGCGGGAGCCGAGGGTTAGCTGGGCAATGGTCACCGTCGGGGGGCCGACCTGGTGGCTCGTGCAGGCCGGGTGAGGCGCCGGCCCCCCGGCGATCGATCGGACGTGCGTGCACCGCGTAGCGAGCACGCGGCTGACGGCAGCCGCGCGCTGGAGCATGACAACCGTGTAGGTGACGGCGACGAGCACGACGCCCAGCGGGAAGAACAGGCAGCAGTAGAGCACGGTCATGCGAAAGCGCACGCTCCGCCGGCGCAGGTGCGGGCTGAGGGCCAGCCCGCCAGGTAGCCGGCGCCGCGCCACGAGTCAGCCCGCGATCCGGTAGCCGGCCTTGGCCACGGTCTCGATCAGTGGCGGGTCGCCAAGCTTGGCCCGGAGCCGGCTGATGGTGGTCCTGACCGCTTGGCTGAAGGGGTCGGCCGCCTCGTCCCAGACGCGTTCGAGGATCTCTTCGGCGGACACCACGACGCCGGGCGCGGCCAGCAGGACCTCCAGGACGGCGAACTCCTTGGGGTTGAGCGACAAGGGCCGGCCGGCCCTGGTGACTATCCGGTGCGACGGATCGAGTTGCAGGTCGCCGTGGCTGAGCGTCGGGGGCAGCGAGGCGCCCGGGCGGCGGGCGAGGGCACGGATGCGCGCCACCAGTTCGCTGAAGTCGCACGGCTTCAGCAGGTAGTCGTCCGCCCCGATGCCGAGGCCCTCGACCCGGTCCTCCACCGAACCGGCCGCGGTCAGCATCAGCACCCGGCTCGGTGATCCACTGGCCACCAGCGCCTTGCAGACGTCGTCGCCGTGCGTGCCAGGGATACCCCGGTCCAGCACCACGACGTCGTAGGCGGTGACCGCGAGGTGGTCGAGGGCGTCCTGGCCGTCGAAGACGACATCGACGGCCATCCCGGCCTGGCGGAGACCGGCCGCCAGCGTGATGGCCAGCTTGGCGTGGTCTTCGACCACCAGCACCCGCATCGTCAATCCTCCTGCCGCCTCGGCCGCCCCGACAGCGGCCGGCCAGAGTGCGGGCTGACCGATCCAGGATGCCCGATCGGGTGTTGCAAAACCATTACTGCGTTGCGGCCTTGCAACACCGGCTTGCGTATAACGGCGTCATGAGCCTTCCATCCAGCGCACTGAGCGGCGAGCCGGTGGCATCGACGCGACGGGCGGCGGACCCGCGGCGGGCACGCGCCCGGTCCTGCCGGGCCTGCCTGGCCGTCGTGACGCTCCTCGGTACCGGCGTGCTGGCCGCGGCCTGCACGACTGCGTCCTCCGTCACGTCCTCCACCACGGTCGTCGCCGGCCACCCCCATCGCGCCCTCGCCTTCGTCCACTGCATGCGCACCCACGGGGAACCGGACTTGCCCGATCCCGTTGTCGAGGGGAACAGCGTGCGCATCATCATCAAGGTGGGTTCCGGGGTTGACCCGGGGTCCCCGCAGTTCACCGCCGCGTTCAAGGCATGCAAGTACCTGACCACGCCCGGGAAAAGCAGTGGACGCGGGCCAGGGCTATCCGGATAGCTGCCACGTGGACCCCGGATGTGGCGGGGCGGCCGGCCTGGTATCTACTGGCGCGTGACAACCGATCCGACGCCCACCCTGGGGACGCAGTGATGGCGCAGGTGTCTGACTCCCGTCTCGAAGCGGCCGTAGCGGAGCTGCGGGAACGGCCGATAACCGGGACCGAGAAGGGGTTCGGCGTCCCGGCGCCCGGTGCCACCGTGAGCGCCGCCAGCCTTGCCGCCGGGCGGCCATCCCTGTTCGGGCCCGGCTTCACCATGCCGGTGCTGGTGCTGCGCGAATCCGCGGTTGCCCACAACATCGGCGCGATGGCGGCCTATTGCGCGGCGGCGGGGGTCAGGCTCGCGCCGCACGGCAAGACGACCATGGCGCCGCAATTGTTCGCCCGTCAGCTCGCGGCCGGCGCGTGGGCGGTCACCGCGGCGACGGTCGGGGAACTGCAGGTGTACCGGGCGTTCGGCGTTTCGCGTGTGCTGCTCGCCAACGAGCTGACCGACCCCGCCGGGGCCGCCTGGCTGGCGGGTGAGCTGGCCGCCGATCCGGGGTTCGACTGTTACGTGTACGCCGACAGCCTGCCCGGCGTCCGGCTGCTTGACGAGGCGGTGCGGCAGGCAAGCCCGGCCAGGCCGCTGCCGGTGCTGGTGGAACTCGGCTACCCCGGCGGCCGCACGGGCTGCCGTGACCTGGCCGCGGCCGAGGCGGTCGCGCGCGCCGTGGCGCAGGCCGGTTCGCTGCGGCTGGCCGGCGCGGCGGGATACGAGGGCCTGATCGGGCGCGACCGCAGCCCGCAGACCCTCGGCGCGATCGCCGCGTTCTGCCGTGAGCTGCGCTCGCTGGGCGACCGGCTGGCAGCCACCGGCCTCGCGCCGGACGAGTTGATCCTCAGCGCCGGGGGCAGCGCGTTCTTCGACGTGGTGGCGCGGGAGCTGACGTCCGGGCTGCCGGGGCGGCCCGCGCCGCTGGTGGTGCTGCGCAGCGGCGTCTACATCGCCTTCGACCACGGGCTGTACTCAGGCATGGTGCCGAGCCCGCCCCCGCTGCTCGAGCCCGCGCTGGAGCTGTGGGCGCACGTGCTGTCCAGACCCGAGCCCGGCCTGGCGCTGGCCTGCGCGGGCCGGCGGGATGTGGCCTTCGACGCCGGCCTGCCGGTGCCGCTGCGGATCCGGGGCCGGGATGGGTCACCGCGGCCGGCCCACGATATGCGGGCTGTCAAGCTGGACGACCAGCACTGTTACCTCGAGCTGCCGGCGGGCGCCGAACTGTCGCCCGGCGAGATGGTCTGCTTCGGCGTGTCACACCCCTGCACCACGTTCGACAAGTGGCGCGTCATCCCCGTGGTCGACGACGACTACCGGGTCGTGGACGCTATCTACACTTTTTTCTAAACGGCTGCCGCTACTGGGCTGACCCGCCCGGCGGCGTGGCACCGGCCCGGGGCTTGCCGGATCCTCACATCACCGCGAGCTGGCCGCCGTCGATGACCAGCCCGGTGCCGTGGATGAACGAGGCGTCGTCGGAGGCGAGGAACGCGTAGGCGGCCGCCACCTCCTCGGGCTGGCCGGCCCGCCCGAGCGGTATCCGATCGCTTGTGTAGGCCGCTTCGAACTCGGCCCCGCCGATCGACGCGGACATGGCCTCGTTCAGCGGGGTGCGGATATAGCCGGGGCACAGCGCGTTCACCCGGATGCCGTGCCTGCCCAGCTCCACGGCCATCGTCTTGGTGAGCAGGAGCACGCCGCCCTTGGAGGCGTTGTAGTGCGCGTAGTCCTCCTCCCCGGCCAGCCCGTTCGTGGATGACATGTTGATGATCACGCCGCCGCCCCGCTCCACCATGTGGCGGCTCACGGTCTGCGCGACCAGGAACATGCCGCGCAGGTTCACCGCGATAATCCGGTCCCAGTCGGCCGCCGCGATCGCCAGGAACTCCTCGCGCCGCGCGGTGCCGGCGTTGTTGATCAGCACGTCGATCCCGCCGAGGGCCCGGTGGGCGGCCTCCGTCATCCGTGCCACGTCGCGCTCAAGGCTCACGTCGCCGGCCACGCCGGCCACCTCGCCGGCGGACGCCAGCCCGGCCAGGGCGCCGTCCACCTCGCGCGGGTCGAGGCCGGCGAGGAAAACCCGCGAGCCCTCTTCCAGAAACCGCTGCGCGGTGGCCAGCCCGATCCCGCTGCTGCCACCGCTGATCAGCACCCGCTTGCCCTGCAGTCCGCGCATCTTCGGCCGTCCCTACCCCCGGGCCACTTCGCCAGGCAACTCTAGCCATGATCCGTATGCTGGTCTCAAATCCAGACGGCAAGGATGTGACATGGCTAAGCAGCCGGTGGGGGGCAGCGAGCCAGGCGGCTCGTACTCTCCCGGGATCGTCGCGGAAGGCCGGTTCGTCTACGTTGCGGGTCAGGGCCCGTTCCGGGACGGGGACCTGGCCGGGACCGGCATCGAGGAGCAGACCAGGATCACCCTGGGCAACCTCGCGGCCGTCCTTGGGTCGGCCGGCGCGAGCCTGGCCGACGTGGTCCGGTGCGGCGTGTTCCTCGCCGATGTGGGGGACTTCGCCGCCATGGACCAGGTCTACGCGGACATATTCCCGCGGCCGCTGCCGGCCAGGACCACCGTGGGCGCGGCGTTCCCGGTGCCCGGGATGCTGGTCGAGATCGACTGCGTGGCGGTGCTCCCCAGCGAGGGCTGACGGCCGCCGGCGGGCTGCGCGGCGGCCTACGGCGCGAGCCGGAGAATGTTCGCGGCCTCCTCGGTGAGGGCCTCCCACGCCAGTTCGGTGTCCCCGTCGTGCTCGTGCGGGCCACGGAACTCACTCAGGCTGAGCGCGATCTCCTCCAGGCTCCAGCGCATCCGGTACATGCGCATCACGGCGGTGCTGACGCGGCGCCCGGTGAGTTCGGCGTAGCGGTCGGCCACACCGCTGTCGGTGTCGGCCAGTGCCCACAGGTCCCGTTCCGGCAGCGCGAGGCCGGCAGTGTCCCAGTCGATCAGGTACAGCCTGCCCGCGGATCGCAGGATGTTGCCCGAGTGCGGTTCGCCGTGCGTGATGACCGAGGGCCCGCTCCGGGAAGCCGCGCGCGCGAGCTCGTCGAAACCGGCCAGCGCCGGGCCGAGCTTGGCTGCGTGCCGGGCCACCAGTTGCCGGGCCGGTTCGCTGTACGGGCCGCCGTGCCAGGGCTCGTCCAGCTCCTTGAGCGCCGCTTCCAGAACCGGGCGGACGGCCAGGCCCGGGTGGCGGACCGGCGCTGTCCGGGCGGCCAGCGGGGTGGCGTCGTGCAGCCTGGCCAGCATGCCGGCCAGGGCAAGCCGGTCCCGCGCGGGCAGCTCGCCCCCGGAAGCTCCGTCCAGATACGGGAACACGGTGATGGCATGCCCGGCACCGAGCGGGGCCAGCGCTCGCCCTTCGGTCGTGGGCACCGGCGCGATGGCGAACTCCAGGCCCGCACCGGCGAGGGCGACGACGGTGTCCATCGCGGCCCGCAGGTCCGCGTATCCCGCGGCCGGGCCGGTCCCGCGCCAGCTACCGGCAAGGCCAGCGACGGTCACGAACCAGCGGCGGCCCGCGGCGTCGGTCAGTTCCCAGTGGTGATCGCCGAAGCCCACCGGTAGATACCCCAGCCGGGCGGGAGCAAGACCCCAGTGTTCTTCCAGCGCGCAGGACATTTGACGGTCATCGATTCCGTCCGGCGGCACTCGCACCGCCCCAGGCTAACGACGCCGATCACGAGCCTGTCGGCGCCGGTGAGTTCGCCGGGGGCGGCGAAGGTGGTCATGCGCCGCTTAGGCGTGCCCGTGCAGGGTAGTAGCCCGCGCGCCGGTCGGCTGTGTCCACCGGAGTAGGGAGACTGGGTGTCTGAGGGGCGCGGGACCAGCGCTTCCCCTGTCCGCCGGCCGCACCGCTGGCGCGTGGCGCCGGCAGCGGCGGCGGTGGCCGTCCTGGCCGTGGCGGGCGGCGGCTGCTCGGGGAACTCTGCGCCGCACAGCGGCGGCACCAGCGCTTCCCCGAGCGCGGGGGATGTGGGCAGGCAGCGCAGCGGGGCCATGAGTGCCATGGCCGGCGTGAGCAGAGGCGTGATGTTCGGCGGCGACGTACCGCTGGCCATGGCGCAGGCGAAGCTCGGCCGCAAGCTGGCGATCGTCCGCGTGTATGACCATCTGGGCCAGCCGTTCAGCAACCCGAAGATCGACCGGATCATGGCCGGCGGCACCACCGTGGCCGTGAGCCTGGACCTGTTCCCCGGGAGGGACACCTACTCCGCCATCGCGGCCGGGCGCGAGGACGCGGCCATCAAGTCCTGGCTAACCCAGGTGGAGCGGTCCGCGGTCAGGTACCACCTGGCCGCCATCTATGTGACCTTCGAGCATGAGGCGGACGTTCTGGCCCACCATCGGGCGCTCGGCACGCCTGCCCAGTTCGTCCAGGCCTGGGACCACATCCACCAGCTTGCCGCCACCGCCCACCTGAACTGGACCGACGGCGGGCGGCTGCACTGGGTGCTCATCCTGACCCACTTCGCCTACATCGACGGGCGGGTCAGCCGGTTCTGGCCTGGCACCCACGAGGTGGACATCGTCGGGGCCGACGGCTACAACACCGGCGGCTGCCGCGTGGCCAGGGCGCACCACACGCACTTCACCACCGGCAAAACGCCGCCAGAGACGCCCGCCTCGCTGTTCGGCAAGCTGGTCAGGTTCGCCGCCAGCCACGGCAGCCTGCCGGTGTTCATCGCCGAGTGGGGCAGCGTCGCCTACCCCGACGCGAACGTGCGGGTCAACTGGATCCATCAGATGCAGGCCTTCGTCCAGGCGAACCCGGAGATAACGGCGGCGCTGTACTGGGACAGCCAGGTACCGCCCTGCAACTACATCATCAACGACTCGCCCACGTCGCTGTCCGCGCTGACCAGCATGGCGCACGCGCCGGATATGCAGGGCAGGCCCACCGGGAGCTGACCTGGTACCGGGGTAGCGGGACCCCGGCCGGGCCGCGCCCGCGGGTTTGCCCATGCCGCCTGAGCCGCTCACCAGCGCCGAAATGATGGGCAGTGGACGGGTTACGCTTCGCCGGTGACGGCTCTGTGGGAGATAGACGCGATCAGGCTGGCGGGGATGCTGCGCGGCCGTGAGGTCTCGGCGCGCGAGGTGATCGCGGCGCACATCGAGCGGATCGAAGCGGTGGACGTAGCCGTGAACGCCGTGGTCACCCGGTGCTTCGAGCAAGCCATGGCGAAGGCGGCGGCCGCGGACCAGGCCCTGGCCCGTGGCGAGCCGCCGGGCATGCTGCACGGGCTGCCGGTCGCGCACAAGGACCTCGTTGACACCGCGGGCG